>Ga0209400_1003079_pt1 | contig 12287 bp, 10 predicted proteins | sample M_130807_EF_Meta_FD_187313 | JGI IMG/M metagenome (GOLD analysis project Ga0209400, IMG submission 187313) | Freshwater microbial communities from Lake Montjoie, Canada to study carbon cycling - M_130807_EF_MetaG (SPAdes) (version 2) | ecosystem: Environmental > Aquatic > Freshwater > Lake... | reverse complement strand
CGCATACCTTCAATCTTGTTTCGATTAAAAGCCTTTGCAACCAATGATCGCAGGCGTGTGTGCTTAGGTGGTTCGCTATCTAAAATTGAATCTGAGTGCAGCCAGTTGAAAGTTTCCCACTCAAATTCTGGGCTCTTGTCTGTGAAAATACGACCTAATGACTTATTTCGAAAGACATCATTTGCATCACTGTGGCGTGCTGCAAGAAATATCTGCATCCCCTCATGCCATACGGGTTTGCCAATCTCACGAAGAGCCTTTAACTGCTCGTAGGGGTCGGCGACAAAAGTGGGATTATTGAAATCAATCATTACTCAGCAGAGATTTTCGCATAGCCAGGTTTGATAACGCCATCAATTATCTTCAAACGCTCTGGATATGGAATAAACGCGCTCTTCATCGCATTGATCGTGATGCGCTGAAGCTCTGCAAAATCCCAGCCAAATGCCTTCACTGCCTCTTCCATCTCAAATGACATTGAAGTCTGACTCATCAAGCGGTTATCCGTGTTGAGGGTGACTCGAAAGCGCAAGCGGGCCAAGGCTCCGATGGGATGCTCGGCATAGCTCTTTGCTGCCCCTGTTTGAAGATTAGAAGTGGGACATAGTTCAAGTGGAATTCTGCGATCTCGAACGTAGGAAGCGAGTTGTCCTAGCTTTGGTTCTGGGCCTGAAAAATCAATGTCATCAATGATTCGAACTCCATGACCTAAGCGCTCAGCACCGCAAAGTTGAATAGCTTCCCAAATAGAAGGCAGTCCATATGCCTCACCAGCATGAATCGTGAAGTGAGCATCCTCTTTGCGCAAGTAATCAAAAGTTTCTTTCTGATCACTTGGTGGAAAACCATCTTCTGGGCCCGCAATATCAAAACCAACAACACCTTTGTCGCGATACTTAACTACTAATTCAGCAACTTCTTGTGAAAGTTTGTTTTGGCGCATTCCGCAGAGTAATGAAAAGACATGAATCTCATGACCTTCCATTTTTGCCTCTGCCATGCCTTGCTTATAACCTTCAATAGTTGCCTCAACAACATCGGCCATTGATAAGCCTTTTTCTGTGAAGAGCTCAGGTGCGCCGCGAACTTCTGCATAGACAACACCATCTCGCGCCAAATCTAATGCACACTCACGGGCAACTCGGATAATGTCTTCACGACGTTGCATGACTGCGATTGTGTGAGAAAAAGTCTCTAAGTAGCGAACTAAAGATCCTGAATCACATGATTCACGGAACCATGTTGCAAGTTCAGCAGCATCAGTAGTTGGAAGTGCGGTGTAACCAATCTCGCCTGCAATATCAATAATTGTTTGTGGTCGTAGTCCGCCATCTAGATGGTCATGCAGCAGTACTTTTGGAACACGCTTGATTTGGGCTGGTGAGGGCTTACTTATAAGGCTCAACTGAAGGCTCTCAATCCGTAATTCGTTCGACCACTAGTGGCAATCTATCTATTTTTCCATCCTTTGGTAAATCGCCAATAGTTACTGAATTAGTAAGCGATTCCTGCGCACGGGTAAATGCTGCTGGAGTATCGGTGTGCAATGTGTAGAGCGGTGCTCCGGCGGCAACAACATCTCCCGGTTTAGCGTGAATTTCAATTCCAGCCCCAGCCTGTACTGCCTCGCCTTGGCGTGAACGACCTGCTCCTAAACGCCAGGCAGCCAGCCCCACCTTCATTGCATCCATTGAAAGAATCGTTCCACCGGATGGCGCAGTTATAACAAGATTCTCTTTTGCAGTTGGAAGTTTTGCATCAGGATCTCCACCTTGGGCGCTAATCATCTGGCGCCACACATCCATTGCTTTTCCATTTTTTAACATATCAGCTGGATCAACGTTAGTGATACCAACAAGTTCTAACATCTCATGCGCAAGTAGAATGGTAAGTTCGATCACATCAGCTGGTCCACCGCCTGCCAAAACTTCTACAGACTCCCGAACCTCTAAAGCATTACCCGCAGTTAAACCTAATGGAATATCCATAGCTGTTACAAGTGCAATAGTTTTAACTCCTGCACGTTTTCCAAGCCCCACCATTACGTGAGCCAACTCTTTAGCCTTTTGCGGATCACTCATGAATGCACCAGCACCAGTCTTAACATCTAGCACTAGTGCACTTGTTCCTTCGGCGATTTTCTTACTCATAATCGATGATGCAATGAGTGGAATAGCTTCTACAGTGGCAGTCACATCACGCAGTGCATAGAGTTTCTTATCAGCAGGTGCTAAGCCTGCTCCAGCTGCACAAATTACTGCGCCGCAATCCTGTAAAACTTTAAGCATCTCTTCATTTGATAGCGATGCGCGCCAACCAGGAATTGATTCCAACTTATCTAAAGTTCCACCCGTATGACCTAAACCTCGACCAGAGAGCTGTGGAACTGCGGCGCCACACGCAGCAACTAGTGGCGCTAGCGGCAAAGTGATCTTGTCTCCGACTCCACCTGTTGAATGCTTATCAACTGTTGGTCTCGTTAGCGCTGACCAGCTCATGCGCTCACCACTGTTGATCATTGCATCGGTCCATCGAGAAATCTCTCGAGATTCCATGCCGTTGAGCAAAATTGCCATTAACAGCGCAGACATTTGTTCATCGGCTACTACGCCACGTGTGTATGCATCGATAACCCAATCAATTTGTGGATCAGTTAGTGAATGCCGATCACGTTTTGCAGCGATTACTTCAGCTGCTGAGAAAGCCTCAACCTGCGACATTTATCGCTCGTTGCGGTCTAAATCATCTGGACCAAATGCCCAAGGCAACATAGCCGCCATTGTCTGTGGCCCATCATCTGTCATTAAAAGCGCATTAGATCCGCCATGCTCAAATAAGAGTTGGCGGCATCGGCCACATGGTGCCAAGTGATTTCCCTGTCCATCAACACATGAGATTGCAACTAAACGTCCACCACCTGTTGCGATGAGATTTGAAACTAATCCACACTCTGCACAAAGTCCTAAACCATAACTAGCATTTTCAACATTACATCCAGAGACAATTCGACCATCATCTACTAACGCTGCCACACCAACAGGAAACTTTGAATAAGGGGCATAAGCCGTTTTCATTGCTGCTACTGCCGCAGCGTGTAGCGCATCCCAATCTATTGTGCTCATTGCAATCCCCCACGACGGTATGGCATACCGTCAGCTGCTGGCATTCGAAGGCGCTGGGATGCAAGTGACATCACTAGAAGCGTTGCGATGTATGGTGTCATTGTCACTAACTGTCCTGGTAGAACATCGACGGCTAAGAAGAACCACATAAAGCCAGCTGACATTACCCCACTAATTGATGCAGAAAGATATTTACCTTTACGCACATCGCGATAAACAAGGTAGGCAAGAATGACAACGATTAAAAGAATCAGTGCATGGATCGCCGCTGAATCGCGTAACTGAAGCGCATCAGCAAAACCAAACAAACCAGCACCCATCAGAATTCCGCCTGGACGATAATTACCAAAGAGGAGTGCAGCAAGACCGATGTAACCGCGTCCAGCAACTTGGTTTTCTTGATAGTGATTTGCCGCAACAATTGCTAAGAATCCACCACCTAACCCCGCTAAACCACCTGAGATTAGAACACCTGAATACTTCATCAAGTAAACATTTACGCCAAGTGATTCAGCAGCAATGGGTGCCTCACCAGCACTGCGTAGTCGAAGGCCGAAAGATGTTTTCCAAAGAATAAAGAATGAGATTGGAACTATTGCAACTGCAATAACAGTTACATATGAAAGATCTCCAGTTAAGCCACGGATAATCGCAGCCACATCAGAGATGAAAAACCAGTGTTTTTCAGCAATTGGCGTCAAAATATCTGGACTCTTCCAGCCCAAGTAAGTGCCGCCAGAAAGAACGGGTAGGCCGTTGTTTGAGATTGGACCAATATCTGGTGATTGAGATGGCCCTGGCCACGATCCCCCTTGGTAAAGGATTGTTGAAAGATAACGAACTAAACCTGCGGCGATGATGTTGATAGCAACACCAGAGACCACATGATCAACACCGAATGAAATTGTTGCGATTGCATGCACGAGTGCACCTACTGCGCCAAAGAAAATTGCAGCCGCCAATCCAAGCCATGGTCCATGCTTTGATCCAATAAAGCCACCAGCCCATGCGCCAAGAATCATCATGCCCTCAAGGCCAATGTTTACAACACCTGAGCGCTCAGAGAACAAGCCACCTAGTCCTGCTAAAACAATTGGCACTGAGAGAAGGAGCGCCGCGGAAGCAGTTCCAACGCTCGTTAAGTCGTTTGCTCCAGTGATTAAGCGGATTATTGATATAACAAGAATCAAAAGTGTTGCATTAAGTAAGAGCTTGGTTGCTTTAATTTTCACGCAGCCACCACCTTTGCCAGCTCTTTACTCTGCAGGGTTATCTTGTAACGGCGAACAACCTCGTAGGCAATAACTGAACTCAGTAATATTGAGCCTTGCATAATCACATAAGTTTCAGGAGCAATATCGATAAGTTCAAGGGATCGAGAGCTCACTTCAAGGAAACCAAATAGCAACGCGCTGACTCCCATTCCAACTGCGCCATTTCGACCTAATAGCGCCACAGCAATTGCTGAGAACCCAACTCCTGATCTAAATCCCATGGTGTAAGAATGAGTATCACCAAGTACCTCGGGAAGACCAGCCAAGCCAGCAATTGCACCTGAAATTACTAGAGCTAGAAAAGTCATTTTCTTTGAATTAACTCCGCTGACCCGTGCAGCAATTGGATTTGCTCCTGATGCCCGCAATTCAAAACCAAATCGTGTGCGGTTAACAATGAACCAGAAGGCTATTCCTAGTGCAATTGCGATCAGTAACATGCCATAAACGCCGCCGCCAGGTTGATCTTCTACGCCTAATTTATTCAATAAAGGCATCAGATCTGGAACCTGCGCAGAGGCTGGAAGCGTCTTGGTTGTTAAGTTATTAGAACCTTCAGTAATTTCTGCAAAGTACTGAGAAAATAGGAAGGATGTGAGGCCAACGGCAAGTGAGTTCAACATAATCGTTGAGATAACTTCGCTCACGCCGCGCTTAACCTTTAAATATGCAGCGATTGATGCCCATAACCCACCGACTGTCATGGCAATAAGAAACACTGCTAGGACATGGAGCACAGGTGGCAAGACAAATTTTGCACTCAGGTAAGCACTAAAGAGTGCGCCTAAACGTAGTTGGCCTTCAACGCCAATATTAAATAAACCCGCTCTAAAAGTTACAGCGATAGCAATAGCTGCGATGTAATAAGGGGTAGCTATGTTGAGAACTTCAAGTAAAGAGCCAGCTTGTGTACCAAACTCCCACATAGTCTTATAGGCATCAATTGGGGATTTCTTGGATGCTAAAACTGCAAAACTTGAGATAACAATTGAAACTACGGCTGCAGCTACAGGAGCTGCAATTGCTAGAAGAACTTGTGACGTTGATGGTTTTTTCATTATGCACCAGTCATCGCAGAGCCAAGTTGCTCGGGAGTTGTCTTTTGCGGATTAAGTTCAGCAGTAATCGCTCCGCGCAGCATTACTAGAAGTCGATCAGACATTCCAATAAGCTCTTCAAGGTCGGCTGAAATCAACACAATTGCCATTCCCTTTTCACGTGCACGGCGCAGTTCTTCCCAAATTGCAGCTTGTGCACCAACATCAACGCCGCGAGTGGGGTGTGAAGCAACGAGGAGCGCCGGGGCCTTACTCATTTCACGTCCTACGATAAATTTTTGTTGGTTACCACCAGATAAGGCTGCTGCCAAAGTGTGTGGTCCTGGTGCACGGACATCAAACTCATCCATGATTACTCGAGTATCAGTAATTGTGGCTTTCTTATCTAAAATAAAACCACGCATGACGGGCTTACTTCTTTGATGCCCAAGAATTCTATTTTCCCACAGTGGTGAAGTCATCATTAATGCCTGTCGCTGGCGATCCTCTGGAATCAAGCCAATACCTGCATCATGGCGGTGGGCAACGGTGTAGTGATCTATGTTTTCACCTTTGAATTCAATCTGGCCGGTGTATTCACGCAGACCCATGATTGCTTCCACTAACTCAGCTTGGCCATTTCCTTCAACTCCAGCTATGCCAATAACTTCACCGGCCTGTAAATCGAAGGAGATATGAGAAATCAAATCGCGACTACCTGATTTAGTTGGAATCGAAACATCTCTAAGAGAGAGAGTGACCTCAGGACGGCGAGTATCGCCATGGGTGGTTGGCTGTGGAAGTTCGCTGCCCACCATAAGTTCGGCTAACTGCCTTGCAGTGACATCTTTTGCTCTCACTTGGGCAACAGTCGATCCCGCACGAACCACAGTTACATCATCGGCAACGCGTAATACTTCATCGAGTTTGTGGGAGATAAAGATAATTGCCATTCCTTCGGCGCGTAGACCTTTGAGTGCATTAAATAGGTCATCAACTTCCTGCGGAACTAGCACCGCTGTTGGTTCATCAAAAATCAAAATTCGAGCACCACGATAAAGAACCTTCAGAATTTCAACACGCTGACGCTGCCCAACGCCTAGCTCTTCAACTAAAATATCTGGATCAACGTCTAAGCCATATGCCGCAGACATATCAGCAACTTTCTTGCGGGCTGCGGCAAAGTTAATTGTAATTCCATGCTGAGGTTCAGCACCCAAAATAATATTTTCTAAAACTGTGAAGTTATCTGCCAGCATGAAGTGCTGGTGAACCATGCCAATACTGGCATCGATGGCATCATTAGGGTTTTTAAAATTAACGCTTTGGCCATTGACTAAAATTTCACCGCTATCTGGACGCTGCATTCCATACAAAATCTTCATTACGGTGGATTTTCCTGCACCGTTTTCGCCAACAAGGGCGTGAACTGTCCCAGTTTCAACTTTCATAGAAACGTCTTTATTGGCGATTACGCCTGGAAATCGCTTGGAGATGTGTCGCAGTTCAACAGCTACTGACACTTAATGACTCTCCTTTGAGTTGATAATTAAAAAACATTTGGCCCAACAAGGAGATTTAACTCCATTGTTGGGCCAAATGCCACTATTTAGAAAGTGATTATGGCTTTGTTGGAACTACGATCTTTCCAGCCTTAATCCCTGCTGCAGCCTTATCGATTGCAGCCTTGTACTTGGTGATGTATCCGCCAGAGTATGAAACTCCAACGCCATCAAGTGCTAGGTCATATTTACGACCGTAGATTCCTGATGCATCTAGAACGTCGTTAACTGAAGAACCTGCAACAGCAGTTGCAATTACGTCATAAACAGCACGGTCAACGCGCTTGATCATTGATGTGAGCATGTTCTTCTTCTCGTCAGCTGAAGCTGTTAGGTACTGATCAGAGTCAACTCCGATAGTCCAAACCTTCTTGCCAGCCTTTGCTGCATCAGTTGCAGCTGCGAAGTTACCCGCACCTGAACCACCAGCAGCTGAGTAAATAACATCTGTGCCCTTATCAATCATTCCCTTAGCAATAACCTTTGCCTTAGCTGGGTCATTGAAACCAGAGAAATCAGGGAACTCAGTTACATACTTAACATCAACTGAAGCAGACTTCTTTGTTGCCTTAACACCAGCAACGAATCCTGCTTCAAACTTCTGTAGTAGTGGAATACGAACTCCACCGATGTAACCGATCTTTCCTGACTTTGATGCAAGTGCTGCTGCAACGCCAGCTAGGTATGAACCTTGCTCTTCAGCAAATACAAGACCTGCAACGTTAAGAAGATCTACTGATGCATCATCAACAATTCCAAACTGAGTGTTTGGATAATCTGAAGCAACAGCCTTTAGTGGGCCTGCATACAAGAAACCAACTGCAATAATTGGGTTGTATCCAGCCTTAGCGAGCAAGCGGAGCTTGTCTTCGCGCTCTGAATCTGAACCTGTTGTGACAGTTACTTCTTTAGCAGTAACGCCAAACTTCTTCTTGGCAGCATCTAGACCAGCTGCTGCAGAGTCATTGAAAGACTTGTCTCCGCGGCCACCGATGTCATAAGCAAGTCCAACTTTTACCTTTGATGCTGCAGTAGCTGATGGTGCAACAAATGCAGTTGCTGCAATAGTTGCCGCAGCGATAACTGCTACGAGACGAAATACTTTCTTCAATTTTCCTCCTTCAAGGGGCTCCCCTACGCCTACCAAAAGCAGGTATAGAAGCTCTGTGTGTATCTGAGCCTAGTAGTTGTGCATGAATAAACTCAACACATGCCTGCATGATTTAGGCATAGGCAGGTAACGTTTTGGATAAGTCTCAACCTGGAGTTGATACTGCTAAGGCTTGATTATTTAACGATCCCCAGGTTTTCATAGGCTTTTTCAAGGGTTTGGGAGGCCACCACGCGGGCTTTTGCCGCCCCATTATGCAAAATATCAAGCAAATGCTTCTCATCGCTCAACAAATCAATTGCCTTAGCGCGAATTGGTCGGAAATATTCAACAACAACCTCAGCCACTGCGCCTTTAAAGTCGCCATAACCCTTGCCATCAAACTCTTTTTCAAGCGCTGGGATGGATTTGCCAGAAAGCGCACTATGAATTGTGAGCAAATTACTAATTCCAGGCTTTTCTTTTTCATCAAATCTAACTTCACGTCCAGCATCAGTTGCCGCACTCTTTATCTTCTTAGTATTTGATTCTGGGGTGTCCATTAACTCAAGAACACCTGCGGCAGAGCCTGATGACTTACTCATCTTGGCCGATGGATCTTGTAGATCTTGGATTTTAGCTGCAGTCTTTAAAATAAAGTTTTCAGGAATCGTAAATGTCTCACCGAAACGAGTATTAAATCGGCCCGCCAAATCTCGAGTTAGTTCAATGTGTTGGCGCTGATCTTCCCCGACTGGAACTAAGTTGGCTTGATACAACAAAATATCTGCAGCTTGCAACATGGGATAAGTGAAAAGCCCAACACGCGCAGAGTCTGAGCCACCCTTGGCAGATTTGTCTTTGAACTGCGTCATGCGGCTTGCTTCACCAAAGCCAGCCATGCACTCCATTAACCAGCCAAGTTGATTGTGTTGTGGCACTTGTGACTGAACAAAGAGCGTTGATTTCTCGGGGGAAATTCCAAGTGCAATTAACTGCGCAGCCGAGGCTAAGGTCCGCTTTCGTAGTAGAGCAGGTTCAATTTCTCCAGTTAAGGCATGTAAATCAACAATGCAATAAAAGGCATCGTGACCATCTTGTAATTCAACCCACTGCTTAACGGCGCCTAAGTAGTTACCCAGGTGAAAGGAATCACTTGTTGGTTGGATTCCAGATAAAACCCGCTTTGCGCTCATGCGTTAATTCTTTCACACATCATGCGCTACGAGAGATCAATAGCGCTCCAGCGCGCTTGCCCTCCATAGAAAGCACTGTAATTCGCACTCTATCGACCACTACAACGTCATGTTCCTTAGGAATTCGGCCCAAATGATGCATAACAAAGCCACTGGCGGTTTCATAGGGACCATCTTGAATTTCTAAGCCGGTCTGCTCAACTAAATCCTCAATTGATATCAGGCCATCAACTTCAAAATCGCCTGTGCGTGACTCCACTGCGATATCTGATTCAACATCATCATATTCATCTCGGATATCACCGATAAGGCACTCCACTAAATCTTCAAGAGTCACGATGCCATCAGTACCACCATATTCATCAAGGACGATAGCCACATGCTGTCCTTGTTTACGCATCTCAGAGAGCGCCGGCAAAATACCTTTTGTTCCAGGCAAAAACATAATGGTTCGAACAAGTTCAATTATCTTTGTTTCCTTAGTGGCCAAAGAAGTGTCAAGCAGATCTCGCACGTGAATAAAACCAATCACTTCATCAGAAGATCCACGGATTACTGGGTAACGAGAATGCGCTTTATCAACGACTAGCTCAATGGCTTTTCCAACGGTGAATGAGACATCCATAAAATCTACTTCCGTGCGCGGAACCATTACTTCATGGATCTGGCGCTCTGAAGCGTTAAATACTTCTTCGACAATGTCACGCTCTTCATCACTTAAGGCAGCATGGCCAGCCACAAGATCTAGAAGCTCTTCTTCAGAGATCTGGCTTCTTGCCTCTTTCGGATCAATACCAAATGCGCGCACGACAAAATCTGTTGACTTTGAAAGCAGCCAGATAACTGGGCGAAAGATCTTGGCGATTACATCAATTATTCCCGCTGAAGCTAACGAGATTTCTTCACTTCTAAAGAGAGCAAGTCGCTTTGGAACAAGTTCGCCAAAGACAAGTGAGAAGTAGGCAATAACTAGTGTCACCCCAATGATTGAAAGGGTTGTGCTCAAGCCCGTTGATAATCCTTCGCCTTCTAGCCAAGGAATGACGTAATCGCCCAATCTCTCAGCACCTAAAGCTGCTGATAAAAAGCCAGAGACAGTCACGCCAACTTGAGCAGCAGCTAAAAAGCGGTTGGGATTCTCAGCTAGCTTTGCAACGCGAGCACCACGTTTTCCACGGCCAGCAATCTGGCGGATCTGGCTCTCACGCAAAGAGATCAGGGCTATTTCAGCGGCAACAAACAGGGCGGCCAACAAGATAAGGCCAGCAACGAGAGCGAGATCTGCAAGTAGCGTACCGAGCGAGTGAGACTCCATTAGATGGACAAGTATACGGCACCGCACCTCTAGGCGGCCTAGCCAATCTCCCCCTTTACGCGTAACCTTCGTGCGTTGGCCCACCCGGGCCATCACCTTCATCCACGGACCGTCGGGCACGTACCTGCCCGGAGAAGGAGAGAAATCTCATGGCATCAGTAGTTTTCGAAGCCGCATCACGTATCTATCCAGGAACTACAGCACCTGCTGTCGATAAATTAAACCTCACTGTCAATGACGGTGAGTTTTTGGTTTTAGTCGGACCATCAGGTTGCGGTAAGTCAACATCACTTCGTATGTTGGCAGGACTTGAAGAAGTTGATAACGGAAGAATCTTGATCGGTGATCGCGACGTTACAAACGTTGCACCAAAAGATCGCGATATCGCGATGGTATTCCAGTCATATGCGTTGTACCCACACATGAGCGTTGCAGAAAATATGGGTTTCGCTCTTAAAATCGCTGGAACTCCAAAAGAAGAACGTGATCGTCGCGTTCTTGAAGCAGCTAAGTTGCTTGACCTTGAGCCATACCTAGAGCGCAAGCCAAAAGCTCTTTCAGGTGGACAACGTCAGCGCGTTGCTATGGGCCGCGCAATTGTTCGCGAGCCTCAGGTTTTCCTTATGGATGAACCACTTTCAAACCTTGATGCGAAGTTGCGTGTTGCAACTCGCACACAGATCGCTGCATTGCAGCGTCGCTTAGGAATCACAACTGTTTATGTAACACACGACCAGGTTGAAGCTATGACAATGGGCGATCGCGTTGCAGTTCTTAAGGATGGCTTGCTCCAGCAAGTAGACACACCTCGCAATCTTTATGACAACCCAGCTAACGCTTTCGTTGCAGGCTTTATTGGCTCACCAGCCATGAACTTGCTCAACGCTCCAATCGTGGGCGGCAAAGCGATGCTCGGAAATCTTGGACTTGCTGTTCCAGCCTCTGCTGGAAATGAAGTAACTGTTGGTGTTCGCCCAGAAGGCTTCACACCATCTACTGAAGGATTCCATGTCTTGGTTGAAGTAGTTGAAGAACTTGGTTCAGATGCTTTCGTTTATGGAAAGCCAGCTGACACAAACGTTAAGTTCGCTAACGCAACAGATGAAGGCGCACAGATTATTGTTCGCTGGGATCCAAAGAATCCTCCAAAGGCTGGTCAAACAATCACTGTTACTGCAAATCCAAATGCAGTTCACTTGTTTAGCTCAACAACTGGAGAGCGTGTTTAAAGTATTAAATAAAAAACCCGCTGTATCTATACGGCGGGTTTTTATTGGAATTTTATGCCATTGCTTTTTTTAGGTTTTCATCGATTGAATTCAAGAACTCCTGAGTTGTTTGATACGGAGCCTCTTTTGAAATCAGCAAAGATAAATCCTTAGTCATCTTGCCTTGCTCAACAGTTTCAATACAAACGCGCTCTAAGGTGTCGCAAAACTTAGCAAGATCTGCGTTGTTATCAAGCTTTGCACGGTGAGCAAGTCCACGAGTCCACGCAAAGATTGATGCGATGGGATTTGTAGAAGTTGCTTTACCCTTTTGGTGATCACGGTAGTGACGAGTAACAGTGCCGTGTGCCGCCTCTGATTCAACAATCTTTCCATCTGGTGTCATCAATACAGAAGTCATCAGACCCAGTGAGCCGTAACCCTGAGCCACAGTGTCAGATTGAACATCGCCGTCATAGTTCT
>Ga0209400_1003077_pt1 | contig 12293 bp, 10 predicted proteins | sample M_130807_EF_Meta_FD_187313 | JGI IMG/M metagenome (GOLD analysis project Ga0209400, IMG submission 187313) | Freshwater microbial communities from Lake Montjoie, Canada to study carbon cycling - M_130807_EF_MetaG (SPAdes) (version 2) | ecosystem: Environmental > Aquatic > Freshwater > Lake... | reverse complement strand
GAGCAGATGAACCGTCCGGGTTGGAATGAACCTGTGAAGCCGGCGTACCTAAAGTTGGTTTTGGCTAGGCGGGCAGGGAAAGCGACGGTTACGAATATTGGAACCTTTTGGATACCAACCGGGATCAGTCCTACGGGGCAACCACCTTTGGACCCGGTGACGAGAAGTTTGGCGCTTTCGGGAACCAATACGAACAGCGCAACGAATTCAACACCATGAAAAGGCCGAATCGAATTCAATCTTCGTCTGGGGTTGCACTCATTGTCGTACTTTGGGCCGTGAGTCTGATTGCAACAGCGATGTTGGGGTTAACTGCGATTATGCAAAGGCAGTTGGATCAGGAATTAGCGGCGTTACAAAATGCGAGGGCAACATTAGTGGCAGAGTCAGGAATTCAGATGGCTCTGCATCCAGGACTTTTACCGGGGGATATGAAGATTGCGTCCGAACAGTTAAGTAGTCGCATTAGCGAAGGATGGAAAACGGGAACGAGCAAGGTACCGGTTCATTTCACGATCGATACGCAAGATATGAAAGGGGAGGCTGGAAAACTAAACATTAACGCACTTCTTTTAGGAGATAAGGGATTTGCAAGGGCGGTTCTGCAAAACTTGTTTTCAGGTTGGGAGGTGAACTTGACGACCTCCTCTTCTCTCATCGATGCGCTGATCGATTGGGTGGATGTGGATGAGTTAAGTACGGGGTCCAATAGCGGAACGGAAAAAAATGTGAGAAACGGACCTTTTGAGAAAGTGGATGAGTTAAAAAAGGTGGCGGGTTGGGCGGAAATGGAAAAGGAGGCGAGAGAGGGAAGTAAGGGGGTGGATGCCTTAACAAAATTCACTGTTTTTGGTGTGGGCAAACTTTCCCTTCGTTCGGCGGAGCAGGATGTGATCGAGGCTCTTTTAGGTTTGGGGCAGGGTGGCGCTCAGACTTTTATATTAGCACGGCTTGGACAAGATGGGGTGTTAGGAACTCCCGACGACCTTATCAACCCGAGTCTTATGATCCCCACGTATGCGGGTTGGGAGGAAAAAGTGACGTCTGAGGAGGAGGATCTTTGGCGGGTGACCTCGACGGGTACGGTGGGGGAAGCTACAAGAAAAGTTGTGGCTTTAATCTCCCGCAAATCCAACCCCCCGCAGGTCAGGGCGCGCTGGAGTGAGGAGGAAGCTCCGTGAAGGGTAAGGTATCCAAAGTGAAAAAAGGGAAGGGAAAGGTTTCTACCGGACCTGTTTTTCTTTTTCCCGGTCCTGAGGGGTGGGAGGCGTGGAGCACGACAGAGGATGGGGTTCAGTGTGTGGGACCTGTGGAGAGTCCCCAAAAACTGGAGGTGGGATCTGGGGCAGTGGTGTGTCTTCCCTCCCGCTCCTTTTTTTCGATACCACTTTGGATTCCAGTGGAGGAGGGAATTGGGGCAAGGGAGTTGGCAAAGATTGCCTTAGAGTCGAAGAATCTTCTGGGTCAAAATCCCGATACGGCGGTTTGGGCGATGGAGCCGATTCGGACGGAGCCGGTTCCTGCGGTCGGGGATGGGGAGCCTGGGTCGAGGCAACTGGAAGCAGTCGCCGTTTTGGCAGGGACTCTGGAGGAGGATTGGTTGTTGGAGAGTGCGGGTCGGTACGAAATTGCTGGGAGGGTTTTACCTGCGCCTGGGGGCGGGGCTTCTGCTGTTTTACGATTGGAGCTGGGGCGATGGGTCGTTGATTTCTACTCGAGCGGGAAGTGGCTTCATACCCAGCCTTTATTGGCCAAGGATCTGCAGGTAGGGGTGGTGACTGAGGTTGCCTCCCTACTGGCACAGATGGATGCGGAAGGGACTTTGGGTTCTTTAAGTTTGTTCGTGTTGCGAAGTGAGGGGGAGAACAGTGCGGGGGCACAAGAGTTTCTCAAACAGTTACCTTGCCCCGTCAGGATTGAGAGCCGAGTAGCTCCGCGCTTGCCCGCTGGTCCTTGGGATTTGCAACCTACGGTTTTAACGGACCGAAGATTGGTCCGAGCCCAGCAGGGAGAGAAGAAAAAGATGATTCGGCTCGGGCTGGTGGCTTACGCGGTGCTTTTTGCTTTGGGGTTGCTCTATGTGTCTGTCCCGATCGTGAAGCGGTATCGAGTCGAGAGAGAGTTAGCAGGGATTGGGGGAGAGGCGGAAAAGATTCGGCAAGCGGCTCTTAGCTGGAGAGAGGCGGGAGCTTTGGTGAATCCAAAAATGAACGCATTGGAGTTACTGTGGCAGGCTTCGCGGCCCTTGATTGAAAAAGATCCAGGGGAGATTGAAGGGGTGCGATTAACTTCGTTTGACTATAACACCAAGAGGCTTTTGTTGCAGGGGGAGGGGAAAGATTTAGAGCAGACGGAAAAGTATTTTGAGTGGTTGAAGAAGGAGCCGATGCTGGCGGCTTACCAGTGGAAGCATCCGCAACCCTCCCTTTTACCCAATGGGAATGCCCGATTTCAGGCGGAGGGAATTCCGATTGGAAGCCAACCGACTGAGGAAGGAGAGCCTAATGCGAACGCTGACGCGCCATGAGAAAAAGTTAACTTTACTGCTGGGTGCAGCAGTTGTGGCAGGAGTTCATCTTTTGGGGATTAAGTTTCTTCTGAGCTGGGATCAGTCGAACCGAAGAGCTTTGTCGGAGAAGGCACTAGCGCTGGAGGAGGCGCAGGGGTGGATGGAGCAGAAGGCGGAGTGGGAGGAGAAAGCGGCGTGGCTAGAGAAGAATTTAAAGACGGTACCCACGGACAATCCTGCTCCGGCACTGCAGAAAAAGTCTCAAAGTGCTGCGACATCGGCTGGGCTAAAGATTGAGGAGCAGAACTTGCAAGCCCCTCGGCCGGGAGTGGCCTGCACCGTGGTGAGCAATCGGATGAGGCTGACGGGGAGCTTGGGACAATTTGTTCAGTGGGCGGGGCAGTTGTATCAACCCGAGGGGGGTGTGGCATTAACTTCCTTGAATCTAAAACTTAGCCCTGAGCCCCCCAAGATGGTGGGGGAGGCTGAGGTGGGGCAATTTTTCAGGACAACCAAGGAGTGAACAAGTTCTTCACAATATGGGTGGGAGTATTCCTCGTTTTAGGGGGGAAGGGGATAGTCTCGGGGGAGATGACGAGTGAATTGCCTACAGAAAATGCAACCGTGCTGAGTCAGACTGCGACGAGCAGTGGTCTGCCCAAGGCTTTGGATTTATCGCGTTTCGAGGCTTTGGGAAAGAAGTCACCTTTCACCTTGGCTTCTGCGACTGCGCAGGCGGATTTTGCTAAAGATTTGGTTTTGGGGGGATATGTGCGGATGGACGGGGAGGATTATGTGATGGTGGCAAACAAGACGAAGCTGGATCGCATTTTAGTGGGAACGAAGCCTTCCCCAGCTGCGCAGGGCATGATTTTGCTGGAGCTCAAGAAGAGTCCCTTAGGCGACCTAACGAAAATGGAAGCGAAAATTAAAAAGGGAACAGAGATGGCGACTTTGAAGTATGAGTCAACGGGAGGAGGAGCGGCTCCTGCCCCAATTCCTGTTGCGACTCAAGGCCAGCCCCCGATCCCTGGAATGCCTGGTCAACCTGGCCAAGGGCAGATGAATGCTCCAGGAAAGGGCGGAAGTCCGGCTCCGATTATACGAAGGCGGGTTATACCGATTCCGCAAGGTGGGAAAAAGTGAGAGTGATCTTCACTCAGCTGACTTTCGTGGCTGGGTTTTTTCTGGTCACTGCCCTTCAAGCCCAAGATGAACAGAAAGTCTTTAGCCCCGAACGAATGGCCTTACCCAAGAGCGCTGAGACTGATTCATCGGAAATGATTTCGCCCGATACGATCCAGTTCCCTAATAATCCTGTTTCCGATTTTTTACTGGTTTACGAGAAGTTGAAGGGAGTCACCCTGATCAAGGATGCCAGCTTGTTAGCGGGAGGAGCAAATTTAAGTCTGACACTGAATCAGCCAGTGAGCAAAGCGGAGGCGATTCGTCTTCTTGAGTCGACGCTTCTTTTGAACGGGTACGCCTTTATTGCGGTGGATAAGAACTCGGTCAAAGTGATTAATACGGCTGGGGGCAAAAATCCACGAAGTGAGGGAGTTTTCCTTTTCACGAATGAGAGCGAGTTGCCGGATGGAGAGGTGGTTGCGTCCTACGTCTTGCCGCTGACGCATTTGGCGGCCAGTGATGCGGTGGAGATATTTAATCAGTTTATTGTTCTTCACCCGTACGGAAGCATGGTGGCAGTTCCGGTTGCGAACCAAGTTGTCATTACGGAAAATTCGACCCTGATCCGGCGATTGATCGATGTGAAAAATCTGATCGATATCCCAGCTCCGGAGAAGAAATCGGAGTTTATAACCTTGTCTCAGGCAAATGCGGATCGGGTGGTTGAGTTAATTACAACCATCTTGGAAAAGCGGGAGGAGGGGGCAAGTGGCGGGGGTGGGAAAGCCGCCACCGGGCAGCCAGCACAGCCGACTGTTCCTGGTTTAGCGGCTGGAGCAGGGTCGACAGGGGTTACGATCAGTGGAGGTAAGAGTGGTTTTGCGGGTGATATCCAGCTGATTGCGGATACGCGAACGAATCGAATTCTGGTGATTGCCAGCCCATTTGATTTTGCCGCGATCAAAGCCTTGATTCAGCAGTTCGATATTGCGGTGGAGTTAACAGATCCTTACGAGCATGCCCTAAACTACGTGGCAGCGACCGATATGTTGCAGATTTTGGGAGATATGCTGAAGGAGGAGGGGGATGAGGGGGGAGACGGGGCTGCGGGCGGGAGCCAATCCACCGGGAAAGTTTCTGGGGGGATTGGGGCAGGAGGGGGTGTGACGGGGGGAGCAGCAGGGTCTTCAGGTTCGGGCGGAAAAAAGGCGGATGTTTTGACGGAGCCTGGGGAGGAGCAGGCGGCGGAATCGCTGATCGTCGGAAAAACAAAGTTGATCGCCGACAACAGGGCGAACTCGATCCTTGTGATTGGACAACCTGAGGCAAAGGACAAGGTGAAGGCCATCCTCACTAAATTAGACAAGAAGCCGATGCAGGTGTACTTGGCGACAGTAATTGGCCAGTTGCAGGTGAGTAACGATGATGAATTTGCTGTGAATATTTTGCAAAAATATATTGGAGGACCAAGGACGGGGGCCGCCTCTGTGGCTGGCGGAAAGCCGTTTATTTCGCCTAGTACGACGGCAACCACATTTGGAACAGGTAGTGCAAACGGAGGGGTTCCCTATACGTACACGAACCAAGGAACAACACCCCTAGGACCAGGCGCGGCGACTTTGGCTCAAATGTCGCAGGTTGCAGTAGGGGCCTTGCCTGGAATGCAGATCGCGACCTTTATCCTTGGGTCGATCGATCTTTATATTAATGCGCTTACGGCAACGGCCCGCTTTCGAATCGCATCTCGCCCAGCCGTGTTCACTGCAAATAATAAAAAGGCGACGATCTATAGCGGAAAGAAAATCGCCATACCTACGAGCACCGTCACCACTTTGGGAGGAGGCGGTAGTGCGACGGCTACCTCGGGTTCCCAGCAATCGAACATTCAGTATCAGGATGTAGTCTTGAAGATTGAGGTGGTCCCGCTGATTAACAGTGCAAAAGAAATAAGCCTAAAAATTGTGCAAACGAACGACACCCTTTCCCAGAGTAGTCAGGCTATTGGTGGTGGCGTCAATGTCCCTGATATCAACACTCAAGAGCTCAACACCACGGTGATCGTTCCAGACCGTGCGACTATTCTTTTGGGGGGATTGGTAACCCAGCAAGATAATAAAAATGTCGCTGGCGTACCTTTCCTTTCAACAATTCCTTTGATGGGAAACTTATTTAAATCGACATCCGACATTACTGATCGGCAGGAGCTAGTGGTTATGATTCAGCCGTCGGTAGTCCAAAGCAATCTTGAGCTAGGCGAGGTAAGTAAAACGGAGCGAGATTTGACGGGGTTTTCTGCCAAGGAGCTACAACCCCTTACGATGCGAGGGGGTAGTAAAACGCGGGGCGACGGGTTGCGACCGACAGGGACAGATTCGGTGCCTGCGGAAGAGCCTAAACAGGAGTAAGGGACAGGGATTGGTGGGTTGACTCAAACGCGACTTTCCTCGACTCTCCCTACCATTAGTTTTTCTTCTTTATGAATATTCACGAGTACCAAGCCCGAGATCTTCTGGCCGCCTCTGGGGTGGCGATTCCTCGTGGAGCAGTGGCTCGGACTCCAGAGGAGGCCGAGTCGATCGCGCGATCTCTTCCTTGCAACAGCTTTGTGGTAAAGGCTCAAGTCCACGCAGGAGGCAGGGGTAAGGGGCACTTTACGGATGGATACAAAAGCGGGGTTCATTTGGTCAAAACTCCACATCAGGTGAGGGATGTGGCCAAGCATATGATCGGTAACACGCTCGTGACCCATCAAACGGGTCCAGAGGGCAAACCGGTTCACGCCGTGCTCGTGGGGGAATCGACTGAAATTGCGCGGGAGTTGTATCTGGCAATCGTTTTGGATCGAAATTCAGGGTGTCCGGTCATTGTGGCCAGCCAGCAGGGCGGGATGGAGATTGAGGCGGTGGCGGAAAAGAGCCCTGAGGCGATTCTTCGCGAGGTCATTCATCCCGGTTTAGGTCTTCAGCCTTATCAGGCGCGAAAGGTGAGTATTTTTCTGGGGTTTCCGTCGACGGGATTGCGAGCCCCTTGCCGTTTACTGCACGCCACTTACAAGCTTTTCATTGAAAAAGATTGCTCGCAGGTAGAAATCAATCCCTTGGCTGTGACGAAGGGAGGAGATGTGTTGGCGCTGGATGCGAAGCTGAACTTTGATGACAATGCTCTCTTTCGTCACAAGGAGATTCAGGAGTTGCAGGATCCGTCCCAAGAAGATCCCAGAGATCTGGCGGCGGCTGAGCATCATCTCAACTACATTGGTCTAGAGGGAAATATCGGATGTATGGTGAACGGGGCGGGGTTGGCCATGGCTACGCTAGATTTGATTCAGGCGGCGGGTGGAAAGCCGGCGAATTTCTTGGATGTGGGCGGAGGAGCATCGGAAGCGATGATCACGGCTGCTTTTCGGCTGTTACAGGCGGATGCTTCGGTCAAGGCGGTCTTCGTCAATATTTTCGGTGGAATTCTCAAGTGTGATCTCTTGGCACAGGGTATGATTGCAGCCTGTAAGAGTAATCCCCCCCGGGTTCCGATTATCGTCAGGCTGCAGGGGACGAATGTTGAGCAGGGGCGTAAGCTTTTGAAGGAGTCAGGTCTTCCCCTGATTCCTGCGGAGGGGTTGATGGAGGGGGCAGAGAAGGCGGTCGCTGCAGCGGCGGGAAAGAAGGGCAAATAAGATGTCGGTTCTCGTCGACGCGAATACACGGCTCTTGGTGCAAGGAATTACCGGTAAATCGGGTTCGTTCCATGCTTCGGCCTGTAAGGAGTATGGGACTCAGGTGGTCGCGGGGGTAACCCCTGCGCGTGGGGGAGAGATGTTTGAAAATACCGTGCCGATCTTTGATACGGTTTCGGAGGCGGTGGCGGCAACTCGGGCGAATGCATCGATGATCTTTGTTCCACCCGAGTTTGCCGGAGATGCGATTTTGGAGGCAGCGGATGCGGGAATTCAGCTGATCGTGGCGATTACGGAAGGGATCCCAGTGATGGATATGATGAGAGTGCGGCATGCGTTGGAGGAGTACTCTTGTGTGCTGATTGGGCCGAACTGTCCGGGAATCATTACTCCGGGTGCCTGTAAGATTGGAATTATGCCGGGGTACATTCACCGACCGGGAAATGTGGGGGTGGTGTCACGTAGTGGAACCTTGACCTATGAGGCAGTTTGGCAGATTACGAGCCAAGGGTTCGGGCAGAGCACTTGCATTGGAGTGGGAGGAGACCCGATCCATGGGTTGACCTTGCAGAAGGCGGTGGAGTATTTGCATGCCGATCCCGACACGAAGGCGATTGTCATGATTGGGGAGATTGGAGGATCGGAGGAGGAGGAAGCAGCGGATTACATAAAAGCGAGGGTGAAGAAACCGGTGGTTTCCTTTATTGCAGGGGCGACGGCACCTCCGGGTAGAAGGATGGGTCACGCGGGAGCCATCATTTCGGGGGGGCAGGGAACGGCTCAAGCAAAGATCGAGGCCCTGACTAAGGCAGGGGTGCGCATGGCAGAAAATCTGGGTGAAATCGGAAAAGAAGTCGCACAGGCCCTTGGGAAGTAGAATGAGCACAACACCTCCACCTGCCAAGATTGTGGCCAAAGGGTTGGAGGGAGTTGTCGCCACGGGAACGGCGATCTCGGATGTGTTGGGTTTGGAGGGGAAGCTGATTTATCGCGGGTATGACATCGATGAGTTAGCGGGAAAGGTAACTTTCGAGGAGGCGGCCTATCTTTTATGGGAGGGAGAGTTGCCCAAAGCGAAGCAGTTAGCGGAGTTGAAGAGCTCTTTGGCTACGCAGAGAGATCTGCCGAAAGAGGTGGTGGATTATATTTTAGGAGCGCCCAAGGATGCGGGTCCGATGGATATTTTGCGTACCTGCGTATCGATGTTGGGCTTATACGATTATGGGGCGGTGGGAGCGGAGCAGGTGTTGCTGAACCGGCAGAGGCAAATCTCACTGACAGCAAAGATTGGGGTGATTGCTGCCTATTTTCATCGGGCGAGGCGGGGTCAGTCTCTGCCTCCGATTCGTCGGGATTTAGGTGAGGCGGCCCATTTTCTTTATCTTTTGAATGGGCAGGAGGCAGGACCGGAGGCGGTGGCGACCCTGGATATGGCGTTTGTATTACATGCGGATCATGGAATGAACGCTTCAACCTTTGCGGCTCGAGTGTGTGCCTCAACCTTAACTGATATTTACTCTGCGATCAGCAGTGCGATTGGAACCTTGAAGGGGCCGTTGCACGGGGGAGCGAATGAGGGAGTCATTCACATGCTTCAGCAGATTGGGTCGCTGGAAAAGGTGGATGGCTGGGTCAAGGAGCAGATGGCGCAAAAGAGAAAAATTATGGGGATCGGGCACCGGGTCTACAAAGTGCTTGATCCACGAGCGCCCCATTTGAAGCGGATGGCAGAGAAGCTGACGGCGGAGTTAGGAGAGCCGAAGTGGATTCAGATGAGCGAGCGGATTGCTAAAATCATGCGGGAAGAGAAGAAGTTAGAGGCGAACGTGGATTTTTACTCGGCAACGGTTTACTACAGCATGGGTTTGCCCACGGATCTTTTTACTCCGATCTTTGCGGTAGCCCGAATGGCGGGATGGACAGGGCATGTTTTAGAGCAGTGGGCGGATAATCGTCTTTTCCGGCCTGATAGTGAGTATGTAGGGCCTGCTTTAGGACGAAAAGTGGTCCCCATCAATAAGCGTTGACCTTTCGATGGCCTAGATTGGGGGTGGGGTTGCTACTCCTTTTTGTTGGAGCGGGGGATCGGGTTGCGGGTTCTGAGAAAAAGCTGATCGAGGTAACAAGTGAAAAAGTGCCAGGGTTGGTGCTGGAGATTCGTTATGCAACGGAGCAAAATATCACAGGGAAAAAAATCTATACAGATAAGCGTGCTTGGTTGAGAGAGGAGACGATCCGAAAGCTGGCTCAAGTGGCTCGGGAATTAGAGGAAAAAAAGTATCGGCTTGTTTTATGGGATGGGTGGAGGCCGGCCTCTGCCCAGAAAGCATTGTGGGCGGCCAAACCGGATGGCCGGTTTTTGACTCCGCCCAACCGGGTCAGTCGCCATACGCGGGGAACCAGTGTGGATGTTTCATTGGCGGATCGGAATGGAAAGATTTTGGAAATGCCGAGTGATCATGATGAGTTTACCGACCGGGCGGATGAGGATTTCTCCGACGTGCCAAAGGAGGTGGCCGAGCGGGCACGACTTTTAAGAAAGGCGATGTTTCGGGCGGGGTTTTCGGGAGTGCCGGATGAGTGGTGGCACTACGATTTACGGGATTGGGCAAGTTATGAGCCGATTGAGGTGAGAGGGTCGCGGGAGTAGGGGATCTGGCTTCTGGGGGACGGTTGCGCTGTTTTAAAAAATCGGGCATGGAGCAGCTTTGGCAGGCATCCGCCTTAGACCGGCAGAAATCTTTATAGATTTGGAGAAGGCCTTCCCGGGCTAGATGGGAGCGAAGTTCGGCGGGTGCGAAGGGGAGGCCGAAAAGGCGAAGACAGGCGGAGCGGATGAGCCCTGCATCGCCACCGGTCGGCCAGGTCGCGATTGTGTTGTGCAGAGTGAGTTCGTCGCAATCGGCGAAAGGTGCGAGGACTTGAAACAGGAGAGCGTGGGCGCGATCGAGGCCGATGAGGCGAGAGCGGGATGGTAAGAGGCGACCGTCCCATCCAGCGTGGTGATCCCAAAAAGGGTGGGAGGCGGATTTGAGAATTTCCAGAAAGCGGGCTGATTGAGCGCGGTGGACAGAATCAACCAGTTCGGGCCAGGTATGAGGATCGGAGAGAGTGGCGAGGGCGGCGATTCGGCGAAACGGGGAGTTGTTCGGGCGAGTGGAGCCCATTTTCCAAAGAGTGGGTGGAAGGATTCGATCGGTCCAAGAGTGCCGAGCTTTCCACCAGTGGTTCCAAAGCTCTTTGAGAATCGGTTGAGCTCGGGGGGAGACGGAGCGGGTTGTTGGATCGGGAAGAAGACCCGCAACCCCATAAAGCAGAGAGGCGCGGCAGGTTGGATCAGGCATGCGAGAGAGCAGTTGGACGGGAACGGCGCGGGCGAGAGAGGTGAAGGGCTCCCGATTTTCGGAAAAGCCGAGGCCCTCGGCTAAAGCGATCCAGACTGCTTGATCCAAGCCGTGGGCAGAGGTGCGGGCGGTAGCAAGGGCGCGGCGTTGGCGGAGGCGATGTGAGCCTGCTTCCTCAAGAATTTCGCGAAGTTTCTCGGGTTGGAGGGAGAGGAGTGAGGTGTGGCAGAGACCGGCTTTTTCACCGCCGGCGATCTCTGCGGGGGTAGCGCGGAAGAGAGAGATAAGCTCAGTAAGGGGAGCGGCGAGTTGGTGGGTTAGTGCGATTTGGCGGATCGAGGTGGGGGGAGTTTCGGTAAGGGAGGGGTCGGCCTGCCAGAAGACGTGAAGAATGACCTGCCGGTAGGCGGGGTCACTTCCGTGGCCGTGGGCTTCCCAATCGGAGGAGTGGCGATGGATTTCAACATCTCCAGCGTGGGTACGGCCATCGGGAGTTGAGAAAGAGGCGCGAAGGAAATCGGGTCCAGGCCGATGATTCCATAAGCCGGGGTGATGGAGGGTGACGAGTTCGCCCTGCAGGGTGGTCAGGGGATTCTGGAACAGGGATTCGAACCAAATTCGTTGGAGGATGGATTCGGATAAGATAGGGCCAGGTTCTTCTCGTAGGACATTCTGGTAAACCCATCGTCGATAGCTTAGTGCCATAAGGATTAAACTGGGAATTTGAGGAAAGGGTTCGCTTTTTTTGCGTTTTTTGAGGATCTCCTCATGGCTTGTCTGTCTGCGGGCAGGGATTAACTTTTGAGGGATGAGATTTTCTCGTGTACTCGGGTTTGGGCTTCTCGTGCTGCCCGTGTGGGCTTTGTCCCCACAGGAAGAGCCGATTGTCAAAGTGGTCGAGAAAGTGAGGCCTGCGGTGGTTAATATTTACACGGAGCGGATCGTGGAGCAGTTGGTGGCCGATCCATTCGACGTCTATATGAATCAATTCTTTGGGGGTGGAATGGCACGTGGAAATAGGATTCTACAGACGCCGGTGCGGAATTTGGGATCGGGGGTGATTGTCCGTCCCGATGGATACATTTTAACGAACCAGCATGTAGCAAGCCGAGCGGACAAGCTGAAGATCCGGGTCTCTCTCGCCAATGGGAGGGATTATGAGGCAAAACTTTTGCGGGACGACGATTTACAAGATTTGGCCCTGATCAAGATTGAGAGCCCTGAGCCACTCCCATTTTTGGATTTGGAGGGGATTTCTCCTAATCTTTTGGGGCAGACGGTTCTCGTTTTGGGAAATCCTGTTGGATACGAGAGCAGTGTGAGTGCGGGAATCTTAAGTGCGAAGGATCGCACTTTAACGATTGGGGATCTGACGATGGAGGGCCTTTTGCAGACGGACGCTGCGATCAACCCAGGCAATAGCGGAGGGCCGTTGGTCGATCTAGAGGGTCATCTGGTGGGGTTGAGTTCAGCCAAGATGTCGGTGGCCCAAAATCTGCCTGTGGAAAGTATTGGTTTTGCGATCCCTGCGGATCGGGTCAAAAGGTTCTTTGATGAAGCGATTGCGATTGTGGAGGGGAAAAAAGCGGCTCCGCCAGAGCGATCGGCTGGTGTGGCTCTGAAAGAGAAATTTGGATTA
>Ga0209400_1003076_pt1 | contig 12303 bp, 16 predicted proteins | sample M_130807_EF_Meta_FD_187313 | JGI IMG/M metagenome (GOLD analysis project Ga0209400, IMG submission 187313) | Freshwater microbial communities from Lake Montjoie, Canada to study carbon cycling - M_130807_EF_MetaG (SPAdes) (version 2) | ecosystem: Environmental > Aquatic > Freshwater > Lake... | reverse complement strand
TTATCTACAAACTTAAATGTTGACGATACAGGTAACACATTCGCAGGTGTATTGAACGGTCGTTTCCGTGTTTACATTGATCCATATTCTGCAAACCTAGGAGCTGCTAACCAGTTCTACATGGTTGGTTATAAGGGTTCTTCTCCTTATGACGCAGGTATGTTCTACTGCCCATATGTTCCACTACAAATGGTTCGCGCAATCGATCCTAACAGCTTCCAGCCAAAGATCGGCTTCAAGACACGTTACGGTTTGATTGCTAACCCATATGTTACAGGTACGAACGGTTACACTCCAGATGCAGATGCATTTACAGCAGCACGTAACCAATACTATCGTAAGACTAAGGTTATCAACCTAATGTAATCAACCGACAATAAGATCGGACTTTAAAGGGGAAGTAATTCCCCTTTTTTTGTCTTTGAACATTCTGGAGTATTTTGTTATTGTATGGTGTATAAATATATAAGCAACATAGGAATATTCATATGGCATTTACCGCAAACATCAGTACAGCTCAACAAAATTTTTATAATTCGTTACCTAAGACTAATGACTACCTTAGACCGAATGCATTTAGATTTAGTATTAAAGATTTACCAGGTGTTTCTTTTAATTGTCAATCTGCAAATATTCCCGATTTACAATTAGGGTTTGCGGTACAACCAACCCCGTTTGTCGATGTACCTACTATAGGCGATAAGTTAGATTTTGGAGAATTTACAATTAGATTTTTGATTTCAGAAGATATGTCAAATTATCTTGAAATGTATAAATGGCTAGTTGCTCTTGGGTTCCCTGATAATTATAATCAATTCTCTGCATTCACACAAAATCGCCCAAGTAGATTTCCGTTTGTTACTAAGACATCTGGCAAAGAAGAAGTTTTGGCATACTCGGATGGTACTTTAACGATTTTAGACTCGACAAATAACCCTAAAGTAAATATAATATTTAAAAACCTGTTCCCTATATCATTGCAAGCTTTAGACTTTGATATAGCATCAGCCACCGTAGAATATTTTACAGCTATCGCATCGTTCAAATATACTATTTTCGAAGTACAACCTTTATAATTAACTTGGAGTTATTATGGATCAACCAAAAAAGAAAATCACGCCTATGGCTTTGCCTAAGGTTCCTTCACTGCCTAAAGTGCCAACTGCGGGTAGTCCTCCCCCTTCAGACCCAAACCAAAATAAAATGGAAGTCAAACTAGATGACTTGCGTAAAGAAAGAATCTTTATTGCAACTCCTTGTTATGGCGGACAATTAACTGAGGCATACTTCAGATCAACAATTAGATTGCTTACATTTTGCAATCAACACCAAATTCCAATTGCATTTGGAACGATTGCAAATGAGTCTCTAGTAACACGAGCTCGTAACGTGCTTGTTGCTTATTTCCTACAAAGCAATTTTACTCGTTTAATGTTCATTGACGCAGACATTGAATTCCAAGTTGAAGATGTTATTAAATTAATTGCACATAATAAAGATGTAGCAGTTGGTGCATACCCTAAAAAGGGTGTTAATTGGCAACGTATTCGCGAGTCAGTTAAACAAACTGATGAAGCTTACACAGATCAACAAATTGCTTCTTTTGGTAGCGATTATGCAATTAATTTTAAATTCATTAATCGCGAACAAAAACAAATTGCTATTGAGCAAGGTCTAATTCGTTTACATGACGGAGCAACAGGCTTTATGATGATTAAGCGAGAAGTTATCGACAAAATGATCGAAGCATATCCTGATCTAAAATATAACAATGATTTGAATACTCCCCCAGAGTTAAATCCGCATTTCTACGCTTTCTTTGATACTATGATTGACCCTGTTGATAAACGTTATTTGTCTGAAGATTATACCTTTAGTCGCAGATGGCAAGACATTGGTGGTGAAATTTGGCTTGATCCTTCAATCTCATTGAACCATTATGGTTCATTTAATTTCCAAGGCAATCCTCAACAAATTATTCAAGTCGGTTAATAGGTAAATTATATTATGACATTATCAGATCTTCAAGAATCCTGGGCAGAGGATTGTAAGATTAATGAGATGAATCTTGGCCAGGAATCTGCAAGGACTCCTAACCTTCATGCCAAATATTTAAATTATCTATCATCTACTAGATTAAATCTTCGTAAAGCCGAATCAGATTATTTAAATTGCCGACGTAAAAAGTATCGTTATTACAGAGGCGAAATGACACAGATCGAATTGACTGACGAAGGTTGGGATCAATGGCAAGGAAATAAACCATTGAAGAACGAAATGGATGAGTATTTAACTGTAGACCACGACTTAGTTTTACTACAGGATAAGGTAGAATATTATAAAACAGTATTGTACCAATTAGAACAAATAATTCGATCTTTAAATAGCAGGACATGGGATATTAAAAATGCTATTGAATGGAATAAATTTACTAATGGCATGATGTAATGGCCGATATAATTTTATCTAAAAAAGATGAAGTTTACTTAAAAGTAAAATGTGAACCTTCCATCGGACAAGAATTAAACGATCACTTTTCGTTTGATGTTCCCGGTGCGAAGTTTCATCCTTTATATAGATCTCGTATGTGGGATGGTAAAGTTCGTCTTTACTCTATGTTTACTCAAGAACTTTATGTTGGGCTAAAAAGTTATCTTGAGCACTTTTGCAAAGAACGAGATTACACTATTGATTATTCCAATTATATAGAACAAGCAGATGCTGTTACATATAATCAGATCAAAGATTTTTGTCTATCTTTACAATTGGCATCTAAAGGTGAACCGATTGAGGTTAGAGATTATCAAATAGATGCGGTGTATCAAGCAATACACGATGGAAGACGGTTATTACTTTCCCCTACAGGGTCAGGCAAATCGCTTATTCTATACTGCCTTCTTCGTTGGAATTTGCAATCTGACAGAAAACAACTTATTCTAGTACCAACCACATCTCTTGTGGAACAGTTGTACTCAGATTTTCAAGACTATTCTAGTATTAATGGTTGGAAAGCCTCTGAACATTGCTATCGTATTTACGGTGGTCATGAAAAATCCAATGAGTTTGATGTGGTTATTAGCACATGGCAATCACTATATAAATTACCAAAACAATTCTTTGCTATGTTTGATGTAATTTATGGGGATGAAGCTCATAATTTTAAAGCCAAGTCACTCACAAGTATACTAAATAAATGTACTAACACTCCTTATAGAGTAGGAACTACTGGTACTTTGGATGGAACTAAAACTCACAAGTTAGTCCTTGAGGGTTTATTTGGTCCGGTGTACAAAGTAACAACAACTAAAAAATTAATTGACAATAAGCAATTGGCAGATCTTGCAATATATAATATAATATTAGAATACTCAGATGAAGTAAGAAAAGCCTGTAAAGGATTTGATTATCAGAAAGAGATAGACTTCATTGTACAAAATGTACAACGAAATAAATTTATTCGTAACCTCGCATTGAAGCAAGAAGGAAACACGTTGGTGTTATTTCAGTATGTAGAAAAGCACGGCAAAGTTCTTTATGAAATGATTAAGGAAAAAGCCGGGGAGAGAAAAGTCTTTTATGTATCTGGAGAAACAGATGTTACAATACGCGAATCAGTTAGGGCTATTACTGAAGAAGAATCTGACGCAATTATTGTTGCATCTTATGGCACTTTTAGTACTGGTATTAATATTCGAAACCTACACAACATCATCTTTTCTTCTCCCTCTAAGTCTCGCATTCGGAATTTGCAGTCCATCGGGCGGGGTTTAAGAACAAGTGGAACTAAAACAAAGTGTAAGTTATATGATATTGCAGATGATCTAACGTGGAAGAGTAAAAAGAATTACACATTAAATCATATGATTGAAAGAATTAAAATATATAATGATGAGCATTTCAATTATAAACTCGTAAAGGTACCAATCTAATGGAAGCTAATCTTTACTTTAAATATATTAAATTATCGTCAGGTGATTGTATTGTTTGTACAACTACAGATAATTACGAAAATGTATACAAACAAAAAACTATTAGTGTATTTGACCCTGTAGTTTTAAATCCAATGCGTATGCCTCGCGGAGACGTATTAGTTGAATCATATATTATGTATCCTTGGTTTAGTTTTTCTGAGGAGCTTGAATATAAAATACCGACAAGTCAAGTTGTACTTATGGTCAATATCAAAGATAGTTTAAAGAAAAATTATCTAAGATATTTGTCTCAACAAGATGATTCGGATGATTTAATGGAAGATGACTATACCGAAGACGAAGAAGGTATGATTGAAGAATTTTTAAATAATTTTGGAGATGACAATGAAAAAGAAAGCAACGACGGAAGTATTGGAAGCGCCTTTGGAAGAGATCCAAAGCTCCTCCACTAAACCGGAACCATCGCACTACGTAGATAATAAAAAATTCTTAGCTGCACTTATAGACTATAAAAAAAGTATAGATGCATCAAAAGCTGAAGGTAAAGGTATTCCACAAGTACCCAAATACATAGGTGAATGTTTTATTAAAATTGCAACACATCTATCGTATAAATCAAATTTTATTAATTATACATTTAAAGATGATATGATTTCAGATGGCATAGAAAACTGTTTAACCGCAGCTGCCAAATTTGATCCCGAAAAATCATCTAATCCATTTGCATATTATACTCAAATTATTTACTTTGCTTTTATCAGACGAATACAAAAAGAGAAAAAGCATCAAGCAACCAAATATAAAATTATTGAGAATTTGGATATGGATGCTATTATGCAGGGTAGCGATGATACAGAAGCGGGTCGCCAATTAATCGATTATTTGAAAAAGCAATTGGATAATATAGATCCCGAAAAACGAGAAACTCCTGCTCAAACCAAAACTCGTAAAAGAAAAGCTGCTGCGGATTTGGACAATAATGTTGTTGACTTCTTTCCTTAATGACATTATAATTTAGCTTTAATTACTAAATATATCATGAAACAACACGACGAAATTATGCTTATCCTGCAGGAAGAATGCGCAGAAGTTACCCAAGCTGTTAGTAAAGTATTTAGATTTGGTATTGATGCTGAATATAATAACGCTACAAACAAACAAAGATTGACGGAAGAACTCGGCGACCTCTTAGCAATGATTACACTATGCCACTCGCATGGGATAGTAGACTTTGATGAAGTGATGATTGCCAAAGATGCAAAACTTGGTAAACTTAAAAAATGGTCAACAATATATGAAACTAAAAATATCTGAATTATTTTATAGCATACAAGGTGAGGGGCGCTTTATGGGCGTCCCTTCTGTCTTTTTAAGAACTTTTGGTTGTAACTTTACCTGCGGTGGTTTTGGTATGCCGAAGGGTGAAATGAGTAATGAAAGGTTTAAAGTTGATGCTAAAATTTATAAACAATATAATGACTTACCTCTGGTTCATACTGGATGCGATTCTTATGCTTCTTGGGATGTTCGTTTTAAGCACCTTAGCCCTGTGCTATCTACTGATGCGGTTGCCGATGCTATTATTGATACGTTACCGCACAAGGAATGGAAAGACGAACATCTGGTAATTACAGGCGGTGAACCTTTATTGGGTTGGCAAAAAGTATTTCCCGAATTGTTAGAACATAAGTTAATGAAACCTTTAAAGGAACTGACATTTGAAACAAATGGCACACAGCCTTTGTCAGAAGAATTTAATGAATACTTATTTGAGGAATGGACAAACTTCGGTAGGAAGTATGACAAACTAACATTTTCGATTTCTCCTAAGTTATCAGTTTCTGGTGAATCTTGGGATAGCGCAATTTGTCCCGAGGTGGTAAAATCTTATGAATATGTAGGTTATGCATATCTTAAATTTGTAGTAGCAACTAAAGAAGATGTAGAAGAAGCGGAGGAAGCAGTAAATGAATATCGTAAAGCTGGGTTTGGCGGTCCTGTGTATCTTATGCCTCTCGGCGGCACTGAGCAATTGTATGTCCTTAATAATAGGACTGTTGCAGAACTAGCAATGGAAAAGGGCTGGAGATACTCAGACAGATTACAAATCCCATTATTTAAAAATGCTTGGGGCACATAAATAAAAGTGTTACATAAAGGTAACGAATTTCAATCATCATATCCGTGTAAGGAAGGATTCAAAAATGTCATACAATAAAACAAAATGCGACCCGGAATTGGGTTTACTAGTACATGAACATCTAGTTAAAATGGGTGTTGAAACACCAACAGTCTATACAGGTAATATGGCCCGTACAGGTAAGATTGAATTAATTGAAAGTCATTTCAAAGGCATTATGGAAACGCTTGGTTTGGATCTAAGCGATGATAGTCTAATGGATACACCAAAGCGTGTAGCTAAAATGTATGTTAATGAAATATTCTGGGGTTTAGATTACGAAGCATTTCCTAAATGTACCACTGTCAATAATAAGATGAAGTATAATGAAATGGTATGTGAACGCAATATCAATGTTCAATCAAATTGTGAGCACCATTTCGTTGTTATCGACGGATTGGCTACTGTTGCTTATGTACCAAAAGATAAAGTTCTTGGACTAAGTAAAATTAATCGTATAGTAGAATATTTTAGTAAACGGCCACAGATTCAAGAACGACTTACAGAACAAATTTTCCACACATTACAATTTATTCTTGATACTGAAGATGTTGCAGTTATGATTGACGCACAACACTATTGTGTTAAGAGTCGAGGTGTAGAAGATACCGGTAGCTCAACTGTAACTACTAGATTGGGCGGAGGATTTAAAAATGATCCTGCAGCAAGAAATGAATTTTTGAGTATTGCGAGAATGTGCACAAAATGAAACCAACAATAGCATTATTTGTTTATGATCCAAAGTGTTCTGTACAATCAAGTAATGGTCTTGTAAAGTCTTTAGAAAAACACTACAACTTCAAATTATTTTCTAAAAATATACTTGAGGACAGTTTTTTTGATAATGTTGATATGATAGCTGTTCCTGGAGGATTCGGTGATTCTAATTCTTATAATAAAATATTCAAACCTCATGCGAATAGAATAAAATCATTCATTGAAGATGGCGGAAAATATCTTGGTATCTGTATGGGTGCATATTGGGCAGGTAAACATTATCTAAATATATTAGATGAAGCTGATGCAGTTCAATATTTAAAAAGACCCGATTCTGATACACGTAGACCACACGCAAAAAATATGCCTGTTACTTGGAACGGTGAAGATATAAATATGTTCTGGTACGATGGTTGTGCATTAGTCGGTAACAAAAGAAAGTTTAAAACTATAGCCACATATTCTAACAGCGATCCTATGGCAATTATTCAAGGTAACGTTGGTCTGATAGGCTGTCATCCTGAGAGTCAGGATTTTTGGTACGATAGTTATAGTTGGATGAAGGGTAAGTGGCACAATGGTGATCACAATAAACTTCTACTAGAATTTGCAAATGAATTAATGGAAAAATAAAATGGCAATAAATGTAATGGTTGACTTGGAAACAATGTCAACAAGATCAAATGCTGCAATATGCTCTATTGGTGCAGTTAAATGGAAAGGTACTGAAATTGTAGATACCTTTTATTGCACGATAGATCTTAAAACTTGTAAAGAAGCAGGTATGCATATTTCTAAAGATACTATCAAATGGTGGTCTGAGCAAAACAAAGAAGCACTAAAAGAATTAACTAAGAATAATATTCCATTAGTCGAAGCTTTAGATAAGTTTAGGGATTGGTTCGGCACTAAGTCTTTACCTGTTTGGGGCAATGGTGCAGTGTTCGATAACACAATTTTAGCAAATGCTTATTTTATTACAGATCAAGAACCTCCTTGGAAATGCTGGGATGATCGTTGCTATAGAACTCTTAAGAGTATTTTCAATTGGATACCTGCAGATGAAAGAGAAGGCGTTTATCATAATGCTTTAGATGATGCAATATTTCAAACTAAACACGCAATTAAAATATTAGGTGAATAATGAATGTTGAAAATATTAATGCTTTCCCAACATTAGTACAAAAAATATCAGGATGTTTGACGCAACAACAATGTCACGATATTATGCGTTGCATCGACTCATTAGATATGAGTCAGCATGATTTATTTGAAGGAGATGCTGGTTCTAGTTATAGTATAAAATCTGATATATTAGGAGATATATCTAAAACTATTCCCAGCTGTTATTCTTTAAAAAATCAAATAGATATTTTGTTAACTAACTATATGAAAGTATCGGGAATTTTTCATTTTGGTATAGATAGATCTTGGTCAAATGCGCAGGGTATTGGTAGTAAATTAATTAATCATTCTCATCCTGGTAGTTTTATTACAGGTGCACTATATATTAATGTAGACAATAATTCTAGCCCGTTACAAATACATAATCCAAATCCATTTATACATCATATTGCATTAAAGGAAAAAACAAATTATACAAATGATATTTTAGAAATACAACCTGCAATCGGAGATGTAATCTTATTTCCTAGTTGGTTATTACATGGTGCAATGAAAGAGAATAATACTCCAAAAAGAGTTATTATTAGTTTTAATAGTGGATTGATATAATAGGAATTACTATGACAGATATTGAAAAAAGAATGGCAGAATTAATTGAGCCAATTGATAAACAAATTTATATGTGCGATGATAGACGCGATTTGCTTATGCTTAATTGTGCAATGTTGCAACGAGTAATTGAAGTATTCGATATGCTGGTTGGTGAGGAAGGTCGTAAATTTATGCTTAAGGATAAAGTGTGAATATTTATAAAAAACGTATTGCATTCTGTTTAAGTGATCAACACACTATACCGCATGGTGGTCTTGGACAATTCGCAAAATCTTTTGTAGAAACATTTACCCCATTGGGTTATAAGATTGATATTATAACTGATAAACCCACATCCAATTTAGAGTTTAAAGAATATTTAGAAGGTGTAGGTGCAAATTTTATTTGGTCTCCTACTGCTAGGTCTTACAGCACACATACTAAAACATTTATGTTTGAGGATTCATACAACTTCGAAAAGATGACTTCTTTCAGAGATGCTATGATGTATGCCTTAAATAAAAATCTATACGATATTATTATTTGTAATACATTAGAATCATTCCCAGGTATCTATGCTTTAAACCTTCACAAAACTGTTCAAATAATTTACTATACTCATAATGAAAGTATGGTGTTCTTAGATGATAGAACATGGAAGAATGAATTTACAGAATCATTCAATGAATTGTTTAATGCTTTGATGCACGTCAAAGGTATTACTATTGGTACACAGACTGAAAGAAATAAAAACGAATTACGCAATCAAGGTTTTGCTAATTCCTATGAGCTTCCAATTCCAATGCCTGAAAAAGAATTGTTGGAACATCATGAAAATCCTAGAGAAGGCGTTCTATGGATTGGCCGCTGGGAACCAAGAAAGAATCCTGAAGAATTTATTCGAGTGATTAAAGAGACTGGATTGCCCGCAAAGGTTATTACCAATACCAACGGTGCTAGAAAATTTGAAGAAACTCTAAAAGCAATAGGTGCTAAATATGAAATAAAGATTGGCATCTACGGAAAAGAAAAAGTAGACTTTATTACATCTGCAAGGGTAGCATATAACCCCGCAATTAGAGAAAGTTTTGGTTTAGCTTTTTATGAATGTATGGGACAGTTACCAACTGTTGCTATAACGGGCATGTCCTGGTTAAACAATTTTAGTAAGCAACACTATTGGTCAGACGAAAAGAAAAATATTCCGGCATTGATACGAAAACTATATGAGGATTTTCCTGATGCAAAAACATGGTATGCTAAAAATCCATTGGCATATATTAAAATGGAACATGCTATGGGAATTCAATCTTGGATAGATATATTTAATTCATTTAAACCTGCAGAATCAAATTCTGACAGAGCAGCAATTAACGATCATGAAACAATTAATTATTCTGATTTTATTATTAAACTAAATAGGAAAGATTTAGCGGTTGATGATGTCCGTTCTGTATTGACAAACAAGACAAAATTTAATATAATTTACACAGATGAACACACCTATCTATCTAAGGATCCAAATTTTGTTCCTAAAGAAGATAAGATAACTACTTTAGAAAGTTTATTCGAATGAGCAGACAATTAGAATATGTAATATCAGGTCCGGCATATCTCAGACTTGGTGCAGAACAATGTAATGACCCTGAGACATTGCAGATGATCATTGATATGATTAATAAAACTGTTCACAATAAAAACAATCATCAGTTCTCATTATTATATAATGGTTTTACTGAAAAGAACTTTGGTAAAAAGCTACAGAAGTTTAGACCTGCAATTAAAAATATTCATGCTGACTCGGGTGGGTTGCAGATTATTACTCGAGGTCTACAAAATACTCCAGAAACACGAGCAAAAGTTTTTGAGAATCAAGCAACATACGCAGACATTGGAATGGCATTTGATGAGATTCCTGTCAAGTCTACTTCTGCATCTGGTACATCTGCAAAAATAGATACCAAACGTAGATATGTAGATACAGATAATTTTGAGTCTTATGCTAGGCAAACGGGTCGCAATGTTAAAGATCAAATTATGAAATTTGATTCATTGAACAGTAACTGTAGACCATTTGCTATCCTTCAAGGGTCTGGTGCAGATAGTTATGCGCAATGGGCAGAATGTATGATGGATGAGGTACCTCAAGAACTACGCCATCGTATCGGTGGTGTTGCTATGGGATCAGCTGCACTAGGTATGGGACCACTTGAAGATGTTAAACGAGCATTTTATGTTACATCTGTTCCATTTGACAGACCATTTCATTTGCATGTCTTGGGAGTCGGCGCACTAAAACGTATTTTACCTTATCTGTTATTCAGTCAAACTGGTCTATACGAAGGCATAGATATTTCTTATGACTCAACAACGCATTCCATGTCATTGGATAATGGCTTGTTCTATTTCTCACATTGTAAGAAAAATGGTGCAGGTGATTATGGTGGTTCTTCGGTAAAAATGGGAAGACCATATTCTAATATCTATAGAACAGTTACAGAAGAAATCAATAGTGTATGTGGTACAGATTATGATCCAGTGGAATATCATAAATTAATGAATATTGCTGTTGGTGAGTATATGGAAAAAGGTGGCAAGTTTATAGATGTAATGCGAGCTCGCTTGTCATTCATCTTGACTAATGTGCATAATTTTACAATGGATGTATCTGAGCTAATGAATTCTAAAGAAAACTTCTTAAGATTCTGCAGAGATAAAAATTGTGAGAATGAATATTCTACATTATTTGATGTTAAGAACAACGACGATTTTTTACATTGGGAAAAACACGTTGGTAGATTTATGGACTCGGAGCCAGTTAATTCTGTAGCTCCTTCTTCACTTGAGGATTTATTCGCATGAGTATGTTTACAAAAAATAAAAGTTATATTTGGGTTACTTTTAGAAAAGAAGGTATCCATATGTATCCTGCAGCTGCAACTGATCCAAAGTTGGCGACAGGAGATTGGTTAGATGTTTCCTTTTTAGGAACACCTCATAGACACATCTTTCATTTCAAAGTTGAAATGGAAGTGTTTCATGATGACAGGGATGTTGAATTCATCCAAGCCAAGCGCATTATGGAAAGATGGTATTCGGATGGCACACTACAATTAGATCATAAATCTTGTGAGATGATGGCAAGGGAATTGTATGCCAAATGTCTTGAGCAATGGCCTTCAAGATGTTATACTATAGAAGTATCCGAGGACGGGGAAAATGGTTGTAGACTTGTTTTTGAGGAAAGATAATGGCAAAGTTATATTATATGGGCTTAGAGCCCTATGAAGGTAGATACACACTGCAGTTACAACAATGGAATGAGACTGCGTTTAAGCGTAGGGGTATTGACTATGAAATTATTCATGGTGACACTTTAGATGATTCTAAGGCAATTGTAACAGGACAAGTTCTTGATGCACATGGTCGCAGTTTTTATTCTTTGACACAGATGGCTAATCTTGTTAAGAAGATGAAAGCTGGAGAAATTAGTTCTGATGATGTAATCTTTTTTGAAGATATGTTTACTCCTGGTATGGAGGCATTGCCATATATTATGGATCAAGTAGATTATGAATATAGACCACGAGTATTTGTTCGTTGCCTAGCTCAATCTATTGATCCTGATGACTTTGTTCATGTATGGGATATGCAGCGCTGGATGGGTCATTATGAGAAAATGACTATTGACTTTGCTACTGTCTTGGCAACAAATGAAGAGATGGTTGCACATATGAGAATAGCAGGTTGGGATGCTCC
>Ga0209400_1003075_pt1 | contig 12305 bp, 16 predicted proteins | sample M_130807_EF_Meta_FD_187313 | JGI IMG/M metagenome (GOLD analysis project Ga0209400, IMG submission 187313) | Freshwater microbial communities from Lake Montjoie, Canada to study carbon cycling - M_130807_EF_MetaG (SPAdes) (version 2) | ecosystem: Environmental > Aquatic > Freshwater > Lake... | reverse complement strand
TAAGTCTCATCAGCGGGAGGTATTTCTGCATTATTTTTAAAATGCACTTCTTTTACCGCAGTATCATCTTCAACAAATTCTACTCGCATATAAACCCAGCCGTCAGTCCAATCCATTGTCAATGGAGGGTCATTATTTGGTAGCATCCCAATCGGTAATACTGGAGGGACGCCAACCATGCCCCATGCGATGCTGAATTTCCAGTCGTCCCCTTCATTGGCGGTTGTCACTTGAAACGGGCAGACTGCGGTTGCCTTTCCCCCGCCACCTGTCGTCGACGGAATTGATAAACTCCATCCGCTCGGTGATTGGTTAAGCCTGTACCCCACGCCGCTGTTAGGCTTTAGGCGTGCTATCTCGTTGCGAAGTGCTTCAAGTTCAGCCCAGCCTACAGGACGTCCCCGCTGAAATGGTGTAGAAACAATTGGACCAGCCATAAAATTAATCGATGACTCCGTAGAGGAAATTATCCCATTTGCCAGCGGCGCTGTCACCAGTTTTGCCCTGCCCGTCGGAGCCCATCCATTCGTACGTGTTTCGCCACTTGGTTCCTTCTTGGTTGCCCTTGGCTCCGCTCAAAATAAAATTGCGACCACCAACTGTAGTTTCTGAAATGCCCGGGATATTTGCCCATCCCTCGTCAATTTGGCCGACTTTAGATTGATCAGGCGGTCCCTCTTCTAAAGCAGTGTTACGGAGCGTGATGCGCGGCGCAAGGTAGGACTCAATGCCAGCCCGCCAGCGTGGCCAAAATGATCCCGCAAATACCGTATCTTCCTCAGTTTCTGGCCGCCAATCGGCTGGCTTAAATTTGCCGTTGATTCCATTCTTTCGCCATTCGGCCCAATTGTTTTTGAGATCCTCAGGAAAATCAGCAAACCTTGCATGCGTTTCGAGCGGCTCGGTCGTCAGCGAGCTGTCCACGCTGCCTTGGTATTCTGGCGTTGACTGGTCGCCGCCTGCAAACTCTTCGACAAGCGTGTAGACCCCGTCTGCGTGTGAGAGCCGCCAGCTTCGCGCGTCCTGCGACGGCGTTATCTCTTCAAACGCCTCTTGCGTTATGGTATGAGTCAAAATCTTTTGAGTGTCCATCGTGGACTCTCTACGAACTACTGTTTGTGACATAATAGGTTAGGCTAAAGCTCCGTAAGGGGTGATTCCCATATCGCGGGTTGTCAGCGCAGTTGCAATTATTTGCAAATGTTGGTTTGAGCGTTTTTGCTCGTCAAGCTGCTGACGAGGAATATCCATACCGCCGCCGCCGAACACATTGCCGCCACCGCCAATTTTGCCAAGCGAGGTTGTAATTGCGCCCGCTTCTGCGCGGGATTTAGCGGGCATGGTCGCAAAATCAATGCCGGTATCTAACGGCTTAGGCTCGTATTTTTTGAGCATGTCGGCTTTGATCTGTGCAACTCGTTCCGTGTTGCTTGGTAGCATCGGCCCAATAAAGCCTTCGCCTATTGGCGTTGCAACTTCTGGAGCTGCTGCAACTTGATTTTTAAATTCAGCCGCGCCAACACCGCCGCCAATTCCACCTTGTCCCATAAAAGCTGCGCCCGTTGCGTTCTTTGTCGTTGATCCGCTCGGTGTAATTTTTGCAACAAGGTCGCTCGCCTTTTTAAGCATTTCCTGCACAGACGCAACGCCATCCTTGAGCGTCACCACAGCTGATGCAATTGCATCGCCAAATGATTGCCCGACAGCCGTTAAATCAATCTTCTGAATTTCCTCAACAGCAACCATTAACTGAGGGATAACGCTTGCGGCCATGCCGACAAAAAACGGCGTGAATGCAACCGTCAGCTTTCCAATTTGCGCTTGAAACATGGCAAACATGGGCGCGTAGTCCTGCATCATTTGCGCCGACGGGGACACGGCTTTTTCGGCTTTCTCAATCGCAGAGCCCGCAATAATCGGAGCGCCTCGCCCAAGCAACGCACGTTTAGCAATCAACTTATCTGTGGACGACGTTAGTCCCTCAATGCCAGAGGATACCATTTTGTAAGCCTCGTATTGAGTTTTGCCTTTGAAACTGTCTGCGTTGAGCCCAATCATCGCAAACGCTTGCGAAGCTTTGCTAGCAGGATCGCTAATTTCGCCAAGCGCAGACGCAAGCTTTGCCATCGTGCCCGGAACCGCTTCCGAGGATGCGCCCGCTTTAGTAAATGCTTTTTCCAGCGCCATTAATTCGACCAGAGTAATCCCCGATTGCGTCGCAAGATTTGTCATTTCCTTGGTCTTGCTCATTGCGGACCACATCCCCATTGCCGCTACGCCAACAACCGCAGCCCCAGCGGCCACGCCGCCGAGGACTGGCCCCATTGACATTAAAGCGGCCTCAGTGCCCGCAATGGCGCCCAGAGCGTTACCGCCGGCGAGGCTTTGACCAATCCCACGAGCCGCGTCGCCAAGCTTGCCCGTGCGACTTTGGAAGTCGGCAAACATGCCCTTATTGTTGACTTTTTGGGAAAATTTATCTACTTCGGTCCGTGCGCCGGCCATGCCCGTTTTAAATTCATCCCATTTTAGACCGAGTGACGCGAAAAAGCTCATTTGTTACGCAGGTAAGCCGCCAGTGCTCGGGCCATCGTGTTAGCCTGCATCTGGTAAGCGGAATTTAATTGCCCTTGGATACGGTTAGAATCCGCATGATTTGACGGGTTAAGCGCCTCTAAAATCAACTCTGTCGGCGATGACTTTTCAGTGTAGGATCCCGAATTGCTGCCGCTGTGTCTGCGAATCCACAAAGGTACTGAGCCCGCTTTAATACCCATCGTGCCAGCAACCCAGCCTGCGGCTGTTGCGCCCTGCTGTTTCAAAATTCGCTGATAAACAGCCTCAATGTCGCGAGCAAATGCGCGACGAAATACATTGCCGCGAATGCGTTTATCTTTGCTTTGTTTTGACTTATACCACGAATAAAGCGCCTCTGGCGACTGTCGCAAAAGCTCAGGGATTGCCGTTGGCCCGTATATGTTTTTTAAAGCGGCCTGCCCTTTTTTGGTTGCGAGCCATTGCTTGCGGTCGTCAGGAATCGGTCGAAATGCGTGGTGCACGTCGCCAAAAATTGCGCGTTGCCCTTGGCGTTTTCCTTTGTCAAAATCAACGCTGTAAGTGTTCGTTGCCGTTCCATCTGCACGCACCTTGACCTTGATTTGCGTCGAAGCGCCACCACCTCCCATAGGCGGGGTTACGCTGTAAACCCAGCGCATTACGCCTCGAAAATTTGTCTCCACGACTTCGCGAGCTGATTTTGTTGTGACAGCTAATGCCATTGCCAAAAAACGATCAAACTCGGCTTTGCCCTGCGTAAAATCAATTTCAGCTTTCATCGTCCCCCTCACTAATACGGACGGCGGCAAGTAATTCTTCAACGCTTGCCCGTTGCTCGGGGGCTGCGTGCGTTTCTTTGGTTGTCCACGCACCTTGCCCCCAGGCCGCCGCGTGCCAATATTTTAGCGCCTTGCTCATGGGTATGCGTCGCAAAATAAAATCTTCAGACCATCCAGTTTCGCGGGCCAGAGTTAGGACGAAAGATTCCGCCCACTCCGGCCCTACTAGTTTTTTGGCGCTTTAGAGTCGGTGTCGTTGTCCTTAGAAATGATTGTAACTTGAGCATCAGCCTGCGCCGATTTTTGAGCTGTTACCCATGCGCCCGCATCTTCCAGCAGGCGAAATGGAAACACCCGCACAAACGCCCTTATAAGCGCCTCAGCGGTGCCATCTCCGATTGTCTGCTCAACGTCCTCGGTCGGTTGCGACGCAAGCCAGATCATGGCAATAATCGTTTCAAGATTAGAAAATCCAGCGGATTCCAGCGCCGCCATGCTGATGCAGTCTTGCGCCGTAAGATCGCGCAACTTCAGCGGACCGAGCGTTGTTGTAGATGTAATAAATGGATTTTTCATACAAGTTTAGCAGCATCTTGTTTTAACCATTCGGGCGAGTGATCGTAGACAACAGCGGTTGTCAGCCCTTTGCGCAGCCGGACGCCCGTAGCCATCTCGTGCGCCTGCCGCTTCATGTCGCGAGAGTTGTCGCGAAATGCTCGCATGATTGCCACAGGATGCCATTCGTTGGCTTGGCACCAATCCAGCGAGTTCCACGCTTTTTGAAACTCCTCAAACGTCATTGTGCCCGACGGAAACACAAGCGGCTCGGTGCCGTCGTAAACCCATGTTGCGTATAGTTTGCCCGCCTCCATTACTTTTTCAAGCTGCGGAGTGCCAAACGCGCCGCCAAGCGAATGCCAAGCTGCTGCCATATCTGTATTAGGCGAGCGCCTAACGTCGTCGTTATCAACCACTACGTGGTATGTGTGCCCTTGTGTTATCATGCTAATTGGTAAGCTACCCCGCTGTAATTCCAGCCGGGAAAATCTGTGTTTTTGGTCGTCTGCCTCGCGGTTTCTACAAACGCCGTCCCGTTTACTCCAAATGGCGTTTGACTGGTTAGCCCGGTTAAAAACGGAACCGCGTTTCCGCGTCCCGATACCGAAAATCGCTGCGCCACATAAAGCGTTCGTGCCTTTGCAAAATTGCCGTCCTCGTCGATGATCTGCTTAATTTCGGCAACGTGTTCGACCTCTGCGGCCTCGGCAACGCCTCCGTAACTGCCTGCAATGGTAACGCCAAAAGTCATTCCAAAAGTGTAAAAGTTGCCGACGACAAGCTGAAATCGTCGTTAGTCTGGCTAATCTTAGCCCCTGTGCATTGTTGCCCTGACCAGATGCCAGTTGATACGGTCAAAAGCGCAACGTCGCCCTTTGACTGAACTTGCGTTACGGTTTTGGTGCGAGGCTTTGGCAAAATTGCAGCAATTGCGCCGTCTTCGTTTTTGATGATGTTTAACTCTTGTGTAACTTCAAATGAAGACTCTTGCAGATACCCTGCAGGCACAGTTCCATTAAACGCAGACGCTCCAAAGTTGATGCTCATAATTGTTTGCGCTGTGCGCAGTTAAGTCGCGTACTGATAAGAGACGCCCGACGCTTCCCAGCCGATGAAGTCATCGTTTTTGGAATTGCGTTTTGCGGAAGTGACAAATGCCTTGCCCGTCACGGCGCTGATTCCAAGATTGCCAACGCCCACGCTGAACGGATTGACGCCCTTGCCTCGTGCCGAAAAATCAAAAGATCCGTCGTAAATGTGCGTCTGAAATTGAGTCCCGTCGCTACCCACAAGCCGTTTAAATTCAGACTTGTGCTCGACATCCACGGACTCAACAACAACCCCAGACGATGAAACTAACGTAACGCCAAAAGTAGCCATAAAATGTTATTCGTGAAGGGTGTATGTTGCTTCGGACATTGAAAAATCGTCATTGGTCTGACTCATTTTTGAGCTTGTGACTGTTGCGCCCGAAAAATCTCCAGAAGCTGGCACTGTAACTAATACCGCGTCAGATTTGGTCTTTACGGTCGTAATGGTTTGCGAGCGTGGCTTTGCCTGAGCAACAAGCGTTTTGCCAAGTTCGTCTCGGATTGTAGCAATTTCAATCGTCTTGTCTTCGGAGGATTCTTGCAGGTAGCCGGATGGTTTTGTTACGCCGAACGTGTCGGCTCCAAATGTGATGCTCATAAATTTTTAAACAGGTGAGAATCCAACGATGTATTGAAGAGGAGTTTGCCAGTGGCGCTCGGCATGCGCGGAATCGTCTGATACCGCCACAATCCCGGCGAGCTGCACGACGGTTGACGTAATCGAGATGGTGCGCATAAACGAATCCACCGCCGCTACAAACGCAATGTGAGCCGCTGGTGTCGTCTCGTCGGCCTGCGAGCAGGGAATAACGGTTAACTGCCCGCGCCCAAGCGGCGAGCCCACAACAGAGTCCGAGCGGAGCTGCAACAAAATGGCTGGCGAGGTCACGCGCTCGTTGTCCTGCGGCTCCCCGACGTAAACGTCAGGAAATTCGGTCTTAAGCGCGTCTGCAATGGCTGCCGCTAAAATACCGCCGATCATCGCGAGACGTCCTCCAGATAAATGCTCCATGCGGTCGGGTGATCTGCGGTCCGCACAATGCGACGCTCAACGCCTCGAATCGTTAAGCGGTCGCCCTTTTGCGGAACTGGGAAGCCGCGTTTTTGCATGTAAATCTCGCAGCTAATATGCGTTTCAAACCCGCCAAAATTAAGGACTTCAGACGTGTTGGTTTCGTTGATTGCGCCCTTGTAAGTGTTTCCAAGGTAGTCAAATTCCTCGCCCATAAAGTCCAAGGACTGAGCAAGTGCATTGGCCGCGATGTCAAACCACATTCCCATTAGTCCGTTTTCTTGCGCTTGGCAGCGGGGGCCACCGCTTGCGGCTTGTTGCGTTTTTCGCGGTCAGGTTCGGCTAGAACAAATAACCGAATTAGGCCTACGTCATTGCATGCCTTGTACAGTTCGACTGCCTCGCCGTAATTATCCGAGGTCAGAATCACTTCATTGTCCCGGGTGACGATTGTCAGTTTTGCGCTCATAATTGGGGATAGTTCAAAGGGGCGGAGGTTATTAAGCCCCCGCCCCGGTGGTTAAGTTTACTGGGAAACAATACGGACGCCCATTTCAGAGCGGCCCTTCTGAATCCCGTAAAGGATGCCAAAGCTGTACACCAATTCCGCCGTGTTAACGTCATAGAAACGACGCATTTGCACGGGAAGATTGATGCCGGGAACCACAACGTCAGCGATTTCAGCGCCCATCTGTACAGCGCCGTCAGCGTTGACTGAGCGACCAGCCATCAGTAACGCAGACTTGTGGAACGCAAACCCAGCAAGATATTCTCCATTTGCGTCTGCAAGCGTCGATTCGTAAACATCGAACCCAGCAACGCGAGGAATAAAGCCTTCAGCTTTTTCGCGAATGAATCCAGGAAACTCAGCGGTGTTCAGGCTCTTCACCAAGCTCGCAAAATACGCGGGCGAAAGAACCACAGCGCGGCCCTGTTGAGGGGCACCCTGCGTGTTCAACTGTGCGCGAAGGTCGGCGAGGTCGTTGCGGTCGAAGTTTGCGGCGGTGCTCGTCAACGGAGTCGAGGTGAAGTTTGCTGCGGTGATCAAATTCCACAACGCGCCAAACACGCTTTCGCCAACAGCTTGCATTGCTGGCTGCACAAACAAATCGTTGAGGTTAATCGAAGACTTAGAACGCTCAAGATCGTTAAACCCGTAGACAAATCCGGGATAGGAATCCAGCGTGATGGTCTTTGCAACCGTCTGCACGCCAGTGCGGGAGAACCCAGAAGTAAGATCTTGAGCGGTGACATTTACGGGATAACGAGTTGTGATGGATGCGCCACGGTCTGCGATCTCTGAAGAGAAATCGTAGGTTATTCCCGATAATGGAGCAAACAGTTGAGCGAGATAGGGTAGTGACTCCTGAGCCACGGCTGCGAGATTTACGCCTGCGATTGTGTTGGACATATAGTGTTAGTTTAGAGTGGTTTAGCTGCGGAGGGTGTTGCGATGCTTTAGGTAAAATTCGTTACGTGCTTCAACGGGAAGCGCGTTGTATTCGGCCCACAATTCCTTTGCTGTCTTCGGTGCGCCTTCAGCCGCGATGATCGCAACTGGTTCCACTCCAAGATTTGCGACGATCGCGTTAGCCTTTGCAGCGGCATCAAGTTCGGCAGCGGCCATAGCGGCCAGAGTTGCAGTGTGCTCGGCGCTGAGATTTTGAAACGCCAGCACTGCTGCGCTTAGGTCGGATTGCGTTGCAGATAGTGCGGCTAAAGTCGCCGTGTGTTCGGCGGTGAGGGTCTCAAATGCCTGCGCGTCAGCACGGGCGACAGTCAGCGCCTCAAGCGCCTCGGCGAGAGTATTAGGAAGCTCCATATACCAATGCCCGCGATGTAAAGCAAAACGCCGCGCGAGCGTGGAACTCGGGCGGCGGTTAAGGTGAAATGAAGGACATCAACGCTAACCCACAAGCGCCAACAGTCGCGCGTAGGCTAGCTCCTCGGTAGCCACCTTGTCAATCAATTTGTTTGACAGCGCCCGGCTTGCGAGAAACGCCTGCCCGCGCATTGCCTCGGCGGGCACATTGCGGTTGCGTAACACATTGGAGCGAAATAGCTCGAAGTTGTCCTGGACATACTCAGTGAGCGCCGCACGTTGAGCAGCCGTAAGCTCCGGCCCCATCATGGCGCCTTTTAGATCGCCCTCGGCGTTGGTGATTGGATCCCATTCCATGCCCTCCTCAGCCCACATCGCGGAGGTCGAAATCCACGGAATAATTGCGCCGATGCTGCCCACGGTTGCGCTTGGTGACGCCCAGATTTCGCGACAACTCACTGCGATATTGTACGCCGCCGAGCACGCTAGCCCGTCCGTATAGGCGAGCGTTGGAATCTGGCGCGAGATTACTTGCAGCGCGTCGGCCACTTCAGAATTGCCATTACAAGCACCGCCGGGAGAATCAATCTCAAGCCAAATTCCACGGCACCGGGCCTCCATTGCGGCTTCGAGTTCGTCCTCGATGTCTTCATAATCGGTTGCTCCACAGCATTTTTCTATGGGGGAAATATCGCGTGCCAGCGTGCCGCGAATCTCAATGTGAGCAATGCCGTTAGCGTCTATCATCATTGGCTCGCGAGGATTAACGAATGCGCTCATATCCGGCATCTCGCCGTTGTCGCCATTGATGCGCGGCCTCAAGATGCGGTCGATTGCGGCAAATCCTGCGGGGGAAATAAACCACGGCTCGCCGTAGACTTTGGAAATGATGCGTGAAAAGCTCATGGCGTTGGTAACATGTCAGGCGGTTGCCCGTTAGGGGTCAAAATCCCAAACACACTGCGCGGCAGGTTGCTGCGTTCCATGCGTGCGCGGATATTAAGCTCGTCTTGCTCGATAGCGTCGAGGTGCTCGTCGATTGTCAGCCCGCCCTCGCCGAGAATCTCGGACATCGAACGCATACCGGCGCGATAGCCCTCAATAGCGTCTCGCGAGGCGTAGCCGCTGTCAGCGGTCAGGCGTGGAGGTGACGTAAATCTGAATTGATACGCGCCGCCCTTGTCCTTATCCGCGCCTTTGTAAGCTGGGAGCAGGCCCAGTTCGACAGCCCGCGCCACTGCAAAAGCACAACGACGCTTGCACACCTGCGAAAGGTACTGATGACGGTCGGAAGTAACGCGGTTGACCTGCTCTAGCACGATCCGAGCGTTAGCCCCGCCCATTTTGTCGAGCCCCCAGACGTACTCCACGGGCCAGCCCATCGCAAGACACGCCTGTTTGATCAGTCGCTCTTGCAATCGGTCTTGCGCTTCGGACGGGATCTCTGACTTAAGCTGCGTTACATTTTCGCCGGGTTGAAAATACTGGATCGTGCCGCCTTGCATTTGCTCCATGCGGATGCCGGTCGGATTGATGGCCGCTTGCTCGGAGAGCGCATAAGCGGGGTCGCTAACGTCGGCGATGCCTGTCTGGTTGGTAACGACTAGGCCGATTTTAGCGGCCATCTGCGACGCAACGCGGATATCGTTTCCGAGCGTTGCCAAACAGCGAAGGTCTAGGATGGCTGGCGCTAGAGCCGAGATGCCGCGAGCCTGCCCAACCTCACGAGGGTCACGGGTTAATTGTGCAGCGGTCGAAGGAATATCGCGGTCATCTGCGGGAGTCTTGCCGAGAACTCGGTACGCTACAGCCCGCCCTAGTCGAGAAAGAATGACGCCGTTGACCATTTCGAGCCCGGCGTATGGTCCTTCAGTCAGCGGCCCCGTCATAAGATCCCGAACGCCCATTTGATGCCACGGCACCTGTTGAAGCTGCGGAAAGCCCGTAGCGGTCGTGGTCAAGATCGTGAGCATGTCCCCGTCGCGGTCGATGCCGACGGACTCCAAAAATAACCCATCCCACCAAGAAGACCCATCGACGTAGCAGATTTGCATCCAATCGTTTAGCCATGCCTCAGCAAGTTTGCCCCATGCCTTATCTTCGCCCGTAAAAATAGGACGCATGGCCTTTCCGATTGTCAGAAACGCACGTTGATCGATAGCCCCGTTGACCACGCCTACGTTCCAATAGAGCTTTCTCGCTGCGCTAGTTAACGTGCGCCACTCCCCCACAGGCAACTCTTGATTGATGCCTTGCGTGTGATTCTGTTGAAATGGTTGCAGTCCCCACGCGCCGCCTTCCACAAGTCGCTGCCGACGATATACATCGTACTCCGAGCGCACGTTTGGCACGGTCGGTTTGAAAAGCGTTTTGAGTCGTTGCAACAGGCTCATACAAATCGTGCGGTCGTCCGCGTTACAGGTGCGCAGATTCCGCGCTCTTTGTGCTCGATGGCGGTCTGCGCGTACATTTGAATATCCAACGCGCTAAGTGTCGTGCCAATCCCAAACGTAAACGAAGAGCCGTTGACCGTGGATCCAATCAGAACACCTTGCCCTCCAACGCTTAAATCAAAGCGCCCATCCCGCAACTCGTAAAGCTCCTCGGTAGACCGGGAGAGAAAGACTTTGAGAATGATGCGAAAAACAGCCGTCACAATAATAAGCCCAGCGTAAAGCAAAAGGGGCGCGGGCCAATGACCTCCCGCGCCCCCAAACAAAAACAACCCAGCCCAGAGACTACTCGGTTGCCTGCGGTTCGTCAACCACATCTTCGCTAAGGTCGGGTAAAGCGCCAAGCATCATAGCAACGACAACCTGCATTGCCTCGCAGTCCCACAGGTGATTTGGTCGGTGTGTTCTCGTCCAGCGTTTGCGCGTGCGTTTGGTTATTTTATCGACGACGTCCCGCTTTCGCTCGCTGTTGAGATGCAGTAAGTATTCGCGAGGTACATCGTGCGGAAACTCCCACGTTGGCGAACCTATGGTGCGCAGGCGAGCCAGGACGTCTTTAACCGGATCCGACGCCCAGTGAAAAAATAACACCATCGCCGCGCGGCCTGTCTGCTTGGATTTCGTCGTCGGCGCTGGCACATAGTCCGGTTTGGAAAACAACCGTCGCACCGTCCGGCCCTGTTTGTTTTTGCTGGAAAACCAATCCTCGCCGCGCCCAATTAGCGCCGTCCATCCGTACTGTGCGCAGCGGTCGTAGACAACGCCATGGAATGAGTTGCCAGCGTCCATGCACGTTTTTTTGTCCGCGACTTTGTAGCGCGTTTGTATCTCGCGCAGTTTATCTAACGTAAGCACGCGCCCGCAAAAAAGCAGCCGAGATGTCCCAGAATTTGTCCACGCCCGGATTACCGCCCAGTAATGGTCCTGTTGAACGTCAACGGTCATCAAACGAATCATCTCGTCTGCAATCTGCCGCCCGTCCTCCATGTCGGCAGCGTTGTAATCAGCCGCTTCCATCTCAACGCTCGGCAACTCCATTTCTTTTGGCCAAGGTTGCGCCAGCTTCTTCATCTTGAAGTCTTTCAGCGGTTCCAAAAGCCCGAGGTGCTTGGCGTCGTTAGCACGCACCCAGCTAATTACCAAGTCGCTCCACTTGATCCACCACACGCACTGCGCGGGTAGCCAGTAGCTAACATGCCCGTCCATTGCGTCGCCGTCCTCGGCAACCCAGCGTGAGCGGTCAGCTAGTGCGCGGCGTGCCTGCGTTGTGTCCGGGGTCGAGTGCTCACAGTGCGGGCATACGTGACGTACCGACGCGGATAACGCGCCCCATTGCCACTCGCCGTGTTCGTTTTTAACCTCGTCGTATTTGTAGTTGGTCCAGTCCGGCTTTACAAGCTGTCCGCACGCTGCGCAGTCAAACGCCCAGTAGTGCCGCTTTCCAGCGTCCCATTCGTCGTCGAGCTGGTGCGGCTCCTCGTGCGCCTGGCTGACGATTACCGTCTTGCGGTCAAAGCGGTCGTGGTGACGGGCCTTAAACTGGCCGATAAGATTTGAGTACGTCCAAGCCTCGTCGAGGAACAGGTGCTTAACGGATTTTTCTTGCGCGTTGCTGACGTTGGCGCCGCCTGCCATAAGCGCCATATGCGGGAAGATGATGGCGTCCTTGCGCACCTTGAAGCGATTGCTCGGCATCAGCGCCGACACTGGTCCGCAGCCGTGCAGGACTGGTAGCAGCCGCTGTTCCATCCAGTCAACAGCCGTCTGGTCCGTCTGCGTGATGAACAACGACGGACCCGGATCGTGCGCAACAATCAGCGTTGAGAGCGCCTCCAGGAGCGTTGACTTGCCTGCGCCCGTGCAGGCCCGCACGTAGATTTGCCGCGTGCGCGGATTGGAGAACTCACCGATAACTTCATTCCACCACGGACCTTGCTGCCTTGTAAAACGCGTGCTGCGTGCGCTGTGCGGGAACTGGACGTGCTCCTCTAGCCAGTCCAGCGGGTTGCCAAGGTATGGAAGGTGGATGCCTTT
>Ga0209400_1003074_pt1 | contig 12306 bp, 12 predicted proteins | sample M_130807_EF_Meta_FD_187313 | JGI IMG/M metagenome (GOLD analysis project Ga0209400, IMG submission 187313) | Freshwater microbial communities from Lake Montjoie, Canada to study carbon cycling - M_130807_EF_MetaG (SPAdes) (version 2) | ecosystem: Environmental > Aquatic > Freshwater > Lake... | reverse complement strand
TTAGGGTTTTAACTGCGTAAGGATAGACTTGTTCTACCTCTTGAGCCATGTAACCATAATGAACGCCTGATCCAGCTAATTCGTGGTCTTTAAACTCAGGTTTATATTCATACTTATATATTGTCAAGCCGTTGTTGGCTATACCAATAGGTTCAATGTTTTCTTTAGTACGAATATCAGAATATTTCATAACTCCAGCACCAGCTAGACCCATTAATCCGCTTGTCATTGCATTGTTAGCGGCATTTTGAGCGTTAGATGCACCTAATTGGGCGTTATAAGTAGATTGTGCCGCACCTAAAATATCAGGCCCAGCCACATTAGCCTGTTGTGCAGGGTTTACAAATGTAGGATTTTGTACTTGAGAACCTGAACGCACCGCATTAAGCGTATTAATAGGTTCATTGCGTTGGTAAGCCAATTCATTAAAACCTTGTTGACGGGCTTGTTGACCAACGCCAAAACCTTGAGTTGTAGCACCCAAAAGAAGATCGTTTTCACGCTGGGATTGAGCCATCATTGCTCTGTTATAGGCTTCAGATCCTACAGGAATACCTGAATTAGCTAGTTTTACATCTAATGCTTCACGCCCTTGTGCAATTTGGGGTTGAAGTCTTTGCATATAAGCATCTTGATAAGACTGACTAGGATTAAAACCTGTAGAAACTAATTTGCTAGTATCAAAAGGTTGGTCAATCATGTTTTCTACATAACCAAGACCTTTTTGACCTAACTGACCAGTACCAATACTTAATTGATTTTGAATATCTAATAGTTTTTGCTGATCGGGAGCAAGAGATTGTGTGGCTTTCCACATGGGATTGCCATAAGGGTCTTGACCTGACATTTGATATTCAAGCGAACCATAAGGCGTGTATTGATTTACACGATTGGCGGCAGTCGTTTGTCTTGCAACATCAAGATTACCTGCGGCAGTTTCCTTAGCCGCCGCCGCATAATCGGGTGGTGGGGGAGCACTAGCTTGTTTTCCCATATCTTTCTCCTAAAAATCTACATTTGTCTTTTGACATTACAAAAAACAACAAATCTCCAGTAGGAAAAACATCAAGTAATCGTGCTTGTTCCTCAAACCCCAATTTCTTGACAAACTCTACCGACTTGTCGTTACTACTTGCAACTGGGGCAACAATCTTATCTACCCCCAATTGTACAAAAGGATAATCAAAAATGGTATGTAAATATTGCCTATTTAACCCTTTTTCTAAGTAAATATGGCAAGTTACCGATTTTTTATTAAAGTCCTCATACCAAACTACTGCTTCTATTTCTTCTGTTACCCATCCGATTGTCGTGGAATTTTCGGGTGTCCATACCATGTTTAACTTATTGGCTATAAATGGCCCTAATAAATCTTTATCAAAACATAGCAATTACAGTACGCCCCCAGTTTCCATTACATAATCGGTTGATGCCCAATGCAATTCAATACCTTGCGATGCAACATTTATGTTAATTGATCCAGCAAACCCTGTTCCTGTAACACCTTGCCAAAACTTAGTAGTAGTCAAAGTACCACCCCAATTAGCGTCATCCCACAAGGATGTATCCCAAACACCTACATCCAATGTTGCTGGATTAAAGGCAACCTGATTGGTAAGCGGCTGGGTGTCAAAATCGGTGCTTATACCGCATAGAACTGTCGGTAAGCCGTTATCGGTCTGTAGGATAGGGCGTACTAGCGTGAAGCGTTTAAGCTGTCCACGGGTGTCAAAATAGCTATAGGCTTGCTGTGCAGTTGCAACAATATTTGATCCGTTATCTGATGGTTGGGTATAGAACTGCCCTACATAACCGTTAGCCCCAAAGTAAATCTTGTTATCGGCAGATACTTCCCAACAAATAGCGTTTACCCCAGTAAATCTAGCCCATGACTTAGTAATGGTGTGCATAACATACTGCTCGAACCCTAAACCAGTAGGAATGTTCAAAATCAACATATTTTCACTAGCAAAGTAGTTAATTTGCCAACCAAATTCAGCATAAAAAGTAGTTGCCGCTTGGCTTACAGCAAAATAAATCTTGTCGGTTAGGTAAATTCGTGGGTCTAGGCGTGAGGATTGAAGTGCTCCTGACATTGGTACTAGACCGTCTTGGGTTAGCAATAACAAATCACCGCCCCATTTAAAGAAGCATCTACGGCTAAAGGTTTGACCTAGTTGCCAAACTCCTACCTCACTCCAAGCATTAGAATCACTAGGGTTTGTACCCTTGTAAACAATGACTTCGCCCATGCTGGTAACAAAAGCGGATAGATCGTCTACGCCATAACCAGCATCTAATGTCCATGTTCCCATTGCTTGCAGGAAACCGCCTGATCGGGCTATTGATCCTAATGGGAAGTCTAATGCCGCACCACCGATAGATTCCACGGGTAGATACCAAAAGGTCATTGTGTCTTTTTGTACAAAAAACAACCTGTTTTGGCACATATTGACATTAACAAATTTGCTACTGTCAATGCCTGTAATACCTAAAACGGTGTAACTTCCAACTACCGTAGCATTAGCCGCTGGTGCGGTAGCCATTGTGTAGGTAAAGGCACTAGCACCCGTTACAGTAACGGAATAAGTGCCGTTGTAATTTGATTCTGTAGCACCGCTAATGACAACCCGATTACCTGTTACAAGTCCATGCGGTGCGGCAGTTGTTAGGGTAGCTGTTAGATTACCTGTACCGCCCCGTGTAATGGTGCTAATAGTCTGTGCGGTAGTCGTGGTAGCCATCTTGTACCAGCGTGTACCGTCATAAATCATTGCGGCATCTTGCCCATTAACTGCAATAATAAAGTTGCCACCATCGGTGCTAATCATGCAATGCTGAAATTTACTGTTTGTAAGACCAGTAAAAACAGAAGTTGCAACAGAAGTTGATGCGTTATATATAACCCCGTTAGCTACAGCAAAAAGCGTGTTTACGCCATTAAATCCAGCGTAATTCATTAGGGTTTGCACTTCCCCTGTGATTCCTGTAGATGCTTGTGAATACCCTTTTCTGAGGGTTACATCGGTAGGTGTAGGAAAGAAATTGACTAATTGCACCGCATCTAACGGTTGCATTTCAGCTAACGAATCCCTAGCGTTCCACCCACCAATAGGGGAAGCTAAAGAAGTAGTCTTAGCGGTGAACCTTTTAGGAACTGGCATCACTAAGACCCATAGCCGGTGTCTGGAATATTAGCCCAGCCAATAAGCACGGCACTTGGAGCAGGTGCAAAAGACAAGGTAGCAGAACCCTTATCGTTAGCTTTAGCTATTGATAGGTAACGGCTGTAATCTTGTTGCAATGCAGTAGTATCAAAAGATTTAATTTGAAAGTATTTAAGTTTAGTCAGCAATACGATAATTGCGTCATCTAATACAGATGTGTCGGTATCGACTGTAAAGCTGTTTTTAACAGCATCAGCCGCACTTCTTACCCAGCCCTTAGAACGGTACTCAAACCCCAAATATTCTTGGGTGTTATAGGGTGGCCATATTTCAAATTTATTGCCTAAGATTCTCCAACGCACCCGTGGGCCTGTTGAAATATATCCTGATTTAAGCCATTGCCATTGCTGTGCATCAACTGGGCCAAGCATCTGCCAATGTTTAGTTTTGTCCCAATGGGTGTTATCGGTAATGGTTTCGTAGTCAGCAGGTAAAGGATAAATAGTCCTACTAAATGTGACTGAACCACCTGTAGATGTTGCAGAAGCTAATTGGGTAGTATTTAAGCTAGTTGAAGTAAGAACAGTATCAACATAGGTATCTTGCGGAATACTTGTGCCAACGATGGAATAATTGCTGTCCAAACCTGTCGTACTAGGAATGTTAGTCAATAAATAACTACCACTCGTAGTATTACAGGTTGTGGTTATTGCATTTGTATAGAAACGATATTCCAACTCCAATGCTTGCCAATCGTGTTCCTTAATCAAGTCGTACCCTGCACGGTTCATTAACGCAAGAATTTGTTGCACATCTTGGTTAGTGTTTCCTGCTACATAAGTAGGTACGGCTAAGTTAAGTTCAGCGGTGACTTGCTGGACTAATGTAAGCATTGTTGATGACATATTAGGCTTCCTCTGTGGCTACCGTTTTCTTACGGGGTTTTTTCTCACCAACAGCGACAAGTATAGCGGCCATTTGATCTTGCATTTGAGCCAGCTTTGCATCTGTTTCTGCCTTTATTTTAGCAGTTTCTAGATCCTTTTTGGCAAGTTCTTCTTTTAAAGCGTTAATTTCTTGCTCACGCTTATCTGTTTCTGCCGCATTGGTAGCTAGATTTAAAAATGCCTTTGCTTTATCACGGAACGCAAAAGGGGACATTCCTGCCGCCATTCCCATACGCTGTAATTGCTGATCTGAAGCATTTGCAATAGATTCAACGGTTTGGAACTTCATTGCTCGTAGTTCTTCAGCTTGGCTTTTTGATACTAAAGGCCATTCTGTTACAGGTGTTCCAACCACTTCCTCATCGTTTGCACCCTGTCTATTCATGTAATTAGCCCATTGAATAGGAAAACGGGTTCTATGACTTGCTAGGGCATAAGTGTCGATTTCGGTTAGTGAATCACCAGCTACGCAAATTTGGACAAAATCAAAATCTTTAAAGATTGGTCTGCCAGCATCCATTGATTCTTGTTCTTGATGTACTGATCGCTTGTAAAAGCGTACTTGTAATCGTGAATCTGCATTGTTTTGATCTGAAGGTAAAGCCATTTTTAATTCTCCTAAGGTATTAGGTTGTTAAAGGTAAAAAGGGGCTACCCGTTAAGGTAACCCCTCGTTTTTACTACATTTTAGCGTTTTAAGCTAATCAAACAGAAGCCTTGCTAAACCAGCCATAATCGCCTGATGCCATTGAAGCACCTGACAAGTAAGTACCAGCAGAAGGTGTTGCTTGAAAAGTTGATGCGTTAATTGTGCAAGTTGCTGTCGATGCACCAATTGCCGCACCTGCTTGGGCGAAAACATAACGGAAACCTGTATTTCCAAATGTTTCAGCACCAAGTGGGCCAAAGGTTGAGATTGCTGTGCCAGCAGAATTTGTATTTGTGTTAGCCACATTATTCAAATCTACGCCAGCGATAGGGAGAACGGTATATGCCATGATAATTTTCCTTTTCTATGGATATGTGATTAAGTACCTGTCAAGATGCCTTGTAATGAAGCATTTGAGCAAGTTAAATTACCAGCCCAACCATACAGCTTCACGATGGCATCCTGATTGATGGATTGACGCTCACCACCGATAGGAACGAAATTACGCTCTTTGTGTGGGCGGAAGAAGATGTAATTAGTATTCAAGAGATACATATATGTAGCTGTTTCTTGAGCACCAATACCACCACCTAATACCACATCAGCAGACATACCACCACCGTAGAACTTGAGTGAAGCAAAACCTGCCGCACCTTCTTCTACACCAGCAATACGCTGAATTGCTTGCAAAGAACCTACATAACGGGTGTACAAAGTGTTACCAGCAACAATAAGGTCAACCTTATCAGTACCACGAACAGATTTGATAGCGGCAGTAGTCATTGCGGCGGCGATCAATGCGGCAGAATCAGCACCAGTAGACGATTGGTTTTGCCAAAACGCCCAGTTAGCACGGTTAATTCCACCGTATGTGCCAGTTGTATTAGAAACTGGAACTGCGGCCGCCAAACCTGTAATGTTTTTACCACCGTTACCAGTACCGTCACCATAGATGTCAGTAGAGATACGGTTTAGCAAACGGGCTTCAGAAACTTGCATACGACCATCTAAAAGGTCAATAATCTGTTCCTTGGAACTGTTTTGCAACATTTCTAGACCACTCATTGTCACAGAATCAGCGTACTGCGTAATGCTGAACTGAGCCGCAGAGATTGGGCTATCAGGGGTGATGTCCAAAACTTCGTAGCCACTATAAGAGTTAGCATTGTTAGTATTTGGATCGTTGTACATGATCTCCTCAAGTATGACATTTCCGCCGCTGAAGGGCCGAACATTACCTTTAGAACTCAATCGCTGAAGAATTGCATTGTTTTGTGTCAAGTTATCTGCCAATACTCCGCTACGGCTTTGAATGGTGGTAGCGATAATATCGGTGATTGCTGAGTTAGCAAATGCCATGATATTTCCTTTATTTAGTTAAGTTAAACCCGACCACCCTCTGCATCGGCTAAAGAAGCCAATAATAAGGATCGTCTATCCTTTGCATCTGAGTTTTTCACTTGACCGCTAGGAGTAACGGATCGTGGACTAACAGCAGTTGCTTTAGCTTTTGCTACTTGCTGTGCCTTTGACGCTTGGGTATTTGCTGAACGCAGGAGTTTGTCCTGTTCCAGTTTGTACGCTTCGTCATTCATACGCACCGCTTTGGCATAAGCCGTTTCTAGGTTTGGGGCTAAACCTCGCTCAAGTAATTGAGCCATATCTTCCCGTACCATTTCAAAGTGCGGAAACCGCTCTTTGTCACTACTAACTCGACTGATTTCATTACTCAATCGAGCATTTTCCTCTTGCTCCCGTATTGCTGACAGTTGCTGAACTTGTTGCTGGGTAGCTTGAAGTTGTTGCATTAACTGTTGCTGATACGGATCAACATACGCCTGTTCAGGCATCTGAAGTGCATCTTGATTTAATTGTATTCCATAATCTTGTGCAAGTCTATTAAAGGCATTTAACTTCTGTTCGTAAGATCCGTTGGCTAAAGTGTAGTGTGCTCTACCTAAGTTATTAATCCAAGCAGATGGTGAAATACCATGCTTTTGGAGTTCAGGAATAAACGGGTTAATAGCATCTGTTATCTGCTTGGCGTGGTCAGCTTCAGCTTTGTAAGCAGATACGCCACGCTTGTATTCAGCTTCACGCTGGTTGGCATATTCAGCAAACTTAGCAAATTCCGCTTTATCTAGCGGCTTGCCTTCCTGCATCTTGTCCCAAACATCCCTGTATTCCTTCTTCCAAGTAGTAGGGCGTTTTATTTCTTCTTCATCAGCGTCAGTAGATTCTGCAACCAGTTCGTGCTCTTGATCGTCTGTGCTACTGGCTTCTTCGGACTTACCCTTGAAACGACCTTTTTCGTCACGGTTGCTACTTTCTTCGCTACCTTCTTCGCTGGTGTTTTCGGTTTGGATTGGATCGTCATTTACTTCTATCTCCTTTTCAACTGGGGCTTCTAAAGTACCTTCTTCGGCTTGATCTAATGCGGCTTCTAGTGCTTCTCTGCGATCTTCTGACATAGTTAATCCTATCTGTAGTTAAGTTTGGAGTATGCAATCTCAGCTATTTGCCGTTTGCGTTCTTGCTGTTCTTTTCTTGAAAATTCATGCACTTTTTGCTGGGTTGGCACATCATTACCTAATTCAATGCAGTTATTACGCTTAAGGTTTTCACGATGCTTAGAACGGCTAGAAACCCATGTACCGTCAGCCATGCTTATATGGCCTTCAATATCAGGCATAACCATCGGGGCTTCTTTTGGGGTCATGTTTAACTTAGCTTGCCACGCTTCTTCAGCTTCAGGGCTTTCAAACGGAATATTCCAATAAGCAAGGTACTTTTCTTTGTCATCATATTGCGTTGCATCATATTCTTCATGGTCAACCTTGCAATGTGGGCATTTAACTGTGACTTTGACTAAAGCCATTACATTCTCCTTATGATGTCAGGTAGTTGGTCATATTCATTTGGTCTAAGTAGGCAAATACTGTCATACCAACGGGCATTTTTCCACCGCCAGCATACAAATTCCTCTTTAGGAAGCAAAACTACACATTTAACGCCCAAAGCCCCAGCCAAATGTGCAGTTCCCGTATCTACAGTCACAATTCCCTTCATTGCTTTCATGTGGGATGCGGTTTGTACCCAGTTTTTCTTCCATCCATCATCAGGAAGTGGGTGAAATAGCCCATCAGAATTAGGATTTAGCGAATATGCGTCATCCCCGACCAGTTCAGCCATGTGTTCATGGGCAATAGACTTAATGTAGTACAAGGTTTGCTTAGATGCTTCCCAATTTACCCCGATTTTAGGTGGAATATTGCTAGGAATGGCGTGTAAATAGCCTTCTGATCCTACAATTTTCTTGCGTGTTACAGGAAACATTGACTTTACGATGGGATGCTGTAACGAAATGTAATACGGTAGCGACATTGAGCCAATCCAATAATCAGATTCTTGTGCAGTACCGTTTCCTAAATCGTTGCTAAATACATCTACAGCGTGGATTTGACCTAACAAGTGATGAAGGGTGCTTTCTTGCAAAACAACAACCCTAGATGCTCCTAAAGCCTTTAAAGCTGGTAAGAATCGGGCAAACATAATAATGTCACCAAATCCTTGCTCCATCTGTACTGTTATGGTTTTCCCTAATAAGGGTTCACCTCTCCATACGGGCATTTTTAAAGCAGGTGCGTAGGGAACGGCTTGCTGAGCAATAATGTCAGGATGCCAGCGGTATTCAAATCCCCTAAAGCCAGCTTCATATCTGCCAGCGTGTAGGTGTTCGTAAGCTAATTTGTATTGATTGTCAGCGTTTAATGTAGAAGTAGTAATAGTGCCGCCTCATCGTCTATTTCCTCTAGGCGTTGGGCTTCTAGCATTTGAAGTTTTACCTGAATATTGGCAACTTCTTGTCTGTAAGCTACTGCCGCAAGGATGTTATCCCGTTGTCTTTCAAGGTAGCTTATAGACCGCTGTAATTCTTGTGTATCGACTGACGGTATATCAGCTTTAACCTCTTGTTTTGATTGTACTTTAGATTGCTTAACTTTTGCAACAGGATCAATTAAGTCCTTAAATGCTTGCTTGCGAGAAGCATTAGCATTTTTGGTGGCCTGCTCTATCCTGCGTTGGCGTTCACCAATCTTTTGCTGTAGCTTTTGAATCCGCTTTAGTTCTTCAGGTGTCCAACTGCCGCCATCATCCCCACCAAGCGGAACAAATACTTGAAATGCGTTATTTTGAAACGCATCGGCTTGAAACGCAGTTTGAAACATTATGCGTCTACTGCACCTTCGTAATCAGTAAAGGTCTTTAATACTCCATAGATTGCAGGGATTAAATCACCTTCTAAGTCCTCAATAGCAATGTAATGAGCATTTTCTTTAACTGTAGCCATGTTGCCATGTCTTGCTTCTTCGTTGTAGTAAATAGCTACTTGCACTTGGATTTGGTCTTTTGTACCAAAGAAGTTAGTGATTCGTGCGTAGGCTTGTGGTGCAGGTACACCGAATTGAGTTGATGCTAAGTTAAGTTTTAGTGCCATGATTGCTCCTTAGTAAGTCATTTCTGTTGTACGGATTTGGCAAACTGTACGAATAGTTGTGCTTGCTTGCCCTGTAAAAGTTACTTTTAAACCACCATTAGTAGTGTCTGCCGCTACTGCTAATGCCCATGTTGCCGCACCAGCATCAGCATATAGGGAAGTTACTGTAGGTGTCCCAACTAAAGCTGTAGTTCCTACTCCAGCACCTCGCTTGATTACACCTTCGATAGTCCAGCCTTTAGTATCTCCACCACCAGTTACTCCTGAAACTACTTCACCTCTAAAGTAATAAGCAGAGTTGTTAGGTAATATTACTTGGTTATAGTTTGATGGTGCGGCAATATCAATACATAATACTGTTGGTGTTGCATCTGTAGTTTGTCTTCCTAAAACAGTAATACCAGCTTGTGATACCCCAGCAACTTGTGCTATTGAAGCAGAAGAAGAAAATACAGAATAAGCACTTAATCCTCTAGTCGTTCCATAAGCACCTGAAACTATAGCAGAATAACCGCCATTATTGGTATGACTTATACCTGCTAATATTCCAGCACCGTTTCCTGAAGCATTATTACTATACCCACCGCCTACAAATGAACCAGTATTTGATGCAGTATTGTTATATCCACCAATAACAGAAGACTGAAGTCCTGATGCAGTATTTTTCTGTCCACCACCAACAAAGCTCCAATCCCCACTCGCCACATTTCGGTTACTACTTGTACCAGCATCACCACCACCACCAATAAATGAATAACTACCTGTAGCTTGGTTATTACCACCGCCTACTACTACTCCATGAGGAGTAAAGAAAGATAGAGTGCTTGTAGATGAACCTGATGCTACTTGGGAAAGGGTAAGGCTTGTTCCTGATATGGCGGCTACATAAGTGCTAGGAAAATAAGTAATACTTGTACCAGTAACTAATTGACCGACTTTTATTGATGCGTTTGAACCACTTAAAGTAACGGCTGTAGTGCCGTTCATAGTGCCTGATTGAGTTGTTACTGCGGCTGATGCTGTACCAGCGTTTGAATAACCACCCCCAATAAAATTGTATGTGCCAGCAGTAGTGTTTGAATACCCACCAACAATAGATGAATAATCACCGCTAACTGTATTTGAAGCACCAGCACCTAAAAATCCAGCATTATTAGCAGAATTGGTATTATTTGAGCCACTAACAATGGCTGATTGTGAGCCTGTGGTAACGGAGTTTGTGTATCCACCGCCAACAAAAGCATCTTGAGAGCTTGCCGTATTTCTTCTGCCGCCAACAACTACAGAGTTTGCACCACTAGCTACTTGTGAAGCTGATGACCTTGTAGTCTGCCAATCAACAGCATTAGCACCCCTAGCATTACCACCTGTAGCAGTAGAATCTGTCTTTTGGGCTTGTAAAGCACCTGTACCTAATGGCGATAAAACTAATGGTGTATTTGTGCCACCAGTAGCTTTTATCATTGGGTAACTAGCATCACCTGTAACAGTTACATAAGTAGTAGAACCATTAGCTAATGTTGCTGTACCTGAACTTGTTAGGGTAGTAAATGTACCTGCGGCTGGGGTAGTAGCACCTATAGTAGTGCCATTGATTGTGCCGCCTGTGATGGCTACTGCATTGGCGTTTTGCGTAGACATTGTGCCAAGACCAGTAATGTCTGTGCTTGGTACGGTTGCAACAGCCGTCATAGCACTTGTGCCGTTACCCTTTACATAACCAGTTAGGGTTGATGCACCAGTTCCACCATTAGCTACATCAATTACACCTGTTAAAGCGTGGTCAGCGTTCCAATCACTAGGGCGTACTAAACTGGTATCTGCATCATCAGGTATTGTTGAAACCTTACTATGCTTTACGGTTATAGCCATTATTGAACGCCTTGTATTTTACCGTCAGGGCCACGAATTACTGTTTTGGGTTGGTTTAGCTTATTCATCATTTCGCCAAGCATCATAGCCATTTGGTTGCTGTTGTTGTTAATTGCGTTGGCAACGGTTTCCATTGGGTTTTGCATAGCTTGTGCCATATCCTGCTCGTTAGCGTAGGCCATTGCACCATCGGAATCATCTGAACCAATCCTTGCAACCTCAATCTTTGCCCCGTTATTGATGTGAGCCAATAAGACCTGAGTATTGCGTTCAGTCATCATCTTCATTTGGGCAACTTTGACTTCCATTTCCCGATCCATCATATTGCGTTGTTCTTCTAGTTGGAATTTAAGCTGGTTCTCTTGGGCTTGGTATTCTTGTTTAGCCTTCTCAAGTTCCATCTGCATCTGCATCTTTTGTTGTTCCATCTGCATCTGTGCTTGCATTTCAGCCTGTTTAGCCTGTGATTGGGCTTGCATCTTAGCCTGATCCATCTGCATTTCTAATTGCATCTTCTGCATTTCAGGTGATGGCGGCTTTGGCTGACCTTCAGCTTGGGCGGCTTGTTGACGGAACTTATCTGCGGTTTCGTCTATCAATCCCTCTAAACCTTTACCAGCCTTAAACGCTGTTACGCCAAACTTGAGCATTTCAATCAGCATTGGAGTAAGTTCAGGGGTAGCTTGTGCGGCAGGAATAGCTTGCTGTAAAAATCCACCCATAGCTTGCAGGAATTCCATGCGATCTTGCTTTTCCTGTTGCTCATCCTGATAAATCATAGAATCGCTAGTCACTTCAATACGGAAGTTCTTAGCTGGCTCGTCTTTTAGGAGTGCAAGGGCTTGTGGGATAAGTTGCTGGTCTTGTGGCGATAACTGCATTGCACCGCTAATCTTAACGATAGTGTCATCGGTAAAGTGCTGGCAAATAATCTGTGCTTTGATCTGTAACAAGGCGGTAGCAAAGTTCACTACATCGTGTTGCATAGTCTTTAAACGCCCTGAAGCGTTATTTGACTTAATGATCTGAGCACCAAGGGTTTCGTTAGGATCTGTCTGACCACGCTGAATATCAGCAATACCCATGATCTCGTAGATTTGACCCTTAACTTGTTCCATAGCTTGATAAGCCATGTTCAAACCTTCGGCAATCGGCTTGATGTCTACAAGGTTA
>Ga0209400_1003071_pt1 | contig 12318 bp, 22 predicted proteins | sample M_130807_EF_Meta_FD_187313 | JGI IMG/M metagenome (GOLD analysis project Ga0209400, IMG submission 187313) | Freshwater microbial communities from Lake Montjoie, Canada to study carbon cycling - M_130807_EF_MetaG (SPAdes) (version 2) | ecosystem: Environmental > Aquatic > Freshwater > Lake... | reverse complement strand
TGACCGACGGCCGCGTGACGTGCAACGATTGCCGCTTGTGCGACGCGTCGCGCTCCGGCCCGGTGATCGCGTTCCGCGAGCACGGGAACGGCGTCAAGCGATAGGCCACGCGCGCGCCCGTCGGCCTTGGCGGTCCGGCCGTTATCGCGCGTCGCCGCTTGCGATAGTGTTAGGAATCCGGGAATAGTGCAGGTTCGACCTACGCTATTCCTTATTGCAACTCAGTTGCGATATGACTCGTGATTCGGCCCGTCCCGAATGACGGCGCGGTCTTACCCGGAACGTCACTCTACCAGCCCGTTACCACCTTAGAGCATGGATACTAACGTGCGTGTAATTGACATTCCTGATTCTCATATTCACGTTCTATAGGGGTTCTATGGTGAACCGCGTTTAGGCCCGTTTCGGACCTAACCCCGCGTTATCGCTGGATACTGGCGCAAACGCGGGCGGCAACGCACCTACCGTAACGGTAGACCCGGCGATAACGTAGGGCCAACGCCACGATACGACGAGCCCCGACAATATGACCGATCCGGCTTGACAGATCATACCAAAGCAATAAGATACAAACACCGGCGCCGAACGCCGGCCCACGGAGTCTCGAATGAATCAAGCATCCGCCGTCCTGATCCTCGCCGCCTACGGCATTGCGGCCGGCTGGGCCTTTCTCAACTGGGGGCTCGTATGACCGATCCCGTCACGCAGCACGAAGCCGCTGCGCTCCGCGCCCGGCGCGAACAGGACGAGCGCCGCGCCTATGGCAACTGGGCCGGTGTCCTGGCCGCGGTCGACCGCGAGCGCCGCCACCTCGAAGCCGCCGCCGCGTTCCTCGACGAGGCGGCCAACGTCGCCGCGGCTATCGGCGACCGATCCGGAGCCCGATCCTACCGTGCCCGCGCGACCGGCCTCCGCAGTTGGGCGCACGTCCTATGACGGCGGCCGAGCTTGCCGCGCTGATCCGGCTGGGAGACGAAGCGCAGGCGCTCGCCGACGAGCGCGCCGCTCTGGCGGACCGGCTGGGCCTGACCGAACGCCAGGCCGCGGGCCTCGACCCGGTGGCCGCCACGGCCGACGGTCCGGTATTCCTGCGCCCGGTGCGCGAGGACCCGCCCGCCGGCGCTCGCTGGGGCCGCCGCTTCGGACCGCCAGCCTACGAGGCGGAGCCGCACCCGGACGCCGGCGCGGACGACTGGATACCTTTCTGACGCATGCCCCTTGACTGTACCTTACCGCCGTACTATGATCTATCCACACAACGGAGGCCCACAATGAACTACGCAGGCGCACCGAACAGCCCCTACGCCGACATGCTCGGCGACCGGCCCGATCACCTCACGACCGACGACGTACTGCCCGCCCTGATCGAGGCGGACATCACCGCATGGCTCGATCAGGACGGCGACCTGCACGTCGAGGCGGCCGACGGCACGCGCATCGAGGTCGCCTGCTACCGGGACGACGAGCAAAGCATCCGGCGCCGTAGCGGCGCGTTCGTCGGTCAGCTGACCGAACGCAAGCCGGCCGCGTTCGTGGCCGCCCTCGTCGCGCTCTGCAAGGCCGAAGGGATCGACCTGCTCGGCTCTGACGACTAACTACGCAGCCCCGGCCTGCGAGCCGGCTTTAGGAGACACGACTATGCACAGCTTCTACCTGACGTTCGACTACTCCGACCTGACCGACGCCGACGATTCGATCCTTGACGACACCGGCGCGTCGAACCTGTTCATCGCAGAGCTGACCCGCGCCGCAGGCAACTGGGACGATCTGATCGGCTTCAAGCCGGTGCGCTGGTCTGAGTCCCGCCGCCGCTGCGTGGTCCGGCTCGTGACCGTCGGCGAACTGGCGCAGGCCGACGCGGTCGACGCCGCACAGCGCTACCTGTACGACATCGGCTGGCTGCGCGGCTCGTTCGTCTACGGTGCTGAGCGCGCCTACCGCGTGCGCGTCGAGACGGAGATCACCGTGTACGCGGTCGACGAGGACACGGCCCGAGGCGTCGCCGAGGCCACGACCGGCGTTCACTCCGTTATCCGCGCCCTCTCGTACTAACTACACCGCACGACCGGCCACACGGCCAGCCTACACGACAACCTGGAGAACGTCAACCATGAACACCGATCATACAACCCCGCCCGGCTTCATCGAGGTCACGACCTACGACACCGACGCGCAGTGGACGGTGCTGCTGCCCATCGCCGGCGTATTCGTCGTGGCCGAGCCGGGCCGCGCCGTCCGCCTCCGGCCCTTGACCGGCGGCACGGGCTGGGAGGTCCGCGAATCCTACGAGCAGGTACTCGCCAAGATCACCGCGGCCTGCGTGCGGCCATGAACACCACGACAGATAGCCGCCCGCCCTGCCCCGACTGCGGCGCGCCTGCGTCCCGCTGCGCCTGGTACGGGCGCACCCGCCGCGTCTACTCGTGCGACCAGTGCGCCGCCCGCCGCCGCGACACGGCCGTGGTCGAGGTTCGCACCTCGTCCGGTTGGCGCGGCTGGCGCAACGCGCGCGGCCCGTGCGAGGACGCGCCCTGCTGCGGCTGCTGCACCTACTGACCCGACCATCAACCAGGAGAACCGACCATGACCCACGTCAATGACTACGCCAACGCCATGTCCGAACTGTACGAGCTCGAGCCCGCGGCCTACGAGGATCAGGCCCGCCGCGACCTGCTCGGCGAGCCCGCCGCTGCCGCAACGAAGCACGCCTACAGCCTGCTCCTGAAGGCCGACGCCACCGACGACCGGTGCAGCGCCCGCCTCCTCCGCAAGGCCGGCATGGCCCTCCTCGCGGCCGTCGTCGAGGGGGACGTATGAGCGCCGAGGACCGCGCGCGGCGTTCCGCGCACGACCTGTCCATCGCCCTCGTCGGCATCATCGCCGACGAGACGGCCTCCGCCATCCGTATCGTCGAGGCGCAGGCCATCGCGCAGCGCGCCCTCGCCGGCGCGGGCCACGCCTACAGCCGCGGCATGGTGCGCGGCCACGAGGAGGCGCTCGTCGAGTTGCGGCGCATCGAGCGGCGCGTCACGATGGTGCAGGACGCGCTCCGCGAGGCGCGCGTGGTCGCCGAGCGGATCGAGGCCGGACCGTGACCATCCTGCTCGGCCTGGTCTGTCCTGCCATGACGTGCGCGTGCTACGTCCTCGTCATGGCAGCCGCCTCCTCCCCCCACGCAAACATCCGACGCCACAACGACAGGACGGACGTATGACCACACAGGACTACACCATCTCGCTGCGCGTGAAGCCTGGCGCACGCCGCGCCCAGCTGACCCTGAACACGCCCACCCGGCCGGGCCTCTGCGTCGTCCGGCCCGGCGTCGACGAGGCGCACGCCGTCGCCAACGCGCTGCGTGGCATGGCCGACATGATCGACGCGCGCCGCCGGCAGGCGCTCCGGGACGCCGGTGCCACCGACTGGGTCCGGCTCAGCATCGACGTGGACGTCGAGGTCGAGGCGGCCCAGGTCGAGGCCGCCCGACGGGCCGAGGCGGGCGCGCAGTCCGGCGACATGGCCGCCGCCCAGGAGGTCATGAACCTCGCGCTCGAATGGCTGGCGACCGCCATGTACGACAAAGACTCTAGGGACTGGCAGTCCTTCGACTGGGCGCTCGTGGACGACTGCGACCCCGACGACTTCCCGGAGGCATGATGCCGGACCGCGTCATCATCATCGACTACACCAACTGGAAGGGAGAGCGGCGGCGCCGGACCATCCTGCCCCGCGAGCTCTGGTACGGGACCACGAGCTACCACACGACGCCGCAATGGTTCATCCGTGCGGTCGACCTTGAGAAGACGGCGGTGCGTGACTTCGCGCTCCGTGACATCCACTCCACCATCTGAGGACACCATGAACGACAACCAGCACCAGCAACTCATCGAGACGCTCATCGCGCAGACCACGGCGGTCCGGGAGATCCACGCCCTCATCGTCCGCATCATCCTGTGGAGCGCCGTCGCCGGCCTCGCGAGCGTCGTCTGGACGTTCGTCAGCACGCCCGTCTGAACGCGCCAGGCAGAACCGCCGAGGGCCGCCGGAGCATCAAGCATCCGGCGGCCCTGCTGCGTTTCAGGCAGTCTCGTCAGGCATGGCTCCGCCAGGGAGGCACTTCACCCCGGTTGCGCGGCCATGTGACGCCCGCAGCAGGGATCCGTTATCCGCTCACGCGTTGGGCTGCAACGATCTGGGCGAGACGTTCGTCGAAGTCGAGGTCGACCTTGACCGCAGTCTCCACCGTGGTCGTCGAGGTCTTCGGCACCTCGACGAGGCCGCACCGGTCGAGGACCAGCTCGGCCGCCTTGAGCCGGTCCTTCGGCGTCACGGTGTCGTCGTTCATCAGGTCGACGAGCGTGGAGAGCGCCGCCTCCGCCGCGTCTTCGAGCTCCTGGCCGAGTGTCTTCCGGCGCAGGTCGCGACCCTTGTCGATGCCCGCCTTCATGGCAGGATCCTCGGCCCACTGCCACACGATGTGCGGCCGGAGCTTCAGCCGACGCGCCACGTCGCGCACGGTGTACCCAGCGGCGAGAAGCTGGACCGCCACGGCGCGCGTCTCCGGGTCGTTGGAGAAGCGCGTCTGCTCCGCCAGCATCTCGACCACTTCCTGCTCGGCGGTCGGCGCCACGCGCGTCACCTTGGCGAGCTGGAGCGGGCCGGGAGCGGACGGCGCGACGACATGGTCGGGCTTTGCCGCGTCCGGCAGGTCGACGGCGTGGGCGGTCGGGGCGGTCTGCGTAGGCTTCGGTTCGCGTGGCATGCGTGAAGCATAACCGCAGCGGCAAGGGAACGGGAGGACGAAGATACCGGTGGACGCCCTCCCGTTCCTCGTGTATCCTTACGGAGCCGGAGGCTGCGCGCTTGGCTTCTTGTGCGTGTCCCGCCGGGCCTTCTGCGCCACCGCACGCTTGATGTGGTGGATGCAGAACGTCCCGCGCGCGTTCTCGATCCGGTACTGACCCGTCCGGCTGCACCGGATGCCGCCCTTCGGGTCGATCAGGTACGAGCATCCGTAGCGCACGGGCTGCCCCTTGTGGTCGAGGCGCTCGCGCCGCTCCACGTTGGCCGGCAGCGTGTCGATGCGGTTGACCACTTCCTCCGACGTGGTGATCGTGAGCCGGCGGAGCCGACGGCAGAGGCGCTTCGCCCCGTCGTCGGGGAGCCGGTCGAGGAGGGCGCACGCCGCCAGGACGTGACGCACGCACACCTCCCCCTTGATCAGGGCGAGGCCGGACAGGATCGCCAGCGCATCGCCCTCGGAGCGCTGCCAGAACAGGCAGTGCTCCGCCGTGGCCTTCGAGATCGGCACCTCGTACCAGTCGGGCAACTGCTCGTAGATGCGGGGCTGGACGCGCTTACCCATCGTCGCCCTCCGCGTTCACGCCGGCGTAGTCGGCACGATCCATCTCGTCCACGGCGACCTGCGAGTCGACCGCGGTCCGGCTGATCTGGAACACGCGCATCGGCGCCCCGTGGATGCGGTGGATGGCGGCCCTGCTCTTGATCACCTTGTTGTGGCTGCGCCGGTCGGACAGCACGATCCAGTTGCGCTCCGCCCATCGCTCGATGATCTCCTCCGCTTGGAAGCCGAGCGGTTCGAGGATCTCGCGCAGCGTCGTCGGCAGCACCGAGATGCAGCCCCAGTCGTCGTCGGACTCCCACGCACCGGCCCACCCACGCACCGGGATGATCGGCGACCCGCTGTTCGTCTTCTCGTGCCGGCCCCAGAACCGGGACTGGTTGGCGGTACACCACGACACGACCTCGATGAGCGCGACGTGCGGCCGGTCCTTCTCGGACTCGATCCGGTTCACGCACTCCAGGGCGTAGGCCATCGCGTCCTCTTCGGGGAGAGGCACGCCGAGCTCGTGGTGCAGGATCGAGGACATGAGATGCAGCGTGGCGAGGTTGCCCGCGTGCCGGCGCCCGATGGCCGTGCGCGCGACCGCGGCGTAGCCGTCCCGCGCCTCGCGCCATACGCGCCGCAGCTCGTCGTGCTGGTCGGCGATGGACACGAGGTAGTGGATCACCTTGCGGCCGAGGTGGCCGTAGTTCTGATGCACGAGGCGCGTCAGCTCCTCCGCCGCCGGTCCGCCCGTGCCGGTGTCGTTGCCCATCGGCTTGCCCGTGACGGACAGCACGCGCGCACGGGTGCCGCCGTCCTGCGAGAACGACGTGGCCGCGCTCTCGCCCGACGTGAGCATGATCGTGCGCCACGACACCGTCTGCCGGGTGCCGCCGATGCTGCCGCGTCCGCGGCCCTGCCCGTTGGCGAAGTCGTAGATGACGTCGCGTACCTGCTTCTGGTCCTTCGCCCGCTTCGTCTCGTCGAGGATGATCGGGAGGTTGCAGAGGAACCCGGACAGCCGCTCGATGTAGACGCGGGTGGAGTCCCACGAGTACATGGCCGTCGGCGCGTTGTCGCCGGGGCGACCCCACACGGAGGCGCCCACGCGCATGGCCGTCGTCTTGCCGCTCGACGTCTCGCCGTTGAAGTCCACGATGAACGAGGGCGCGCCGAGGATCTCCAGCAGCGGAGCCGAGGCCGAGGCGTAGAGCGCGAGCCACATCGGGATGAACGGCTTCATCACCTCCATCGCCTCGATCCAATCCTCCCACGTACCGGACGGCTTCCAGCCTTCGAGTACAGGCTCCATGCCCTCCGGCGGGGAGAGCTCGACGCCGCCGTCCTCCGGCCCCTGCTGCGTCGTGTAGAACGTCTCCGGCAGGAGGAAGCCCTGCACCCCGCCCTGCGCGATCCAGCCCATGCGGCTCGCCGCCTGGTGCGCGGCGAAGCGATGCATGTTCTCCGCCTCGAACTCCGCCAGCCACTCGACGAGCATGCCCGCCGTGTTGCTGGTGACCGGCACCTCGATGTCGGCGAGGCTGATGAGCTTCTGGCTGTTCATCACCATGCCGCGCTCCACCGGGCGCATCGTCCAGCCTGCCGGCGTGCGCCACATGAGCATGCGCTTCGCCGTCCCGGTCAGCACGTCATGCGAGCGACCCACGAGGAAGATCGGTGCCGTCGCAACACGCTGGCTGTTCGTTCCGCCGTCGGCGGCTGCCGACAACTTGAACACACCGGTCGGGTCGATGAGGTAGCCGCGGGGCACCTTCATCATGTCGAGCATGCCCGGCTCGATCAGCGTCGGCGGGGGCGCACCGGCACCGAGCGCGACACCCAACGACAGGAGCGACGGGTCGCGCGTGACGCCGATGGCCCGGTCGAGGCTAGCCTTCCGCTTCTCGATGACGAGACGCTTGAGCGCGTTGCGGAGGGCGCGCGTGCGCGTGGCCTGTCCGGGCAGCATCTCCACGACCGCGAGCATCGAGGACACCATGCTCTCGTCGGACATCCATGCGTCCGCGATGGCGCTGAGCGCCTCCGGCCGTTGGAGCGCGGCCCACGCGGCGAGATGGTTGCTCTTCTCGCCGGACTGCACCTGGTTCTGCAACGTGCGGAGGAGGTCGAGCCCCTGCGACACGGTGTCCGGCCTGTCGTCTTCGAGGATGGGGCCGTCGCCAGCCACCGGCTCGTCGTTCTCTTCGGTGTTCATGTGACGTGATCCCTGAGATAGAGGAAGCCGCGGGGCCGGAGGAACCCGTTGGCGCGAAGCTGCACGAGCGCGATGTTCATCGCACTACGACTGTAGCGGAGTTGCTCTGCCAACGTATCCAACGACGGCAACGGGTCACCCGCATCCCACGCTGCGACGACGGCGTCGAGCGCGCGGTCGGGGCAGAAGGGGCGCCCCTCGCAGCCGGCGCGCCCACGGATGAGCCCCGTCTCCGTCGGCGTCGGGCCGTCGGAGATGACCCGGCGGCGGCGCAACTCGGCCACGTACAACTTCGTGTCCCGGTCGGTCAGGCCGACGGCGTCCGCCAGGTCGAGGACGTCCGTCTGAAGACCGGCCGCCTCGCGGTTCATGATGGCCGCCTTGATCTTCGCCACGATCACCGGCACGAAGTCGGTCGGCTTCGCCGGGCGGAAGACCCGCGTCGGCTTCACGACCACGGGGTACGGGATCTCCAGCCGCTCGCAGTACCGCACGAGGCGCATGTAGAGCTTGCGCGTCGTGGCCTGCGACGGCTCCATGCCGAGCGCCTCGGCGATCTCCGGGTACTCCTTGCCCTGCTTCCGCATGGCGTAGACCCGCTCCAACTGGAGGTCGGTCGTGGTGTCCGCCCGACGAGACTTCGTCGGCTCGTAGCCCGCCGTCCGCAGCCGCTTGTGGATGTTGTTCACCGTGCAGCCCTGCTGCGCTGCGATGGTCTTCACGTCCGTGCCGGAGCGCAACTGCTCCCATACGCGCTTGGCGCGCACGGCCGTCCACGGCTTTCCCTTCATGGCTTCCATGCGTCCTCCGTGAATGTGCCGTGCAGGATCTGGTAGTGCGCCGCGGTGTAGGCGTGCTCGATGCCGAGCAGGTACGTGGAGTACTCCGTCTCGCCACGCTGGCGCGCGTCCACCTCGCCCTCGTGCGCCATGCGGGCGCGCCGCAGGCACTCCGCCGCGATGGCCTGAACCTCAGGGTCACGCTTCGTCACGCATCACCTCCTCCCACGCAGTCAGGTCCATCATCGACGTGAGCCGGGACAGCGCAGCGCGGGCCGCACGGATGCGGTCCTCGTGCGCCACCCGGAGCGTGGCCTCGATGTCACGCGCGATGCGCGACTCGAACTGGTTGGCCTCCTTGTTGCGGAGCCAGTCGATGTACTCGGTGTTCGTCAGCGCATCGATGATGATCTGTTCGTGCGCCTCGACCTGCGACTCGAACGTCGCGTACTTCTCGTACCTGTCCATTACTGCACCTCGCTCGGCGGCGCCGCGATGCCGTTGGCGATGATGTTCGCTGCGCTCTCGCGGTTCAGCGCGCTGATCTGCCCGTTGGTGTAGCCGAGCGCCTTGAGCATGGCCCACATGCTGGGCGACGCGACGAAGACCTGCATGACCGGCTTCTCCGACAGGGGCGGCACGGTCACCTGAGGCACGCTGACAGGCGCGCTGGCCGTCACGCCGACGACCTCCGGCACGACCGTCTCGACGACCTCCGGCGCGGCCTCCTCGACCTTGCCGAGCTCGATGACGGTCCAGCCCTTCGGCGTCTTCTTCGGCTTCGTCGGCGTGCCGATCACGACCTGCCCGTCGAACGACGACCACGAGGCGAGCACCTTGCTCAGGGTGTCCGCATCCCAGCCGCGGTCCTCCGGCATCACCAGCACGGGCCGGTCGGAGGGGACGGTGCTGCTGATCGCCATCGCCAGGGCACACGTCACCGTGGCCCACTCCGCACCCGACAGGGCGGCGCGCAACTTGCCCGCCGCGACGAGGCCGAGGCGGAAGACCTCCTTGTCCCCGTCCACCAACTGGAGGCCGAACGTCCAGCCGTCCGGCATGAACGTCTGCACGCGCGCCACGAACGCATCGGAGACGCGCTTGAGGAGGCCGGCGACGACACCCTCCAGTTCCTTCTTCATGCCCTTGTACGTCTCGCTCTCGCGGGTCATCTCCGCGACGGTGTCGCGTGCGCGCTTGAGGCTCGACCACTTGTCCGCCGTGGTGCGGAGCGCGAGGTAGCGGTCCTGCGCGGCGATGGCTTCCTTCTGCAACTCAGTCGCATCAAGGTCGAGCAACTCCTGCGGGAGCAGCGCCACGTCCTGCGCGAGCTCCGCGAGGCGGCGCTCCATCCCGGCGTAGTCCGGCGCCGGCTGCTGCGCCGGAAGAGAGTTCAGCGTGTCGGAGTAGAATGAGGCGCACGCCTTGATGTGCGCCTTGCCCACAGCGCTGGAGCAGAGGGGGCACGCCTCCACGCCCTGCGACACGGCGATGCCCGCCGCCGACGCCATGCTGCGGTAGAACTCGCGCTCAATCTCGGACGCCGGCGCGACGCGCGGGGCCGCGAGTTGCTGACGCAACCCGGTGATCTTGGCGAGCAGCGCGGCATGCTGCGCCTGTGCGCTCTGCGTGCGGCTAAGACGGGCCGCCAGCTCGCCGGAGATGCGCTTCGCCTCCTCGACGTCGGCCTCGGTCGGAGCCTCGTCGAGATCCTGCGTCATGCCGGTGAGCAGCGTCTCCGCCCCGCTCGCCTCCTTGGCGGCGTCACGCTGCCGCTTGCCTGCGTACTCCAGCGTGGCGAGGAGCGCCTCGACCGGCGACTTGCCGCGCCCGACCGCCGCGCTGATGTCCTTGTACTTCGCCTGGTAGATGGTCGGCACCATCTCCTCGACGTCGGAGGCGCGCACGTCCGCCGCGGCCCACGAGAGGAACGCCTTGCGCGCCGTGGCCGGGGAGCCCTCCAGCACCTCGCGCACCGCGTGCAGCGGGAGGAACGCATCGCCCGCCGTGTCGTGCGAGGGGCGCCCGCCGTCCTTGGCGATGAAGACGTAGTCCTCGCCGCTGCTCAACTTGGCGTGGATGGAGAGGCGCTCGGCACTCGCCATGCTCATCAGCAGCGCCGAGTCACGCACGCCGGAACGCCCGACGAGGTCGTCGGCACTGCCGAGCAGCGCGAGCTGGAGGCTCTGCTGGATGCTGGACTTGCCGCTTCCGTTCGGCCCGACGATCAGCGTCTTGGGTCCGAGCTCGACGGTGCGCGGGCGACCGTCGGCGGTCTTGAGGTTGGAGACGAGGCGCTCGACGTGCGGGCGCTGGGTAGTGGTCTTCTTTGCCATGATGCACTCCGGGGAAGGCGTCCGGTGGGCGTCGTTGCCGCTGACAGGGAAGCGAACGACGCCGCACCGGACACGAACACCTTAGTGTATCGCTACCACACCGTCAAGTAGACAGAGTATATTTTGTGTACGGCATGCAGATGCCCTGGTCCGCACCGCACTCCAGGCAGTCGGTGTACTCGTCAGGATCGGCGAGGCCCGACGCCATGCGAACCATCGTGTGCATACGCAGCGAATGGCCGCACCGAGAACACAACGTCGGCGAGGCGCGCTCTTCTTCATCGCGCACGGGGGCCACGGGCGTCTCCGTAACGGGAAGACCGGCTGCTGTCAAACGCTTGTGCATTGACCAATACGCGGCGCGCATCTGCCGGTTCTCCTCGCGCACCGTCTCCAGGGCGAGGGCCGCCTCGACGAACAGGTGGCGGATCTGCGTCTGCTCGTCGGGCCGGTGTTGCTGCCACCATCGGATGCGGCGGAGAAGCGACTGCGCCTTGTCGATCTGTGGACATGTGTGCCCAGGAGGTTTCATTCGTCGCCTCCAATCGCGAGCAAACGCACCTTGAGTCGCTCGGTGGACAGCACCAGCGCCGCCACGCTTCCACTGCCGAGCGCGTAGGACGTGGCTTCGGCGCGTCCAGCGCAGGACATCACGAGGCCCACGCCCAACACCTCACCCGCACGGGCACGGGTGAGCGCATCCTCAAGACACGCGATCACGGAAGCGTCGAGCGCCGCCGGGACGACGTACAGATGCTCAGTCATGGCGCAGCCTCCAGCGCGGCGACTTGTCTGTCAACACCGCCAGCCCTTGCACGCAACGGCGCGGCGTGCGAGCGCGATCTGAGCTTCGGTCATGCCCCCTCCTCGCGGCGGTGCTCGCCGCGTTCGATGCACTCGGCCAGCGTCACGCTGTCGCAGCTGGTGCCCGGCGCGAGTATGTACGCGACCACATTCGCTCGCTCCTGTGCTGCGCCGAGCGATGCGTAGTAGTCACGCTTCGGCTGCACCTGCTGTAGCCGCTCCACCTCGGCCAGTAGTGCGAGGTTGTCTGCAATGACCTGCCCTGCGTAGTTCGTTCGCCCTGCGTGGCTCTGGAGCGCCTGTACCCGCTGCCGGATGGCGTCAAGGTCGGTCATGGCGCACCTTCCAGCGCGGCCACCAGCGCCTCGGCTTCGTTGGCATGGCCCCAGCAGCCCACACTGCCCTCACGCTCAACCCCCAGCGCCCTGCACGCCTGCGCGTCCAGCCACAGGTCGCACACTTCCCACGCCAGCACGCCGTCGCTTACGCGGCGCACGCCTGACTGGCGCACGTAGATGGTGGGGCAACGCCACGCCTCCCGCACCAGCGCCAGCACGCAGCCCAGCGTGGCGGGGTCGGTAAGGTCGGGAAGCCGCCACGCTACAGGCTCGGCGTCGCACCCATCATCAGGGTGCATCAACCAAAAAGCCTCGTCGCAGTCTGTGTATGCGATGAAAGTCCCGCCTTCTATGCTTGTCATTCCCCGAAGCCAACGCCAGCCCTTGCACGCAACGGCGCGGCGTGCGAGCGCGATCTGAGCTTCGGTCATGCCCCCTCCTCGCGGCGGTGTTCGCCGCGTTCGATGTCAGCGGCGATGTTGCGGCGCACGTTGCAGTACGC
>Ga0209400_1003067_pt1 | contig 12322 bp, 13 predicted proteins | sample M_130807_EF_Meta_FD_187313 | JGI IMG/M metagenome (GOLD analysis project Ga0209400, IMG submission 187313) | Freshwater microbial communities from Lake Montjoie, Canada to study carbon cycling - M_130807_EF_MetaG (SPAdes) (version 2) | ecosystem: Environmental > Aquatic > Freshwater > Lake... | reverse complement strand
TTCCGGCGCTATTGTAAACTTTTTAGCCACAACTACAGGCAAGACAGTTACCACCAACAATATTACGTTGGGGGCAATGACTGTAAACTTTAACGGAGTTGGCGGCGGTTGGACATTAGGTAGCGCATTTACTGTTACGGCCGGGGCTTCCCCCACCATTCTTGCGGGTACGTTTGATACCGGCGGGTTTGCAATGACGTTGAATAGTTTTCTTTCTACAACAACTACCAACGTAAGAGCAATAAATCTAAACGCTTCTACTATTATTTGTTCTGGAACTGGACCAGTTAGCCTAGCTGCTACTAATCTTACGTTCAATGCCGGCACGTCCACAATAACTTGTTCTAACGCAGCGTTTACATTTGGCGGTGGCGGGCAGACGTTCTACAACGTCAACCTCACCTCTGCTACCGCAGCTATCAACACGGTTTCAATTACCGGCGCTAATACTTTTAACAACCTCAACGTAACCACAACAACGCTACAAAAAGTCATCACCCTTGGCGCTAACCAAATTGTCAACGGCACCTTGACCCTTGGTGCTACAAACACAGCGCCGTTCCGTATAAGTGTTATAAGCGACGTTGTAGGCACCCAACGCACCCTGACGGTTGCTACCCTAGCGACTCTGAACGATGTGGACTTCAGGGACATCGTGGCAGCGGGTGCATCTTCACCGTGGTCAGGCACTCGCATTGGTAACTGCTTAGGCAACAGCAACATCACCTTTACCGCAGCGGCTACGAAATACTGGAACCTTGTTGGTGGTGGCAACTGGACTTCTACAGCCTGGGCCTTGACATCTGGCGGTGCTGTAGCGGTAAACAATTTTCCGTTGGCGCAAGACAGTATTATTATTGACGATGCGGGCCTGACTGCCGGTAACATAATAACAGTGAACACCAATCCGGATATTGGTACGTTGGATATGTCAACGCGAACAACTGCGTTGACGCTTTCGTTAGGGAATAATGATCCCCGATTTTATGGTAACGTAACGCTTTGTTCAACTTTAACAACGACGGGTAGTACTTCACCTTCATACACTTTTGCGGGGCAAGGATTAGCTAACACTCTTAATACTGCTGGGGTAGTTCTTAAACTTAATAATTTTATTGTCAACTGCCCTACTGGGTCATTGACGTTACAGTCTAATACAACCGTTGAGCTTACCGCCACTAGCTCAGGGGGTGTAGGTTTAACCGCTGGGACTTTTAACCTTGGCGGGTTTAATTTAACTGCTGTTGCTTTTAACGGGGCCAACGCAACCGGAACCGCCAGAACCCTTACCCAAGGGTCTGGAGCTTTAGAGATGACCGGAGCCGGGGTAGCGGTCTGGAACACAACTTCAGCCACAGGGCTTACCTTCACAACTACACCCACCGTTAACTTTACATATTCCGGCGCAGTTGGCACTAGAACAATAGCCGCTAATACTGCGGGCGCTATAAATGTAAATGTAACGGCAGGCGCTGATAGTATTACTATAGGCGATACGGTTAAAAACGTAGATTTTACTGGTTTTGCCGGGACACTTAACAACGGTACTCGTAATATACACGGCAATCTAACACTATCGGCGGGCATGACGCTTGCTGCGGGTACGTTGACTACTACGATTGGCCTAACAGCGACGACAACGCTTACCAGCAACACCAAAACAATGGATTTCCCGGTAACTTTTAGTAGTACGGGAACCATCAACTGTCTTGATGCTTTGACGCTAGGTTCTACACGGGCGCTCACTTTCACAGGCGGCACCCTAAACCTGAAGTCAGGTGTTACCAGCACCGTAGGATCGTTTGTCACCACAGGCACAACCATGAAGTACCTGGGCAGCACTACCCCAGGAACTCAAGCAACGATCTCTGACGCAGGTGGCACCGATACGGTAACGTACCTGACAATTCAGGACTCAAACGCTACGGGCGGGGCTACTTGGGATGCTCTTTCAACAACAAACGTAAATGCGGGCAACAACACCGGTTGGGGGTTTACCCTACAAGTGCCCGTTACCGGTGTTCAGGCCACTGGTTCTATTGGTACAGTTACGGTTACTGCTGGCGCACTGGTTGAGCCGACTGGGGTTGAAGCTACTGGTTCAATTGGTACAGTTACGATTACTGCGGGATCGTTAGCTCAACCGACTGGGGTCCAAGTTATCGGCTCTATTGGGGCCGTTACCGTTATTGTGGTCAACCCGCCTAAGCAAGCGTCTGATGTTACAGTACGCTTGCGTTCTTTCACACAACCTTGGAGATTTTGAAATGGCAGTGAATTTGAAGGCTATCACCGGCCGGTTGGGCTACCAGCAAATTACGACTCTTAGCTCGGCTACGAGTCTGACCGTGCCTGTTACGGACCTGAACGGCCTGAGTTGCCGCCCGTCAATTGCTATCATCACCCCCGAGACGCAAGCTGTTCGCTGGCGTGATGATGGCATAGCGCCTACCGCTTCGGTGGGGATGCCCCTTGCGGCTGGCGTGACATTACAGTACGATGGCGATATAGGCCAAATCCAGTTCATCGAACAGGTGGCCAGCGCCAAGATCAACATCAGCTACTACGTCTAAAGGTGCTGCTATGAACATCCAGAATGATTCCGCTGCGGCGGTAGACTACGTTACCTATTTCACCAAGCAACTTCCGCAAGACCTGGCGGCAATGGCGGCGTTGCGGGATGAACTTGCAGTGCGCCAAGGTGCTTTGACGGCGGTTGAAGACGCCGCCAAGATGCGTGAAGACGCCAAACAACTGCTTGCCACGACCAAGGCCGATGCTCAAGCCAGCCAACTGGCGGCAAGTAACCTCGTGGCTGACGCCGCCGCCAAGAAGCAAGTGCAAGACGCCCGACAGAAGGACTTGGACAAACGGGACGCTGATGCGGCCGCTGCTGCCAGCGAAAATGCCCGCGTTCTTGCCGCTCAAGTAAAGGCCGCAGATGCGCAGGCCGCAACTCTGGCGGCTAGAGAGGCTACACTTACGCAAGCGCAAGAAAAACTTGCCGAGGCCCAAAGTGTTTTGGCCTCGCGCATTGCAACTTTTCAAGCTAAAGTTGCCGCAATCAACGCATGACCGTACTGGTGAGGTTCACCAGGGAATCGTAAGGTTCACACAATGACTGAAGAAGTACTAGCGGAAGATCCCGCGCCAGAACAGGAAGCCACGGCGGCACCTGAAGCTGTAGAAGCACAGCCGGTAAAGGCGTTCACTCAAGAAGAACTGGACGCCGCGATAGGAAAGAGGCTCGCACGCGAGCAACGAAAGTGGGAACGAGAGCGTGTTGTTACTGCCCCCGTTGTCGCTGCTGATCCCCGACCAGAGCAGTTTGACTCGACTGAATCCTACGCCGATGCATTGGCGATGAAGAAGGCCGAGCAGTTGCTCTACGAACGGGATGTGCAGCGCCAGCAGACAGAAGTTCTCGGTGCTTATCACGACAGGGAAGAAGAGGCGCGGAACAAGTACGATGATTTTGAACAAGTCGCGTACAATCCAAGCCTCAAGATCACGACCGTGATGGCGCAGACGATCCAATCGTCGGATATTGGCCCTGATGTAGCTTACTACCTCGGTGCCAACCCGAAAGAAGCAGATCGTATTTCCCGCTTGGCGCCTTATGTGCAAGCCAAAGAGATCGGACGTATCGAGGCCAAACTGGCCTCGGAACCGATGGTCAAAAAGACTTCTAGTGCCCCCGCTCCTTTTACACCTGTCACGCCCAGTGGCAAGGCATCGCCGGCTTACGATACAACTGACCCCCGCTCTATCAAAACGATGAGCACGTCAGAATGGATCGCAGCCGACCGCGCTAGACAAGTGAAGAAGATGGAAGCACGCCTCCGCTAACTTTTTTAAGGACTCAAAGTGTCTAACAGCATTCTTACCATTGACATGATCACCAGGAAGGCTCTCGAAATTCTCGAGAACAACCTGGTGCTCACCCGCAACGTCAACCGCCAATACGACGACTCGTTTGCCGTCGAAGGCGCAAAGATCGGCTCCACCCTGCGCATTCGTCTTCCCGACCGTGCTCTGGTGACCGATGGCGCCGCCCTGCAAGTTCAGGATGACAACGAGCAGTACACCACGCTGACGGTCGCAAGCCAGAAGCACATCGGTGTCAACTTCACATCTGCTGAACTGACCATGCAGTTGGACGATTTTGCGGAACGGGTTCTCAAACCCCGTATCTCGCAGTTGGCCTCCAGCATCGACAACGATGTTGCCAACGCCTACAAGTCAATCTATTCGACTGTCGGCACGCCTGGCACCACGCCGTCCACCTCGCTGGTTCTGCTGCAAGGCAACCAGAAGTTGAATGAGTACGCTGCTCCGATGAACGATCGCTACGCTACGGTTAACCCCGCTGCCAACGCGAACTTGGTTGAAGGCATGAAAGGCTTCTTCAACCCAACCGGCACCATTTCCCGCCAATTCACGGCAGGCATGATGGGCACTGGTGTTCTGGGCTACGACGAAGTCAACATGTCGCAGTCAATTGTGAACCACACCACTGGGTCACGTTCTACGACGGACACGATCCTTGTCAATGGCGCGGTTAGTACTGAGGGCCAGGCAACCATCAGCATTGACGGCGGCACCGGTTCGGCCACGGTCACTGTCGGTGATGTGTTCACTGTTGCCAACGTGTTTAGCGTCAACCCGCAAACCCGCCAGTCTACCGGCAGCTTGCAGCAGTTCGTTGTAACAGCGGCCAACACGGCGTCGAGCGGCTCTTGGACTAGCATTGCGGTCTCACCCGCGATGTACACGTCTGCCAACGCTCTGGCAACAATCAATGCGTTCCCTGCAGATAACGCTGCGGTTACGTTCGTTGGCTCGGCTTCTACGGCGTACCCGCAGAATCTGATCTACCACAAGAACGCAATCACATTCGCTACGGCTGACCTCTTGCTGCCGCAGGGTGTGGACATGGCTTCGCGCCAGGTTCACAACGGCATTTCGTTGCGTATTGTCCGCCAGTACGACATCAACAATGACCGTATGCCTTGTCGTATCGACGTTCTGTACGGGTTCAACGTCATCCGCGCACCTATGGCCGTGCGCCTCTGGGGTTAATCATGAGTTACGTTCTTGGCAATCTGGTTAAACAGGCCGTCATTAGCGTAACCTTGTCGCCTGCTCTCATCGTGCTCAACACGACGGCAGAACAGACGTTCACGGTTAACGGTCTTCTCCCCGGTGACATGGTTCTTGTCAACAAGCCCACGACGCAAGCTGGTTTGGGCATTGTTGGCTCCCGAGTCTCTGCGGCAAACACCCTTGCGATCACGTTTAGCAACAACACGGCGGCGTCTATCACCCCGACTGCGGCCCAAGTTTACTTGGTCCTAGTGTCGCGGCCTGATCGCACTATTACTGATGGCAACATCTAAAGGAAATTATCATGGCTCTCCCTAACTCAGGTGGTGGATACCAATACACCGATGGCAACACCAACGAAATCGTCATGGGCGTTCAAGCAGCGCCCCAGACGGCGACTGCCACGGCGACTCTGACTGCTGCGCAAGTTACTGGCGGCATTTTGGTGGGCAACCCGTCCACCACGGCGGCGTCATACACGCTTCCGACTGCTACCTTGATTGACGCGGTGTTTACCAACTCAAAGGTCAACAGCACGTTTGAGTTGACGATCATCAACTTGGGTACTTCGACCGGGTTGATCACGGTGGTTGTGGGCACCGGCATCACTGCGGTTGGCAACTTGGTTGTTGCTATCACCGGCAGCGCTGCTGGCGTTGGCGGCGCAGCGCAGTTCTTGTTCCGCAAAACGGACACTGCTGCGTACACTGTGTACCGAATCGCTTAAAGCGATAGCCCCCTACGCTCACAAGGCGTAGGGGGCACAAATTCTAGGGGCGATCTGTGGTAATCTATCTGAAGCACCCTGTACACGGCACCAAGGTCGCAATTGCGGAACTTGAGGCCGAGCAAGATGAGAAGAACGGCTGGGTACGGTATACTCCAGGCGAGCCGGTGAACGAGCTTCGCCGCCGCCGCAAGGAGCCTGCTGAATGAGTACCACCGCCGGGGACCAGATCAACGGGGCGCTGCGCCTGATTGGCCAACTGGCTGAAGGTGAGACGCCATCCGCGTCTACGTCGCAGGACGCGCTTACCGCCATGAATCAGATGATCGATTCGTGGAGCACCGAGCGTTTGGCGGTGTTCAGCACCCAGGATCAGGTGTTCAGTTGGCTTCCCGGTTTTATCAGCCGCACGCTTGGCCCAACCGGCGACTTTGTTGGCAACCGACCCATCCTGCTGGATGACTCGACCTATTTCAAAGACCCGGCAAACGGCATCTCGTTTGGCATTAAGATCATCAACCAGCAGCAGTACAACGGCATTGCGGTAAAGACTGTGACCAGCACCTACCCACAGGTGATTTGGATCAACATGAATTACCCTGACATCGAGATGTACGTCTACCCGGTGCCTACCAAGGTGCTGGAGTGGCACTTCGTTTCGGTAACTGAGCTAGATCAACCGGCCACGCTGGCGACCGTATTGTCCTTCCCGCCAGGCTACCTGCGGGCGTTCCGGTACTGTCTGGCTTGTGAGATCGCTGCTGAGTTTGGTGTCGAGCCATCGCCGCAAGTCTCGCGGATCGCCATGACATCCAAGCGCAACTTGAAACGCATCAACAACCCGGATGACATCATGTCGCTGCCGTACAGCATTGTGGGCACTCGGCAACGCTACAACATATTCGCAGGGAACTACTAATCATGACCACAGTTGCCATTTCTGGCTTGCCCGTTGCCACCGTCATTAACGCCGCCGACATTGTTCCGTTTGTCCAATCTGGCACAACCAAGAGCATCAGCACCACATTGTTGTTCACTAGCCCGACGATGGTAACGCCTGCGTTGGGAACGGTTGCCAGCGGAATTATTTCGGCTTGCACTAGCACTGGCATGGTCATGGTAACGCCTGTAATCGGCGCTGCCACTGGGACTAGCTTAACCGCGTCTGGCACGATTGTTTCAACGGGTACGGCAGGCGTTGGTTACGCAACTGGCGCCGGGGGCGCAGTAACTCAGCTAACTAGCCGCACGACAGGCGTAACGCTTAACAAAACATCCGGCGCAGTTACAATGTTCAGCGCAGCAGGGACAACTACCGCAGCGACATTTACCGTAACCAACAGCACGGTGGCAGCGACTGATGTGGTTATTCTAAGCCAAAAATCTGGTACTGATCTGTACGACCTAATGGTCACCGCAGTGGCGGCAGGGAGTTTCAACTTAACTTTCCGCACCACGGGCGGCACAACCACTGAAACGCCGGTCTTTAATTTTGCTGTTATCAAAGCCGTTGCTGCGTAATGCACACGCCCATCCTTGGTTCAGCCTACGTTGCTCGCAGCATCAACGCTGCGAACAATCGGATGGTGAACCTCTTCCCAGAAGCCACCCCCGATGGCGGCAAGGAAGCGGGGTTCTTGAACCGCGCCCCAGGATTGGAGTTTCTCCAGACGGTTGGCACTGGGCCTATCCGGGGCTTGTGGGCGCACCAGACCAACGGCACGGACTTCTATGTCGTCTCCGGCATTGAGGTCTACAAGCTCACCAGCACCACGGCAACGCCTGAACTGCTTGGCACTGTGTCGGGTACAGGCCCGGTGTCCATTGCGGACAACGGCGCCACCATATTCTTTGCCTGCAACGGCCCGAGCTACACCTACCACGAGCCAACAGGCTCGTTTGATGCAATCACCAGCCCCGACTTTGCCGGCGCAGTCACTGTCGCGTACATCGACACCTTGTTCGTCTTCAACGAGCCAAACAGCCAGAACTTGTGGTCTGTGATTACGCAGACCCTGACTACGCCGCCAGTGCAGATATACCCGTTGGTGTTCGACCCTCTGACGGTCGCCCCTGCGGATGGCTCGCCTGACGGTGTGGTAGCGATCAATGTAGACCACCGGCAGCTATGGGTGTTTGGTACTGACTCAACTGAGGTCTGGTACAACGCTGGGCTTACTGGGTTCCCTCTGACGCCCATCCAAGGCGCGTTCAACGAGATCGGGTGCGTGGCCCCCTACTCGGTTGCCAAGCTCGACAATGCGCTGTTTTGGCTAGGCACTGACGCTCGCGGCCAGGGCATCGTCTACAAGGTCAACGGCTACGCAGGGCTGCGCGTCTCCACCCATGCGGTTGAGTACGCTATTGCGCAGTACGGCAACATCTCCGACGCGGTGGCCTATACCTACCAGCAAGAGGGGCACGCCTTCTACGTTTTGAATTTCCCATCGGCCAGCAAGACCTGGGTGTACGACGTAGCGGTGCAAGCCTGGCACGAACGCGCCAGCGGCAACGACAACGAGTTCAGGCACCGGTCAAACTGCCAGTGCAACTTCGGCGGCACGATCATCGTCGGCGACTTTGAGAACGGCAACATCTACGCTTTCAACCTTGATGTCTACGCCGACAACAGCGCGACGCAGAAATGGCTGCGGTCATGGCGAGCGCTGCCGTCTGGCCAGAACAACCTGAAGCGCACGGCGCACCACTCGCTACAACTTGACGCCGAAACGGGCGTTGGGCTAGGCGTCACGCCAGAACAAACTGCTGACGGCATCATTACCGAATTGGCAAATGTTCCGCTTGCTGGGCCAAGCTACCAACTGATTGCTGAATTTAATTGGGAATACCTAGCAACCGAAAGCGGCAGTGAGCTTACGACCGAGGCCGGCGATAATTTTGAGTCTTTGGTAACGTTTGTCTACTCCGGGCCAGACATTAACGACGCTGAGATTGTGACAGAGTCTTTCCCTGCCACAGCCGGATACGACCCCCAGGTCATGCTGCGCTGGAGCGATGACGGTGGCCACACTTGGTCGAACGAGCACTGGAAGTCGATGGGTGCTATCGGCCAGTACGGCTACCGCACCATCTGGCGCCGCCTTGGGATGACCGAGAAGATTCGTGACCGGGTGTACGAGGTGTCAGGCACCGACCCGGTAAAGATCGCCATCATGGGCGCTGAGTTGTTCATCACGCCGACCAATGCTTGACCTAACCCAAGTCCCGGCGCCAAGGGTGCCCCTTATCGACGGCAACACTGGGTTGGTGGCGTCGGAGTGGTTCCGGTTCTTCAACGGGTTGTACAGCGTTGTTGGCGCAAACCAGAACGTCATCCAGCCGGTCAACGGCGGCACTGGCTTGTCCACCCTCCCCGCCATTGGCCAACTGCTGATTGGCAACGGCACCGGGTACGCGCTCAACACGTTGACGCCAGGCGCCGGTATCAGCGTCACCAACGCCGCCGGTAGCATCACACTGGCCAACACTGGCGTCTTGTCATGGTCTGGCGGCTCGACTGGCCTGACCCCGGCAACAGCAACAGCCGGGGCTGTCACTTTGTCAGGTCTGCTCAACGTCGCAAACGGCGGCACAGGGCAGAGCACCTACACCAACGGCCAGCTACTGATTGGCAACACCACGGGCAACACGCTGGGCAAGGCAACGCTGACCGCTGGCAGCGGGATCGCAATCACCAACGGCGCTGCGTCGGTTACCATTGCGTCAGACAAAGCGTACGGTTCGTTTTACGACACCACTACCCAGACTGCCGCCGCCCTTACAGCCACCGCAATTACGTTTAACTCGACAGATTTATCTTATGACGTATCTATTGGGTCGCCGACATCTAGATTTGTTGTAGCCAGAGCAGGCTTTTACAATATCCAATTTAGCGCAGAAATATCGAATCCTTCTGCCGCAATTGATGACGTAACTATTTGGATTCGGCAGAATGGCGTTGATGTAGCCAATTCAGCCGGCATTGTTGGAACTCCGTCAAAACATGGCGCGGTCAATGGGCACACCATTATCGGGTGGAATTATATTTTGCAAGCGGCAGCCAATGACTATTTTCAGTTGTATTGGATTACCGATAGCGGTACAACTCAAATTTTGACCTACCCAGCATCCGTGGTCGCCCCAATACACCCGCAAGCGCCGTCGATGATTTTAACCGTACAACAGGTATAAATATGCCCGTCAATCTTTCCCCCGCTGCCGGTGCTGCCGCCCAATTCTTCACCGACAACGGCGTCCCTTTGGCTGGCGGTCTGATCTACACCTACGCCGCAGGCACCACCACGCCGCAAGCCGCCTACACCAGTTCCACTGGCGGCACGGCCTGGTCAAACCCAATCGTCCTCAACTCCGCTGGCCGCGTGTCAGGCGGCGGCGAAATTTGGCTGACGGGCAACTTGGCCTACAAGTTTGTGCTCTATGACTCCACCAGCGTTTTGATCGCAACCTACGATCAAATTCGTGGGGTCGGCGATACCACAGAGCTGTTGGCCTTTGAGGCGTTGCTAGCCGGTTCTACCGGCTCAAGCCTTGTTGGGTATACGCAAGGCGGCGCAAACGCAATTGCCACTACGGTGCAAGCTAAGTTGCGCCAAACGGTAAGTGTGATGGATTTTGGCGCTGTCGGTAATGGAGTTGCAGACGATACAGCAGCCATCCAAGCAGCCATTGACGTTTTTAAGTTGCCTGCTGGCACACCAGCTACTGTTGCGGATACAGGAGGCGGCATTTACTTTCCCCGTGGCATTTACAAAGTCTCAGGGTTGCGAATAATCCCCGTAGACAGTTCTAACAACGGAGCAGTCAACGGCATTACACTTTTTGGTGAAAACGCTGTCTTAAAAGGCACTGCTGCTTGCACTCGCATTCTTAGCATTGACACTGATGGTGACATTACAAAAAACATCGCTGACATTTGTGTAGATGGGTTGCAGTTTGATCTGTCAGCCATGACAACCACCGGGGCTAACGGATCTGTCGGGCTATGGTTGGAAAATGCTTACGCCTGCTCGTTCAGAAATTTGTCTTTTTTTGGTGGCCCAACTGACAACAGTCATATTTACTTAAACAGAACTGGTTCAAGTATGTCGTTTTACGACATTCACTGTTCTCGGATTGTCGTTAATGGCGAAGATTTTGGTGCTGCCCAATTGGTGTTAACAACCTGTCAGTTTTACTCGGTTCGATGCACCGGCATTCGCATCAATGCCGCTTGGGGGTTGGGTTTTTACGGTTGCATTGTTGAAAACCCCGGCAATGCTGGCGGCAATGAAGCTGCGTTTCAAATGAGTGATTGCCGAAACATTACCATCATTGGTGGTGATTACGAAGGGTCAAGCGCAAGTGATATTTACCTTGACACATCGGCACCAGGCACTTACGGGGTCAGCAAAGTTTACTCAGTAAATAACTCCGTTGCGTCACTGGCAACGTATATTTCTGGCGAAATTAGCAACGGTTATTTTCAAGACCAATACAACAGCATTGTGGCCGTAATAGGTGCATATCCACAAGCAACGGTTGGCACATCGGCAACAACAATATATTCCTTTGCTGGCAATCCAACCAGCGGTGGAAACACATTAAGTTTTGCAAAAATTGGTGTTACCGGCTCCGTAAGCAGCAATGTTTTTTACGACGAGATTGTGGTTTGTTTTGGTGGGTACGTCACCCGAGTGGTGACTGCTACGGTAAGCGGAGCGCCAGCCGCCAGAACATATACGCTGTCTGGTGGAAATTTGCTGCAATTAGCTATGGCATCCGGTAGCTATCTTGTGAAAACCGTGGCGTTGATAGCGCCAAATTAATAACCGTACTGGTGCGGCCCACCAGCCTTAATGCCACGGGGGACGCCGTGGCTGGAAACCAAATGAAAACCCCAGCCTGGCAGCGCAAAGAAGGAAAGAACCCCGAAGGTGGCTTAAACGCCAAGGGGCGTGCCTCGTACAACGCGGCGAACCCTGGCAAGCCTGGGTTGAAGCCACCACAGCCCGAGGGCGGCCCGCGCAAGGACTCGTTCTGCGCTCGGATGGGCGGCGTGCCGGGTCCGATGAAGGACACCAAGGGCGAGCCTACCCGCAAAGCGCTGGCGTTGAAGAAGTGGAAATGTTAATCGAACTCGACATGCGGGCGAAGGTCGAGGCTCTTCAAGTTGAGCTTTCAAAGCAGCCCCAGTACGAGCCAATCACAAGCCACACGTTTCATGGCGGCATGTACTGTCGCCAAGTGTTTCGACATGCTGGCGTGCTGGTGGTCGGCAAGGTTCACAAGAAGGAACACTTCTACCTGATTGCCGGCGGCACGGTGGCAATCACAACGGATGATGGGGTGCAGTTTGTAACTGGACCATATCTTCTGTGCAGCAAACCAGGTACGAAGCGCGCTGTCTACGCCGAGACGGACGCACTGTGCATGACGTTCCATCGCGTAGAATCGACCACAGTTGAAGACGCGGAAGCAGAACTGGTTGAG
>Ga0209400_1003066_pt1 | contig 12328 bp, 3 predicted proteins | sample M_130807_EF_Meta_FD_187313 | JGI IMG/M metagenome (GOLD analysis project Ga0209400, IMG submission 187313) | Freshwater microbial communities from Lake Montjoie, Canada to study carbon cycling - M_130807_EF_MetaG (SPAdes) (version 2) | ecosystem: Environmental > Aquatic > Freshwater > Lake... | reverse complement strand
CATGTTAGGATAACTGAAGATGAGTGGTACTCGTGCATCTGCTTCAAAGTTAGTGTGCTTGCCCCATTCTTGGTGATCACCGAGTTTCCAACCATGATCGCCCCAGAGAACAATGACCGTGCTATCCGCTAAGCCTTCTTTTTCTAAAGCATCGAGAACGATACCAAGATTAGCATCGGTGTAACTGACGGCTGCGTAGTAACCATGACGCATGTCTTTGGTTAACTTCTCAGGCAAAGCCGTGAAGCTTTGTTTTTTCTCTTTGGGAGGAATGTTGGTGTAAGAGTGTAATTCGCCGCTGTCGCTGTCATTGGCGTAGAGTGGTGCGCCTTCAGGGTATTTGCTGCTGGTGTCAGGTAATTTGTCCGCATCGTACATATCCCAGTATTTCTTAGGGGAAACGAAGGGTAGGTGTGGCTTGGAGAAACCTACAGCGAGGAAGAAGGGCTGATTCTTTTTCTTCAGTTCGCCAATTGTTTTAGCGGCGAGACGTGCAGTCTTTCCGTCGGTATAAAAATCATCCGCTACATCGCCGGCTTCGAACGCAGGACCTTTGACTTTTTCAGCACCGCTGTTCTTGGAGTTTTCTAAGGCTTGGCGATTTTCTGGTTTCGCGTAAATTTCTGCTTCAGGAGTTCCCCAGGGTACTGACCAACCCACAGCATCATCGTACCCACCATGGAAGATTTTACCCATGCCTTGGGAGAAGTAACCGTTCTTAATAAAGAATTGTCCGAGCGATACGGTATTAGGAAGGGCAGTGCGGAAGTGTGTTTCTAAATCCCATACGCGGGTCGCGTCTGGACGCTTACCTGTCATGATCGACGCACGAGAAGGACTGCAGACAGCTTGTTGACAGTAAGCACGATTAAAAACCATGCCGCGTTTGGCGAGTCGATCAAAGTTAGGAGTCTTGATGACACTGTTACCGTAACAGCTGAGTTCAGGGCGAAGGTCATCAACGGCTATGAACAAGACGTTCATTTTTTTCTCTTCGGCGCAAAGTTGGGTGCTGAGCAGTCCGAGGGTGATGAGGGTAAGTAACTTTTTCATTATTAAGGGTATCGTTGTGTTCATAGGTAACACCCCAATGGCTAACAAGTTCCAAAATCCTGAAATTGGCTCAAATACGCCAAATTTTCGGAATCTTGCTATTTGGATTTAGGTAACCTAGCGATGAATGCATTGCATGTCGGAATCTCGCTTAAAGTTTAAATTAGAGGCCAAAGCTTCCGGCTCACGTGCCCGCGCAGCGACATTTCATACTCTGCATAATGAAGTAAAAACTCCATTGTTTATGCCCGTGGGTACGCAGGCCACGGTTAAAGCCCAAACCTTCGAGACACTTCACGACTCGGGCTCGCAAATTCTTTTAGCAAATACCTATCACTTATTGCTCCGACCTGGCCCCGAAGTTTTTCAAAAGTTTGGTGGGATTCATTCCTTCATGAACTGGGGTAAATCGGTGCTCACGGATTCGGGTGGCTACCAAATTTTTTCATTACCTCATTCTCGTTCAATCGGTGAAGACGGCGCAGAGTTTAGAAGTTACGTGGATGGTAAAAAGATTCTACTGAGTCCGGAAGTGAGTATCGCAACCCAAATGGCGATCGGCAGTGATATTATGATGGTTCTAGATCAGTGCATTCCGTCGACCGCTGATAAAGCGACGGCAAAACGCGCTTTAGAAATCACCCAACGCTGGGCAGTGCGTAGCTTGAAAGCTCGCGGAGAATCTCTGCAGTCGATGTTCGGTATCGTACAAGGTGCACTCTATCCCGAGCTTCGTAAACAAAGTGCGGAGGGATTAACTCAATTACCCTTTGATGGATTTGCGATTGGCGGTCTCGCCGTCGGCGAAGAAAAACAAGAACGCGAAGATACCTGCGAAATCGCCGCTGCACTTTTACCTGAAGATAAACCACGCTATTTAATGGGCGTAGGAACACCGCTCGATTTACTGGAAGCCGTACATCGCGGGGTGGATATGTTCGACTGCATTATCCCCAATAAAGTCGCCCAATTCGGCACTGCTTTCACCTCCAAAGGTTTACTCCAATTACGTCGATCGGTTTACAAGTTCTCGGAAGAAAAAATCGATGCCTCTTGTGCCTGTCCCGTCTGCCAAAAATACTCTCGTGGTTACCTACATCACTTAACAAAAACGCGTGAGCCCTTGGGCTGGACGCTACTCGGTCAGCACAACATCGCGTTTTATCATCAGATGATGCGCGAGATTCGTCAGAGTATTTTAGAAGATAGATTTTTAGCTTATTACAATGACCGACGTTCGGTGCTTGCGGTTGAAGATGCGGAGAATCCAGCCAGCCCTCCGAAGGTCGGCAAGGAACGTCGTCCGCGTACGCTCGGCGATTATGTAGTGCATATCGCGCCCGCTGGCTTTGCGAGTATTAAGCAAGTGTCATCGGGTGAAATCATGCATTCGCATACGCCTCCGATGGACGAGGCTAAATCTCTTTACGTCGATCAGGCTGAGTTATTAAAACATTTACGCTTACCTGAAGGAAAGTCGGCGCAGGATGTTTCTGAACTGATTATTTGGGATGTGGGTTTAGGTGCTGCTACGAATGCGATGGCAGCCGTTCAATGTTATGAGAAACTTGCCAGTGAAGGTGAAGTGCGACGCATGAAAATCATCAGCTTCGAAAACAATCTCGATGCGTTGCGTTTAGCTCTTACGCATAAATCGAAATTTGAATATCTCCGTCACAGTGCCCCCGATGCTATTCTGGCCCGTAAACATTGGGCTTCTCGACAGTTCTCAGGGTTGAGTTGGGAATTACACGAGGGCGATTTTTGGGAAATGGCTCCCAAGGTCTCGGAAAAACCTGATATCATTTTCTACGATTTCTTTTCGCACAAAACTGATACTCACGGATGGCACCCCGACGCATTTAAAAAATTATTCTCGATGGTGAAATCAGATAAGTCGCTCGCTCTCTTTACTTATTCGGCTTCGACCGCGGTGCGTGCCAGTTTGTTAGCTGCAGGTTTTAATGTCGCTGCCGGTGTGGCCACGGGTGTGAAAAATGAAACGACGATTGCGTTAATACATCCGGAGAAATCGTTGAGTCGTTATTCGCTCCTTGATCGTGAATGGTTGAGTAAGTGGGAACGATCTAATGCAAAATTTCCCGCCATGCTTGCCGTGACTAATCAGCCTGGTTTCGAGCAGGCGATTCGGACTCATTCACAGTTTAAATCTTAATTTCTAGTTCTTCATATTTTTAGTGTCAGCGAACTTGCGCTTAGGGCTAAATTACTTTGTTTAGTTCTATGGCTAATACAGTGATACGTCGCTCATCCGAACGTGGTTTCATGGACTACGGTGCAGTGCAGTCGAAACTCAGTTTTAGTTTCGGAGATTATTATGATCCGAAGCACATGGGCTTTCGTGCGCTGCGAGTAATCAATCAAGATATCGTCGAAGCCAGTGCGGGCTTTCCAACGCATGGACATAAAGACATGGAAATTTTTAGTTACGTCTTAGAGGGCACGATTGCCCATCGAGATAGTTTAGGTAACAACGCCGAATTAAAACCTGGGCAAATTCAGGTCATGAGTGCGGGTTCAGGCGTGAAGCATAGTGAATTTAACCCTTCAAAATCAGACCTTTTACGCTTCATTCAGGTTTGGATTGAACCCAAGGCGAAGGGTTTGTCGCCGAGGTATTCCGAGTGGAAGCCGACCCATGAAATGCAGAGCGCGGCGAAGGTTTTAATTATTTCGGAAGATGGACGTGAACAATCCGCGAAAGTTTATCAGGACGTTTCGGTGTATCGATTGAAGTTGAGTACGAAAGAAAAAATCGATCATGCATTGATGCAGGGCAGAGGACTTTGGCTTCAAGTGATTTCTGGTGCCGTGAATATTGGACAAGATTCATTAGCAGCGGGTGATGCTTGGAGCACAGAGCAAGGTGGACAGTGGCAGATTGAAGCGTCGGGTGAATCCGTTGAAGCGTTGCTTTTTGATTTAGCGTAAAGAAATTTAAATCTTCCTCTCTGGTTGGAAGACAGTAATCTTAGCGTTGTATGAAAACCCTAACTACACTTGTTGCTACCCTACTTGGTTTAATGTTCGTGGTCTTTGGCCTGAACTTTTTCCTTCACTTCTTTCCGGTTCCATCGCCAGCCGAAGGCACGCCTGCTGCTGCTTTTCTTGGTGCGATGTACGGTTCTGGATATTTGAGTTTCGTAAAAGTTTTGGAAGTTCTCGGTGGCGTGTTACTCTTGCTCCCACGTTTACGTAACTGGGGCCTGGTGATTATTGGTGCCGTCGTTGTAAACATTGCCTGTGTTCACCAATTCTTCTTTGGTGGCATTAAGGATCCTGTTGTGATCTTTGCGATCGCTGCTGTTCTTTACCTCGCTTATGCTGGTCGTCGCGGTTTCTGCTGTCTGGCCTGTTGCGGATCTGGTTGCTGCGCTAAGGACGGGGACAGCTGTTGTTCGACCTCGAGTGGCTCATCCTCCTGCTGCTCCAGCGATAAAAAGTAAAATTTAAATAGTTTTTAACTCAAACAGGCCCGTTAGCCCTCAAAGCTGACGGGCCTTTTTGTTGAAAGAGGGGATTTCGACCTAATTTGGGTCCTGGCGACCAACCCGCTGGGGTTGGTCTAATCATGGATTATTTGTCTAAAATTAGACATTTATTTATTATAATTACAGTTATGAATTATAAAATTTATGTAAAAATAAGGCCCAAAATCGATGCGAGGGGAGGGCCAGTGGCTGGATGTTTTAATAAATCATTTTTATACAATAAAATAGGGATAAAAATCACTATTTTACATTTTATTTAATGTGTGTTTTGCACCCCGTAAATTTTACACAAATTTTATCACTTCTCGCTTGAGTCTCACCCTGGGACTGTTAGATTTCACTCACCCCAAAAAAAGTTTTTATGAAAAACTCACTCGCTGATTCTGTTTCAAAATCGCAACGCTTTCGTGCCAATGCGATGTGGCTGATGAACGCTGCATCGCTCGCCGTCGCTATCGGTGCGATCGATCAAGTTGCCAAATCGAATGGCGGCAAGAGCTCGCCGAGTTTCGTCACCGAGGTGACTGCGACTGACTTTATTTACGCTGGTGGTAGCTTGCTGAGCTCGTCACCGGGGGCCACAACGGTTAACTGGTGGACGACGAGCACCAAGTCTGCTGGCACTGCAGCAGATTCTACTTTCGCAAACATCACCAACTCGGACAGCGTCTTCTTCGGCGCAAGTGCTCCGATGGCTGGTACGTCTGCGTGGTCAAGCTCGATTAATCTAGGTGGAAGCAATATGTCGGCCCTCAAGCTCGAATTCTCCTCAGGCGCTCCCGCTTACACTATTTTTGCCAGCTCTTCAAGAAAGCTTACCACTGGTAGTGCAGCTACTGCCGCAAATCAGACTAGTGCTCAGATCGTTAACAATTCAAGTTCTGCTATTACGTTTGGTATTATCCTTTCACCTACTGCTGGTGGTGGTTCAACATCAGCCGCTATCTTCAAGCAAGCTACATCCAATGGTTCATTAATCTTTAACGGTGCGTCTGCCTCACCCACTAGTTACATATTAAATCCTTACGCCTATGATTGGGCGTTGTCTACAGGTTCAACGGCGGCACAAGCCAAGACCTTTGCTGCAAGCTCCACTGCTCAGCAGGCTATTGCTGCTGGTACTAACTCCGGTGGGCGCTTTATCAATCTTGATGGTCAAGGTACAATCACCGTCGGTGCTGCTATCGGTGATGCTTGGCGCGGTAACGGTGGAACCAGTAACTCTGCTTACTCTGTCTCTGGTTACGGTAACGTGATTATATCAAACACCGGCACGACTAATTTAAATGGTTGGAATACTTATACCGGTACCACAACGATTGGATCGAGCACTACTTCTGGTGGTACAGTCGTTATCGGAAATGCTTATGCCTTCGGTGGTAATCGTTTAGCCGAACGTACTGACCCCACAAATTTAGTTAACACTGCTCCAGGTGGTACATCCTACACAGTCACTTCAGGAACCAATTCCACGAACTACACCCTCAACGCTTACATGGTGGGTGGAACAAGTGCTTACTCTGCTGTAGGTAGTGCTGCTGGACAAGCAGGTGGTGCGGGTACCGTTGCATCCGGTCTCTCTAATACAACCCAGGCTTTCGGTGTTGTTACCGTTAACAATGGTTTCTCCGTAGATTTAAACGGTACCACCATGATTGGTGCCAACGCCATGACCATCAATGGTTCAGGTGCTGCAGGTGTGGGTGGTGTAATTAAGAACAGTAACGCAACTGGTGCTACTTATGTAGGTGCTGTCACTTTAGCTTCTAATTCTACCATTACCGCTGGTACGGGTAATATCACTCTCTCGGGTGGCCTAGGTATTTCTACCTACACTGCTACCATTAACGGTGCACAGAACACTACCTTGAGTGGAGCTGTTACTGGTTCTGGTGCTATTAATAAGTCTGGTGCAGGTACCTTAACACTCTCCAACGGTGGTAATACTTACACCGGTTCCTTAAACATCGATCAAGGTACAGTTACCTTCGCTTCTGCGAATGCTTCAGCCTTCTCGGCAAGTACTTCTGCTTTAAGCTTCGGTGCAAGCAACACTCCAACCTTAACCCTTGCAGGTAAGAGCTTAACACGTGGTGCGATCAGTTCGACTAACACGAACGCAGTCATCGAAAATAATAATGCAACTCAAGCCACTTTAACATCCAGTGCAGCAGCTGACTCCACCTTCGCTGGTGTGATGCGCGATGGTACTACTGGAACCTTGGCCTTTACTAAGGCTGGTGCTGGTGTGCTCACTCTCTCAAATACTAACACTTACTCCGGTGCGACAACGGTTGCAGGTGGTACGTTAAAAGTTACTGGCTCAGCTGCTAATACAGCTATTACAGTAAATTCTGGTGCTACACTGACTGCCGCTGGTACAGTGGGTGCCGTCACTGTAAATTCTGGTGCCACACTTACTGGTGCTGGTACTGCAGGTACAACGAGTGTTTCTGGTACAATTGCTCCAGGTTCAGCTGGTATTGGTAATTTAACACTCGGTTCAACCACGCTGTCAGGCGGTGGTACACTTAATGTTCAAATCTTCGATTTCAATGGTGCCGCTGGTACAACGGGTTGGGACTTGTTAACTACAGGTGCATTGAACATCGGTGCTGCCTCGGGTAATACTTTCAACATCGCGATTAAATCAATCGGCAACCAATCGTCCGATACTACTGGATCTGCCTCGAACTTTAACAAGTCGAGCAGCTACAGCATGAAGATTCTCTCCGCGTCATCTATCGCTGGATACGCTGACAATGCTTGGACAATCAATTCACTCGGCTTCACTAACGTATCATCCGGTACATGGTCTGTTTCCCAATCTGGTACAGACATATTACTTAACTATACTGCGATCAGCGCACAGTTCTGGAATGGTGCAGGCGGATGGGATTCCTCACTCACCAATGGTGGAAGTGGAACCTGGGATACTGGTTCAGGTGGTTATGACTCCACAGTCACCGTTAACTTCGGTGGTACAGGTGGTGCCGTTACCGTAGGTAGCCCGACTACAACTAAGGCTATCAAGTTCCAAGCTGATGGCTACTCACTCTCAAGTGGTTCGATCACCATGAATGGTGCTGATACCACTGCTAATGCGATCGACGTGGGCACTGATATGACTGCCACAATCAGCTCGAAGATTTCTAGCTCATCAGTCCAAGTTAATAAGACTGGTTTAGGTACCTTAGTTTTATCAGGCGACAATTCCAGTTCTGGAATTTCAGCTGGCCTCTTAATTTCTAATGGTCGCTTAAAGATTTCTGATGCCGGTGCACTCGGTGCTTCCAGCTCAGCCGTCACAGTTTCATCGGGAGCAACTCTTGACTTAAACGGTCAAGTTGTAACCAACACAAATGCGCTGACCTTGTCAGGCACTGGTGCTGCTTCTGCTGGTGGTGCTTTAATCAACTCGAGTTCTACCAACGCTTCTTATGCAGGTTTAGTTACCTTAGGTGCTGCGACTACGATCAATGCACAATCGGGTAACATCAGCCTCACCAACGCTGGTACGATCACCGGTTCAACCTTTGGTCTGACCGTTGATGGTTCATACGACACTTCGATTTCTTCGATCATCGGTACTGGTACTGGAACCGTCACCAAGAACGGCACTGGTACTTTAACGCTCAGTGGTGCTAATACCAACACTGGTAACATGGCCGTGAACGCTGGTCGACTCAAGTTAGGCAATGCTCAGCTCTTTGGTACTAATTCACCTTCTGTGACTGTAGCTTCGGGTGCGACACTCGACTTAAATGGTCAATCTGTCAGCAACACTAATGCTTTAACCTTAAGTGGTACTGGTGCTGCTTCTGCTGGTGGTGCTTTAATCAACTCGAGTTCTACCAACGCTTCTTATGCAGGTTTAGTTACCTTAGGTGCTGCGACTACGATCAATGCACAATCGGGTAACATCAGCCTCACCAACGCTAGTACGATTACCGGTTCAACCTTTGGTCTGACCGTTGATGGTTCATACGACACTTCGATTTCTTCGATCATCGGTACTGGTACTGGAACCGTCACCAAGAACGGCACTGGTACTTTAACACTCAGTGGTGCTAATACCAACACTGGTAACATGTCCGTGAACGCTGGTCGACTCAAGTTAGGCAATGCTCAGCTCTTTGGTACTAATTCACCTTCTGTGACTGTAGCTTCGGGTGCGACACTCGACTTAAATGGTCAAACAGTCGCGAACACCAATGCTCTTTCATTGACTGGTACGGGTGCTGCTTCTGCCGGTGGTGTTTTAATTAATACCAGCACCAACGCTGCATCTTACGCAGGTCTAGTAACACTCGCTGGTGATTCCACGATCAATGCAAGCTCGGGTAACATCACCTTGAGCAACACTGGTACGATGAGTTCTGTTACTACTAAGGTCTTAACTGTCGATGGCTCTGCTAATACCACAATCAATGAGAATATCACGACTCTCAGAATTGTTAAGAACGGCACTGGTACCTTAACACTGAACGGTGGTAACACTAACGCTTACAGTACTCAGGCCAACGTTTACGCTGCTATGATCAATAACGGTACTGTCAAAGTTGGACATACCCAAGCATTTGGTAGCGCTGGGGGTAACGGTTTCGGAATTAACAATAGCACAATCCCAGGTAATGCTATCTTGGTCAGTGGCGGTACGCTCGATATGAATGGTATAGCCTATAATAAAAATACATTTACCGTGCTCTCGGGAACAGGTTATAGCTCTCAAGGTGCCGTAATTAATTCCAACGCTACGGACGCTTCAATGCAAGCTATGTGGATGCTCAACGGAAGCACATCAATCAACGCAAACGCTGGCGGTTTAAGTATCACAAATAGCTCCAGTAACTACAGAACATTAAATAACCGTGGATACAATCTAACCCTGGGTGGTACAGGAACTTCCGCTAATAATACCCTGAACACGGAGTTATTCGGCAGTGGTAATTTAATCAAAGAAGGTACTGGAACCTGGACATTGCTTCCAAATGCCGTAGCTTCCGCGTATTACTTAGATACCACAGATGGTTTAACCTACTCGCTCGGAACAACTGGATCTACTTCTGCAATGAATTATTTAACAGGATCGATTTCTGTTAACGCAGGTAGATTGAAACTAGGTAACAACGGTGCGCTAGGTTTATCCTCTGGTATGACAGTGGCTCAAGGTGCTACCGTCGATCTTAACGGTCGTACCCTCATCAATGCTACTAACCTTACTGTTACTGGAACGGGTGCTGCCGGTGCTGGTGGTGCGATAGTCAACGATAGTACAACAGCTGCAAGCTACATTGGTCTCGTTACCTTAGCTGGTGACTCAACCATTAATGCTACTGCAGGTAATATCACCCTCTCAAATATTGGAACTATTACTGGTTCGGGCAGAAATCTCACCGTTGATGGTGCCTCTAATACAACCATCGCTTCCATCATCGGTACAGACAACGGTGGTATCACCAAGAACGGTACTGGTACTTTAACACTTAGTGGTGCTAATACCTTCACTGGAAATATTGCTGTTAATGCTGGTCGTTTACAGCTCAATAACGCTGGTGCAATTGGATCAAGCAGTTCACCTTCTGTCACTGTAGCTTCAGGTGCAACGTTTGACCTTAACGGTATCACTGCATCGAATAGCAACAACCTTACGATTAGCGGTACTGGTGCTGCTAGTGCTTATGGCGCTGCCTTAATCAACGCTGGTGTAGCCGCTGCTTATTCGGGTAACATCACACTGGCTGACAATGCTACCATCAACGCAACTGGTGGGAGCATTTCGCTCTCGGGTGTTATTTCTGGAAACTACAACCTCGAAGTTGCAGGTGGTTCTGGAACGACGAGATTGACACGTTTCACAGGTGCTTCCGCGAATACCTTCTCGAGCTTAACTCTCTCGGGTTACGATTTAGGTTTTACCAATGCTAACCAACTCGGTTCTGGTACTATCACTTCTGCTAGTGCAAATGCTCGTATCATCTACGGTGCTCCAAGCGCTCCTGCCGGCACGGGTGCTTCATTCAGCATCAGCAATGCATTGAACACCGGTTCAAGCTCTTCGTACGTGTTGGCCGTTGCTCCAAATGATGCGACGAACACTATCACCTTAGATGGTAAGATCAGCGGTTCCGGTAAACTTAAAGTTTCTGCAGGTGGTACCTTGGTCTTAGCCAATACTGCGAATGATTTCACTGGTGGTATCGAAATCGGTACTGGTAATATCTCCGTAGCAAGCAGTGCTCCACTTGGCTCCGGTAACATTAACTTTGGTACAGCCAGCAACTCTGGTTTATATATCACTGACAATGCAACCATCGGAAACACCTTCACCCTCAGTGTCTCTACTTACACTGCTAACATCGATGTAGCCTCCGGTAAGACTGCTGAACTTACTAACGTAATTTCACCTGCCGGTACAGGCGGTAAACTTGTAAAGACTGGTAATGGTATTCTGGCACTTTCGGGTGTTAATACTTACAGTGGTACAACAACCATCACCGGTGGTACATTGAACCTGAAGAATTCGGGTTCTATCGCAAGCAGTGGTGTCACTGTTGGAACTGGTGCGACCCTGAAGGCCACAAATAATGCAATGCCTGCTTCGGCATCTACTGGATCCATCACTCTTAACAGTGGTGCTCTCGTCGACTTAGAAACTGGTAGCCTCAAGGCGAGCAGCCTTACCGTTGCTGCGCTTTCTGGTGCAGATATCACCAAGATTTCCTACACCATCGGAAACTCTCTCGCATTAAACGGTAACTTAACACTCACAGGTAATCTTGCTGTTGATCTCACCAGTACAATCAACGGTGCCGGTGTTTACGATGTTCTTACCTGGTTAGGTTCACGTTCGGGTGCAGGTACTATTTCATTCATCGATCACTCTAATGCTGATTGGACAATGACTGGTGCTGAAACTTCCGGTAAGTACACCATCACAGTTGCTTCGAGCTTCATAGATGGTGGTAACTATTCATCCGGCTCTATCGTTATCCCAGTAGGTAATGGACTCGGCGTAGTTTCTGGTACCTCGACTGTCACTGCTGCTAATGCGACCACAATCACAACGATCGCAGGTGGTACTGTAACCTTAAATGGTTCAGGTAACGGCATCGGAACACTCTCGGGTGGTACCTTAAACGTTAAAGCTGCTTCGACTATCACCACGCTCACCTCTGGTACACTCTCCGTTGACTCTGGAGTAGATGCTGAAGTGAAGACCGGTACTTCTGATGCGAAAATCACCGGTGCAGGTAATCTGCTTAAATCGGGTAACGGCAAACTTACCTTATCGAATGCTACCTCTGATTACACCGGTGCAACCAAGGTTGCCGCGGGTGAATTAGAAGTAACCAGTGTAGCCGCCCTGGGCTCAACCTCAGGCGTCACACTCGGTACAGCTTCATCAAGCACTGCCGCTACCTTCAACTACTCCGGATCTGCCGATACCATCACTTCTAACATCACCGCCTTGAGCACAAGCACATCGGGTAACACCGTTCAAAATACCGGTAGTGGCTTACTTACCCTCGGTGGTACCTTAACCAAAGATGGTACTGTTCTCACCCTCGCAGGTGGATCGAACGGTATTAAGGTTACTGGTCAAATCGCAGGATCCAGTGCTAACTCCGACTTAGTGGTTTCCTCGGGTGTTGTTACGGTTTCGAGTTCCAACAGCTATAACGGCCCAACCTTCGTTCAAGCAGGTGCGACCTTAATCGCTGATAATGCTTCTGCAACTGGTGCTGGTATCGTGAACGTTG
>Ga0209400_1003064_pt1 | contig 12328 bp, 12 predicted proteins | sample M_130807_EF_Meta_FD_187313 | JGI IMG/M metagenome (GOLD analysis project Ga0209400, IMG submission 187313) | Freshwater microbial communities from Lake Montjoie, Canada to study carbon cycling - M_130807_EF_MetaG (SPAdes) (version 2) | ecosystem: Environmental > Aquatic > Freshwater > Lake... | reverse complement strand
AGAAGAAATTAAAATAAAGGTGAAAGAATATAAGGAGAAAACAAATTATACGCCAACCCCAGAACAAAAAAAGAAATGGGCAAGAAATGCTTATTTAAAAAAAAAAGAAAAAGATAAACTAAAAGAATTAGAAATTCAAAATATGTAGGTTTTATATATTTTTCGTTGAAAACTATATAAAATAATATTTAGTAAATATATAAGATAGTTATAATGTTGTACAATTATACAGCGCTTCAAGAATTTTGTGATAAAAATAAAATCATTTTGAATTCGGATTATTCAGATAAATCTGTAAATATATTTTTTGTCATTGAAGGTAAATGCCTTCAAGAGAATTGTACAAATCATTTTAGTAAAAGTTTCCGCTCATTAGTAAAAACAAACGGTTATTGTTTAGCATGTGCTAAACAAATAGGTAGAGTGAAAGTTGAAAAAACGTGTTTGAAAAAATTTGGTAATACAAATCCACTTAAAAGTGATGCGATAAAGGCAAAAATAAAACAAACTTGTATAGAAAAATATGGTGTTGAACATGTTTCGCAGAATAGTGATATACAAGAAAAGATAAAGAAAACGAATTTAGAGAGATATGGAGTTGAACGTCCGGCAAAGGCACAAATTATAAAGAATAAAGTAAAAGAAACAAGTTTAATAAAATATGGGGTTGAGCATCATTTAATGACAAAAGAAACAAATGAAAAAAAGAGACAAAGTTATTTGAAACACTATGGTGTTGAACATCCTTCGCAATCAGAAGAAATAAAAAATAAAAAAAAGGAAACATGTATGAAAAATTTTGGTGTTGAAAATCCATCACAATCAGAAGAAGTCATGAATACTATAAAAAATAATAATATGGAAAAATATGGTGTAGAACATACACTTCAAGTAAGCGAATTTAGAGAAAAAGGTAAACAAACCTGTTTAGCAAAATATGGTGTTGAAATTCCATTACAATGTCAAGAAATTATGGATAAAGTGAAAAAAACTAATATGGATAAATATGGAGTTGAGCATCCTTCACAATATGAAGAATTTAAAGAAAAATGTAAAGAAACTTGTATCAAAAAATATGGTTTTGAATATACCACTCAAACTGAAGCATTCAAAGAAAAATCTAAACAAACATGTTTAATCAAATATGGTGTAGAATATGCAATCCAACATCCAGATATTATGGAAATAGCCTCAAAAAATGCTTATAAATTAAAAGAATATAAATTTCCTTCTGGTAAAATTGTAAAAGTCCAAGGAACTGAACCTATTGCATTAGATTATTTAATAAAAGAGCTTTTAATTGATGAAAACGATATTTTAGTGGGTTCTAGAAATGTCCCTACAATTTGGTATTTTGATGAAGCCGATAAAAAACATAGACATTATGTTGATATTTTTATACCATATAAAAATCTTTGTATTGAATGTAAATCTACATGGACATTCAATAAGAAAGAGGATAATATTTTTTTGAAACAAAACGCAGCAAAAGAATTAGGATATAATTATGAAATATGGGTTTATGATGGTAAGGGTAAATTACTAGAAAAGCATGTTTGAATTATAAATAATTATATTTTAAAAATAATTATTTATTTTTTTACAGGATATTAGTATTCAGAATATGGAACATTGTTCATACCTCTTTGTATTAAAAAATTATACGTCTGAGAATTCATGCAAGCGCAACCCATGCTCGAACTGTAGGTATTCGGGCAGCATTCAGGACTGAATGGCATATTATCAAACAAGGAAAGCTGACCTTCTGGCAGTGGTAAAGTTTGATTAGGACGGTCAATAATTGCTTGAGCTGCTTTTGGAATAGGTTTGCCAGGGAAAATGGTTAAATCTTGTCCTCCCCATTTAGTTGTATCCAAATAGGTAGTTTGTGTAAGTGGGTAAGCAGCCGATTCGCCATAATTGGTATTGGCACCAGAAAAAGCTTCAGTCGCTACATTTTTTTTTGATCCAGCCGACGTTGAATTTGCACTACTTGATGCAGGAGCTGGCGTAGGTGTACCAACAGTTAATGGCATTGATTGAGTTAAAGTATTCATACCTTCAATTTTTTTATAGAAATTGGAACATCCGCAAACAGTATGCCCAATTAAGATTAAATATATAACACCAATTAATATTAAAATTTCTAAATTTAATTTAAACCCAAGAATAGAAATATCCATTATTATACATATTTCATAGATAATAATTTTCCTCTATGTTTTTCTAAAAAAAGATTAATGCAAGAATTATAATCATAAAATTTAACTCCGTTTATATAAAAAGTTTCACAGTCAGTCAATAAATGATATAATTTATCATTTGCATCACTAGATTTTATAAAATTTTTATATTTTTTATCTAATTCCAACGTAGATGTAAACCCCAATGTTTTATCACAAATATTCAAATTAGAACCGCCGGTTACAAACCTCTTTTTTGCTAAATTATAACTAGCTTGCTCGGCTAAATTTGTACCATCTATCTCAACATATCCATAAACTTTCTCACCATTTTCAAGAATATCGCCTATTAAGACATTTTTTATTTTTTTAACAATGCCATTTTTTAATTTAATTTCGGTATTTTTGTCAAACCCTCCGTCTAAATATATGTGAATATCTGAATTACTAACAATTATATCGTCCATACTATAATTGAGCGTCTTGTTCATATTAAACAATACATTTTTGATTTTCACATTTTTAATTTTATCCAAATCATCATCATATATTTCATCCCAATCAGTAAATGTAATATTGTTGATTTCAATTACTTTATTCTCAGTGTTAATACAATATAAATAAGGTTCATTATAATCATCTATTTTGATAGCATAAGGATGCTCATCTACACGTATCCATTCATCATTATATTTAACAATATGAGAATCCGAAACAACAACACCATTTAAATTATACATAATAGATCCATCTAATTCAACAATAATTTTTGATGTAATTAGATTATTATCAGCAGTCTTCTCTCCAACAATAATTTCAGATATATTTTTTTGAACGCCGTTGTTCATCATTATTTTAGTATTTTTGTCAAAACATTTCACACTAGGTTTTTGTAATCCTGGGATTGATAATCCGCTATTGATACCTAAGATTTTTGCCATAAATGTTAATATTATTGCCAATGGTATAGATATAGCAACAAATGCAGCCGTTCCAGCTATAGCTGTTCCCCACGTAAATGGAAATATCCAAAAAATCACAATCAATGAGGCCATTACAATTAAAACAGTAGTAATAAATTTAACAATTACCCCTAATAATGATTTTAAAGACAAAAAAGTTGCGAAAACTGTAAAAAGACCTGCGACCATTGTTCCTTGAGCTTTCATAGCAAAATCCTTGAATTTTATAATTATTTCTTGTATTGGGATCATAATATTAAGTAGTCTACCCATTATTTCTTGAATAATTGTAGCAAAGAATGTTCTAATTTTGTCTATCATTGCTCTTGTATTGTTAATATTGTCTTTAACATAATCCATTGTTTGCGTAATTGATTTTGTTATGAAAGTTAATGGTTGCACTGCGTCACCTGTAATACCCTGTAATATATTTTGAGTACAATAGTTAAAATTTTGTACAGTAAAATCACTTATACTCATATTTTTGGGCTTATTAATAAGGCCTGCTATAGGGATAATATATGGGTTACATCGTTTATTAGTCCAATCTTGTTTTATAGGCTGAATGTTTTGAATAGCAATACAATAACACACACAAATAATTAATAAAATTGTAATTATAATAAACAAAATTAATGAGAATCCATATTGATCAAAATATGACAAATCACTATACATTTTTTTTATGTTATTTAACCCTTCATTTGTTGTATCCATATATAATATATATAATATATGGATATTATTGATTACAATTCAAATTTATATTAAATTGTAATTTATCCTAAAAAAAGTTTAACAAAATGATCTTCCCAATCCCAGAATATTTCGCTGCCAATTTGTATTTTATGGTCATTTGTAATCAAACAATTAAACCATTCACATTCAACATCAGAATTATTTGCATTAGAATAATGACTAACTTTTATGAATTGTTTTTTATTTTCATCATATACTAAATGTGATCCAGTTACATAAATATTTTCATTGTCAACACCTTTACCATTTAGTACATACAAAGGAATTTTATCTTTTGTATTATCTATTTTCATAGTAGTTTCAACCACGCTACCATTTTCTAAAACATCTCCTAAATTAATATTTTGGATTGTGACAATAGATCCATTTTTTAATTTCAATTTTGTATCAGGATGAAAACATTTACCAATTGATCTTACTAGTTGTCCAGGAGGACCATTCCATGAACTATTCATTGTTTTCATACTACCATCAATTAAATACATCAAGGTTACCATAATACCAATAGTTTTTCCCATTACATCTTTAATTCCGATTATTATTTTTTGAAATTCAATAACTAAATTCATAAATACACCAAATATGGATTGAATACTAAAAAAGGAGAACCCTCTCATTTTATCAAACATTGCTCTAACCATATTTATTTCATTCATAAAACTAGATGATAATCCTGTTAATGAACTAGTAATATATGTTAATGGCTGCAGTAAATGTCCCATAAAATTAGTTTGTATATTTTGAACACAATAAGAAAAATCATTTTCAATGTTATCAGATAACGGCATATAAAGCGGATTACATCTATATTTAGCCCAATTTGATCTAATTTCTTGTATTGATATCAAATAAAATATTCCTGCAATATAAATTGCAAATGCTAAATTTATATATATAAAATTCAACCAATTTTTTCCTGATGGCATAATATTTGAATATTGATTGTTAACTTATATTATTATTATATAATTATTCAAAAAATTTCACTATTATTTTGAATACCTAGATTTTCTAGATTTTCTTGAATATTTTAGTTTTCTTGACTTATTTATTTTTCTAGATTTTTTTAGGCTCATCTTTCCTCTATTTCTTTTATGTTTTTTTCCTCCACTATAACATCCCCATTGATATTGATTTGTATTTGTATTCATATTATAGTGACCGCCTTTCAGAATTGCGTGCCCATCATTTTTAGAATTTTCTGCACTTTGAGTTCCAACTGCAGCATTTTGCTGAATAATACTATTTGGTGTTTGACCAGGACCTCCTGCAGCTTTATATGTTGAAGGAAATTGTGGTACAACAACACTCCCACCCCGTTTTTTATATTTTCGTCTATTTCCACCAATTTTTTGTAATCCTTCTAATTTCAAAATCCCAGCATTTTGATTCGCAATCGCTGAATCTCTTGGATTACCTGCTGCCATACCTGTTTGAGTTGGCAATAACAGACCCGGCACATTACTACTATTTGTATTTGACATTTATACTATATAATATATAATTATAATATTTTACATTTAGTTCAATTTAAAAATAATTATTCTTATTTAAATTATACAATAGACACAATGGATACTATGGACGAAAAACAAAGGCTTCATCTTCAAAAAATGATAGCTGCAAACAATGTAGAAGATCAGACCGAATCAATCAGAAGATTAAAACATAGTAGTATATTGAGAAATGAATTAAATAATATGATATTAATTAAAGCTAAATACCGCGATGATCCTGAAAAAATACACCTAGAATGTATGAATCAATGCAATTTTTTGTTTACATATTATACTGATATTTATAACAAGATCAGAAAAGATGAAATTGATATAAATATATTATATCAATTTTTAGATGTGTTAAAAAAAATAGAAGATGGACATCTAGACCAACACGAAGGATCGTTTCAAGTTGGGACAATTTTAAAAAAATTATACGTAGATAGTGCACTTAAAAAAGCCGAAAAATTAGAAGAGGAAAATAAAATAAATAATAATCAAGAGCCATCAAAACCATCAGTTCAAATTAATTGGAAACAATTTAAGCGAATCACTAAATGAATCAATATCAATAAATATCAAAATACTTCCTTTCATAATGTTTTGCATCAACTCCACACATGGTTTCATTATTTCTGCACGTTCTAGCCAGATAAAATAATAACAATGCCGAAAATCTATCATTTTCATCATAATAATCCGGGTTATTTATTTTTATATGCCTAACTAAGGGTGCTCTATATTCTTGTCCAATTAGAGTACGATTTCTGTTTTTAGGCTTCATAAATTTGGAACACCGACTTAAATCATTGTTTTCATTTTCTATAAAATATTTGCAATTTTTACATGATTTTGCATGAACTGGTTTTTCTTCAAACGATGCTATAGTTCTCTCAACTAAATGAATATAACAATTACATCTGGTAAACAATGGAAACAACAAAAATAAATAATAATATTTTACGAACATTGCTTAAGTTAATATTATTATTTACAATAGATGATAAATATTTAAATCGTTATCATAATAATTATAATCTTAAAAAGATTTAATGACATATTTAGATAATAACTAAATAGAAAAATGTCAAAAAAATATTCAACTAGTACAACTCTTTTAATTGTAGAGTCTCCTGCAAAGTGTAAAAAAATAGAAGAATATCTAGGCCCAGGTTATAAATGTGTTGCTAGTTTTGGGCATTTGAGAGAACTTCCTTCTCTCTCCAATATTAAAATAGAAGATGATTTTAAACCAACATATCAAATCATCAACAATGCCTTGAAGAAGAAACAAATAGAAGTTCTTAAAAAAGCAATTAAAAACGCGGACGAAGTGATTATAGCAACAGATAATGACCGTGAAGGAGAAGGAATTGCGTTCCATTTATTAGAGATATTCAAACTTCCGCAAAACACAAAACGCATAGTTTTTAATGAAGTAACCGAAAAAGCTTTGCAACAAGCTGTAAAAAATCCGCGTACAATTGATATGAATATGGTTCATGCTCAACAAGCACGCCAAATATTGGATCTGTTAGTTGGTTTTAAAATAACACCCATGTTATGGAAATTTATCTCTCAAAATTCAGAAAAATCTCTTTCTGCTGGTAGATGTCAGAGCCCAGCGTTACGCTTGGTGTATGACAATCAAAAAGAAATAGACGCAGCAGATAATAAAAAAGTGTTTAATACGACTGGATATTTTACAAATATGAATTTGCCTTTTGAATTAAATTATCAGTTTGAAGAAGAAGATGAAACTATTGATTTTTTAGATAAAACTGCCGATCACGCACATATTTATGTTTGTTCACAACCAACAAAGGTATACAAACAGCCACCTGAACCATTTACGACAAGTAGATTACAACAATTGGCAAGTAATGAATGTCATTTCTCTCCAAAAGAAACAATGAAATTATGTCAAACACTTTATGAAGGAGGATACATTACTTACATGAGAACTGATAGTAAAAAGTACAGCGCTGACTTTTTAGAGACTGCGAAAAAATATATTCAACACACATACGAAGAAAAATATATAAATGAAAATATTGATCTTCTCTCTTGTTGTGTAGAAAGAGAAGAAAACCAATCCACAAAAAAAAATAAGCAATTGCAACAATCGCAAAAATCACAACAAAAGGCAAAAGGTAATCTAGCACAAGAAGCCCATGAAGCAATAAGACCAACTAAGATTTCTCTCAAAGATTTGCCTGAAAAGATGAATCCAAGAGAAAGAAGAATGTACAAATTGATTTGGGAGAATACATTGGAAAGTTGTATGGCTTCGGCGATTTATAATTCAGTAAAGGCTCAAATCCAAGCTTATAAATCCCTTACGTTTCAATATACATCAGAACTGATTGCTTTTCCTGGATGGAAAATAGTGAAAAATAAATTTTCAACAGATAGCAAAGAGTTTCAATATTTGCAAACAATAAAGCAGAATCAACCTATTAAATATAATAAGGTTGTTAGTAAGGTAACAATAAAAAACATAAAAATGCACTTTACAGAAGCGCGACTTGTACAATTATTAGAAGATAAAGGAATTGGTAGACCTTCAACTTTTTCCATGTTAATAGATAAAATACAAGAACGTGGTTATGTTAAGAAGGACGATGTAAAGGGTAAAACCGTTACGGTAAAAGATTATGAATTAGAAAATGACGAAATTTCTGAAGTAGAAGGGACTCGTGAGTTTGGTAATGAGAAAAACAAACTTGTATTGCAGCCATTAGGAAAAATAGTCATGGAATTTTTGGATAAACACTTTTTGGACCTATTAAATTATGATTTTACGAGAGAAATGGAAGAAGATTTGGACAGCATATCAAAAGGGAATCATGTTTGGTACGACCTCTGCAAAACATGTAACGATAAGTTAGATGCTATTATAACCCAAGTAAAAGAAACACAAAAATCCAAATTTGAAATCAAAATAGATGAAAACCATGTTTACACTATAGCAAAATATGGTCCTGTTATAAAATGTGTAGAAAAAGTAGATGGTAAAAAAACTACCACATACAAATCTATTAGAAAAGACATTGAAATAGATATGGACAAATTAGAACGAGGTAACTATACATTGGAAGACTTACTAGAAAATGACAGCGAAAAACAGGCCAAAATATCAGCAAATCAGATCAATTTAGGTAAATACGATGATAATGATGTAATTCTGAAAAAAGGAAAGTTTGGCCTCTACGTCGCCTGCGGAGAATTATCCAAAACCTTGAAACAATTTGGAAATAGACCAATGGAAAGTATACAACTTGATGAAGTTATTCCGTTATTAGAAGAAGGAAGTAATATGGTGAGAGAAGTATCGTCAAACATTAGCGTACGAAAAAGTAAAAAAGGTGATTATATATTTTTCAAGACACCAAAAATGAAGAAACCCAAGTTTTTTGCTTTAAAAGGATTTGAAGAAGATTATAAAACATGCGACACGGATGTTTTAAAATCATGGTTGAAGGAGAAATTCAACCTTTAGAAAAGGTTGAGCCAAAACAGCAACTGTTTGAAGGTTTGTCTTCATCGTCGCGTTGAAGATCTTCTTGTTCGTCTTCCAGATGATGATGATGACGATGATGTTCTTGACGACGACGTTTTGTTAGAACGTTTCCTAGATGAAGATGAATGGGACCGATTATAAAATTTATCTCGTACTTTTCTATAATCTTTTCCCATAAATGATATTGGAGGTGTTGTATCATGCGGTTCCGCTTTTTTTTCATTTATAAAAGACTTTAATTCTTTCATGGTTGTTTTCTTATTTTCAATATCTGAAGCTGTAGGTTCCACGAGTACTTCAAAATATTGTTCTAGACTACCAAATACGCCTCTGGGCGTATTACGATATTTTGAAGAGTTTACCAAATATTTTACATTATCAAATTTATAATTAATCATAACATTATTATCATTGTAGTATTTTACTGGTCCTGTATATTTTCCAATATAAACAGGATTACTATCGCTTCTTCTATTGTGTATATAATACATAGTTCCAGGGTTTAATCTACTTCCTGAAATCGAGCCTTTTTTTGGCAATTTGTTGAATTCAGCCAACGTAATTTCTTTCATCGTGTTATATAATATTAAAAGGTATTTTATTTTTATTTACCTTTATTTACCTTTATTTACCTTTTAGAAAAAGGTAAAACCAAAATGTAAAACCAAAATGTAAAACCAAAATGTAAAACCAAAATGTAAAACCAAAATGTAAAACCAAAATGTAAAACCAAAATGTAAAACCAAAATGTAAAACCAAAATGTAAAACCAAAATGTTGCTGTTTTGGCTCCACCTTTTCTAAAAAGGTGGATTCTAAAAGGTGGATTCTAAAAGGTGGAAGGGTTGACATAATTAACCGCCCTATTAATCATAGGTAAAAGCGTAGTGAATTCCAAAGTAAATGTGTATTCAAAGACACCAAAATTGACCAATTCACCATTATGATATCTCAAGCGGAATTTCAATCTCCGGATTCTCTCTACTGGTGGATCAAAAAATTTATACGAATTCGCAGGACCATCATAATATTGGGAAGTAGGTGTTGATACAATAGGTATTTTTGCGAAAGCGGAATTTACAATACCGTTTGTTTCGTTTGTTGTTAACGTGAATGCACTAATATTATAGGGTTGCGTTTCATCAATACAGTTATATTTAAAAATTTCCATATAAATATAAGAAGGTCCAAATATATTAATTTTATATGGACATTCAATAAATTGAACAACAGCTCCAGTTAATACATTACCAGATAAATCAGTTGCAGGTGTTAACCAGTAACCATTATCATGACAATTGTTAACATCCCCGTAATAAAAACGGATATAATTATTTGAAATTAAATAATTACTATTAATAAGATTATTATTTTCGTCAACTAATAAATTTGGGGGAGAACAAGAGCATTCATTACACCTTGTAAGCCCTAAATTACCAGGTAATCCCCAATTTGAAAAATCAGGAACTTGAGTTTTTTTACATAATAATTGTTCATTTACATTAGAATTTGCAACATAAATGGTTTGGTTCAAAAGCTTGAATTTATCTGCTCTATTTCCAAACCATATTTTTTGTGAAACATTATTATAGACAATTACAAACCGTTTATAACCGCCTGAATTAATGAATTTATCTAACAAATGCGACAATGATGGTGTTTTAACTAAGTAGATTATAATTGCATTTGTTACGTCTTCATTAAATTTATTAGTTAATTCAGTAGCTAATTGAGTAGGATTATAAAATCCTTCTTCAATGGTAATAATGTAATCATTGCAAATGCAATTAGTTAAAGCTTGGTAAATAGCATTTTCTAAAGGATCACTTACATTATAAGTCTTTGGATTATATAAATTAGTAAATGTAAACATCATTGTAATATTTGAATTTAAAACTGAAAATGTATTATAATTAGATGGAAACGACCAATCAACTAATTTCATAGTTGAAATATTTGTAATATCTTCAGGCAATTCAATTTCAAATTCACATGAATTGGGAAATGATATAGCATCTCTATCCTCGGAATGTATTGAAACATATTTTTTATAAGATAAATAATTTTGGGAATTCTGCTGTAGAGGATGATTTTGATTTGTATTTAAATATGTATTATTAAATTTACTCATATTTATATTAAATATATAATAAATTATTTTTTATATTAAAATATTATTTTATAATAATAAAATGCCAAAACAATCTATAAATAATAAAGATGTCAACTATGGCGAAAAAATTGCAAACTCAACTAGTTATGTAAAACAGTTTAACTTAACAACATATACTATGTATAATACAACTTTTAGAGGAGAAGGATCCCCATTTTCTTTTATTAAAACTATTAATCCATCAAAATATAATGGTAAATTTGTGAAAACATTCAATAACTACAATTCTTGAAAGAGTATAATAATTTTTATTTTATATAATAATTATATAATAATTATATAATATATGTCAAACTGGTATTCAAGTATTTATAATTCACTATTAATAGCAAGCTCAATATCATTTATGATTTATTTTTTCGCTTCAGGTACAGTTTCTTTAGGAGCAATAATTAGTGGTTATTGCATGATAGTATTGAGTATAACGATGATACTATATATAATTTTATTTAATTTATTACAATTAAAAGACGGCGGAAGTAATTTACAAATATTATTAAATATAGTAAAAACATGCGGACCATTTTTATTGATGGCATCTACTATTGGTTATATTTTATATTTAGTAATTTCATTCAAAGAAAGAATAATTTTAGGACATGTAGCTGATGGATATAACACTTTCAGTAATATTATTATAATAATGATATTATTACAAGTATATTTGGTTTATAATAGTATAAACACTGATAAATTTAAATCAGAGAAAAAAATACCATCAATAACAACAAATATTTTATATTTGTATGGAGTTATCACAATAATATGCGCAATAACTATGAATACAATATTAAATAACTTTTCAGCTGATGGTTGATTTAGATCTTGTCATTTATTTTGATAAATTTATATGTCAATCCGAAACTTGAATTTACTTCCCACACACCTGATATTTTTAAAATCAAATCAACATTTGATTTATTTTGAATTTCTTGAAAAATTTTAATATAACCATTTTTAAACTGTTCATAAATTTTATACTGAGGAAATTTATTATAAAATACATTTTCTAGTTTTTTTAAAATATTTTCTTCTATGGTTTTAATAGTTTCAATTACATCTTTATGGTTATTCATATTAAAAATACACTTATATTTATTATAATACTTATCACAAACGACATCTTTCAACGTAACAAATAAATACACACCATTTAAAGTAAAGTTTTTAGTTGAATATAAAATTCTGATAAAATTCCCATCATTCATGATATTATTTTTAATTGGTTCG
>Ga0209400_1003062_pt1 | contig 12329 bp, 27 predicted proteins | sample M_130807_EF_Meta_FD_187313 | JGI IMG/M metagenome (GOLD analysis project Ga0209400, IMG submission 187313) | Freshwater microbial communities from Lake Montjoie, Canada to study carbon cycling - M_130807_EF_MetaG (SPAdes) (version 2) | ecosystem: Environmental > Aquatic > Freshwater > Lake... | reverse complement strand
TTTTCATATTCCGATTTTTCATCTTGATTTGGTTTTGCTTGAGTAACTTTAAGAGTCTTAAGCGCTATTTTTTGTATAAACCTTTTTACTTTATGCATCATAACTTTTTATTTATTAATGGCGAGGTACTACTATTTCTACTTTTTGTCTAGGATGCAATGTATGCACAAATTTAATTAACTCATCTGTCTTAACATCAAAACTCAATTGAGTTATAGATAGCTCTTGAATTGGTTTGGCAAATTTTCCATGTCCTGGGTTTAATTCATATTCTGAATGATCATAATAAGCAACTGTCTTTGTATTATAAAAGATAGTGTCATTTTTTGTTGACCATTTTGCAAATTCAGCTTTACTGATAATTTCTTTATCAACTGAACAACTTACTAGAGCTATTACAAGCCCTACAATTATTAACTGTTTTTTCATATTTCTATTTATTTATTAGTAGACAATGCAGGATTCGAACCTACGACCTCATCCGTATCAGGGATACGCTCTAACCAACTGAGCTAATTGTCTAAAATGCTCCTTATAAACCCTTTCCGTGCACGGAACAAGAAAGTGGGGAGACATTGTTTCTACTTTTATAGAGGCCTGGTTACCCTCCTTCACCGTTTAGCAGGTTGCAGCTGACCTTATGTCGTACTCCCAAGCAGAATCGAACTGCCGTTTCATCCGTGAAAGGGACGTGTCCTAACCCCTAGACGATGGGAGCATTGATTATCTTCGTCCTTTAATTTTTACATATTGTTCTGGACGTTGCTTGGTTTCAATTTTAGTTTTTTTGCTAGATAGAGTACCCATCCACTGCATTAAACAATCGATTTTTAATTTTGTGTTTTTTACTTTTGCCATATGATTTATTTTTTAGTTATTAATCCAAACGTATTGTTTATTTAAAATTCGATTAGCATATTGATTTATACGAGGTTTGCCAGTATTATATGCTCCAAAAGCTAGACCCCAATTTTGATATTTAGTATGTAATGTATTTAATAATTTCATTGAAATCATTACATTTAAATCGATATCAGAACGCAATTTATTTTTTTCAACTGCAGTGCCATATACCATCTTTGCTGTTGCTGGCATTATTTGCATTGGGCCTAAAGCTCCACATACAGATCGTTGTTTGTGATTATAAAGACTATCTAACGGGCCTTTGTATCTAGTTTCTTGATATGCTAATGAAAATGCATATTCTTCTGGAATATTATATTCTAAACAATATTTTTTAATGTAAAAATACATTTGTTTAGCCGGAGGAGACGTTGCAATTGTAATACTATCATATCCTAATAAATAAGGATCTGTAAATGCTATAGATTTTGTATTGTTTAATGATATTGAGCTATACAAAGCGGCTCCTAAAGTTACTGCAATTGCTGTTAATTTAATCATAACTTTTTTATTTCTAATAATTAAATATATATTATTCATTTGTATTATCCAAATTTTCTTTTGATTGTTCCCAAATATTTGCAAATTTTTCTGTGCCGTTAATTCCTATATGAACGTATTTAAATCCATCATGAATGTCTTTGGCTTTAAGCATCCATTTATCATTAATCTTTTGAATTTCTATTATTTCACATTTTCGTTCAGCGCCTAAAAATGTTACGACAACTTTATCTCCTACTTTGTAAGTAGGTTTTTTCATTTTAAATATTGGAACTTCTTCTGTTTTCTTTTTAGCCATTATACAGTTCTTTTATTACCATGAATTACCTTTACTGTCGGAAATCTTAAACTATAATTTCCTGATTGATTTTGAGTCTCTTCGAAATATTTAACGGTAATTACTTTATTAAGTATTTCATTTGGATTAGCTTTGAAGAACTCACGCTCTTCAATTGTAAAGCCAGATCCTACCGAAACTTTATTTCCTTTATGTTCAATTACCACATTGGATAAAACATCTTTTGTAATTTCCAATCCATTCTCAATCATTCTAAAAGGACCAAACTCTAAATCAATTACTGTATATTCAGCATCGTGAAACGACTTACACTTAAGCATATTTTTAGTGCGCTTACCTTCATAAACACGGTTTTTACGCAGGATCAATCCTTCCCACTTATTAGCATCAGCATTCTCCATTTGTTCGATATAATGCTTTCTATCCATTACAATTGATTGATGTACCAACTCTAAATGCTTCATTCCTTTATTAATAATTAAATTACGTAAAGTATGATATCTTACAGAATAATCACGAAATCCTATTTTATCTTCAAATTCCTGTCCTGTAACAAGATCAAATATTAAATATTTAGGATTGTCGATAGTATGATCTTTTTTACGAATTTGTTTCATAACACCTTGAAAGTCATCTGACCCGTCTTTGTTAGTTAAACAAATTTCTCCGTCAAAAACTACATCTGTTAGACCTAAGCTAGCAATTTCATCTTCAACTTTTTTAAGAGTTTCAAACTGGTTACCTTGACGAGACCAAAGTGATACTTTACCATTTTCATCTACAATACCTAAACATCTTACTCCATCTAATTTTCTAGAAGCATACCAAGTATTTGTTGCAAAATCAACTTCTACATCTTCAAATGGAGTTGCTAATGCAACGTCAAAGGTTGGAATTAAATTTGGAATAATTTTATTAATTAAACTATCACCCATTCGAATTTCCAAATCTTTACCAATAATTTTGTAAATTAAATCTTTAAACTCTTCATGTTTGTAACAAAAATCATTTACAGAATTAATAGCTTTGTGACCAGTTACTTCTCGCTTACGTAAAATGTCAAGCATTTCAAATAAATCTGAAAACTTATACAGTGTACCTAAATCATCATCGTAATTTTTTTCAAGAGTAGCTGGAGTTACATAATACTGATAAAATGGATTATATGTATAATACAATACCTTTTTAATAAACTCGTCATTTTTATACTTTGCCAAAATGACTTTTTTGTCATTTGTACTATTAGTTGAATTAAGCTCATCAACTACCTTTTGTAACAATTTAAAATCCATATCTTATATTTTTATCTATACATTAAGATAAGATATTCTTATGAAGATACCAAATTTATTTTAAAGATTTTCAAAAGAATTATTTGTGCATTTAGATTTCAAATGAATTATTAAATTTCTTTTGGCATTGGAATTCAAATCAGTATAGGTATTTAACCATGACTCAAATTGTGATACTAATTTACTAGATGTTCTCCATTGATTAATGGAATTAGAAGAGTTGATTATATTTTCAACCCATATTGCAATGTCTGTATAATTTGATTTTCTATCCATACTTTAATTTAAAGTATTCTTTTGAAAGTACCAAATTTATTTTTCGGTAATATTTTTCTTTCGAGTACCTTTATGTTTATCAATTCGATCGAGAATTTCATTTAAAAGTTTACCTTTAATGAACCCAGCCATTGATGCATTTTTAAGAGCACTGATAATTTGAAATATTAAAAATGGAGTAATGATAACTTCACTTAACCAATATGTTCCAGAAAACCCTTTTTCAACCATTAAAGTAACTGTTAATATTATAATCCACGTAAAAATATTTTTTAGTATTTGTAAAGCTTTACATGTTTTAAAGCCTTCTTTTTTTACTCCGGCACAGATTCCAAAAAATCCATCCATAAACATAACAGCTATAACAGCTAAATATTGTTCTGAATTATTTGATGTTACGTCGAAAATATAAGATAAAATATATGCGACAGCTGAAGATATACTTGCTATGAATAACGAGAATTTTGTACTAATCATTGACGAAATGGTTGTTTAAATAACATTAATATTAATACAAATTTGTAATTAATTTACTAATAAATATCGTAATAAAATAAATTAATTGAATTTATTAATTGTTATTTTGCAAAATTAGTATATAGATTTTCAAGCTCGGAAATTATACCCAGTAATGCTATTAGTAATATACTAGCTATTCCAATTTTATCTAATACATTTTTTAATTTATGCATTAGTATTTAACTACTATGTTTTTTTCTATAATATTTATTAGCGTCTCTATCTTGCTAGCTTTTATCGAGCCTTCAACATTATAATTTCCAGCAAAAAATTCAGCGTATGCGTCTCGAGGTATTGCATACCAAGTTGACTTGTAAACGTTATACCAAAATACGTAAGAATACAAATCATTTGCACTCTCAATTATTTCTTCTTTATTATTAGCTATTAACTTATTGCCATTGGTCAGAAACCAAGCAAAATGTTTATTAACCCATTGTTCTATTTTTATTAATGTTTCTTTCATATCTTGCCCCATCCTTGGTGAATCATACATTTAATTCTATACGATTCAATTACTGTTAAAAATTCAATTATTTTTTTCATATTATTTTATTATTCTTATTCCTTTATAATTGGTGTTAACAAACTTAATTAGTTTATTGTTTAAATCTGGACTCTTATTAAGTCGTACTATTAATGTTTCTAATGAGTTAATGCCATGTATTAATTCATAGTGCTCTTTGCTTTTGTAATCTTTTGTACGATCACAGGTACTGTTTATTGGTATGGCTGTTGCTTTTTCCCAAACTACAATCTTTGCAATAGGCTCATCTAAATAATACACTACATCTTTATCTACTGACCATTCAGCTAACTCATCAGTAAGTAGCTTAGGTTGCAGTGTGCATTTAGTTAGCAAAATTAATAGTATGAGTAATGTGCCTTTCACGGATTATTAAAACGATAGCCTTTCAGATCCTAACATCACTCTAAGTGTTTGCTCAGGAATACCTAAATTTACATAAGGTTCCAATCGCGCTAGAGCTTGAGTTACATCTTGTGCTATAATTGAAATGTTTTTTACAGATCCTTGATCTAAATAAACACATTCATAAATAAAGTTTTCTTTAACTTTTGAAGTGCCTATTAAATTAATTGATAGAACAATAGTCGAATGATTTTTTTTAAGAAGCTCATCAATTAGCTCGGCATTGTGTTTTTTGTATTTATTTCGTAACATATATTTTTTATTTTTTTTGTTTAATTGAGTCATACTTATGACCCCAATAACTAATTTCAGATTCCCTAAATTGAAGTTCATCTCTTAAAAAATGTATCTGTTCTTTTTGATCTACGATAATCTCATTTAGAGAGTCTATTAAATCTGTACAAATATCTTTTTTCTTTTCATTAGACCTATTTGCGTTTATTGTATCTACTTTTAAAAGTATACAATTTATAAATACAATTGCTCCAAAAAATAATATTGTGCTTTTAATTACTGTCATAAGTTTAATTTAATAAAGAAGTCCGGTGCAAATACCGGACTCCATTAAAGTATTAACGAGTAGTGTTTGTTTTTGGTGCAGTAGTTCCTTTAGTTGCAGATGTGCTAGGAAACTTCTTATTATATGTATTGTAGCTTGATGCAAATTTTTCTAAATCAGCTTTAGATATGGTAATCACTTCTGGCCATTCGTTATGGCATAACGATTGACGTACATTTGGTCTAGCTAAATTCTGATCAACTGACATAGCTTGATCTTCAGTTAAAAGACATTTGATTTGTTCTGATAACATAATCATATTAGCATCTCCAGCGTGTCCATTAGTACATGCTACCTTAACTAAATCAGAATACATTTCAATTTTGTCTGATGCGTTTGTGTTCGAGCTAACTGAAGTTCCGTCTTGTGCATTTACACATAACGTTCCAGCTAACATAATTGTTAAAATTAACTTTTTCATAAATTATTTTTTTTGTTTTTTATCTTACTCTTATGGATTTTCAGTTACTCCTCCTTATTTTAAATGATAGGATTCATTAATGTAAAAGAGCGAGGCCTAGCCCCGCTACTTTCATTTTGAGTTACTTCTGTTTAGTTAACTGAAGTCGTGTCTACTGCTACTAATGTTTCAGTCACTGGTGCACAAATAGTGTCACACGCAACAGCACAAGAATCAACGTTAGTTGTTTCAACTGCTGGGGTGCTAGGACTACAAGATGCAACTAATGCAGCTACTGTAATAGCAAGAACGAAAATTGATTTTTTCATTTTTCTTTTTCTTTTTTTAATTGTTAAACATAATATAAGGTACCTTCTCATATTTGTGGACTCGGAGAGATTCGAACTCTCGTCCAAATTAAGTACTTCAATAAATTCATTTACAAGCTTAGTCGTGTTTTTCTAAACAAACAAAATAATCAATTTTTTGGATCTTTGGAGAAATTGATAAAAACTGTGCAACCAGATAAGTCAGGCCTACTTCACTGTTTGTGCCTTTCTGTTCCTAGGATAGACACACCCCGTTAACTATGCTGCTATTGCAACTTCGTTGCTTACGAAAGACAATGCGTCTTCGAAAGTGAAATCAGAGATTTCGTTTGCGTTTAAGCTTTTATATAGGTTATTAAAGAGTTTCCAATACTAACTCTGCTTGCATTTAAAGTAATACGCTTAACTGTCAATACCGGTCGAGCCCATTTTACTTTTATAAATATATAAATTTCTTTTGAAACTACCAAATTAAATTAATAATTCGGATCAACTTCATCATCTTCAAATAGTGGTGTTTCAGGCTCTTCTTCCGTAATTACTTCTTCTGTAGTAGCAGATTCTATTAAAGAATCCAACGCTGATTTAGTATTTAAAATTGGAACTGAATTTTCTATTTCCGGAATAAAGTTTTCGTCTATTTTATATTTTTTATAAAAGAGTTTTGTTAAATAAGTATCAATACATTGATTCATTGCAACGTCGACTTGAAGTTCAGAATAAACTTTAGTGTCTTCACAAAGAACATCATATGTAAATTTCTTACCTACTGGTCTGGAAAAAATTACCTTACCTATTAATTTACGTTCACCAAAGCGAAACACTACTGGTTGATTATTTACGAATTTTCTTCTTTTAGATTGTCTTGCCATGATAAAATTTAATTAAATTATTAAGCACTATATACGTCAATTATTCTAGATTGAGAAACTGATTTAACTTCAAATTCAAATTTATAATCTTTAAATTTATCGTTAACGATAGCTTCAGCGTCGGTAACTGACTCTGCATTAACTAAATACGTTTCTGATTTTTTCTTAACGTGACCTTTGTCAGTCTCGAATTGCATTTTTACTGTTGCTGTGTAATACATGATTTTTGTTTTTGGTTTTTGGTTATTTATTTATTTGGCTTGTTATATGTTTAATTGAGTCTATTATAAATTGCACAATTATTATCAATGCACTAATAGCTAGTACAATAGTTACCGGTACCCATAATGGAGCGGTTACCCACCACCATGACCAAGTAGCGACCAAACCTACATTGGCAAGTTTAAGAGTTAAAAATATTAAAAATAAAATTGTTAAAACGTGACTTCCTGCATTTGATTTTTTTGATTCTAGCATATTATTTAAGTTAAATTAGATATTATATATAGTAAATTTACTAATTGCAATGGAGTAACAAATCCAATAGAATGAACTTCTCCAAATTTATCAGTGATGTTATTTTTCTTTTTATCGTATATTTCAACTTCACAATCCGGAGTTGAATTACCTCCAAACCTCGCTGCCATTAACATAGATGCGGCGTCGTCATCTGTTTTAGTTTGTGTGGATTTTGTTCCAATTCCATTCTTAACTATTATAGTGTACTTATTTGGAAATGTCAATTGAAATCCATTTCCAAAACATTTAATTGTCGGCTGATGGTTTAATATATTCATTTTATACTATTAATATGTTTACAACTTTTATGATATGTATATCCTACACAACTGCATGAATTACCACGCTTATTGTCTATTACAACATTGTAAATATCTCCTTTAGATCCTACAACTTTATGCATTGTCCTTGAAGCAATTTTTGTAGTTTTTTTCAAACCTACAATTTCAATATCTGAAAATTTAGTTCCTTTTGGAACTTCTACCCAACCTGGACATACAAAAGTTTTATCTCGAAAAGACATTATAGTAAATGCTCCTGTAGACATTACTTTATTAGCTGGTATTTTAATTTTCATTTTTTGGTTTATTGTTAATTAATAATTCTTCTACTATTTTATTATCAATAAATCTAGACACAGAACAATATTCAATCTCAACATCTTCTTCAATATTCTTTTTAAACTCATTATAATGAGTTTCATTTTCTAACGATCCACATTGATTTGCAGCAAATCCATAAGTTTTTATTCTATAAGCACCGAATGGATTTTTAAGCTCTTCAATTTTCCAATCCGAGTCAATTAACTCATTTAAATTTTTATCTCTATTGATAATAGTTGCTGAATAGTGATATCCACAATTATTACAATTAATATACTCTTCTCCTGTTTTGTAATAAAAGTCGCTCATCGCTTCTGTTTTACAATTTGGACATTCAATGTAATCAATTACGCTTCCCATATATATTTTTTAATTTCTTATTATTAAGATAAGATATTCTAATGTAAGTACCAAATTATTTTCTCCAATATTTAAAAGATTCTTCAATTTCTTTTGACACCAATCCTTTTGAAATGTTAGGTTCATATTTTCCATAAGGGTTGTAATTCTTGATATTCTTTTGAGAAATTTCTTTTGTATTTAATACACTAATTAATTTTAATATCTTTTGAGATTGACCAAATGATATTACCCTTTCGGTAACTTTCTCCGAAAGAAACCTATTTAATTTGTCTATACCATACAATTCATACATGTCCATTGCCTTAGTACCCATTTCCTCAAAAGTCGCTGCATCGGCTTGAAATGCCACGCTAACAGTCAATCCTTTTGACTTTGTTCCACCGGAAACTCCAGGCTTCATTCCACGCATTGTACCAAAGCCGGCCCTCATTGACATTTTATGAAATTCTTTTGCAACGTTAATATCTTTAATAACACAAACTTCATTTCCTGTTTTATGATGTATAACATGACCTCCAGACCATTTTTCTTCTGTTGAACAATTAACACATGTAGTTGTAAAAGGTATTATTTTAAGTCTACCTTCTGGTATTGTAATATCACATACTTCGCATTTTTTCATAACATTAAGATAAGATATTCTTTTGTAATTACCAAATTAAATTTTGATTTTATTTTTCATTACGTTAATTACTTTAACTGATTTTCCATATCCAACCCTTCTGGTATATGCGATAACTTGATAATATCCCGTTAGAAATTTCATATGGTTTACCATGGAATCAAATCCAATTTTATTAATATCTTTATATGTATTTAATAAAAATTCTACGTAACTAATCTTAAGTGGATGAGTTGCATCAAGATTACGAATCCAATATTTAATAATTGTAGTAGTAAGAATAGATCCATTAATAGCAGTTAATTTTAAAAATTTATTAAATTCTTCAATAAACTGTTTATGCGATTCATGAACGATCATAAATTAATTTATTGCATTTCTGCGTTAAGACCTTTCTCTTGCAACGCTTTACATATCGGTGTTAAATCTTCTATGCTACCAGTTTTTACAGAACATTTTCCTTGGTTGTGTATTATTAATGCACATTGCTCTGCTTGCATTGCAGTATGATTACAATATGCTATTAAACAATCTATTACAAAAGCAAAGCTATTTACATCATCATTGTATATTACTATTGCATTTTGTGGTTTCATCAAGTCTTCTATTAGAGTATCCATGACTGTGTCAATGTCTTCTAATGTTTCTGTTTCTTGATCATGTCCTATACATGGAGGTGTTTTTGGTTTATTCATAAGTAATTTTATTTTTGTTGTACAGATGATCCAGTGCCTATTTCACTTCCATCAATAATTTTTTTATTGGCCATTTTTGCAATGTCCTTTAAATGACCACTGCCTATAAAATAAAGTCCAGAAGGAGCTTCTTTAATAAGCCACTGATCTCTTAAAATTGTTTCTCTCCTTGCTAATTTACCTGCTTTGTTTGGATACTCTTGCCAATTTAATGGCCAGGTTAATTGTTCTCCTTTATTGATAAAGCTTTGTAAATTTTCTTGTGTAGCTGGTTGTTTTGATAGATTAATAAAGTTAATACCTTTTTCGCTCATTTCTTCTAGAAACTTTTTTAAATCAATAGCTCCTAAATTTAATCCTGGTTGAGTGTGATTATTTACTTCTCTAGATAATAAATCAAAAATAGTATCCGAGTCCTTTGCTTTTGACAGAAGCCTAGGCACTCGATTATTTTCTGTTGGATTTGAAAATACAGTAGCTATGTAAACGTACTTCTCATCATTAGGTATTTTTACTTTATTATCCCACGATTTTTTATATGTAGCCTTGGCATCTTTTAACGCTTTATATATTTCAGAAGACATTACTCCTGGATTGAATTCGATACCTTTACCTTCTCCATAGAATCCATATTCTGTTCCTATCGTTAAAATAGAGTTAAATAAATCTTTTGACAGCTCTACACTGTCATGATGATTATCGCCTACAAGTACTTTTTTTGTGTTTAAAAATAACACTCCTTGAGGTGCTGTATTAACAGCATCCTTTGCTATTTCCTGCAACTGGCTCTTTAGCTTAGGAGTGCTGACTTTTATAGAGTCTTCTGAGAAGCTAGGAACTTTGTTTAATATAATAGGATATACATTTTTCTTTAAATCAGGAAATTCATCATATTCCCACTCAGCATATTTCGCACCACTTAAATATCCTAATTTACCATACACTCCTTGCTTTTCAAAAAGCTTAGGAGAAGCTTTACTTACTAATGGCCAATTAGATGTTATTTTACCTTCTGGGTTACCTGTTCGATCATGTTTTGAAACTCCTTTGCCTGGCACATATGCAAAGTCAATTAACGTATTGTTATACATTGGTATAATATGATCTTCGGGATCATTTCCAGGAGTGTTAGCTAATGGTAGATACACTACTTTACAAGATTTACCGGTTGCTTTACAAAATTCTAAAAAGTCTTGTGTATAGAATGCACAAGAACCCCATGAGTTTAAAATATCATATTTAGACCATTTAATATACTCTTGCAAAATAGAATCTAATAAAGACTCTTTTAATAAATCAATTAATCGTATCATATTAATAAATATCGCTAATTCGATGAAGATGCTTTAATCTAATCTTTTTAATACATCACTGATACGCAAAACCATTTCAATTGCAACTGGTGCTGACATTAATGCCATAAGAAAATTGTTTACATATGAGTATACAGTTACCACACTACCTATTGTAATGTTTTTTGTAGTAGTGATTAACAATATGATAGATAATAGTAAAAAGATGTACTTAATAGAATTTCCTAGAAACCAATTCTTACCTTGTATGGTTGATTGACATATTTCTATCTTGCTTCTTCTTTTAAAGAAAGATTCAGAACTTGCATATCCACCTTCAATAGACTTTGTTTTTTTCTCGTAATGATTGTTAAATGTGCTAATACCTTGTTTTATTTTTTTATAAAATATAAATACTGCACTTATAATAAAAATAATTGCAAAGCTAATTAATACACCAACTTGCCAATTTTCTGAAAATATAAAAATAAGTGATCCAATTATAGTTACCATTGTTGCAATATAATAGTGTACATAGCCTTCTAAGACATGTACAACTTCATATGCCATATCTGTTCTGGCTACTTTAGTTGAAACGTCACCGTCATCTTTTTTAAGGAATTTTAATGCTATGTTGTTGTAAATCTTAGTGTATACTTTTGTATCATAAACCATTCGTTTGTAATTGAAAAAGTTTGATACAAAATAAGAAAGACCTAAAAGCATCATCCAATACCAATTACCTACAATTAATCCATCAATACTTTTACCAAGTAAGTATGGTGTTGATAATATAGAAAGTTCAGTAAGTAACATAAACACGTATATCCATGTTAATTGATATTTGTATTGTTTAAATATAACAATGAGTTTGTTCATAACTGTTTTATTTTATAATGCCCATACCAAAAGTGGTATACTTAGAAAGATTGTTATTCCTAGTATTAATAGTAAATGTGCTATTACCGATTCTATTTGCTCTTTGTTTTTCATAACTTAGTTTGTCTCACCTCTTCTTCATCAATAAGTTGATCTAATTCTTTTGTAAGCCAATCTAAATTTTCTTTTGATATTGGTAATTCATTTAGTTCATTTAATTCGTTTAGCAGATTGTTTTTATTTTGCTCTGCTTCTTCTCTTGTCCATTTTTTGTTTTTCATGATTTCTATTGTTTAATTATTTTATAAAGTATTTTTCTTTAACTAGAAATGCATGTAATCCCTTTAAGTCTTTACATATTTCTTTACCATCTTTATCATTTGCAGTTAAATCTTCTCTTGGTTTACCTGAGATTCCATCTTTTTCATAAAGGTACCAATTTAACCATTCATTACCATCTTCAGTTAATAATTCCTC
>Ga0209400_1003061_pt1 | contig 12332 bp, 9 predicted proteins | sample M_130807_EF_Meta_FD_187313 | JGI IMG/M metagenome (GOLD analysis project Ga0209400, IMG submission 187313) | Freshwater microbial communities from Lake Montjoie, Canada to study carbon cycling - M_130807_EF_MetaG (SPAdes) (version 2) | ecosystem: Environmental > Aquatic > Freshwater > Lake... | reverse complement strand
CGTTATTGCCCAGAAAAATAAGTTAATAGATGAAACCGTGAAACGCTACGAGAGGTCAAAAAAACAGGTGATCAACGCAAATAAACGGACGGAAGTTGAGAAGAAACGAACGGAGATTGAGAAGAAACGTTCAGAAATTGAAATTCAAAAAAATACAGCGTTGCAAAAGGAAATAGCAGCGTTGCAAAAGCAACTGAATCCGGGATGATCCTCTATATTTTTTAACAGCGTCAATTTGTTTAAAAAAGGATATTAAAACTGAAATCCTTGAGGGTGGTCCTACCAGTCCGCTGGATCAGCCTAAGAAGGTTTTGGAATTTATTAAAAATTGATTTTATAAATTTCCCTTCATTCAAGATACTGTCTTCTCCAAAATTTAGCAACGTCTTTATTCAAGGTTATTTATTAGCTGATTTTTATTATTTCCTTTTAGCCGAGTTGAAAATATTCCGTTTGAATTATAAAATAAATGCTCAATTGTATAGTTTACCCCATATAGGTAAGATGTCAAAATGCGATTTTTTAGGTAGATCCGAAAAAAGAAATCATCAGCCAATACCCCTACAATTTAAAAGCTGTAATACATTTGCGACAACAAATTAGCTATCTCAAAACAGCATAACGATGAATATACTAACTGAAAATATCAACCAAATCGTCAGTTTGACAACAGAGGAAAAATCAACCATAGAAAAAGCATTCAGCACCATTGAAATATCAAAAGGCAACTTTTGGGTAAAACAAGGTAAAATCTGCGATCAGGTTGGGTTTGTATTAACTGGCAGACTTAGAAAATATTATTTTGACGATTCAGGAAACGAGATAACCTGTTATTTTGTAACACCTGAAAATTTCATTTCCTCTTTCACCAGCTTTTTGACAAATACTCCAGCAAATGAAAATATTTCAGCTTTGGAAGATACCGTATTGCGCGTTATTTCTAAAAAAGACCTGGAAGAATTATCTGTAAGGGTCCCAAAAATTCAAATATTTAGAAGAGTCATTGCAGAGAATCTTTTTATAACCATGGAAAAAAGAATCGCAATGTTACAATCACAATCGGCTTATGAACGATATGAAAGAATGCTGAAAGATAATCCTGATATTATCTTAAGGGTGCCCCTACAATACACAGCTTCGTTTCTTGGTATTACCCCCTAGCACCTCAGTCGATTAAGAAAAGAGCTTTTCAAGTGATTTCTGAACATTTGTTCAGTAGATTCTTAAATAATTATTAAAACTTTGTTTCAACATTCAAAATGCAACAAAATGAAAAAATCAGTTTTATTTTTAGGAATAGTTAGTCTTCTAACAAGCTCCGTTTTCGCTCAGAGCGAACAAAAAGAAAGCATATTTCGGTGAAATAGGATTGTCTGCATGTTAGATATAAGAGAATTCATCAAATTCTTTTGAAACTTTCCTGTGAGCATTATACTGCTGATTATTTCAATTATCGCCTAAATTTTCAGGCAGTTATCCCCCTGTTTTACACCAAAATCTTCCTTCAGATTAAATTTTTCGTCAAATAGCTTTCTGGTGTCAACACTATTATGGAAGCTTTTTTGTAATCTTTTAGGTTTCTAGTAATAATGATGGTCAAATTATTCTCTAAAGCGCAGGCGTATTGAATTGCGTCTTCAAAATCATTAAAGTCAGAAGCAATGGCAAAGTCTATTGTTTTGCTGTCAACGGCTAATACTTGAACCAATGTTTTAAATTTTGCGATTATCTGTCGCGAATGAGTTGAAGAATATTGGGAAAGTAAAACATAATCAATATTTGAAAATGAAAGTGATGAAACACATAATTTAATTTTTCCTGTGTCTGCCAGGGAAAACAATAATTCAGCTGCTTTGTTAAATGGTTCCCGTTTAGATAACAAATCAATACAAATATCAGTATCCACAAATACTTTATCCATTTTGTTTCTATTTGGAGTATTTGTTCAGAATGTGTTTCCTATAGTTAGTTTTGTTGTCAATATTTTCTGGTAAATCTAATAATCCAGATAAACTTTTGACCAATGGCGTTACTTCTTGTTTTTCATTTGGTTCGATTAACAAACCTAAATATGATTCAATCAATTTTGAAAGACTTGTATTTTTCTTTTTGGCATAAGTCTTTGCATGTTTAATTATATCTGCGTTTAATCTTAATGTTAATTTGGTGTCCATTTGTTAAGAAATTTATACGTGCAATTATAATATTATTATACGTAAAAATCAAATTTATTTTTGTGAGACGTTTGGTTTAAATAACCCAGAACTACTTTTTAAATACTAATAGGTTATCATTGTGTTCATTAATCAAAGTTTAATAAGAACTTTGAACCTCATGAAATTAAAAATCTGCAGGTAATATGTACAATGATTTTTTTATCTTTAACCATTAAAATAAGATGTATATACCAAAATTTAATTTAACCACTGATCAGCATGAAATGGTTGCATTCATGAAAAAATTTAGTTTTGCAACCATTATAACGGCTAAAAATGGAATCCCTCTGGCAACGCATTTACCTTTTTCCATAACTACACGGGAAGAACAAATTATATTAACGTCCCATTTTGCGAAAGCAAATAATCATTGGCAGGACATTGAAAATAATAGCGTTCTGGTCATATTTAGTGAACCCCATGCTTATATTTCCACTAATAATTATGAGTTAGCATTAAATGTTCCCACCTGGAATTATATCTCCATTCATGCCTACGGAGAAGGGAAATTAATTACCGACCCTGAGAATACCTTTAAAGTGCTGGAAATGATGATCGATGAATACGAAGAATCTTACAGAAAAAAATGGGACCATTTTCCTATGGATTATAAATTAAAAATGTCAAAAGGTATAGTAGCCTTTGAAATAGGTATCAATGACCTTCAGGGAAAGAAAAAATTAAGTCAAAACAGAACGGATATTGAAAAATTGAATATTATTGAGTCCCTATCCGATAGCGAGGATTCCTCAGCCCGTTTCATCGCTTCTTACATGATAAAAGAATCTGAGAAATAAGCCTAAAGATTTTATATTTCCCCAATTAAGCATTTACTTGCAGTTCATCATTTATTATTCTAATATATTAAATTTATCTTATTTAATAATAGTCTTACTTAAATTAAATATTAATATTGAAAAATAGAACCATCTTTTTGTTAACAAACTACCTTCTTAAAATTTAAATCCGTATTTTGGTATGAATCGCAACTTTAAAAAATTAAAACCTTCTATTGCATGGAAATTAAACTGACAAAAAATCGCTTTAAGAAAGCTATTTTTGTTTTATGTATGTCCCTTATAGGCCTGGGCACTATAGTGGCACAAACATTAACAATCACGGGAAAGATAAGCTCCGACCAGGACGGGGTTGGCATTCCTGGAGCAAGTATTTCATTAAAAGGAACCTCAAAAGGAACATTTTCTAACGATGATGGCTTATTTTCCTTAGAACTAAGTGAAAAAAGCGGCACTCTGGTTATTTCTTCTATCGGATACGAAACCCAGGAAATAGTTCTTGGAAATGCCACAAAACTTGATGTCGTATTGGTATCCAGTAGTTCGGTACTGAATGAAGTTGTCTTTACCGCATTAGGTATTAAGCGGGAAGAAAAATCACTGGGTTATGCCGTTTCTAAGGTTGATGGCAAAGAAATGAATCGATTGCCTCAAGAAAACATATTGAATTCTCTGGCAGGTAAAATGGCAGGTGTTACCATTAGTTCAACAGGTAGTACTGGTTCTTCGGTCAGTATGGTTATTAGAGGGGCCACATCCTTAAGCTCTGACAATCAACCTTTATTTGTCATTGATGGCGTACCCATTGCGAATACGCTAAATAATATTAGCCAGGTAGGAAATGATAACAGAGTTGATTTTGGAAATTCAATTTCAGGATTAAATCCCGATGATATTGAAAATGTTTCCGTTTTAAAAGGACCAAGTGCAGCTGCACTCTATGGCTCTAGGGCAGGAAATGGCGTGGTATTAATCACCACTAAATCTGGGTCGAAATCGAGAAAAATGTCCATCAATATTATTTCAAATACGGTTTTTGACCAACCGTTTAAGTATTTGAAATGGCAGACAAAATTTGGACCTGGTCAATTTTCAGCCATTCCTGTTTCTATTACCAACAATCCATTATCAAATGCCTTTGGTAAATTGATCCAAGAGGAAATTGGGGCAACTTACGGTGCTGAGTTAGACAAAGGATATTCAGAGGTTCAATGGAATAGTCCACTGGATGCAAATGGAAAAAGAGTGCCTACTCCATTGGTTTCTTACAAGGATAACGTTAAAAATTTTGTACAAACGGGTATAACGACGACCAACGGTATTTCAATGGCAAATAGTTCTGACACCTATTCTTACAGACTTTCTTATTCAAATATGCAAAATCGAGGTATCATTCCGAATTCAGATTTATTTAGGAATACCTTGAATTTAAATACATCGTTGAAAATAAACAGAAAATTAACCTTAAGTAATAACCTTGATATTAGCAGGTCATCTTCAAATAACCGCCCCTCAAGCAATCGTGGCACTAATCCATTGGAGTGGGCTTATAATGTCTCCCCACATATAAATATATTAGATTTAAAAGATTACTGGATGCCTGGGCAGATGGGTTTGCAACAAAGAACTCCATATAACGGCGTTTATAACAATCCTTACTTTTTAGCTAACGAGGTAAACAACAGCTTTGTCCGCGATCGTATATTTGGAAATATTAAATTAAATTACCAAATCACCCCATCTTTGAGTTTAATGGGTCGATATTCCCTGGATAGATTTACAGAACAAAGGGAATTAAAAATTGCCAATAGTTATACCAATGACCCTCGAGGAGCTTATGGAATTATCAATTTGGCAAACGTTGAAAGCAATACCGATATCCTCGCTACTTATAAGAAGGATTTAAATCAATTTAATTTTTCAATATCCGCAGGTGGAAATTCAAGGTATCAAAGAGGGTCTAATATTACAAATGCAACCAGAGGCGGTACAGGTTTAATTGTCCCTGGATCATTTAACGTGCAAAATATTGCGCCAGCAAATTTAGATTATTCCAGTTCATGGTTTCAACGTGCGATATATAGTGTTTATGGTTTGGCTAATATTGGCTTTAAGGACATGATTTATTTAGATGTAACGGCAAGAAATGACTGGTCAAGTACCCTGCCTGCTGCTAATCGTTCTTATTTCTATCCTTCTGCGTCCTTAAGTGTTTTATTAAATGAAATGCTGAAGTTACCAAGCCAAATTAGTTTATTTAAAATACGTGGTGGTGCCGCCCAAGTTGGTAATGATGCCAATCCCTATCAATTGTTAGGTACCCTTGGCAATGCAGGAACCTGGGACGGAATACCAAGATTATCTACTCCTGGTACTTTGTTGATTCCCGATTTAAAACCTGAAATTGTTACTTCTTATGAGGTAGGTGGTGATATCAGCCTGTTCAATAATTTACTAAGATTCACAGGAACCTATTACAAAGTGGAGAATCGCAATCAGATTTTAAGTACTAAATTACCTCCTTCTACCGGTTATTCTTTGAAAAATATTAATGCAGGTTTATTGGAAAGTAGAGGGGTAGAACTTACCATGGGCATGACGCCAATAAAGTCGAAAGACTGGAATTGGGATATAAATCTTAACTGGACCCGCAATAGAACAAGAATCGTAGAATTATCAGATGGGCTGCCTTATTATACCTTATGGCAAGATGCAAAAGGTGGGGCATGGACGTACGTCGGTGATCAAATTGGCGATATTTATGACGCACAAATTGTTACGGTTAAAGATCCTACTTCTCCTTATTTTGGTTATCCTATTTTGGATAAAACAGGTAAATGGCAATCAATTGATGCCATAAACACCAAAAATAAAATTGGAAACTTCAATCCAAACTTTATTATGGGCATGCAAACTTCTATTTCATACAAAAGCATCAGTTTAAATTTATCTTTTGATTGGAGAAATGGAGGTCAATTTGTTTCTCAAACATACCGATATGGAGAGGAAAATGGTCGCTCGCAATTATTTTTAGACAAACTCATTAATCCAAATGGTTTAACGGGTGATGCGTTAAAGAACTACCTGGTTGCTAATCAAGAAACGCTGATTAAAATTAACGGGAATTATTTTCCGCTTGTTGGAGGCCCTACGCCTGAATATGGCCCATTTGGATTTAAATATGGTCCTTATACTTTTCCACACGGAGGTGTTTTCATACCGGGTGTCATGGCAAAAGGATTTGATGCAGCTGGAAATCCAACCGGATATATTGAAAATCTGGGAGGTCCCGGCACCACTACGCTACCCTTTGCGGGAAGTACTGCATGGTCATTTACACGTGCCTTTTTATATGACGCAGATTATTTAAAATTACGCGAGGTATCCATTTCAATTGAATTACCTCAAAGCCTGTTGAAGAAATTACATGTTCAAAGTGCCAATTTCTCAATAAACAGCCGAAATATTATCCTTTGGACAAAAGCCAAGATAAATATTGATCCAGAAATGGCCTTTCAACAAGAAGCTGCCGTACAAGGGGGAGGTTCTCAGTTTAAACAAGGCATTGAGAGGTATAATGTAACCCCATGGGTTATTCCTATTGGATTCAAACTTAGTGTAACATTTTAAGAAACCTTAAAAATAAAAAGATTATGAAAAATCTATCATATATGAAAAACAGTTTAGTTTTGTTCCTCTTGATAACGATTTTTTCTTGTCAGGATTTAACGGAATTGAATCAGAACCCCAATGGAATTAATCCGGAAACGGCTAATCCAAATTTAGTTTTATCTACCGTTTTAACCGAAACAGGTAAACTAAATGCAAACTTAGGTTATCAGGACATGGCGGGCGTCATGCAACATACGCAAAAAGACGGATGGTCAGGTGCACATAATTCTTATGAATGGGGAGGCAGTCAAAGCTGGACTCCTTATTATGATGTTTTACGGAATAACCAGTACGTTTACAATCGCGCACTCGATTTAAAATGGGAACTACACCAAGGTATTTCATTGGTTATGAAGTCTATGATATTTGGATTAATTGCAGATTTATGGGGTGACGCACCCTATTCAGCTGCCCTAAAAGGGGCAGAAGGTGGAGCAGCCAATACATTTCCTGCATTCGATTCCCAGGAAGCTATTTATAACGGAATTTTAGCCGACCTTGACAAGGCCAATACGCTTTTATCTAAATCGGCTGCTGAATATACGAGTACTCCTGGTGTTTCCGACGTTTATTATCAGGGTAATCCAGTGAAATGGAGAAAATTAGCCAATTCACTTGCTCTGCGTTATTTTATGCGTATTTCTGCTAAAAAACCAGATGTGGCGAAAGCGGGAATTGAGAAAATAATGGCAAACCCAATCCAGTTTCCTGTAATTCTTGCTGTTGGAGACGATGCAACCATGGGCTTTGCTGGAAATAGCAATGACGATTCCTGGCCTGCAAATGCTGTTTATGATGCGAGTGCGTCCAATTATAGAAGAATAAAAATGGCGGCAACCTTTGTTAATAAATTACTTGAATTAAAGGATCCGCGTATTGCAGTTTGGGCGAATAAAGTACAAATTCCATTGGTCGTTGATGCCAATTTACCGAAGGGAACCGACAGAATTGAAAGCGGCAAACGTCTTTTATCGCCCGATAAAGTGGTTGGAAGAGATGTTAATACCAATCAGGATTACGTAGGTCTGCCAACAGCTATTATTGGAGGTGCTTCCTATAATTTGAGTCCAACGGCGGAACAAGGTGCCAATAATCCACACGTATCCTGGTTGAATGATATTTATAGACAGGCAAAAGGTCCCTTATTAAGATCAAGGCTAGTAACAACGGCTGAAGTTCGTTTTATTCTTGCCGAAGCAGCTTTAAATGGATGGTCTGTGGCAGGAGATGCAAAAACCCATTATTTAGCGGGTGTAAAAGCCTCTTTTGATACCTGGGGAACAGCAGCAGGATATGCCACTTACATTACAAATAAAGGCGTCGCTTATGAAGGAACTTTAAGCCAGATTATTGAGCAAAAATGGATTTCCAGCTGGACTTCAGCTACAGAAGCCTGGCTCGATTACAGAAGAACAGGGCTTCCTGCCTTAACTGTTGGCCCCGCAGCTATCAGAAAAGTATTGCCAGTTCGTTTTTATTATATGCTCGATGAACGAAATTTGAACAAAGTAAATACAGAGGCTGCCATGTCTAAACTGGAAAGTACCATTTACACAGAAGCAGATGGTAAAAATAGTGCCTGGTCAAAACCCTGGGTTTTACAAGGAACAGGAAAACCCTGGTAATTTTAAATTAAAAACAACAAACAATAAACTATGAATTTTAATCGGCTTTTAAAAGGAATTTTATGTTTGATGATTCCTTTTTTTGGATTTTCACAATCTGATATAACCCCTGAAAATGCTTTAAAAAAGTATATTTCTAATGGGGATAACCATTATAAATGGGAACTAAAAGATTCCGTTTCTATAGGTAGCTCAAAGGCTTACCACCTTTTAATGACTTCTCAAAAGTGGAGAGATATCACCTGGAGGCATCAATTAACGGTGGTTGTACCCGCTACCGTATCTTATGACGGTGCTTTGCTTTTCATTACTGGCGGTAGCAATAAAGACGAGCAACCAAATTGGAGCACTGACGATAAAATGTGGCCTACATTAGCTGCTGTTGCCTCTAAAAACAAAGCCATTGTTGCGTTGATAAAGCAAGTTCCTAATCAACCGCTTTATGGGGGTAAAACAGAAGATGAGCTTATTTCTTATACTTTACACCAATTCAAACAAGATAAAGACTACTCCTGGCCTTTATTATTTCCAATGGTTAAATCGGCCGTCAGAGGTATGGATGCCGTTCAGGAATTTTCCTCTAAACAATTGAATCTTAAAGTCAATAATTTTGTCATTTCAGGGGCTTCCAAAAGAGGCTGGACTACCTGGTTGTCCAATGCTATTGATGATAAACGGGTTGTTGCCATTGCGCCTATCGTTATTGATATGTTAAATATGCCAAAATCATTGAGTTACCAATTGGAAACGTACGGTGAATACAGTATTCAAATAGAGGATTATGTGAAATTGGGAATACCTCAAAACACCAATACACCTGAAGGGAAAGCTATTACCACCATGATTGACCCCTATTCGTATCGTGAAAAATTTACCGTTCCAAAAATGATTTTTATTGGAACCAATGATGAATACTGGACAGCAGATGCCATTAAACATTATTTTGATGATATTCCAGGTTCAAATATGATCCATTATGTGCCAAATGCCGGTCATGACCTCGGTGGAGGCAAACAGGCATTCGAAGCATTAAGTGCATTCTTAGGGTTAACCCTTAAAAAAATGGAATATCCTGTTCCTACCTGGAATGTGGTTAAAGTAAATGATGGTTTTGAAATTACCGTAAATGCTAAAGCTGAAAATTTGCAAGATGCTGCGATTTGGGGTACAACCTCCGCAGATCGTGATTTTAGAAATAATTTGTGGCTTACCCGCAGAATAAAGTTAGACGGGAATACAGCGAAATTTACCGTGCCTTTTGTTAAAAAAGGATTTCAGGCTTTTTATGTCGATTTAAAATATAAAGATTCCAACGGTGGTTCCTATACCGTGAGTACCAGAGTTTTCACCACCGATACCGAAAAGGTTTTATAAAGGAGATGCTCTATAATTAAAGAAGGGCTGTCCAATACTTTTGAACAGCCCTTTCTTTTTTATAAGACTCACGCATTAAATCCTTTTACTTCCCAGCCTTCTCTATATTTTCTGCTGAGGTGTTTATTTGCTTCTTTCAAATTAGAAAATTTCATTTTTTTATGATTCCATTCAAGCAATTTTCCTGGTTCGTTTAGAGCCACAGTACCTAAAATTATAGCTTCCGCCATGGGTCCTGATTGTTCGAAATGGCTTTCCGTTTTTGTTTTCCCTAAACAAGCATCGGCAAAATGATGATAATGATCCCTGTTTTCAAGGGCAGGTTCTTTCACTCCGGCAAATTTACTTTGTGGCAATAACACGGGCATTTTAGTATGAGGAATCAATAATGCCCCCTCCGTTCCAATGAGCATAGCCGATTCATCGGGATAATTAGTTAATGAAAATAGCGCTCTTACATCTTCTGGCGGATAAAATTCACCATCGAACCATTCTACCTGTAAGGTATCAGAGGCGGTCATTTCATTTCCTGGAAAAATCCAGGTGATATGATTAGACTGAGGCCAGGTATCAGCCATTCGCTCAGGTGATTGTTGCCACGATTCCTGCACGCGCGCTTGAATGCTATTTGGGGCAGTTAAACCTAAACCCTTCCAGACGGCATCGAAGATATGGCAACCAATATCACCAGACCAACCCGTACCAAAATCTTGCCAGGCTCTCCATTTTGATGGATGATAAATGGCAGGCGAATAAGGTCTCATCGGCGCCGTTCCCACCCAAAGATCCCAATTGAGCGTAGCAGGTGGCGTATCACCAGTGGCAGGTCTCGGACCCTTATATCGATAGGCTTCGGTAGCACCAGGTCTGTTACTACACAAATAAACGTTCTTAATTTTACCAATATGCCCTTCTTTAATCCATTGCACTGCAGTTCTATCCCCTAATCCAGAGGCATGTTGCGTGCCTAACTGGCTCACAATACCCGCCTTTTTTGCAGCTACCGTCAGTACTCGAATTTCAGATACATCATGGCACATCGGCTTTTGGCAATAAACATGTTTTCCCATTTTAATTGCCTGAAAGCAAATGGCAAAATGATTATGATCGGGCACACTCACATTGACCGAATCAAAATTATTTGCTTCATTTTTAAATAATTCTCGCCAGTCGGCATAGGTTTTTGCATTTGGCAATGCCTCTGCGGCTCTTTTCAAATTTTTCTCATCCACATCACAAATCGCAACAATGTCCACCTCTTGATGCGTTTTAAATTTATTTAAATCGTGCCATCCCATGCCACCAACGCCAATGCAAACATGCCTTAATCTATTGGCTGTAGGAGAAATATTTTTCGCCTGACTGATTAAAAGCGGCGCCGCAACGGCAGCAGAAGCTGCTTTCAAGATAAATTCTCTTCTTGAAATATCATTTTTCTTATTACTCATAGGTTAAGTTTAGGTATTCAATAATAGTACCTTTAAAATAAGCCATATTATTGAAAAAACCTAATTTTTAATAATATTGGAAATGTCTTCGATGGACGATTGCTATTTGAGGTGAAATTAAATAGTGCTATAAAGCCTTTCTAAAAAGGTGTCAGAATAAAAGGTAAATTGGAGAAAAGTAAGAGGAAGCAAAAAGATAAGTAAACCATTTCTTACAACCTATTGCCCCAAATAAAATACAGGACGTAAAAGATACGACCCAATCATATCCGGACGATTTGCAATGGACCAATAAAAACCAAAAAAATGGACGATAAACCAAAATACGACGCTAATATTCACCATCGCCGATCAATCCGATTAAAAAGCTATGATTATTCGCGTGGGGGATTGTACTTTATAACTATTTGTTGCCAGTATAAGGCACGTTTGTTTGGGGAAATAGATGAAGGAACAGATTTCACGCCCGCCCAAATGATATTAAATAAATTCGGACAAATTGCATACAATGAATGGTTAAAAACTCCCGAAATACGCAACAATGTAGCATTGGGTGAATTTGTAGTAATGCCAAATCATATACACTGTATTATTCAAATTTTAGAAAGAGGCGAATACCATTCGCCCCTACATGGAACATCAAATAATATTAGTGCCATTGTGCGTGGATATAAATCAACGGTAACCAAACAATTGAATATATTGAATATTGGATGTCCCGTTTGGCAACGCAATTACTATGAACATATTATTCGTGATGAACTATCCTATCAACAAATTTCGAATTACATCACAAATAATCCTGAAAAATGGGCGAATGATACATACAATATAAAATGAAAATATAATTCATTGTTTGAATATCAAAATATCACGTAGGGGCGAATTGAATTCGCCCTTTCATGTACAGGAAAATTCGACAATTCAAGACACAAACCATTCGCCCTTTATTATACAGATAATTTTCCCAATATTAGAAATGGGGATGCTATGTTAACATAATAGGAAATTTGTACATTAACGGAAATGGGAATCCTACGTTAACATAACAGGAAATTTATACATTAACGGAAATGGGGATCCTACGAAAAAAAGGGCGAATGCAATTCGCCCCTACGTCAATCAAATAATTCATTACACGGCGATGTTTATTGAACAATCCTAAAAGTATGCTTATATTCAACGCTTAAAAAGGGGAAT
>Ga0209400_1003060_pt1 | contig 12333 bp, 3 predicted proteins | sample M_130807_EF_Meta_FD_187313 | JGI IMG/M metagenome (GOLD analysis project Ga0209400, IMG submission 187313) | Freshwater microbial communities from Lake Montjoie, Canada to study carbon cycling - M_130807_EF_MetaG (SPAdes) (version 2) | ecosystem: Environmental > Aquatic > Freshwater > Lake... | reverse complement strand
TTGGACCCATGTACTTCTTTAGGTTGCGGTAGCAGCGTGTCCAGTCTCCAGGTGTTGCCCAACGAATCTTAAGTCCACCCTTGCCGATCGTCCAGTAGCGACGTAGGTTCTCTGCGTTTCCGCGGTTGCGATCTGCACCGCCTGCTGCCTGCATTGGCTTAGGCTTAACAACTCCGTCTGGGATTAAGGCAAATCGGCAGTAACCCATTGGCTCAACCGGCTGCTCGATGATCCTGCAGACGTCTCCTCCTGCGTAGAGCATGCAGTTCGCACAGTTAACTCCGATGTCCTTTATATCGTTCTCAGCAGCAGGAGTGTATCCAGCCCATACGCCTGAGTCATCCTCGTTAAACTTTCCATACTTCTGTGTAATCTGAATTAGCGCGTCGGCGAGATCCTGCTCCTCGGCTACGACTATTCCGGCCGCGGTAAGCGCCTCCTCACTAGGAGAGGCTAGGAACATTACCTTTCCACCCTTACCCCATAGAACTGTAATTAGTTCCTCATCTGGCATTACACTTGCTGCAACCGAGGTAATTCCATCAACCTGCTCGATAACGGACTTTAATGATGCCGCGTCAAGTGGAACAACAGGCGGAGGTGTAGGTGAGTTCATGTCAACAAGAATTGCCTCGCTGCGTACCCACTTCTTATCCTTGCGAACGTACGTCATCGCATCGGTTGTGGTTGAGCTTGCAGGCACGAGTGAAACAAGATCAAGTACCGCGCTTGGGTCGTCGGCTGAAACGATGGCAAAGAACAGAGGCTGAACGTCAGATGTTTCAGGAGTCATCTCGACTGACTGACCTGCCGCTGCAGTTACTCTTGAAACAGCTGGTTGGTAGTAAAGTTTATTTGGGTAGTAGTACTTTCCGTCTGAGCCTTTTACCTTCTTGTTTAGAAAGTCGCTAAGCACCGGATGCTTGTAAGGATCGGTTATTAACTTAACACCTGTTAGGTTTTCAAGCTCAACAAGAAAATCTGGCTTCTCAAACTCAGGAACCTGTCCAGGTCCTGTGATTAACTTTGATTTTGGAGTAGCAGTAATTTGTGAACCTTTGTTGAACGCGTCGCGTTGTTCCTTAACAAACGCGGGCCAGTCGGACTGCATCTTTGCAATGTCCTGTTGGTTCATGTGAGGAAGAGTCCCAGGCAGTTGAACGTATGGACGATCAATCGGTGTGCGAGGTTGTCCAAGAATTCCTGTGGTATCTAGTCCAAGCACCTCGGGTAGTGGAGCTGATTGAACTCCAGGAACTACGTTGTTCTCAGGCTCAGTTAGGTTTGCCGGAACCTCAACGGTGTTACCAGTCGAGTCTAGCTTTACGGTTACGCTTGACTTCTGTGGATTTATAGCAACGATACTTCCACGTTTAGTTGAGTCACCTGCTACAACAACGCGTCCGCCTTGCTTTGCAAACTTACCTGTCTTATCGCGTACCTGCTTTTGTGCCTTCTGTGATCTTTCCTCAGGAGTATATACGCCATCACCTTTAGTTACAGGAGCTGCAACCGCAACTATAGTTCTGTCAAGAAATTCTAGATCAAGTTCGTTGGCAGCCTTGAGAATTAACTCTGCCTCCTCGTAGTTAACATCAAACAGTGACACAGGATCGTTTGGGTTCTCCTGGAAGCAGGCAGATAGGAACAGCGCAGATTCTGCATCAATCTCGATGTGGCTAAACTCAACGTTACTCTCAAACTCATCGAGTGCTAGGTCGTAGCTGGCTAGGTCAGGGTCAACGTCTCCAAGTGTGTACCACTGTCCTGCGTCCCACACCGCAACTGATAGATCCTCATCGATCTTATACAGACGATCAATTCCCGATCCATCCATGCGCATGCGAGCAATAAACTCCACGCCGTCAGACGCAAAAGAACTTAGATCAGCGTCATAGTTATTTTCCTTTAAGAAATCATACGTATCTTCATCGTATCCAGGGAGAGCGTAGCCGTCAGCTCTTAATGCTTTTTTGTTTTCTCGTTCAACGATCTGCTGTGCCCATCTCCACGCGGAGTCGCCACCCCAGAGAGCCCACGCGATACGCCCGCGAGACGGGAAACCCTGCTCACCTGGCTCGTATCCTTTCGCCTTCTTATCAATCTCATGACGCGGAAAATACTTCGCAATATGACGTACCTTCTCGATACCAATTTGTCCACCTTTCGCGAGTGTTCGTGCCGTGTTTACTCCGACTGGAGTTCCACCGCGCTTATACTCCTTACGCCATTCAAGTGCCTTCTTTGCCTCAGCCTGCGCTGACTTAGGAATTGTGTATAGACGAGACCCTGCTGCAACTACCGCTATGTCAAGAGTAGTTAACGCAGCCTCTGCTAGTTCGTACGCAGATGAGTCTTCATCAAGATCATGTTCTTCCCAGGATGCGGAGGCAAGAAGAGTAGTTATAGAACCTGAGTCAACGACAATGTTTTCGTCAACATCAACTACTACACCGTTTTTATCATCGGTGAATAGAACACGGGATCCATTCTTACCTACGTGATTCATTCCTGCTCTTTTCTTGTCTCGTCGGTTACGGGCCCACCAGCTATCCATGCGTCACAGGTACGCGCGGCAGCACACTTAAAGTCAAGCGCTTCGCAATATCCTAAATCGCCCGCGGCAACCACGTCATAGGAATCTGCAACGTTTTTATCTCCTTCTTGAAGAGTATCCGCGATACAAGCCTTCATCTTAGAGGTTTGAATAAACGCCGCACAGTTTCCACAACGACTAGTCTTAGCCTCCTCTATAGTCACGTTCCAGCGGTCAGCCTTGCCTTGCCAGAACTCATCATTAGGCTCTTCTGGATTTAACGGACCATATCCGATGTTGTCGATCGCGTTTTGACGATTTTTTATGTTTAATACTATGTCCTTGGTAGCAGGAGGGCACTCCTCTGCGTCAACGGCAGCGGTAAGCGCAATTGTGCTTTGTCCAATTACAATGTCGTTTACAGTTCCTTTTGGCATTTCCTTTCCATCAAGAATGTCAAGTAACCACGCGTTAGGTCCCTGTGGATCAATATCTCCAACTGCCGCAAGAACAAGCTCTAACATGCCATCAGCTGTGATCTTTTGATCTGGGTCATCACTTGACAGTTGATCATACAGATCAGGATAGTCAGTCAGCACCTGGTCAATATCGTCGTTTGTTCTTACAATAATATCACTTATGTTTGAATCAGCAGCTGATCTATCAAGTGCCTTATCTATTGAGAGTGTTTCCTCGGCAATAGCGATCTTTTCATTTTCCTCTTCGCGAACATCCGCGAAACGGAAGAAGGTAAGTCCTGCGGTGGCAATGGTTAGAAAGTCATCTGCCTTAAATCCAGTGGAAGAATCACTATCCTTTTCCATAAGCATCTGTACACGCTTCTTAGAGTCAAATAAAACGTTGCTCTTTGAGAACACGTACTTGAATCCCTTATCATCAGCGACGATAGAAAATATGTGGCTGTCAGTTGACAGATCGTATGCACGAAGTACTTTTATCATTTTGTCCTATCCCCAGTATCCTAGATTCATTGCCGACTTTAACTCTCTGTTTGTGGCTGTTCCATCAGTGATTAGATTTTTTAACCTAGTAGTCATGGCGTCTCTAAACGCCTCGTAAGTTCCCCACTTGTCTATAAGTGCGGCAAGTTCCTCACCCTTAGGCTTAACAAGTTCATTATCAATGTTGTCAATGATCTTTTGAACCTCATTTTTATACATTGCGTACGCCCTGTCCTTTCCGGCAAGTGCAATAAGCGCAGGCATGTTGTTCTCATACACCCTTCCAACGTCCTCACGCCACTCTTGACCTAGAAAACTAATCATTTGATCTTCACTATCACCTTCATCTGTGCTAACAGCTGAAAGTGAGTTGTCTACAGGAAAGATAACTATCTTTTGATCTGTACTGTCGTACGCAACCATCCAGTTGGCGTCGTGGCGATCCTTGTTGTTTCCCATCATGTCTAGGATTGACATGCGCAGTAGATCCTCTGGGTTCTTTAGATCTTTAATAAATTTTTTAGGATCATTACCGCGATACTTTTGTCCGTCTGGAGAAGGAAGACCGCTGCTTAGCATTTTAGATGCATTTATAGGCTCTAGTGTAATAGGAAGATTTGCTCCTGCGCGTGACATAATGATGATGTCTTCTTCCTCACTAGACGCGCGAACTCCATATGTTCCATTCATTCCCATCGCGTTCATGAGAATAGACATCTCTAGCTCTCCTGCAATTCCACGGACGCTGTTCCATCTTCTAGAAAGTTCCTCGTTCTTTACGTAGAACACCTGACCACTGGCAACGTGCGTTACCTCCCACGTTGTGTTCATTCCACTCTCGTCAACTGAAAGTTCTCTGTAGGAATAACCGGCATTTTCAATCTTAGCGCTGTCATTTTGGAAATCATCAAAAGTAAATTGAGAAAGTTCAGCTCCAACTTCAAAAGGATCAGAGTACGCGTAGTCAGCTCTATACTCGGCAGTTAATGCGTTGCGAAGCTTAAATGTATCCTCAATTGGAACCTTGCTATCCTTGCTTATCATCTCAGAACTTATGTACTTACTTAATGCTGTCTTAGCGTCTGGAGATAACTTTCCAAGTGGATCATTATTTCTTAGCACATTTCTAATTTGATCGATGTACGGTGATAGCTCTGGGCTACTTGTCTGGAAGTCATTGGTTGATACGTATGCAAGTAACTCTGAACTTACGTTAGGTTTATTTTGTCCAGCCTGTATACGACGCTCAGCGTTCTTAACTTGGTTATAGTTTATTGCCTGAACTTGTTCTCTTGCAGTAGGAACTAAGTTCTTAGTACCATTCCAGGATGTTTGTGTCATGACTGACTTTCCTACCCAGTCGGTTGCTCCTGGGTACCAGCCAACCAATGCAAGTTCCATTGGTGTTGGAGCCTTTGAAAGATCATACTTACCGGTATCTCTGTTGTATGAGTCTGACAGCTTCTTTGAAAGTCTAGTTGCAATAGCCTTTTCATCTACGTTCTTTGCGTTCCTTGATATTTTATTTGTAATATCCTTGATGTCAGCACCACGATCAGATGACCAACCGAAGCCGTTTAACGCCCAGACAAATCCACCTTGGTAGTTACGTCCGCCGGCGGCGAATACATTTACCTTCTTAACGTCATTTGCGATGTACCAATTTTCCATATACCGGTTATATGCACTTGCAAATCCTTTTTTCTTATTTTTTCCGGTAACACTCATGTAGTTATTCGAGGCTACGACACTTTTTGTTCTTGTGCCATCAGGGGCTATCAGTGTTTCTATTGAAAAGCCTCGACGCACACTACCGACGATGTTTCCACTTTGTGCAAGCACATCAAATGAAACTTCCATCTGAACCTTTTTACTGCCAGAGCGAATCTCTTCAGGAGTTCCAAATCCGTACACTTGTGCAGCTGAGAACTTAAGTGTGTAGTACTCTGCACCAAACGATATGCCTTCGCGAGCTCCATATATGTCTGCCGCAATTAAATTTAACCTGTCCTGGGCTTCCTTAATCTTGTCTCTGTCACGCTCTTCTCTTGCCGCGGAAACTTCACGCATAGCCGTCTCAAGCTCTTCAAGTTTTACTCGGTTATTAGCCGCCTTTGCAATTTCTGCGTCACGAGAACCCCAGGCGGAAAACTTAGTCTGTGGGACATCCTTCTGTGTTAGATCCTTAAGTTCATCTGGAACTTTACTATCTACGTCATTAACTCCAACTGTATCCCCTGCTCTTGCAATTCTAGGTGCGATTGCAGTTGGACGATCAAGTCTTTCAGCAACGTCTGTTGATGGTGCAGGCGCAGTTGGTCGAGAAGCTTCTGGTGCGGCAACAGGCGCTGAACCATCAGCAGTGGCCATTGCTCGTATCTTAAATGCAGAGCGAACCGCGGTGGTGCCGTCATCAAACGCAACACGAACGTACTCTGGATCGTTTTGAATACTTATTACACGTCCTTGTTTTCCATCCTTAGTTGCGATAACACGCGTACCAGACGAAATAACATTTCCATCAATATCTAAGGTTGTATTTGCCGCGGTGTACCCAGGTTGACGAGGTCCAGGATAGTTAACAGCTGGCGCTGCAGGAGTCTCAGGCGCTGGCACCTGTGGAGCCTGGCGTTCTCCTGTTGTCGGAGGAAGTCGGCGCGCCGCTGGTTGAGCAGGTGACTCTCTAAGTATGTCAGGACCAGCAACTTCAGTAATTGCATCAATTATCTCTGCGTCGTCTGCCTCGGACCAATCAACAAGTCCTTTTTCATTTATAACGTCACGAATCTTATTAGCCGTGTCGTCATCAACAGTACCGCCAGCTTGTTCTATAAGATCCTTAATCATCTGTGAGTGCGCTTGAAGAGCTGAGGAACCTGCGTTTTCTTCTTTAGATTCATCGCGGATCTTAAATAAAATATCATTTGTGTTTATACCTTGGTATTGAAGAGCATCACGGACAGCCTCTACAGGAACTATCGATATAGCGTCACCGCCAAATCTAATCAGTGCTGATCCTGTTCCATCCTTAATTCCAACTTGAAGTTGCTGTATTAGATCAGCGGACTCGGTCATTATTGCGATTAACTTAGGATTATCAGTTGCTCCATTTTCGTCAGTCTCAAGCACGGCTGGTACGTAAGGAGCTAGATCCATGTTGTAGTAGTTGTAGTAGTCTGGGTTGGTAAACTCTACAGGAATATTCTCAATAAGGTTACCTGGAAGCTCTAGGTCATCGTCATTTTTATCTAGTTCTTTTGAATTTGCAATAACTTCTTCATTCTCAGGTGTTACCTCCTCGATGATCCTAATTTCATCTTGGATATCAACTATAAGTTTTTCATCCTCGGGAGACGGGATACCGCCCTGGGCTTGAATAAGTTTATTTAAGTTGCTACGATCTCCGTTTATTGCGTCATAGGCATTTGCGATTACACGGTTTGGATCTCCGCCTGCAAGCCAAACCGCGTTGTACAAAGCCTCGGCTGGGATAAATTCTTCTCCCGCGTTAAATTCAAGTGAGCCTGCTCCTGAAGCACGACCAATATCAGCTCTAGGTGCGCGTTGCTCAAGCACATCCTGTACCTCTGATAGATCAGGTATACTACCGTCTCCGTCATCGTTTATATCTACTATCTCGTTTAATATGTTTTCATCTACGTTACCGATCAATGACTCGGTAAATGCACGAACAAGAATGTCTAGTGGATACCTAACTGCAATTATAGATGGAGTGTCCGTAAAGTCAGTTGATTTTTCATCAATGCGACCTTCTGGCTCATATTCGTTTGTACGTAACCTAAATGCTCCGTTAGGAACATCAAACCCAGAAAAAAGTTCTGGTGCTGATACCTCTACGGAGCTAGATACTTTTGGGCGTGTAACTTCAGTCTCAGCAGAAGGTACCGCTGCATCTTCACTAGGAATATCAAGTGGTTCTAATCTTAGTACAGCACGTCCTTTATTTACTTGTTCAATGATGTCTGGGACATCTGCTGTAACCTTGTCCCACGAGTCGACTCTCTTGCCTTCGTTAAACCACTCACCTCCTGTGCCGTAAAGTATATCTCCGTCTCTATCAACTACAGCTACTAGGTACTCGTCTGAACGTGTAGCGCCAGGTATATCCTTGTAGTAGGTCTCATCAAGTGTATTTGGATTTATCTGTGAGTACCATCCTCCTGGAATCTCGCGTCCCTGTGAGTCCTCGCCACTCATCGCGCGTTCAATCTGTACGTCGATATTTTTATTTGATTCTTGATTTGCCGGAATCTGGTCCTCAAGCTGCTTGATCTCACGTTGAACGTCTCTGTTCATTCTTGAGTAGCGAGGCTCAGGCTTAGCGCCGTCACCTAGAGGAAGTTGTCCGGACTCTACCTCTTCCTTATACTTGTCATACTCATTTTGATCTGCAACCGCGGAGTTTTGAACGTCGGCCCAGGTCTTAGTATCTGCAACCTTCTCGCCGGTGTTGCCGTCTGGATCAAGGCGATGAACTGCATATCCGTCCTTGTTTGGAATTACCTTGTAATCGTCGTCTGACGTAAATGATCCGTCTTCGTTCTTTGTCCAACCTGAAGGTGCGTCAACCTTTGTCGCAAGCAGATCACTTAGATCTGGGATTGACTCATCGAACTGAGATGACATCTTATATCTTGCAGACTTCTTAGTATCGACTCCAGCTCTATCAAGCTCTGCCTCTGAGAGACGAGCCTTAAACACCTCGGCGTTGTTATTTCTAATTGAGTAGATTCCGTCAGGTACGTTTTCATTTCCCTTTACCTCAACGTAACCCGCGTTAGCTTCCTTCTTAAATATGTTTCCACTGTATCCGGCGTTGGCATCACTGCCGACGTACGTTCCTGAGGCATTGCCGATACCTCCGTCAGGAAGTCTAAACTTAAAGTTAATTCCACGGCCCATCTCAACCCAACGACCAAAACGATCACGCCACTGCAGTGCAACACGTGCTCTGCGTGCGGCGGACGAGTTACCGTCACCAAAGTTAAATGCGGCAACGAGCGCAGGTGCATCCATCTTAAAGTAGGATGGAATGCTAGATGCCTTTACCGCGCGCAGACGAACAAACGCATGCTCGCGCTCGATGGTTCCTGGCATCTGTGAGTACGCGGCCGCAACTAGGTGGCGAACGTCGTCAGAGATTCCTGGGTCTGCAGAAAGCCAGGCAGAGTACTTCTCTAGGTACTCCTCAGTTGAAAGAGAATCGTTGTTATCTGACAGAGGATGTCCTGCAGGTAAGAGATCGGTGTGCTTTGCATACATGTCATTGGCACGAAAGGTATTTTGACTTAGCGATATAAACTTAGTTACCTCGCGAAGAACACCGGCCTCACGTGACTCATCTGGCAGAGATGAAAGCTCCTTCATTGCGCGGGTCATTACGATCAACGCGTGGCGAGGAACAACATGACGCTCCGGAAGAGCCATCTTGTTTGCACTGGTAACAAGTTCAACTACCTTATCGTTTAGTGACACTGGTTCTTTAGAATTTTTAATCGCGTTTGCAGCGTCTCTTACTTGAGTTAGCTCGATCATGTAGTCGATAGGTGAGCTTGAGTTCATGCTATTCTCCTGATGCTTGTCTGCGCTTCTTAGGAAGCAGGTCAGAGTCCCTTGAGTTGTAAAGATTAGTTGCTAGTTCATACGCACGTTGAAACGGTACGTCACCGTCACGTACACCGCGTAGCCACGCGCCTCGTAGGGCTGGGATCACCTCGTAGCCAAGTCCTGTGTATTCTGCCATCGAGAAAATTGCATGCTCAGGAGAGCCGTATTCATCAGCGCTCTTAAGTGCAACCTCAAGAAGTTCATGTTGAAGCAGTGAGGCCTCGCCGCGACTTGACCTAGGATGCGCCTTAGGTAAAAGATCGTTGTCCTGCTTATAGTTTGGATTTGAGGGACGTCCTGATCTTAAAAGTTTTAGAAATGCGTTAACTCGAGCCATTGCCCACTGGTCTCTTGTCTTACCTGGCCGATGACTAGACGAGAACGCTCCTGATCCGCGGCGATACACGGCCTTTAACATCGGAAGTGTTGCCTTGCGTCCAGCCGAGGCGTTCTTGTTGTGCTCCTCAACCTTGTTGCGAAGTGCGTTTTCAACCTTTTGACTAAATACTATCTTCTTTCCACCCTTAGCGGAACCAGGTGCGTTTCTCTTTGATCCGTAGATACGGTCCTTCTTAGGTGCGCGGCGAGATGCTGCAAGCTCTGAGTCAGAGTCATCGGCTGCATCTATAGGAACACAGTTTGGAACCATGTTTCCGTTCTTGCCCTTCTTCATTCCAACCTGCTTGTATCCGTCCCAGCAAGGACTCTTACCTGCGGCGATCAACGCGCCGTACTCTTCGTACGAACCTAGATCATCAAACGGCTCATCATACGCAATGACCTCGTCTGGCATACTCTCTTGTTGCTGATCCTCATCAAACTCTTCGCTGCCACTCATTACTACGTGACAGTGATGACATGCGCACGCCTCAGAGCAAAGACAGATTCCTCCGTCACACCCTGGGCATACGCACTCTCCGTAGCCACAAAGCGGACAACCATCAGCGTCGTTCATAAGCTGCTCAACCATAGGAGTAACCTTCTCGGTGTCTCCTACTACTACAGGTTGAACAGCCTCAGATTTTCCCAAGCTGTCCGCCTGGGTTGGGCTTAGGTACGCGGTTAACTGCCAGCGCCACATCTTGTGCTTATCGTCGCGCTCGGCTAGGTAGTTTGCTATTCCCTGCTCATCAAGATCGGACGCGATCTGAAACGCGTCGTCGATATACTTAAGCATGACGTTGTTTGCCTCATAAAGATCTTGAACCATCAACATCGCGTCTGATCCGCAGTCCATGTCCTGCATCGAGGATAGGTTTGAAAGCTCGGCAAGAGTGTAAGGTGCAACCGCGCCAAGCTTACGCATGTTCTCGGCAATCGGATCAAACTGAGCGAGAAGGTCCTCGTAGATCTCCTCAAAGAACTCGTGGAACTGTGCAAAGTCACGTCCTGTGACGTTCCAGTGATGTCCGTGTGCCTTAAAGTACATGACTACGTCATTGCCTAGAAGCTCGGCTAATGCCTCAACTAGCTCCGGCTTTTGAACGATCATGTTAGGGTTTTGGTTGTCTAACATCTACTGTGGTGTTCCTTCCTCTGTTGGTGGCGGTGGTAAAGGTGGTGTCTCCTCAGGTGTTTCCTCTGCAGGCGGAGGAGTAAGTCCTGCTGCCTCGTCAAGTGCCTGTTGAATCTCAGGGGTTATCGGTGCAGGTGATCCTGCGTTTTGAACCTCGCGGATCTTGTTCATGAACTCGGGAGATATTGCGTTTATCATCGCCTCGCTAAGCTCGGGAGATAGGGCGCCCTTCTCGATAAGAAGACGAATCGCAAGTTCCTTCGCGTCAGGAGCGTCAGCGGCGGAGAATCCGTGAGCACGTCTCCACGCCTCCATTGAAACTGCCATCCTGTCAAATCCGGAGTCAGCGTCGGCCGCACGGTCATTACGTGTTGCAACCTGTGATGGGTCATACCAGACACAGATACGCTTTACATCGTCCTCGGTAAAGCCTGATGCGATAAGCGCTGGTCGTAGGTAAACAACCGTGATTGCGTCGGCGATTAAAAGCATCAACGGCTCAATGTGTGCCTTGTATAGAGCCTCATCAATTTGAAGTGCGTTTGAGTACTTAACGTTTGCTAATCCTGTTACTACGTCCTTAGGAACGTCAAGTCCTTGAAGGATACGCTCTAGTACACGATCCGCGCGTTGTGCAAGTGCTGGGTCAAATGAACGCTCAAACTTAAACTGCTTAATCTTGTCGCCAAGCTCGGCAGGTCCGCGAATAATTAAAGGCACAACCGCCGATGCGGAGTCCTCGTCGCGGATCGGAGTTGTCATCGCGTCGATGAGCTGATCCTCAAACTCGTCCTCAGCCTCCTCGACTGTAACGCCTGGATTTAACTCGTTCTCGTCGTCGTAAGGATAGTCTGGATCTCCCTGTGCGGCAACTGAGAGGCCGTCCGGCAGATATAGAGCTCCTGCGTTTAACCGTGAGCGTGCGGTCGCACGAAACGTTCTGTTTAGAAGTAAAAGCTCGGCGCAGAGATCAAGCAAACCTCTTAGGCTTGAGTCAGCCTCCTCGGAGTAACGTGGGTGAGCTCTCCAGATGCGTCCAACGAACGCCTGGTTTGGAAGTTTAATTGCGTTGTTGTTTCCGCCACGGCTTGCGGACGTTACGTCGCGACGTGGAATGATCATGTATGCGTTCTTTGAGTCAACCTGTAGTTCGTCTGTTGAGCGAATGTCCCATGACTCTGGAGTTCCTGTTCCTGTCTTTGCAGGGAACTGAACTAGGTAACACTCTCCTGAAACTGAGAGATTTAACGCTGCATCGCGTAATAAACCAGCCTGTCCTCCGTATGCGGAGTCAAGTCTTGCAAGTGCGCGCTCAGCTGCGGCGGCAAGACGAGGATCAATAAAGTTACTTGAGCGAACTGAAACTGGAGTCTCCGCTGGGTTATCAACTGCCGCCGCGTAGAGACGAATTCTTGAGACGACGGACGCAACTAGGTTAAACGCGTACTTAACCTCGCCGATCGCGTCGTAGTACTCCCAAGCCTCACCTTGCCAGTCACTTGATGCTCCGGCACGGCGTTGCTTAAAGTGTTCAACCTCACCCTTGTCGTTAAGAGGAATGCGGGCGGCAGCCGCCGTCATTGCTCGTGGCGTAGAGTATGGAAGTGATTGTGCAAAGTTTGATTCGCTTGTGATTAGCGTAACTTGAGTAGGAACAGGCTTGGCGTTGTTAACCGGGCGAGACGTTAGAC
>Ga0209400_1003057_pt1 | contig 12339 bp, 11 predicted proteins | sample M_130807_EF_Meta_FD_187313 | JGI IMG/M metagenome (GOLD analysis project Ga0209400, IMG submission 187313) | Freshwater microbial communities from Lake Montjoie, Canada to study carbon cycling - M_130807_EF_MetaG (SPAdes) (version 2) | ecosystem: Environmental > Aquatic > Freshwater > Lake... | reverse complement strand
CAAGACAGTACGCGAGAAGTTTAATGCAGTAAGCGACGAAGTGGCTAAACTGGTCTCAGAAGGCCGTCCAGTATTGGTGGGTACCACAACTGTAGAAATTTCAGAATTGCTAAGCAAAATGCTTCACAATAAAAAAATTACGCACCAAGTACTAAATGCCAAATACCACCAGAAAGAAGCGGAAATTGTAGCCAGCGCAGGTCGTGCAGGAACCGTAACCATTGCCACCAACATGGCGGGAAGGGGAACAGACATCAAACTAGGTGAAGGGGTTAAAGAAGCAGGCGGATTGGCGATTATCGGTACAGAGAGACACGATTCCAGACGGGTTGACCGTCAGCTGCGTGGTCGTTCAGGTCGACAAGGTGACCCTGGCTCCACAGAATTTTTCGTTTCACTCGAAGATGATTTGATGCGAAAATTTGGCTCGGAAAGGATTGCTAAGCTTATGGACCGAATGGGACTTAAGGAAGGTGAAGTAATTACCCACTCCATGGTTTCTAAATCCATTGAACGCGCCCAAAAGAAAGTGGAAGAAAACAACTTTGGAATCCGAAAGAGATTATTGGAATACGATGATGTCATGAACGCCCAAAGAAAGGCAATCTATAAAATGCGCAAGAATGCATTGTTTGGAGATCGCTTAGACATTGATGTAGACAACATGTTCTATGAACTTTGCGCAACGACCGTAAACAAAATGTCTAAATCAGATTTTCAAGAATTTGAATTGGAAGTCATTCGTTTATTGGGTGTAACGTCTCCTGTTGATGCCAATGAATATAAAACCTTAGACCAACAAGAACTTGTCTACCGCGTTTTTGATTCCATGAAGTTGCAATACCAACGGAAATCTGAAAAGCTAGCCACACGTGCCATGCCGCAGATTAAACATGTTTATGAAACCATGTCAGACCGTTTTAAAAACATCGTTTTCCCACTAAGCGACGGAAGAAAGGAACTTCAACTGATTGTAAACCTGGAGGATGCCTATAAAACCAATGGAAAAAACATTTCTAAACAATTTGAAAAACACATCATTTTAGGGATCATTGACAACGAATGGAAGGAACACCTTCGCGAAATGGATGACTTACGCTCCGCAGTGAACAATGCTACGTATGAGCAAAAAGATCCTTTGGTCGTCTACAAATTAGAGTCCTATGACCTTTTCAAAAACATGTTAAACCGCGTAAACGAAGAAGTCGTTGAGTTGCTTATGAACATGGACATTCCAAATGAACCTGACCTTAAAAGCACCAACCAAGAAGCCGCTCAAAATCACTACAGCCAAGGAAAAACCAATGTAAGTAATGCTGGCAGCGCCTCTCAATTTCAAGGAAGCCAAGGGTATCAAGAAGCCGTAGAAAATTCTATGCAACAGCCAGAGAAAAAAATACCGGTCGTTGCCGATCAAAAGATAAATAGAAACGACCCTTGTCCTTGTGGAAGTGGTAAAAAGTACAAGCAATGTCATGGAAAATAACCCTCATTGGGACAGGTAATGTCGCTGCATTTTGGGTAAAAACCTTGCTGGGAAATAGTTTCTGTGAACTTAACGTAGTTGGAACCAACGTTGAAAAAACCAACGTTTTTAAAGCGGAGCATCGAATGCCAACGAATGCTGAATTTCCGCTTTTGGACTCAGATTTCATTTTGGTGTGCGTTCAAGACCGTTTCATCGATGCTGTCCTGCAAACAGTCCCTGACCATGTGCCTGTTTTCATCAGTGCGGGCTTCTTTTCAATCCAACCCTACCCTCATAAAAACATGGGTGTAATGTATCCTTTACAATCCATAGATAAATTTGCGCTTCCAAACATTAGCGAGGTTCCTTTCCTACTTGAGCTTTCCCCTGCCCACGGTGCATTCGTTTATGATTTTGCCAAAGAAATTGGAATGAAATACGTAGAGACCGACGAGAAATCAAGGTTTCAGGCACACATCAGTGCGGTTTTCATAAACAACTTCGGGTATTTCATCATGAAACAAGGTTTGTCATTGGGCAATGATGAAAAACTTCCACTTTCTATTTTTCAACCACTCATTCAAAAAACGTTCGCTAACCTACTCATTGAAAAGGATTTGCAAACAGGTCCGGCCCGAAGAGGAGACCAAATCACCATGGATAAACACATGGCTATGCTATCGGATGAAATAAAAACAACCTATTCTTTTTTAAGTGAAGTCATCACCAAAAAATACTCCGATGAATTATAAAATTAAGCTCAGAAACATTAAGAATTTCATTTTCGATGTCGACGGTGTATTCACAAACAACAGTGTCATGGTTTTTGAAAATGAATTCATTCGCACACTGAATGCACGAGACAGCTATGCTGTACAATACGCAGCTAAATTGGGCTATCGCATTTTCATTGTCACAGGCGGAGAATCCACAGCGGTAAAAAAGGCCCTGCTTAAATTAGGCGTTACCGAAGTATACCTAGAATCGTCAAATAAACTTGAAGTATTTAACAATTTGGTCGTAAAACATGGGGTTGATCCTTTGGAAACATTGTACATGGGGGACGACATTCCTGACATTCCTTTGCTTCAAAACGTTTTACTTCCCTGCTGTCCATTTGATGCTTGCATCGATGTAAGAAAACATGTGGAGTACATTTCTCCTGCAAAAGGTGGTGAAGGTTGCGTTCGCGATGTAATTGAACAAACCTTAAGGGTTCAAGAAAATTGGTTAAAGGACAATGCCTATACTTGGTGATTTTTTCCAAGTTCTTTTTGCCAATGTAGATTTAAAAGCTGGAGCAATCTTTTAGAGGTATTGTTCAAATACCTTTTCGTTTTGTAGCCTCCTACCCAAATGATTCCCCTGATGGCGTTGGTAAGGAAAATCTCATCGGCGGACAACAAGTTATGCGGTAAAATGGTACACTCGTACACCCTAATTCCATTTTGTAACGCAATGTTAATCAAAGTCATACGCATCGTACCGGCAATGCATCCTTCATCTAACCCAGGGGTATACAATACGCCATTGCTTACAATGAAAATATTTGAACTGGAAGATTCAATGATGTTTCCTTTTTCGTTTTGAAGTAAATACTCATCCAAATTGTTTTCCTGTGCAGCAATGCTGGACATCACTTTGTAAAGGCCATTTTTGGTTTTAAATGGCGATAAAAAATTCTTTTGAAGTTTCAAATCACGATAGATGTCTATTTCATAACCTTTGTTATTCAACAAAAACTCTTTATCATCCATGGAATGTACATCGATGTAGTACGACCCTTCATTGCTTGCTGGCGTATAGGTCCCTCCCACCATCCGATCAATGGAAACCCGACACCTTCCTCCGTGATTAATTTCACTTTTACGCAACAAATCCAAGATTCTTTCCTCAAAGAAAGCCAGGTTCCAAAACACGGGAATGCGAATTTTCAAGGCCTCGGCACCTTTAAACAATCGTTCCATGTGGTTTTGGAGGTTTATGGGCTTCCCAGAAATGATGCGGATGCTTTCAAACAGACCATCGCCATATAAAAAAGCCCTATTTCCAGTATCAACCGTGGGTTGATCGGCAGGGATGATTCTCCCATTGTTATTTACATACAACATCCTATTTTAAAATTAAATGTAAAAAATCCATTCCTTTATGAGGTGCCAGGGTCAGCACAAACAACAATCCAAACAAAGCGCCACTCAAGTGCCCATCGTTTGCGATGTTTGACTTCCCTCGTTTCATAGCGTAAAATTCAATGGCAAGGTAAATGGGGCCAAAAATATAAGCCGGAATGGCAATGGGTATGAAGAACAAATACAACGGTAAATCAGGCGTCCAAAGAATACAAGCAAAAATCACCGCTGAAACCGCGCCAGACGCTCCCAATGAACGATACTGAACCTCCCTGCGATGCCTGAAAAATGGAATCACGGTTGCTGCAATCCCACCCAAAAGATAGAGCGAAATAAAATATACACTTCCCAAAACGGAACCGAACGCATTCATCCAAACCTGCTCCAGGTAAGACCCTAAAGCATAAAATGAAAACATATTAAACAACAAATGTTGCCAATCCGCATGAAACCATGAATGCGTAAAAATGCCTTGGAAAGAATTCCCTTGCGACACATCATAGGGTGAAAACAAGAATTGTTCCCTCCATTTTTTACGATTGAATCCCTGATAACTTATGAATACAGTTATTGCCAGTATTACCCAGAGGGATGAAAGTTGAATCATGGATTATTATCACTTAATGTGTATCAAATTTACTTATATTCGTGATAAATTATGAAGTTTTATATTCCTTTCTTACTTCTACTCCTCGGTCTTTTCGGTTGTGCATCAGAACCTGAAGAAAACCTAAATTTTCTTGAGGACACCTCCATTTCCGTTCAAAGCAAAGTAGAAAAGTTGTTGGAAAGTGATTTATTAAAACGCAAAAAATTTTCTGCAGAAGAAATTACATTTCTTCGCAACTTTTACGAATCCGTTAATTACGCCCCTCAAATGGTCAAAACGGACTCAACCTTCTCCACCAGAGGCGAATTGTTGTTAAAGCTTTCAAAGGAGTCCTTGGCATTCGGAATCCCCACATATACAATGAAGCACAGTGAAGGCCAAGATGTTCATCCGCTGGAATTAGAAATGATGGCCATGGTCAATCTTTCCAGAATGATGTCCATCTCCAAACGCGGTTTTTTTGACTACCAAACCCAGCAATGTAAAACCATTCTTCTGGCTGAAAAAAATGCATTTAAAGAATTGATGCGTGCAAAAGGGGGAACCGCAAAAGCAAAAATAATCCTTGCGCAGGGACCCATGAGCGACACCAATTACAGGGACTTCGCAAATGGAATCCATCATTTTTACCTTACACATTTGTTGGACACCATCGATTTCACAGCAAAAGAAATGAAAGAATTCAAGAAGAATTCAAAGCCCTTCGCAATCAAAAATCTTCGTTCCAAGGGTTATTTATCCACAGAATCCTACAGCGACAATCAATTTGAAAAAGCCCTTCTCACCTTCAAATTAGACAATGGTTTAGATTCCAATTTCACGATTGACGCGCATACGCTCCAAGCTTTGTCTGAATCAAATTTCCACCGACTGACCCGTGCTGCCATTGGGCTAGACAAGCTTCGCCAAAGACCAAAACGCGGACCTAAATTCGTTTGGATCAACCTACCCGCTTATCAACTGTATTTTTATGCCAACGACAGCTTAAAAGCAATTCATAAATTGGTCGTGGGAAAACAATCTACCCCAACCCCTGAACTTGTTTCCGAAATTCGCAGGATGATTGTTTATCCTTACTGGAAAGTTCCTGCGTCAATTATTAAAAAAGAAATCATGCCATCCGTTTACAAGAACCCCTCCTACTTGGCGCGTCACAGGTATAAGCTTTGTAAATTCGACGACACAGCGAGAATTAACCCGAACACAATCAATTGGAGTCTTAAACCGAGAGGATTCAGCATCATACAAATGCCAGGAATAGGAAACAGCTTGGGAATCATAAAGTTTGAATTTTTGAACAACAACAGCGTTTATGTGCATGACACCCCTCAAAAAGGCTTTTTCAACCATTCCGTGCGAAGTTTTTCCCATGGATGTATGCGCTGCCAAGACCCCATAGAATTGGGGAAATGGATGATTAAATACGACCAAAAGGACAGAAAAAAAGCAATGCCACCTGATACCTTGGATTCCCTGGTCCGAATTGGCCATCATATCTCCATTGCATTAAAGGAAAAAATTCCGATTTACATCGAATACCAAACCGTTACCACTCACGATTCAAAACTTGTTTTTCACCTTGACATCTATTTTCGCGAAGAGAAAATCATACAAATCCTTCGAAAAAACCAACCTAAAAACAGTACAAAATGATTGTATCTCCTTCCTTGCTCTCCTGTGATTTTGGCAACATCCAAAGGGATACCGAAATGCTTCAAAATACAGAAGCAGATTGGTTACACATCGACGTAATGGATGGGGTATTCGTGCCTAACATTTCTTTTGGATTCCCCGTTTTGTCAGCCATAAGAAAACACACGAACAAAACCTTGGACGTCCACCTCATGATTCAAAATGCAGAGCCATACCTTGAGGATTTTAAGCAAGCTGGCGCGAACATTCTTACGGTACATTATGAAGTTTCTCCTCATTTACACAGAACCTTGTCGCGCATTAAAGAATTGGGTATGAAGGCAGGGGTAGCCATCAACCCACACACACCTACGGAATTGCTCCAACCCATTTTGTCTATGGTGGATTTGGTCCTTGTCATGTCTGTAAATCCCGGTTTTGGCGGACAAAAATTCATTCCTGAAAGCATTCAAAAAGTTACAGCGCTCTCTGAGTATCGCAAAACACATTCGCTAAACTTCTTAATCGAAGTTGACGGCGGTGTAAACCTTGAAAATGGAAAATTGCTTGCAATGGCAGGTGCAGATGCATTGGTAGCAGGTAGCTTTGTGTTTAACTCACCCAATCCATCAGAGACCATTGCAGCTTTGAAAAACCTTTAATTTCAGTAACTTTAACGCGACACCAACGTTGCTTCGCCATGCGTATTTTAATCTCTCTTACCGCCGTATTCTTCTTAAACTTAGGTTTCGGTCAGCAAAATTTGGCCGAAAAAGAATTGCAGCTAAAAAATCGACTGGATGAACTTAGGGCGGCCAAAAGCGATGCCCAAATGCTTAAAATCAATGCGCTTTTTACCAAGGAAATGGGGGAATTCCTAAAGTCTGAAGGGGCTTTTCAGTTTCAATTCACCCAATTAAAATCCATAGCAGACCTAAAAAGCAGCGACCAATTGGTACGCATCATTCACTGGAATTTAGAATACAAGGATTTCTCTTACAGCTATGGAGGCTTTATCCTAAAATGGGATGAGGACAAAGAAACCTCGAAATTATTCGAACTGATTGATGTAATGGACCCATACACTGCCAAACCCGAGGGGGTTATCGATTCAAAAAGTTGGTATGGAGCGCTGTATTATGCAATCATCCCCATTGAGTTCAATTCAGAAATCCAATATACATTGCTCGGTTGGGACGGCGGAACGTCCGGAAGTACATTTAAAGTTATCGATGTACTCTCATTCAAAGGGAACGCAGCAAAATTTGGAAGCCCCCTCTTTCTACAAAAAAACAAAGTCCTCAAACGTGTGTTATTTGAATTTTCTGACAAAAGCAAAATGTCTTTGCGAATGGATGAAAAAAGAAACCGAATTGTTTTTGACCACCTTTCTCCTGAAAGCCCTGTCTTGGAAGGTGTTTACCAATACTACATGCCTGATTTTTCTTATGATGCGTATGTTTGGGATGAAAGTCAATTTGTATTACACGAAGATGTAATCGCCACCAATGACGAGTCAGAGAACAAGGAAACAACGATTTACACCATGGACCAAAAGACAGGCAAGGTAAAAAAGGACTCCTATAAACTCAAATGGATCAATCCGGAAGACCCAAATTTCAAGGGTGACATCGGACACGTAGCCAGAACACCAGAAACGGAAATAAATAAAGAAACCGACGACAATACAGCAATCGAAATGCCCAAGAAAAAATGGTGGGATCGTCGAAATCCAAACAACCTAAGTGTGACAACGGGTAAATACCGTAAGAACAGAAGACATCCACCAACCCCATGATAACACTCGGAATTTTCCACGAATTAGAAATTGCAAGGTTCACCCCGCAAGGCGCCTACCTCATGAACGAACAAGGCGATGAAGTCTTGTTGCCTAAGAAATACCTTGAACCGAACGCAGAAGAAGGTCAAATTGTCAACGTTTTTGTAATGAAAGATTCTCAAAACCGAAGGGTTGCCGTTACCGATACGCCTAAACTTTGCTTGGATGAGTACGCCTACCTCGAAATTGTCGAAGTGAATCCTTACGGCGCTTTTGCAGACTGGGGATTGGATAAAAACCTTTTCATACCGTACAGAGAACAAATTGGACTCATTGAAATCGGTGAATCGCACATTTTACAGTTGAAATACGATGAATCGACCGATCGATTGATTGGCTCGATGAAAACCCGAAAAGCTTTAATTCCATGTACTGAAGCGCTTGAAGGACAAAAAGTTAACTTTCTCTGTGTTGACCAACATGAATTGGGCTGGTTAGGGATTGTGAACAACTGTTATTCAGGAATCATTTACAACAATGACTGTATTATCCCAATGAAAACCGGTTTACGCATTGCTGCCTATGTCTTTCTGGTTCGTCCCGACGGAAAATTAGACCTACGCCTTGCGCCTGATGGTTACGAAAAATACGATGAAGCGACCGAAAAATTATGGGCCCATTTGCAAGAAAATAAGTTCCTTTTTCTTACAGACAAATCAGCACCCGAAGAAATCAATGCCCTAATGGGCATGAGCAAAAAGACTTTCAAACAGGCGGTTGGAAAATTGTACAAGGATCGAAAAATCAAGTTATTCGAAGATAAAATTGCACGGATTGATGAGTAAATCCTACGTGGAGCACTATTTGCACACTTATGCAGTACAACCAAGGGGTCCGCTACCCACCCTATTCGATTTCCCCCATCAATATGTCCCGAATGAATGGGCGTTAACCGCGGCGGATCAGCTTCAAGAATTAATCCCTAAGACCTTTGCGCACGACTTCAACACCCTTGGAAAAATGTTTGGCGTGCTGGTGGTTGATTCGCCTTTGGGAATAGGCTTCTTGGCTGGATTTTCAGGAAAAATTGACGAATCAACACAGTTCCAAGGGTTTGTTCCTCCGATCTACGATACACTGAATACGGAAGCATTTTTTAAACGCGGAGAGCAGGAATTAAATGACTTAACTCGTCGAATCAATGACCTTACGAATGGGGAACCGTTAAGCACAATCCAACAAGAGAAATCTAACTATGAATTGGATGCACAAGAGCGAATCGCAGCGCTGAAGAACGCAATAAAAGCCAAAAAGAATCTTCGAGATACCATACGAAATTCACCCAACCTAACGGAGGAGCTTGAAGCACAATTAGCGAATGAAAGTAAACAGGAACAGCTCATTTTAAAAAACTTAAAAAAGGAAATCCAAGCCACTGTAGAAGCACTAAACACCAAAATTTCTCTGATACAAGATGAAATCACTGCCTTAAAAGAAAAACGCACGAATCAATCCATCGCCTTGCAGCAAGAATTATTCAAGGCATATCGCTTCCTAAACTTCAACGGTGAAACATCCACAGTCCTTGACGTTTTTAAAGCCTTTAACAGCGATATCCCACCCTCAGGAACAGGTGAATGCGCCTTGCCAAAACTGCTCCACTTTGCAGCCTTAAATCAGTTGAAACCGATATGTTTTGCTGAATTCTGGTGGGGACAATCTCCTGTTGGTGAAATCAGAAAGCATGGGCATTTTTACCCAGCATGTAGAGCGAAGTGTGAACCAATTTTAGGGTTTATGCTCCAAGGGCTTTCCGTCGCAAAAAATCCAATCCTTTCGATCATAAACTCTTCGCCTTTACGCATTCTGTATGAAGATGACTTTTTAATAATTATCGATAAGCCAAGTGGCTTACTGTCTGTACCGGGTAGAAGCGACCTTGATTCGGCTGAGGATCGATTAGCACTGAGGGAAGGAAAAGGAGCGTATATAAAAGCGATTCATCGACTGGATATGGGAACTTCGGGTATATTGATGTTTGCAAAATCCCCCGAAATATTGGCAGCTATGCAAAGTCAATTCGCGAAAAACCGGGTCGCTAAAACGTATGAAGCGCTGTTAGACGGGATACCGAAAGCACTAGAAGGGATCATTACACTACCCCTGCGTCTAAACTTAGACCATCGTCCACACCAAATGGTCTGCTTTGAGCACGGAAAAAAAACGCATACGGAATTCAATGTCTTGGAATTTAAAGACAAGAAAACACGCATAGAATTCTATCCCAAAACCGGAAGAACCCATCAACTTAGGGTTCATGCTGCGCACCCGATGGGATTGAATTGCGCTATAGTTGGTGATGAGTTATATGGGACGTCATCCAATCGCTTACATTTACACGCTAAAGAAATTGAATGTTGGCATCCGGTCATTAATCAACCGATGAAAATTAGTTGTAAAACCCCTTTTTAGGAGATTTGGAGAAAATGACTGAGATAGAAACGTACATCCATGCGATTAAAGAAAAACATGGCGAAACCGCAATTAAGCAGTTATGTTTACTTTACCAACACCTGCAGCAAACCCTCCCAGAAGCCACAGAATGTATCAGTTACGGGATGCCCTGTTTTAAACAAGATAATAAACCCGTAGTATATTTTGCAGGCTACAAAGGACATATCGGATTTTATCCTACCGCTAAACCCATTGAGCACTTCAAAGAGCTTTTAATGAGCTATAAAACATCCAAAGGTGCGATACAATTCAATATTAATGAGCCACTGCCCATTGAATTAATTATAGAAATAACCTGTTTTCGATTAAATCAATTAGATTTGTGAAAAACAAAATTCAATCTTATGAATAAGGTAAAATTAATCCTAAAGTTCCTTTTTATTGTTTTTATTGTAATAAGTAATCATCTCAACGCACATGACATTCACACTGGGCATGCTGAAGGATTACCAAAAATAAGATTAAAGGACGGAGAAGAATTTAATGGAGGATTTATATTCGAGAAAGAAAACTATTGGTTTTTTCAAACTACCGATGGAACCATCAAGAAACTAAATCCACATCTATTAAACAATGAAGATTATTGCTTAATTAAAAATAAAATTACTCGAATCGAACATCTTAACCATAGCGTTCAATTAGAAACAAAAAAATTACCAAAAAATAAAAGCGTCAGTTCTAACTTAATCCCCTTAGTTTTTTTCGGACTTATTCTTGGAAGTATTCTAATGTCATTTATTTTTTGGCGAAATATCAATATAACAGGAATTTTTGCTTTTTCTGCACTGCTCGTCGCAAGTTCCTTTACCAATTCTACTTATAAACTTTTTAAAGGCATTGAAAAAACTACATCTCCATTACAAATTGATTCGGCGTTCATCCCATTTAAACCTCAAGTGAACACATTTTGGGATAATAACTATTTCTATGTGGAAAGTCACGGAATACCTACTACCCATGAAATGATGGTTGGTATTTCAAGTCATGGGTGGCAACAACAAGTTCCAATTCCTCAATGCTACATCGGCGCAAATTCATGGCCAATCCCATTAAATCCACAATTTGCAGTTAATCCTATTCCAATTGATTTCATACATTTTACGAGAGGAGCCATTGCAATTGCGGTAAACGGCGTTCCTATTTTTAATTATCACACCAATACTGGTGTTGATAGTTACCTGGATGGTCAGTTGGATGCTTATGGTGGTCATTGTGGAAAAGCAGATGATTACCACTATCATATAGCACCATTGCATTTATATAATCACACAGTGAGCACACTTCCAATTGCTTATGCACTCGATGGATTTCCAATCTATGGAAACCTTGAACCCAACGGCGCCTCGATGCAATCCTTGGACGTCCATCACGGACACGCATGGGCTAATGGATCTTACCACTATCATGGAACTTCAACAGCACCTTATATGATTAATAGTTTTGCCGGACAAGTAACGGAAGACGCTACGCATCAATTAATACCTCAAGCACAAGCGAGTCCTGTTAGGCCTTCACTAACACCATTAAACGGCGCATTAATAACATCTTGCATATTAAATGCATCCCAAAATGGTTATTCATTGTCGTATTCCTTAAATAATCAAAACTATGCTGTGAACTATAGTTGGACGCCAACCGGAATCTATACCTTCAATTTTGTATCTCCAAACGGCACAACAACACAAACATATAATGGCTTTACACCTTGTGAAATAATTGCAGGAAATATGGAAAATAAACTGAGTGTTTCATTAAAAATATTCCCAAACCCATCTACAAATTATTTAAGTATACAACTTAGTGAAGAACTGACTAAGAACGTTGATGAAATTCAAGTAATTGATTTATTTGGTAAAGAAATATCTCACCGTCACGGATTTTCAGGGTCAATCTCAATAAATGATATACCACCAGGCAGCTATTTACTTAAGATTAAAATGAAAAGTGGATCGGTATATATTGAAAAATTCATAAAGGAATAATACACAACTTTCTTTCCAGTACGATTCAACTAATTTAGATGCTAGTTTGAAAAAAGCCTGATTTCATTATCTTTGCCTCCAATATTAACGAGAATTTATGGCTTCTACCGCGGATATACGAAATGGATTGTGTATTAAACACAACGACAAACTTTTTCAAATCATTGAATTTCAACATGTAAAACCGGGTAAAGGCCCTGCATTTGTTCGTACTAAAATCAGAC
>Ga0209400_1003055_pt1 | contig 12346 bp, 9 predicted proteins | sample M_130807_EF_Meta_FD_187313 | JGI IMG/M metagenome (GOLD analysis project Ga0209400, IMG submission 187313) | Freshwater microbial communities from Lake Montjoie, Canada to study carbon cycling - M_130807_EF_MetaG (SPAdes) (version 2) | ecosystem: Environmental > Aquatic > Freshwater > Lake... | reverse complement strand
GCCAGGTAACCCTCAGCAAAATGGAAGACATGAGCGCATGCACCGCGTGCTCAAGCAAGCCACTGCAAGGCCGCCAGCGAGCAATATGCTTCAGCAGCAAGATAAGTTTGAGAGCTTTATGCAAGAGTACAACTTCGAACGGCCCCATGAAGGCATACAAATGAAGACTCCCGCTTCGCTTTACGAGCCTTCAACGCGTATCTACAAGGGCTTACCTGAATTGGAATATCCGTTTCATGATCGCACGGTAGTGATAACGGAGTGTGGTCGTATCTGCGTAGACCGGAGAAAAATCAGCGTCAGTACTGTGCTCGGCGGTCAGAAAGTAGGAATCAAACAGGTCGACGACCAAATCTGGCAAGTTAGCTTTATGGAATACGATTTGGGTTACTTCGACATGGACAGTTGCCGTATCGAACCTGGACCCAATCCATTTGGGCCCAAGTTGTTAACGATGTGATCGGTACAAACTGTAAATAGTGTCTTCAGTATGTACCCCTTTTTTTTGGCTCCTCGACCTGGGCTCGAACCAGGGACCTACGGATTAACAGTCCGGTGCTCTACCAACTGAGCTATCGAGGAATATATTTGGTTTTTTCTAGCAAGAAATGTGATTGGAGGGTATCAACTGTAAGTACTACACCCGTTCATTTTTGCTAGCGAACATTGTAACAAAAAAAACCACAGACTCAGAATAGCTCTGATTTACCAACCTTAAAAACAACGCTTTAATAATATCGTTTTGAGACTTTTAGCTGGGAGGATTAGCCTAGCAAACTTACATGCGCAGAAACAACACGCCAGCCTTCTTGGGTTCTAACCCACGTTTGACTTTGGCGTCCTGGAGTAGGTCTGCCTGCGCTTTGGAATTCAGTATTTGCAGTTGCGAAGTCTTCGCCGAAGGTGGAAATGATTGTGTTCATGCAAATTCGATCTACTCCTTGTGAGCGACTAGCTCTAAATTCTTTAATGGCTTCATAGCCATAAAGATTTTCTGCCACACCATAGCGAAGTGTGAGGGGGTTGTTCCAAAATAACTCATCCAAAACAGCAACATCATTTTGAAGAACTGCACTTTCATAACGTGCAAACTCCGCTTCGATTTCAGCCAAAACAAGCGGTGAATTAATTTGCATTTTTCAGTCCATTCTTAAAACTAAGCGAACAACAGCATACATCCTATGTTTTGACATAACAACACGACAAACCCCAGAAGATGTGTTTTACTAGTTCGACACCCAGTCAGGTATCCAAAAAATTGAGGAAAATGTCATTACACGCTTTCAATCTATCAACGGTTAAAGTTTGAAAAATAACTACCGTTTACTCAGCCTCAACTCCAGCTGCTTTCAATATTTTTGCCATAACTGGCGATTCATCGCGGATAGTCTCGACAACTTTGCTTGGAGTACTGTGTTGCGTTGTGACTCCAACCCTAGCGTAGGTTTCTCGAACATCAGGGGATTGCATCATTTTTCCCAATTCAGAATTGATGCGGTTGACAATTTCAACTGGTGTACCTTTAGGAGCAACGATAGACCACCAAACGCCGGAGTCAAATCCAGATAAACCTGATTCGCTCATTGTTGGTACATCTGGTAGGGCCGCTGATCGCTGCAAACTGGTTACAGCAATAGCACGTAGTTTTCCGGATTTGATATGTGGCATTGCTGGCACCATGTCAGAAAACACCATTTGTATCTGTCCGGCTAAAAGGTCTGTTACAGCTTGGATGGTTCCCTTATAGGGTATGTGTACTATGTTTACTCCGACAGCGCTTTTGTACATCTCACCACTGATGTGAGATTGAATTCCCTTACCGCCTGAACCAAAATTAAGCTTGTTTGGGTTCGCCTTGGCGTAAGCCGTTAACTCTGAAAGTGTCGTTACCGGTAAGGATGGATGAACAACAAGCACTTGACCCGCTGAGGCAACCAGTGAGATTGCGGCAAAGTCGTTAACAGGATCAAAGGGCAGTTTCTTGAATAAATGTGGGTTGGTTACTACCGTACTACTGTTAGAGAGTAATAGTGTGTAACCATCTGGAAGCGACTTTGCTGCCGCTTCATGACCAATATTGCCACTAGCTCCGGCGCGGTTGTCTACCGTAACTGTTTGGCCGAGTCCTTCTCCTAGCTTGGTTGCAATTAATCGAGCTAGTACGTCACTAGTTCCGCCAGGAGGAAATGGTGCAATCAATTTAATTGGACGGTTTGGATATGCAACTTGAGAATTCACCGAAATTGATGTTGTTGCACTAGCCAAAAAGAACAGGACTAGTAAAACGTAGCGTAAAGGATTAGTGCTATTGAACATCATTGAATACCCCTGAGATTTATAACAATCCAAATAACTTTTACTGATTTATCGAAGCTGTCGTGTTTGATAGTAAGCGGGTTAGACTGAATTGAACCAAGGGTTTTTATTTAGACTATTTAATAAATTTTGGTGCGCTAATATGTTTATTGATACCAAACTAACTTTGCATAGTCGTGTGTCAGAAGTCTATACATCAGGCGATTACTCATCGTTTGTGATTTATAGAAATCATTAACCATATCTTTTGCTTGATAAATCTTTAAACGTGAATTTCATTAAAAAATATGGCAAAACTTTCAAAAAAACATAACCCGCTTACTGAATTTTCAGTAGACCGTAACTTGATTTCTTATGTTGGTAAAGACCTACAGCGACCTGAATGTATTTTGGCTGAGCGGGATGGAACTTTGTGGGTGGCAGATGCACGCGGTGGTGTGACTCGAATCGATTCTGATGGAATGCAGAAATTTATTGGCCAGAAAGCGAATAGCGTCTTTGAAAGCGCAATCGTATCTAGCACTGAAACTTTTGAGTCAAAGTTCACTATAGGAACTCTTCCTAATGGAATGGCTTTTTCTTCTGACAGTCAGATACTAATCGCAAATTTTGGCACAGATGTATTGGAGATCATGGATCGCCAAGGAAACACGCGCACCCTTTATGACCGAATTGATGGTGAGCCTATAGGTAAGGTTAACTTTGTTTTGCGAGATAGTAAAAACCGGATATGGCTAACCATTTCTACACGTGTTAACCCCTGGACGTTAGCAGCTAGTAGTCGAGTATGCGATGGCTACTTAGCAGTAGTAGACGAGCGTGGCATTCGAGTGGTAGCTGATAATTTTTACTTTACCAACGAGATACGATTGGACGCACAAGAAGAGTGGATGTACATAGTTGAGACTACTGGGCCACATATTTCCCGTATGCGGTTACGTGAGTCTGAAGAAGGCGTTACCTTAGGTGAACGTGAGATTTTTGGTCCTAGCCATTTAGGTGGCTATCCGGACGGCATTGCTTTTGATAGTTTCGGAAATCTTTGGTGTACGTTAGTAATGGTGGATCAATTGATTGCATTGACTCCTCAAGGTGATAAATTGTTACTTTTGGATGATGGTGAACCTGAAGCAAGTCGAATTTTGTTAGAAAAAATAGCAAGTGGACAGTCAAGTACCGAAGATATGAGCAGAGCTCATGGGACTGTTGCACCATGGATGGCAAGTGTTACTTTTGGCGGTCCAGATCTACAAACAGTTTATATTGGTAGCTTGCGTGGAACAACTATCCCTTTCTTTAGATCCCCAGTGGCAGGTTTACCAATGGTGCATTGGAGATAGAAAAAAATTCACCATAATAAATTTATTTTTCTGCTTTTACACTTACATAAATTCCAGTTGCAATTATTAAAAATGAACCTACCCATGTAAAAGCGTCCGGAAAATCGTTGAACAACCAGTAGCCGACAAATACTGATCCAATCATTTGCCAATAATTAAAGGGTGAAACAAAGTTAGCAGGAGCGTAAGTCATAGCGCGAGCTATGCAGTAGTGTCCAAAGCCACCCAAGGCCCCTAAACTGCAAAATAAAGCCATGTCAACTAATGACTCTGGTGTTTTCCAAGAAAAAGGTAAAGCTAAAGACATTACGACTGAACCCACTAGTGCAGAGTAAATCACTGAAGTTTCAGGAGGGTCAATACCAGCAACTCGCCTTAATAGTATTTGATACAAAGCAAAAAAAGTAGCGCTAACTAGAATCAAAAGTGATGCCCAGTGAAATAACTCCGTACCAGGTCTAATGACTATAAGAACTCCGAAAAAACCAAGTGTCACTGCAATTATTCTTGATCGAGTTACCTGCTCTCCAAGTATTCGATTAGCTATTAAAACAACAATTAATGGTGCTGTAAAAGTAATTGATGAAGCTTGTACTACTGAAATATATTTAATGCCAGCAACGAATACAAATGTAGACGCCAAGATCAAGCAAGACATTAAAATTTGCGCGCTTGGTAGACGTGTTGTGACTATTTTTAAGCCATACTTTGGAACAAGAAATATTAAGACCAAAAGCAGGTGTGATAGAAATCGAGCCCAAACGACCTGCTCAAAAGAATAATTGATTGATAGTAATTTAGCTATTCCGTTCATCAATGGAAACAAAGAGCCAGCAATTAACATGAACAAAATGCTTAGCAATGGCCTATGCAAATTTTGTGGGCTTTTATTAGTGGGCAAAGTGGCTAACGACAATTCAAGCAATTCTCATAGTATTACAAGATTTAACATACTTGAGGATATTTTTCGAATGAGGCTTTTGTCATCCCTAAAAGACTGCATTATTTGAATTTCTTAAATTTATGAATCTTCGCCAATTAGAGTTTTTTAAGCAAATAGCCGAGTCAAAAAGCATGACGCGGGCTGCGAATTTGCTTCATATAACGCAACCAAATCTTACACGCCAGGTTCAACAACTTGAAAAAGAACTCGGGGTCCTGCTATTTATTAGGTCTGATAAAGGGGTTTCATTAACTCCAGCTGGATTAGAGCTACATGAAAGAGCAGACCTTTTATTAAAACAAGTTCGTCGTATTCAAGATGACATTGGCAAATATGCAACTGAGCCTAAAGGTGACTTGCGTATAGGCTTACCTCCTTCGCTTTTTGATGTGGTTACAAGTAGATTGATTTCTGAATTTGCAATTCAATATCCAGAGGTTCGACTCAGTATTACAGAGGGACTAAGTGCAACATTGCATGAGCTTGTTCTTACCGGAAAGATAGATGCCGCAGTTGTATCTGATATCGAGCCACTCGGCCTATTGAGCAGTCGTGCGCTTTTAAGTGAGCAACTCTACTTAGTAGGTTCTATACATAGTCAACTTGAAATAGATCATTTCATAGATCTTCAATCATTACTCACAAGGCCTATGTTGTTGACTTCTGCGCCAAATGCAATGCGTACTTTGGTGGATCGAAAAATGATTGCACTTGGTGAAAAGATTCAGCCCAAGCTGGAAACTAACTCTTCGCGGTTGTTGTGCGACTTGGTTATGAGAGGTGTTGGCTTCACTGTGCTTCCCTATAGCGCAATAAATACCTTGCACAGAAGTGGGCAACTAAGTGCGGCGCCAATTCAAGGGGTTGAAATTAGTTGGACCTTGGTTAATGCTAAAGACCGAAGTTTCTCATTAGCAGGACATAGACTTCGCGAACGTTTAACTGAAATGCTGCACCAGCAATCACTTCAAGGCTGGTGGCTAGGAGTTCGATGGAGTAATTTAAAGTGATTTCTATGCTGTCGTAAATAAGTCAGTTACGGTGAGATGTTATCGATCACATGCTTTAAAAGCATTGCTTTCTAAAAATTCTCCTTAAAGATTATCTATATCTAGATTCGCACAAGATAAGGATGAATAGATGGAGCATTATCAAGTCGGCGTAGACATAGGTGGTACGTTCACAGATTGTGTCGTGATTACCAGCAAAGGAGAGCTGCTCGCGGCAAAATCTCCCTCGACCCCACCAGCTTTTGCGAACGGCATGCTCAATGCAATGGGACTAGTTGCTGAGCGGCTGGGGTTAGATTTTGAAGAGTTTTGTAAACGCATTAAATTGTTAACTCACGGGACAACAGTTGGCACAAACACTTTGATTCAACGCAGAGGGTCCAAGGTAGGACTTATTACCACCAAGGGCCACGAGGACATCATTCACATCATGCGTGGATCTAGGGGTATCGATTCGCGTAACTTGAATCAGTTAGTTCACTTTCCTGAAAGTCAGAAGCCCGTCCCGATTGTTCCGAAACGATACATAAGAGGTGTGTCAGAGCGAGTTGACTGCAACGGTGATGTGGTGGTCGAACTTAATGAGAGCGAAGTATTAGCTTCTGTAGACGAATTGCTCGCTATGGGTGTGGAAGCTTTCGCCGTCTGCCTCTTGTGGTCTTTTAAGTACCCTCATCATGAACTGCGAATTGCCGAATTGATTAGACAACGTGCACCTGGAATCTTTGTTAGTTGTTCAGTTGAGCTAGCTCCAAAGTGGGGGGAATATGAACGTCTTACTGCAACGGTACTTAATGCATATATTGGGCCAGTAACTTCAAATTATCTAAAGCAACTGGATCAGCGGCTTAAATTGGCTGGTTATCGACATCCTTTGCAGATTACTTCATGTGGGGGCGGATCTATCTCAGTCGATCGTGCCATCCAGGCTCCACTTTTGACTTTGGATTCAGGCCCTGTTTCTGGCGTAACAGCTTCAAAATTTCTAGGTCAATTAATAGGCTGCGAAAATATTATTACTACCGATATGGGAGGGACCTCTTTTGACGTGGGTATTATTTATAAAGGGCGCCCAGCGTATAACTCTATAGCTAACGTTGCCCAATATGAATACTTCATACCAAAGGTAGATATACAAGCTATCGGATCGGGTGGGGGTTCTTTGGCGCGAGTCGATTTACTGACGCGTACTCTTCGAGTGGGGCCGGATTCTGCTGGTGCCGATCCGGGTCCTGCTTGTTACGGAAAGGGTAATCTGACTCCTACTGTGACCGATGCTGATGTTGTTTTGGGTTACATAGATCCTGATAATTTTCTCGGTGGTCGGATTAAACTTGATCGTGCAAAATCTTACGAAGCAGTAGAGCGTGTTGCCAAAGAGATTGGATTGAGTGTCTTGGAGACTGCAGCAGGTATTGCCAAGATAGCCGAGTTCAAAATGGCTGACATCATACGTAAGACCACTGTTGAAAAAGGTTTTGATCCTCGCGATTTCACAGTATTTGCATTTGGTGGTGCCGGCCCAGTCCATGCTGGTGTTTTTTCGCGTGAGCTAGGTGTGCAACGTGTTTTGATTCCACTCAATAGGATTGCCTCTACATGGTGTGCTTTTGGTGCTGCTACTGCTGACATGCTTCACGTTCATGAGCAAGTGGATATTCAAAGCTCACCTTTCAATTTGGCGCATGTGAATAAGATTTTGATGCAGTTAGCTAACCATGCCACTTCGCAAATGAAACAAGATGGCGTGATTAGTTCCAAAGTTCATCTAAGCTTTTCAATTGATATGCGACATCGAGGTCAAATCAATGAAGTGGAAGTTGAGTTGCCTGCATTTGGCGCACGTGCAAAACCCCAGCTTACAAAGGCAGGACTTGATAACCTTAATCAACTCTTTTATGAGCGCTATGAGGCTATATACGGAAAAGGATCCTCATATAGCAATGCGCGTCTAGAAATGGTCACATTTAGAGTTCGCGCTCGCAGTGCCACACAAGAATTAGAGCTAAAGCGTAGTCCGAAAAAACGGCAAACAAGTGCATCTGCTGCAATTAGTGGTCATCGTCAGGTGTACTGGAGCGATCTGAGTAAATCTATGCGAACTCCTATTTACAACGGAGCTCTTCTTACCAATGGATTATTGGTGGATGGACCTGCAATTATTGAGACGACTGATACCAATATCGTTGTTCAACCTAAACAACAACTTCGCGTTGATGCGCTTGGAAATTTCGAACTTCATTTTGTGAGCTAAAACATGTCAAAAACAAGTGAAACACATCATGGCAATTCTTTCGACGCGATTAAAGGGGGATACATTCCTCCTGATAAGTTGCGTATTTCGCCCAAACTTAAACTCCATAAGGACATAAGTAGTAAGCTCGACCCAATCACATACGAGGTGATTCGCCATAGTCTTTGGAACATCAATGAAGAACATGGTGCAACTATTCAACGTTTATCAGGTTCGCCAGTGGCCATGTATGCATTGGATCTTAACCCTTCAGTATTGACAGAGGAGGGCGAGTTTGTATTTTTTGGTCCTTACATGCAATATATGTCGGGGGTGGCAGACACACAAGTTAAATGGATTTTAGAAAATAGATCCGATAACCCTGGTATTCGTGATGGGGATATGTTCCTAGCAAATGATCCTTGGGTTGGCGCTGCCCATCAACAAGATGTGATGCTGATTTGCCCTGTTTTCCATGAGGATCAATTATTTTGCTGGGTTACTAATTGTTTGCACCAATACGATATTGGAGGAATCACGCCTTCAAGTTTTTGTATGTCTGCCGAAAGTGCATTCGAGGAGGGCCTGTTGGTTCCCCCTGTAAAAATTATTGAAAATGGAGAAATCCGACGGGATATTGAAGAGTTATATCTCAGATCTTCACGCAAACCTGAAGCTGTTGCGCTGGACTTTCGTGCACAACTTGCAGGCAATAACACAGCTAAGGCGCGTGTTGAAGCCTTGCTAAAACGTTATGGGGCTAGTACCGTAAAGTCGGTGATGCGAAAAATTTTGACTGATGGAGAGCAATCTTTTTTGGACAAAATGAGTCGGTTACCTGATGGAGTTTGGCGTGATCGTAGCTATATTGAATGTTGTAGACCGGGAGATCGACGTTCGCATAAAGTGATGATCAGTCTGGAGAAAAAAGGGCATAAACTTATTTTCCGGAATGAGGGTACTGTTGATCAAGATGGCGCAATGAATTCAACCTATTCTGGTTGGCGCGGTTCGATTATGGTGGCGCTTAACCAACTCTTATGTTGGGATCAGTATTTTGCTATTGGCGGTGCTTTGCGACATGTTCGCTTTGAGCCGACTATTGGTTCAATGAATTGTGCTAATTTTCCAGCCTCAGTTTCTACAGCACCATTACAAGCTATGGAAATATCTTTATATCCAACCTACAACGTGCTTGGAAAAATGATCTACGGTGACTCCCAAATGCGCAAAGACATCATGTGTATTGGAGGTACGAGCCAGTGGCCTGCAACAATTTTCCGCGGTACAGACCAATGGGGTGATCCTTTTGGATATGTTTTGGTTGACCCTATAGGTGGCGCTATCGGTGCATTTGCTAATGCTGATGGTATTTCTACTGGTGGACAATCACGAACACCAATTTGCAAGCTTCCAAATATTGAACACACCGAACAGACATTCCCTTTGCTTTTTTTATATCGCAAGGAAGTGGTTGACTCTGGTGGGGCGGGGCACTTTCGTGGTGGACTATCAGCTGAGTCCTGCTTTATTCCCCACGGAACAAATTCCATTACACACGACACTCTCTCATCGGGAAATGCTATTCCCACTTCAACTGGATTAATGGGGGGGTATCCTGCAACAGTAAATGTTTATAAGTTTCATAAAGACTCCAATATCGAAACTTTAATGCAGACAAGTCAGATGCCTTCGGATATTTCTGAAGTTGGTGGACGTGAAGAAGTACTCGCATTAAGACAACAAAACTTTTTACAAAATCCAAGTGATGTTTATTCGGTGTTATGGACCGGTGGCGGCGGCTTTGGGGATCCATTTGAACGTGATCCCGAATTAGTTCGATTGGACGTTGTAGAAAATATGGCTGTATCACACGAAGCAGCAAAAGAGATTTACGGTGTTATTTTGGATGGTGATAGGCTGGATGTGAGAGCCACTGAAATTAACCGTAAAAATTTGAAAAAGACACGAAGTACGCACCCTCGTACTATTGACTTGCCTTTGCGTGCTGTGAAAGGAAAATTACTTCGGGAAGTTACACCAAGCCTCGCAGTAAGGAGCGATCCTGAGAACAAAGGTCACGCTAGTAAACGCTGGTGTTGTATGAGTTGCGCTACAGATCTTGGCCCTCTGAGCAGTAACTACAAAGATGCGTGCTCAACACTTACTGCCCCAATAACCGCAGCTAATCCACATGTTGGAGACTACCGCCGCTATATTGATGATGAGCCGCTTTTTCGTCAGTACTTTTGCCCAACTTGCGGTAGTTTGATTGAAAATGAAGTTGCTCGAGTTGGTGACGATTACTTGCGAGATATTGAATTAAAACTGTAATCATCTAGCATGATTCAAAGCCCCTTTTCTGGAATGAACGCAATCATTACTGGCGCTGGTACTGGGGTTGGTGCGGCCACCGCTTTAGCCTTGGCTAGAAAAGGCGCTAATGTGCTGATTAACTACCGGAGTAGTTCAGCATCAGCGAAAGTTGTATGTGAGCAATGTCTTCAACTTGGAGTTGATGCATTTGAACTCCAAGGTGATGTGTCTAAAGAAGACGACTGTTCCTATTTAGTAAGCAGTGCCATAAAGCGCTGGGGAACTCTAGATTTATTAGTGAATTGCGCTGGCATTACCCAGTTTGTTCCAATGGAGCAGCTTGACAAGCTTAATGTGCAAGATTTTCAAGATATTTATCAAGTAAACACACTAGGACCATTTCTAATGGCTAGGGCATCGTCCAAGAATATGCGACCTGGCTCTGCAATTGTTTCTGTTTCATCCTTATCAGCTCAAACTGGCCAAGGAAGTTCTATACCTTATGTTTTGTCTAAAGCCGCACTTAATGCGCTTACTCTATCTTTGGCTCGCGTTCTATCTCCCGGGATTAGGGTTAACGCTGTTATGCCAGGAATGATTGAAGGTCGTTGGTTGCTAAATGGATTAGGAGATGAGCAGTATCAGCGCGTAAAGCAAAGTTTTACTGAAACATCATTGCTTGGAAAAATTTGTTCCTCTGAAGAAATCGCAAATTCCCTGTTGTGGCTTCTAGATCCAAGTTGTATTATGACTGGGCAGGTGGTGACAGTAGATGCAGGCTTTTCACTTGGAAAACCTCCAACGCCTAGCGTATCAAATCGTTAGTGAAGGGTTGAAAGAATAGTATTTACAAACAATTAGGAGGCAATCATGGGTAATTCGATTTTCAAAAGAATGCTATTTTGTTTTTCTGTTTTGCAGAAATCTGTTTTAGCTGGTTTAATTTTTGGTTTTTTTTCGCTAGCTTCATATGCAAGCGACTATCCAAATAAATCTGTAAAAGTTATTGTTCCCTTTGGTGCCGGGACTTCGCCAGATGTTGTTGCGCGACTTTGGGCAGAAAGGATGAGTCAAGCTTTAGGTCAACCCTTTGTTGTTGACAATAAGCCAGGGGCGGCTACTATTATTGGTGCTCAAACAGTAGTCACAGCACCAGCGGATGGTTATACCGTTTTATATACTGCTCAAAATACTGTTTCAATAAATCCTTTTGTTTATAAAAATCTATCCTATAAAGCTGACGATTTAGTACCGGTTAGTCAAGTTGCAGAAGTTCCGCTAATACTAATTACATCAATGCAATCGCCGTTCAAGTCTTTGCAAGAAATGATAACCTTAGCAAAACAAAATCCGGGTAAATATAGTTTTGCTAGCTACGGGGTTGGTCAAAGCACTCATGTGACCATGGAGCGTTTTCTCAATGCTGCTGGAATAAAAATGATTCATATCCCATATCGCGACAACCCGATGAATGATGTGATTAGCGGAACTGTTAATTTTCTCTTTGACGCTAGCACCACAGCTGTACCTCAAATTAAAGCAGGCAAAGTTCGAGCACTTGCAATATCAAGTGCGCAACGTTTGAGCGTATTGCCTGAGACACAAACCGTTGCGGAAGGGGTGCCTGGATTCATGGGTGACTCTTGGACCGGAGTGTTAGTCCGTAAGGGTACGCCAGAAGATATTGTCCAGAAGTTGTCAAGTGAGACTATAAAGATTCTTGGGAATGTATCTTTTCAGAAAAGACTACAAGATGTTGGCTTAAAAACTGGCATCGGTTCAAATATTGATTTCGCTCGGTTTATAGCTAATGAATCTGCGACTTACTCAAAGGTCATACGCGATAACAATATCGCTGCAGATTAACAAATTTAAAGTTTTTTTTAGAAACCTAATTTTCACTTTGAAATAATTAAGGAGTACGTATGGCCGAGTATTACAACGAAAGTAGAGATTCCCTCAAGGACCATCAAGGTTTACCTGTTGGAAAACTTGCAAAGAGAACCGTGTTGGTGGACAACGAAGTTACCAGGGTCAGTTATTTCGAGCTAGAGCCAGGAGATAACACTGGTTGGCATAAGCATGAATCAGATTACGCGGCCCTTTATCTGACAGACGCCAAGCTATTCCATACACGGATTGATGGAACTCAATTCACCTCGGAGCACAAAGCTCGTGAATTCAAGAT
>Ga0209400_1003054_pt1 | contig 12347 bp, 34 predicted proteins | sample M_130807_EF_Meta_FD_187313 | JGI IMG/M metagenome (GOLD analysis project Ga0209400, IMG submission 187313) | Freshwater microbial communities from Lake Montjoie, Canada to study carbon cycling - M_130807_EF_MetaG (SPAdes) (version 2) | ecosystem: Environmental > Aquatic > Freshwater > Lake... | reverse complement strand
CTAAAGGCAATTGACCCAAATGCTACAGAATTTGGTCGCGGTTCTAAGTAACCGATAGCGCGAGGCAAACTAAGAGGCTCACCCCGAAAGGGGTGGGCTTCTTTTTTTATGCCATTTTGTAAAGTTCTCCACAGTTATGACATTTAATATCTGAGGCGCGTTGTCCATACCTAATTCCGCCTAGCCAAAGTTCTAAATTTTCAAAACTATTATCATCACGAATGCCATTGATATGATGTACTGATTCATACTTCTCTAAATATCTATTAAGTTTATTTTCCATAATAAATCTATGTTCTGGAATCCATTTGTCTTTTACTTTAACCCAAGCGTACCCATCTTTTTTAGATACTTTTCTTGTATCAGATGTATAGTTCCAATTCTCTGGTTTGCCTGATGATCCACCTGATTCCTTAGCCACATCTAATCTACATTTATCACAGTATTTTTTTGGAGAAGGGTGTCCATTTTTTCTTATCTTTAACGTAATAGAATCCTGACACCTTATACAAGTACCAACCATATTTACCACAGCCTCTCCAACGGTTTAATAAGGTCTATTCTACCCTATCTGGATTGTCTACTGGGCACGGCACGCAGACCAAATTGCCACAACTGACACAAGTGGCATCTAAAAAGTACCAAACTAATTCATAATTTTCAAAGCTACACATAACATTGAAGACCTGACAGCCACAAGAGCAAGTATGAATTGCACCAAGAGCGCGAAGATCTGAACCAAAGGGCTCAGGAAGGGTATTCCTGCGCCATCTAAACGATGGCAGGGTTGGTAGACGGAACCGCAGGGTTACTGTACGGTTGGTACCGCTGCGCCCTTTGAGGGCGCCCGTCTGTTTAATTCGCCTCACGGCTCATATTGTAGTGACTAGTAGGTGTCGCTACGCGACGACACGCCGATGACTGGTATGCTCTCCAGTATGACAACAATCGCGGCACTTGAAGGTATTGATTACGCTGTTCTAGTAGCTGACTCACAGATTACCGAGGACAACCTAGTAACCTTAGCAACGAGTACGCCAAAGATTATTGAAGTGGGTAAGTATCTCATCGGTATCTCAGGTGATACTAGACCTGGTGACATCCTTGCCTACAATTGGAAGCCACCGCTCTATCGTGGTGAAGACCCAGCACAATTTATGGGTCGCAAGATTATCCCAAGTATTCTCACAGCATTTAATGACAACAACTACGACTACAACAAGGTGGACAAAGATGGTGGCTTCGATTATCTCATTGCTTTTAACGGCAATATCTTTCGTATTGCTTGTGATCTCTCTTTTTTCCAAGCAAATCACGGAGCGTACGGTATTGGTAGTGGGGGGCAGCTTGCTCTTGGCTACCTGTATTCAATTTGCAAACGTGATATGGAGTTAGACTACGCAAAGCGACACGCCCGTAAAGCTGTTGAGATTGCGTCGGTCCTTGATGCCAACACTGGTAAGCCTCTACAATTGGTGGTGCAGGAGAGGATGTAGCTATGGATATTAAAACAATAGCAATGACAGATGAATACGCTGCTCATTACTTTTACGAGATGGGTTGGAAGGCTTGTAGATTAGCCTACAAATTACACGAAGAGGCTAACGATGACAGTAACTGACCCAAAGGAACTATTACTGACTGCACTCCTTGCAGGAGATGCTAAGCGTTCACGATCTACACAAGTACAGATTGGTCCATCAGAGGTAGGTGGCTGTCGCCGTAAGGTGTGGTACCGACTGAACGATCAACCTGAAACTAATGACAATGAACTAAAACTTGCTGCGATAATGGGTACTGCTATCCACGCAGAGATTGAACGAGCACTAGCAGATAATCCAGATGTGCTGATTGAAACCGAAGTTGAATACAACGGAATGAAAGCACACATTGACTGTTTTGTACCTAGTACTGGTGATGTGATTGACTGGAAGACAAGCAAGGTCCGGAACCTTTCTTACTTTCCAAGCAATCAGCAACGGTGGCAGGTGCAGCTATACGGCTACCTCCTAGCTAAGAACGGCTATGCGGTCAACCGAGTGTCACTGGTAGCAATTGCCAGGGACGGGGACGAAAGAGATGTCAAGGTTCACACCGAAGACTACGATGAGTCCATTGCACTAGAAGCACTCGGTTGGCTAGCGGCTGTTAAAGAAGCAGCAGAGCCACCAGCACCAGAGAAGGACGCAAGTTACTGTCAGTTCTATTGCAAGTACTATGACGCAAGTGGGCAGATGGGATGCGTTGGTCTAAAAAAAGAACGTACACCAGTCAATGAAGTAATCATTGCTGATGAAGATATTGACAAGAACGCACTTTTGTACTTACAGTTAGCAGTGCAGATTAAAGAGTTAGAAAAAGAGCAAGATTCTTTGAAGGCATCCTTTGAAGGAGTAATGGGTACTACTAATTCAGGTATTGAACTCAGTTGGACAACTGTTAAAGGGCGAGAGTCAGTTGACAGTGACGAGGTAGAAAAACTATTAGGGTTTGTCCCTAAGAAGATAGGAGCTGAGAGTCAGCGACTATCAGTAAAACAAAGTGGAGGCAAGTAAATGGCTACAGAAGGAACTAAATATCAGATCAACTACAAGTTGAATGATGGAACACTCATCAATCTTTACGCAGCAACAGTTCAAGAATTAGAATCAGGTCTTGCAGATCTTGCAATGAACGCAATGAACATCCGTGCAACTGGAGCAGAGTTATCAGGTGGAGCACCAGCACCAACAGTTGCAGCAGTAGCGCAGCAGTTCAACGCAGCACCAGTACAAGCTGCACCTGCACCAGCAGGTAATGGTAACTCTTGTAAGCACGGTCAGATGTCACTGCGTTCGGGTGTAGGACAAAAGGGTCCGTGGTCAGGTTATATGTGTGCAGCACCCAAGGGTGCGCCAGATAAGTGCGAGACAATCTGGGTTCGATAACCAATGCGGGAGCCGAGTCATTACGAAGCTCCTAGTTGTGCAACTATCGGTGGGGACTTTTGGTTTCCAGATGTATCTACTGGCAATAAAGAAGTATCAGTTGATGATGCTAAATTTGCAGTAGATATATGTAATAGATGTCCCCATCGCAGAGAATGTGCTGAGTGGGGAATAACCAAAGAATACTTTGGCATCTGGGGTGGTCTAACTATTAGACAACGCCAACAGATCAGAAGTCAACGAGGGCTTACATTGAAACAGGAGAAGGACATTGCTTAATCTTTCCCGCGCTTGGAGTGGAGTGCTTACCAAAGCAACACCACTACCTGATGTGTGGGATGGGTTAAAGGCAGAAGGTATTAAGTTTCGCAGAGGCCAAGTATGTATGGTAGCTGCTGCACCTAATGCTGGTAAGTCTATGTTCGCTCTGGTCTATGCAATCAAAGCCAAAGTTCCTACACTTTTCTTCTCCGCAGATACTGATACCACTACTGTAATGATGAGGTCTGTATCGCATCTATCTGGTCACTCACAAGTGACAGTAGAGGCAAACCTTTCAGACAATAGCCAGTACTACAATGCACACTTAGATAAAGTTTCACACATCAAGTGGGTCTTTGATTCTTCTCCAAACATTGACGACTTGGAGTTAGAGATCAGGGCCTATGTTGAACTTTTTGGACAGCCACCTGAGTTGATTGTCATTGATAACTTAATGAACATAACCGCTGAGACGGACAACGAGTGGGCTGGACTGAGAGCAATTATGATGGAGCTACACGATATGGCACGCAAGACTGAAGCCTGTGTAGTAGTGCTTCACCACGTATCAGAACAGTCAGAGTATGGTTCACCTTCTGAACCACCTCATCGCAGAGCAATTCACGGAAAGGTCAGTCAGTTACCTGCACTGATACTTACATTGGGATACGATCCAGGACAGGCAACCTTGAAGGTTGCAGCAGTTAAGAATAGGTTTGGGCCACACCAACCAGACGGAAAGAAATACGTACAGCTACTGGTAAACTACGCAGCAGTACAGATCTCAGACCAAAATGAATTTGGTTGGATGTTACGAAGAGATGCTATGAGTGGATACCAAGGAGGAATAAATGTCTGAACAGTTATCAAATAAGTACAGAGACAATCTAAGGATTGATGCAGTGCGTGATGCTAGTAACAAACTACGTGCAGAACTAGATGCCATCAAGGTAGACCTAACCAACTTCGTTGGTGCTCTGCTGCAATCTGGTGTTGTCGAATTAGTTAAAGATGAGGAAGGCAATGTCATCTACAAGATCAACAAGGTTGTATTGGTAGATGAGTCAGTACAACAAGACTAAAGGTTCTCAGTTTGAGACAGATGTAATGAAGTGGCTCCGCAAGTGCGGTGTCATTGCAGAACGTCTGACTAAAGCTGGGGCAAAGGATGAGGGCGACATCGTAACTGTTATCGCGGGAAAAACCTATATCCTTGAACTCAAGAACAGGCAGACCCTTTCACTGCCTGAGTTCTGGAGAGAAGCACAAGTTGAGGCGCTTAACTATGCTAAGGCAAGAGGTCTTGGGGAAGTCCCATTGTCTTATGTAATAGTTAAGCGTCGCAACGCACCAATAGATCAAGCCTGGGTCATTCAAGACCTAGCACAATGGTTAAAGGAGAAACAGTAATGCCAGTTCCAGAAGGTGTAATCACAACATCAGAGATACTACAACCAGTACAAGAAGAAGTAGTTGAAGTTTCAACTACAGAAGAAGCTGAAGAAACAGATGACAACTAAGATAGGCTTACCTGAAAATCGCAACCGATTAAAGGGTGCGGGCATAGAGCACGCTAGGAGTGCATCATTTGATGCAGGATACAATGCAGGCTTTGATGCAGGCGTAGAGTATTACCGTAAACAAACTGCTGAGTTTATTCATCAGCTTGGTATTAACTCTACACACTATGACGGATACAACGCTCTTGTCTATGCCTATCAAGCACACAACATTGCATTAGGCACCCATACTTGGGAGTTCTATGTTGAACAAGAAAAAAAAGAATACGAAGAAGGAAAAAATGATCTGTCAGAACTGTCATAAAGGCGGAGAAGAGAACACTCTTACCCACTACAAACGTTCAGCTCATTGGCACGATAAGTGTGATGATAAGGGGTGTGTATGCCAGCACAAGACTGGTCCAGGGTACGTAAAGCGGGCAGATACAAAGGTGCCATTGATGCAAATACAATCCCCATAGGTCCTATTGTCCAGCACTTCGGCGGTGAAGTAAGAGAGGGTAAGAGCGCATCAGTTAGATGCTGCCTACATAGCGACAGTCGCAGGTCTGCTGTTATGAATACCTACGACAACCTGTACTTCTGTCACACCTGCGGTAAGGGTGGCAATGCAGCTAACTTAGTGTGCATACTAGAGAACTTGGAGTTTAATGATGGCCTCAAACGTGCAGTCGAAATTGCTACTGGAAGCGGCGCAACAATACGCTCAAGCAATAAGTCCCGAAGCACTGGTCGTATTAAACGCACGTGGGATCTCTGAAGAGACAGCAGGACTGTTCCAACTAGGAACTATTACAAACCCAATCAACGGTCACGAGATGTATGAAGGGTGGCTATCTATCCCTTACCTTACTGCCTCCGGTGGTTGTGTTGGGTTTAAGTTTAGACGATTAGATGATGCCAAACCTAAGTATGGATCTCCTACTGGGCAGAAGGCACATCTGTATAATGTTTGTGACATCACTCTTGATTCACCACACATCGTTGTATGTGAAGGTGAACTAGATGCGATAGTTACTAGCGGAGAACTTGGGATACCAGCAGTGGGAGTACCAGGTGTTGCAGCCTGGAAGCCACACTTTCCTAAGCTCTTTGCTGGTTATGAAACTATCTTTGTTGTTGGCGATAATGATATTAAAGAGGATGGTTCTAACCCTGGTGCTGAGTTTGCTAAGCGCGTGGCGAACGAGGTAATGAACTCACAAATTGTTACACTACCACCAGGTATGGACATCAATGATTACTACTTGGCTAATGGGATTGATGCTACGAGGAAGTTACTGATAGGGGAGTCAAATGTATGACAATGACAAGGCAAGAGTGGGACACGATGATACAGACTTTGCAGCATATGGGCTTCCAAATCCTAGAGATCAGTATGGAAACCGAGACATTGTTAATCCGTCCAATCCCAGTGCGGTAAATGCAGCTTTCGTCGCTGATGTTTGGCGCATTATGGATCAAGCAGGCAACCTACTGGTGCGTAAGCATCACGACTACGGCCCAAAGAACATTGCTCACTCACCAGGTGGACCACTTAATGGTTTGCGTGTACGTATGTGGGACAAGATAGCACGCATCAACAACTTACTTGACTCAGGTGTTAAGCCTAGCAATGAGTCATTGCGTGATAGCTTCTTAGACTTACTCAACTACTCAGCTATTGCAATGATGGTACTAGATGGCGTATGGCCTGAGGTACAGGAACCAGACTGTGACTGAAGGGTTCTATAAGAGTGACACATTTAAGACCTCCAATGACGATACGTGGACTACACCACGAGCTTTCTTCGCGGACCTTAATAAAGAGTTTCATTTTTCGTTGGACGCTGCCGCTTTGCAGTCATCCACTCTTTGTCCCAACAACTGGTATGGCCCCGATCATCCTGAGCAAACACGTCAGGACGCATTCAGTAGAGATTGGTACGGAGATAGTAACAGTGGAACTGTGTGGCTTAATCCACCCTACGGGCGGACTATTAAGTCGTGGGTTGCAAAGGCTGAAAGCGAAGCTAACAAAGGAGCAACGGTGGTACTACTGGTACCCGCAAGAACTGATACATCCTGGTGGCACGATCATTGTATCAAGCACGAGGTTAGATTTATCAGAGGAAGATTAAGATTTGGCAATCAAAAGAACTCAGCACCTTTTCCTAGCGCAGTTGTGGTGATGCGATGACTGAACTGCACCCAATAATCTATGACCTAGTACCTAGCGTTGCTAACACCATCCATCGCAGGTATAAGAACCACGTTGAGAAGGATGACATCAAGCAAGAGTTGATGGCGTGGGCTATGACTAGGGTAGAAGATCACACCATTGACCTAATGGAACCTATCGAAGAGCGACGCAGACATAACGAACAGCGCATTGCGTGGCAGATGAAGCGTGCAGGAGAACGCTATGCACGCAAGGAGAAGGCTGCTAAGTCTGGCTATCAGACTAATGATGAGGTTTACTACCAGTCAGCTACCCTTGGTCAGTTGCTACCCTTTGTTATTGCATCAGTCATAGATGGCACAGTATTAGAGCAAGCACAAGAGATGATTAGAGATGGACAACCTAAAGGTTCATCATCACCGGCAGAAGGTGGCAACCTACTTGCTAACCTCATTGACATCAAGAATGGTTTTCTTAAACTACACCAAGAAGATCAAGCTCTCTTGCGTATGCGCCATCACGAGTCCTTTACTCTGCAACAGATAGCACAGGTACTAGAGTGCGCTATCTCTACTGCAGATCGTAGGTGCGAGCAGGCTTTGCGTAGGTTGCAGGATAACCTTGGTGGTGTTAGCCCTTGGCAATGAAAGAACTAGAACTATTTAACTTTCTCAAAGAGAGTTTGTATCCAGACCTTACTAAGTCTGAGGGTATCTATGACTCCTTTGATTGCATCAGCGTTAAGGCTGGTCATTACATAGAGTTGAAGTGTCGCTATACCCATTACCCCACACTGTTAATTGAGGAGATGAAGTATCGCAAGCTGATAACCCAAGCTGCAGAGCGAGATCTCATCCCCTTCTACATCAACTCGACACCGTTAGGTGTCTTTTCTTTTGACCTGATGGACGTACCAGAACCTGAATGGGTTACCCACTGGATGCCAGCTACCACAGAGTTTGCTCGTTCTAACAAGGTCAGTAAGTTAGTAGGGTATCTACCAATCGAAGAGGCGGTCCAGCTCTAATGCAGTATGACTATCGTTGCCCTGATTGCAATAGTGAATTAACTATAGAGCGGTCTATCCACGAGGAACCTCGTGAACCGTCCTGCTTTGACTGCCACGTAACAATGATACGTAAGTGGGACTCTCCCGCAATTACCTTCAAGGGTAAAGGCTTCTACTCCAACGGAGGGTAAGGCAAAGCCTCTAAACATTCAAGGCATTTGCTCTCACCCTCTGCCACTAAATCGTCACCACACTCGTCGCACGTGTCCATCAGTACCAACCTCGTCTGTTGCTGTGTTGGAGAGCGCGACACGCACTCCCTCCATAGCGGTGACTAAGGTATCGTAAACCGTGAAGGACTTGAAGTTCAGGTTGTCCACTGCGCTCTCTAAGGAGTTGAGCAATTCCGTAAGCTGTACTTCTGGGGTTGTCTGCGAGGTGGTCAAACCTGCTCTCACGGGTCCAAAGGGTGACAAGACATCTGATTTGGTTTTGATTGTAACCGAGTGCTCGTGCGTAACTGACTGTAAGTGCCTTGTTCTCACTCTTCTCCTCCATTGTGGCCTTCGTCCGTGCTGTCATAATCGGTACGTCCTGCGACATCTGGGACGGCGTTCGCCCGTGTATGGACAGCAATAGTAAGCCTACTATCAGGGTTAATAATCCAGCTCTTGCCCTCTTGCTCATCAAAACTCCTTTGTTCATCAAGCAACTGCTTGTATGTGTCTGGGTATAGGTGTGCTAGGCGCACGAGTGCCTTGTCTCTTGCCCTTCTATAGTTACGGTAGTGGATAGCTTGCTTGCCACTTACTTCTTTACTCTCCATTGATCTTGTCCTCCCACACTATAAGTACATAGACTACCAGCATTACCACGATCAAGCCTAATACTAAGTTCATAAGCTCGCTGCCCTTACTATCTCGGTGATGTCTAGGGTTTGCCCTACTAGGTGAGCGTCCTCCTCATCACTATCCCACGCACTCACCAATAGGCGTGAGCCTGCCGGTGCGTGAGCGAGCCATTGAATAGCTTGTCCTGCATCTGCCCCGCCCCACGTGTTCTCTCCCTCGCCCTCTACCACTTCATAGAATAGGATCAGTTCTGACTTCGGTGGGTGAATGGTGTAGATGTTACTCGGTGGGTCACCCAAGAATGGTTGTCCGTTACTATCAAAGCGCAATACTCTACTCATTGTCTGCCCCCTCATTGTCTCGGTCTATAATCTCTACTTCTGTCCCTGCTGGTGCGCTCACAACGTGAGCCACCCCTCCTACTACTTCAATGATTACTTTACTCACTGTCTTCCTCTTCTAATCCAAACAAGCGCGATAGCGCACTGTTGGCACGCTCTAGGTTCTTGATAGCTCGCGCTATCTCCTCCTGTTGTAAGTCCTTCTCTGCCTCGCTGATACATAAATCAAACTTAGCTTTTAGATACTCCTCATTCATTAGCTCGCCCTCTCTCTTATCTGTATTGTTATTTCGCAGTCGTCACATAAGTAATTGCCTTCATAATCTTTCGCTATGTTCCACCATTGGGAATTGGTTATCTCCCATTTACAGTTCTTACATACAAACTTATTCATTACCCTCTCCCTATCTTGTAACCTAATAAATAATTGTAGGTAGCGCATACACAATGATCCTGTAAGTAGTCCTGCGCCTTGTCATAGGCATTACCAGTTAATAACACACCAGCTTTACCCATAAGATCCTCTAAATCCTGCAACTCGCAACTAATCATTACTCTCTCCCTCGCTTGCTCCTAGTGGACCAGGACACTCCTCGTCCACGTGCCAATCGTATTTCTCCGGGTGAAAGTACTTATTGCACCCTTTACAACGCCAGTAACTAGGCTCCTCCGATATCGGATCATTAAGTCTAGGCTCGCTCATTACGCTACCTCCCCATAACCTATAATTGTCCACGCACTATTAAGTATCGCGTTTTGCCACTCTCCACAGTGCTCGCAAGAATAGTCTGCATTGATAGCCGATAGCACTAACCCGCGTAACCCGCAATATCTACACTTATCCATTACTTACCCTCTCCCTCGCACGTTAATAGATTTTCACACCATTCATAGCCGGTTCCAGTCCATAAAAGGTGAGATGAAATCTCCCATAGTCCCCAAATAGATAGCCCAATTAAAATCCCAGCTACTAACCAACCTCTAGGCGTTAGGTATTCCATTATTCTCCCTCTCTCTCTGTCATAGTAAGAATGTACCCACGATCTAAGCCTTCTATGTAGGAGTCCAGCACCGCTAGTGCCGTCTCCTTATCCCATTGTTTAGGCATTGTGATAGTTACGCTCACGCGCTTACCTCCTGTCCAAACTTGACGTTTTTATAGCAAGAAGCGTAGTAGGCGATCTCTCCCACTTGATCGCAATAAACACCGGTAACGCGACCTAATACCTTGATCTCTTTGGCACTCTTTCCTTTTGGTCTACGCTTTAACACTCTCTCGACGGTATAGGTATCATCCCAGGCTAGTGTGATCCTTACCCAATATCCGGCAGATACTGGCAGTTCAACCTCTACACACTCGCCCTCCGGCTTATACACACCTACACGCCCGCCGGATATAGCTCCGACGTTACGTATTCCGATCTGTTGAATGAGAGTATCCTCATCAAACGGACGTCCGTATTCTCTTTCCATTGTCTAACCCTTTCTCTAGTGGAGATCTAGTATCTCCCCACCGCCTACCCTTAACGGATAGGCGATAGGCAAACACTAGGCAGCTTCTAGCGTCTGGCACTCTCTCGCACTCGCTTCTCCTTCTGCTAATAAATAGGCGATCTGCTGCGCTGCTTGTTCAATAGCTCGCTCGTGTTGATCTTGTAACGCCTTGAAAGAATAACGCGCCACCGGCTCGCTTAGCACTCTCTTGTTATAGTCTCGATACATCATAAAGGTCTCCATAGTAAAGATCCCACTAGTGCCGGTTATACATTCCGAAAGAATGGAATAGATGACCTTACTAGTAGATGAATGATAGGTTGAAAGCTTTACGCGATAGTTATTCTCTAGCGTGTAGGTGCTTACTATCTTTCTGTTTTGCTCGCTTACGATCTTGTCCTGCTTCATATCTAACCCTTTCTATAGTTAGCTCCTAGTGAGCTACCATAGGAGAGAGGATACACGTACTCTCCCCTATAGTAAAGCACTAGATGTAATCTTTCACCGTGTCTAATACCTGGCTATAAGTAAAGTCTCCAGATCTATAGCTGCGGATAACACGCTGCAGATCCTCCTCCTCTCCTATAGTCTCCGTCAATAACGCCGGATCTACTAGTAATTCTCCGGCTAGGCATTGAATAAGTGTAACCGCGCTCATAATAGACACTATGCGCTCACTTTCTCATCATTGAAGCCTATGCCGTATTTTTCTAGTTCCTTCCACGCTGCAAGGATCTTTTTCTGCTGCGCGAGAGTCAATTCTGCGTTAATGATCTCGACACCTTGCTTCATAACCTTAACTAGTGATCGCGCCATTATGCCACCGCCAGCTCACGCGCCAGCTTAGGAGAAGTCTCGCTAATCTCCTCCGTGTCTGCAATATCGAACACGTAACGCCAGGTAAAGCGTAGATCTCCGTCGTCGTCTGCGCCGATAGGCACTAGAATAGCTGCGCCGCGTGATCCTTTCTTTACGCTTCTGCCAGCTTCACGCCAAGCGTGAAAGCCAGCGCATTGTGTCGCGCTAGGCTTCTGCAGAATAATCATCAATGCGTTATTAGGTGAGAAACTATCTAGTAGGTTACTAGGTGGCGTGATACCTTGATCCTTTAATGCTTCTACGCCGGCGCGTAGGTTAGCGATAAAGTCTGCTTTATCTTGCTTAGATCTTGTCATTACCTTAACCCTTTATCTAGTGGAATTGTAGGTGAGCTCCACTAGGTAAAAGATATATGCGTGACTATACCGTGTCAATACTATCTGGCATATTATTAGGTAACAATATGGTAACGATTAGATAGGGTTATGCCTAGACAATAGGCGCGGATATGTCTAAGTGTTAGCAAGGGTTAGCGGGTAAGGGTTAGCAGCTGCTAAGGCTATCAGCTAGCGGATCTCATTACTTAATTGTAAGGGTTAAGGGTTATACCCTGCCAGAACTAGAGTCCGCCCCTGCAGCTTTTCTAACTCCCTAGACAAACAGCCCGCAACTGTCTAACCCTTAGCCGTACGGTTAGGCAACAGCGCAGCAACAGGCACCCCCCGTTGGTGAATAGGGCGGGCGGGGTCTGTATACTCCCCAACAAAAAATATTTGCTAAAGTGAAAGCTGTAATATGGCCTCTGACCTGCGGTTTTAGTACTGTGATACAACTCACATTGTAAAAACGAGAATCCCAGTTCATTTCCTGCCTTATATATAGTAGGGGAGTAAAACGGGGAGAGTATGTTTTACGACCCTTGGTTGGCCTCTAGCGAGGCCCCTAGGCCGAGTACTGACTTACC
>Ga0209400_1003052_pt1 | contig 12349 bp, 7 predicted proteins | sample M_130807_EF_Meta_FD_187313 | JGI IMG/M metagenome (GOLD analysis project Ga0209400, IMG submission 187313) | Freshwater microbial communities from Lake Montjoie, Canada to study carbon cycling - M_130807_EF_MetaG (SPAdes) (version 2) | ecosystem: Environmental > Aquatic > Freshwater > Lake... | reverse complement strand
TTGGTTGCTATCGCTGTTACAACCAGCCAGTTGTTCCGCTTCCGTAAGACCGGCGACGGCACTTACGTTGTGTATCGTTTGGGCTAAAAGCCTAAATCTAGGGGGAGGGTCACAAGCCCTCCCCTTTTTTAAGGAATTATTATGCCTAATACGCAAGCAGTTGGGGTCGCATATTCCGACCCAGAATTTACAACTTGTTACGCAAGTCAGGAAATTGGCTATAGCGCAGCCGCTCAAGGTACTGTGACGCAAGCAACAGACAAGTCAACGGGTGTTACCCTGAACAAGTCTGCTGGCCGCATCACAATGAACAACGCGGCTTTGGCTGGTGGAGCGGCGGTATCATTTACGCTAACCAACAGTTCAATTAGCATTAATGACACAATCATTGTGAATGTCTCTAGCAATACTACTGGTAGCGCTGCTGGGGCTTACACCACTTATGTTTCGTATCTAGCTTCTGGTTCTGCCTTGATTACGTTGCGGAATTTGACTGCATCAACTTCATACTCTGAAGCTGTTATTATCAACTTCGCAATCATCCACGGCGCAAGCTAACAGGCGGGGCTTCGGCCCCTCCTTCTGAGGTTTACGATGGCAACATATTCCGCTGGTGATCAAATCAACCGCGCCCTGCGTTTGTTGGGTGTCCTAGCAGAAGGTGAAACCACCTCGGCCTCGGTATCGCAAGATTCATTGATGGCAATGAATCAGATGATTGATAGTTGGAACACCGAGCGGTTGGCGGTGTTTTCAACTATTGATCAGATCGTTAATTGGCCTGTCGGTGCAATTAACGCTACGCTCGGTCCGTCAGGATCTTTGGTGCGTCTAAACGGAATTGCTGTTCGCCCGATCCTAGTTGATGACGCGACGTATTTCCGCGACCCTCAGACCAACGTGTCTTACGGGATCAAGCTGATCAACCAGCAGCAATACGATGGCATTGCGGTCAAGACCGTAACGTCTACCTATCCGCAGGTCATGTTCGTAAACATGACTTACCCAGATATTGACATCTACATCTATCCAAAGCCAACGCGCTTGCTAGAGTTTCACTTTATCAGCGTTGAAGAATTGTCGCAGCCGGCAACGTTGGCAACCACGCTTGCTTTCCCACCGGGGTATCTGAGAGCGTTTACGTACAACTTGGCGATGGAGATTGCGCCAGAGTTTGGCGTTGAACCATCAGAGCAGGTCAAACGGATTGCCATGACCAGCAAACGCAACCTCAAGCGCATCAACAATCCTGACGATGTGATGTCAATGCCTTACGCAATTGTTGCAACGCGCCAGCGGTTCAACGTCTACGCCGGTAATTATTGATGAAAACGCCGATTCTGGGATCGGCGTATGTTGCTCGGAGCATCAACGCTGCCGACAACAGAATGGTCAATCTTTTTCCTGAGATTGTCCCTGAAGCTGGTAAAGAACCTGCATTTCTAAATCGAGCGCCAGGACTGCGGTTACTGACCACCGCTGGCGATGGTCCCGTTCGGGGGCTGTGGACGTATAACGGTGTCGCATACATTGTCAGTGGCGACAAACTGTATTCAATGTCTGGATTCGGTACGCCAGTTCTTATTGGTACAGTGTCTGGCACTGGGCCGGTCAGCATGGCTGACAACGGCACACAGTTGTTTATTGCTTGCAATGGGCCGAGCTACATCTACAACAACAGCACGGGCGCTTTTGGGATAATCACCGATCCAGACTTCCCCGGCGCGTTGACCGTTGGTTATCTTGACGGTTACTTTGTTTTTATTGAACCCAACAGCCAAAAAGTCTGGGTAACCACTCTGCTTGACGGCACTTCGATTGAACCGCTGGATTTTGCTAGCGCAGAAGGCAGCCCAGACAATCTGGTTAGCATGATCGTTGACCACCGCGAAGCGTGGCTGTTCGGAACCAACTCTGTTGAAGTTTTTTACGACGCTGGCAACGTAGATTTCCCATTGCAACGCATCCAAGGCGCGTATAACGAGATTGGTTGCGCTGCAACATTTTCCGTTGCCAAACTGGACAATGGTTTGTTTTGGTTAGGGGCAGACGCTCGCGGTCAGGGTATCGTTTACCGTTCGCAAGGCTATTCGGGCCAGCGGATCAGCACCCACGCGATTGAGTACGCAATCGCCCAGTACGGCAACATTAGCGATGCGATTGCCTACACGTACCAACAGGAAGGCCACTCTTTTTACGTTTTGACGTTCCCATCGGCCAACGCCACTTGGGTGTACGACGTATCTACACAAGCGTGGCATGAGCGGGCTGGCTTTGACAACGGTAGCTTTACACGGCATCGCAGCAACTGTCAGATGGCGTACAACAGCGAAGTCGTTGTTGGCGATTATGCCAACGGCAACCTGTACGCTTTTGACCTAGATGTTTACGCAGATAACGGCAGTATCCAGAAATGGCTACGTTCTTGGCGGGCGCTTCCAACGGGGCAAAATAACCTAAACCGTACAGCGCACCATAGCCTACAACTTGATTGCGAGTCTGGCGTTGGGTTGAGCGGGTTGCCGTACAGCGATCTGACGTTTTTAATTACCGAAAGTGGCCTGTTTATAACGACAGAATCTGGTGATTTTATTATCATCTTCGAATATAACAGCGGGTTGGGTGTAGATCCTAAAGTTATGTTGCGTTGGTCTGATGATGGTGGTCATACTTGGTCAAACGAGCATTGGTCACCAATTGGAAAAATCGGCGTATACCAGCAGCGCGTTTTCTGGCGGCGGCTTGGTATGACGCTCAAATTGCGTGATCGAGTCTACGAAGTGTCCGGTACAGATCCGGTCAAGATTGCTATCATGGGCGCTGAACTACATCTTAGCGGGACGAATGCGTAATGCCTGTTAGCAATAACATCACTACAATTCCAGCCTCTCGGGTTCCGCTGACGGACGAGCGTACTGGTCTAATCTCGCGTGAGTGGTACCGCTATCTGAATAATCAATACATTAAGACTAGACAAAACGCCAACGCGGTGACTCCTGACGACTACGGTGCGGTTGGTGATGGCTTGTCTGACGATTCGGCTAGCATTCAAGCTGCGCTTGATTCTAGGTTTGACGTTTATCTGCCGCCGGGCCGCATCTACGCGGTCGGCACAACGCTTACGATGTCCACGCCAAACCAATCGTTTGGCGGCCCTGGGGTTCTGCGTATCGTTGGCGCAATCAACGGTTTAGAACTAATTTCGCCAACAGCCACGATTGTGACCGGCATCCAGTTGGATCTGACCTTTGACTCGCCTACGCAAACCGCTGGTTGGTCGGTTTACATTGAAAACAGTAGCCGCGTCAAAATTAACAAGCTCAACATTATTAGCGGATTTGGTGGGTTGTACGTACAACAAGCCAACTGGGTTGTTGTGGACTTTATGTGGGCGTTTCTTTCTGGCCCCGGCGTCAAATGGTACGGAAACGACTCAACTCGGTCAGACCTGCTGGTGCTGAACTCGGTCGTGGTCGATACGGGTGACACCTATTACGGCATGGACTGGGACGGTAACTGTCATAGTCTGACAGTCAAGTACCTTGGGATTGTCGGCGGCAAGGGCATGATCATCCGTAACTCGGATGGTGTTACAACCTTTCCTGCAATTGGGCGTATCGGTCAAGTTGAGGTGGATTATTCCACTGGCATTGGTGTAGAAATTCAAGCCGGTCTGGACTATGACTTTGTAATGCCTTACGTTCTTGGAGCGGCGTCTGATGGGTTCCGTATTGCAGCAGCAATAAACGCTTACGAAGTACGCATTACGGGCGGAAAGTCTATTGGCAACGGTGGCTATGGCATCAACAACTTAGGCGGCGTTCTGTTGTACGCTGGCGATACAGCACTTTACTCCAACGTTTTGGGTGAAACCAACGGACAAATTTGGAACAAATCTCCGCGTCAAGCGATTGATGACAATTTTTATCTAACAACCGCCAGCAATACACCTCTAATCGCTTTTGATCCTACTGATTTTCTTTCGTACAACAGAACAAATAATCAATATAACTTTCAAATTGCCGGTAATGGCGTTTTTAGTTTGTCTTCTACGGCAACGCAAACGTACAAGCCTTTGCTTTTGATGGGTTCTACGTCAGGTTACGTTGGATTAACTGTACCGGCAACTGCTGGCGGCACAACGTACACACTTCCAAACGCCGATGGAAGTAAAAACCAATTTTTAAAAACAAACGGTTCAAGCACTTTATCTTGGGCTTATTCCAACAATATTGTAACCCCAGAAGATTTTGGAGCAACGGGTAACGGCACAACTGACGACTCTGCGGCTTTTCAAGCAGCAATCAACTCTGGGTTTGATGTTTATCTTTTGCCTGGAAGCAAATACGCAATTGGTACAACGCTTGTTATGTCCAAGGCCAATCAATCAATTGGCGGCCCTGGGGTAATAAAAATTGTAGGTGCAATTGACGGAATAAAATTAACATCATTAACTTCTACAATTATAACTGGTATTCAGCTTGATTTAACTTTTGACTCTCCGACCCAGACTGCCGGATGGGCTGTTTATATTGACAACAGTAGCCGAGTCAAAATTAATAAACTTAACATATTGTATGGTTTTGGCGGGCTTTATGTTCAAGAAGCCAATACAGTTGTTGTTGATTTTATGTGGGCCAATTTAACTGGACCCGGCATTAAATGGTACGGAAACGATACTACTAGATCTGATATTTTAATTCTTAATTCTGTTGTTGTAGACCCAGGCAATACTTATTACGGTATGGAATGGGACGGAAATTGTCATACGCTAACAGTAAAATATCTTGGAATTGTTGGCGGTAAAGGTATGATCATTCGCAATACAGCGGGTGTGACAACTTTTCCAGCAATCGGTAGAATTGGACAAGTCGAAGTTGATTATTCAACAGGAATAGGCGTAGAAATTCAAGCTGGTTTGGATTATGACTTTGTGATGCCGTATGTGCTTGGTTCTGCTTCAGATGGCTTTAAAATTGCTTCTACTATCAACGCTTACGAAGTTCGAATTACTGGCGGCAAATCCATTGGAAATGGCGGGTATGGCATTAACAACCTTGGCGGGGCAATTTTATATAGCGGAAATACTTCGCTTTATTCAAATGCTTCTGGTGAAACAAACGGATTTGTTTGGAATCAATCTCCAAGACAAGCCGTTGATAATAATTTTTACTTAACAACTGTTAGCAACAGTCCTCAAATTGTTTTTGATAACACAGATTTTCTATCTTATGATAGAACAAATAATGAATTAAATTTTCAAATTACAGCGGCTGGCGTATTTAAAATGTCTGCCAACACAATTGACTCTTACAAACCATTTAGAATTCTTGGGTCAACAACTGGTTATGTAGGGTTTGCCGCTCAAGCTACAGCGGGTAGCACAACCTACACTTGGCCTTTTGCGCCAACCAACGGATATTTTCTTCAAACAGACGGGTCTGGAAATCTGTCTTGGGTAGCGGCAACAGTTAGTGGCGTTACCAGTGTAAGCGCAACCAGCCCAGTTAATTCTTCTGGCGGCGCAACGCCAAACATTACTGTAAACGCAACCAGCGGCAACACCCCGTTGTATCTTGTGCAGCGCAACGGGTCTGGTGACTTCAGCGGCAACTTTATAACTGCGGTGGGATTCTACGCTGACGCGACCTACTATATGCAGATGGCGGGCGCTAACCCGAATCTGGTGTTTGATACGAATGATTATTTAGCCTACAACAGAACTTCCAACCAGTACAATTTTCAGATTGCTGGTAACGGGATATTTAGCCTATCTGCCACGGCGACGCAAACGTACACGCCGCTGCGCCTTATGGGTTCATCGTCTGGGTACGTTGGATTTACTGTACCGGCAACTGCTGGCAGCACAACGTATACCCTTCCAAACGCAGACGGTACAGTTAACCAAGTTTTAAGCACCAACGGGTCTGGAACATTAAGTTGGGCTACGGTCAGTGGCGGCGGCGGCGTCACAAGCGTTACCGCAACCAGTCCAGTTAACTCTTCTGGCGGGGCAACGCCAAACATTACTGTAAACGCAACTAGCGCCAACACCGCAAGTTATCTTGTCCAGCGTGATGCGTCAGGAGATTTTAGCGCCAACTACATTACTGCAACAGGATTTTACGCTGACGCAAATTATTATATGCAAATGTCGGGCGCTAGTCCGAATTTAGTTTTTGATACTAATGACTATTTATCCTATGACCGCACAAACAACAACTACAATTTTCAAATTGCTGGCAACGGGATTTTTAAGGTAACACCTACTTATGTTCAATCGCTTCAACCTTTTGTTTTACCTCAGTACACAGTGGCAACGCTTCCGACAGGCATTCAAGGAGCGATGGCCTACGTCACAGACGCGCTTGCCCCAATGTACAATACCACCGTTGTCGGAGGCGGCTCCTCCGTTGTTCGAGTCTTCTTTGACGGAACCAGTTGGAAAACCTAACATGACTACATACATCTCGCCGCAACCGAAATTGCAATTTCTGGACAACAACGGTGTTCCGTTGTCTGGTGGCAAGGTTTACACCTACGCAGCCGGAACCACCACGCCGCTTACAACTTACACTGATTCCACTGGTAATACGGCTAACTCCAACCCAGTTATTCTGGACAGTCGCGGCGAATGCAGCATCTGGTTGGGCACGTCTTCATACAAGTTTAAGCTCACCACATCCACAGACGTTGAAGTCTGGACCGTTGACAACATCTCGGTTCTGACCAGTTCGGCCAACATCGTCTACGTTGAATCCGGCACGGGCGCAGTCACCCAGACTGTTCAATCCAAACTGCGTTTGGGTTACGTTTATCCAGAAGACTTTGGCGCTGCTGGTGACGGTACAACCAACGACACGACCGCGCTACAAAACGCTATCAATACTGGGCGAGACGTTTACCTTGCCGCTGGTAAGACTTATCTTCACACCGTTGCTCTATCGGTTACAACAAACAATCAGTGGCTTGGTGGTCCAGGCGTTCTCAAAACTTCTGGTGCAATCAATAGCGTCAGCGTTGGCGGCGCTAGTAACGGTGTTAAGTTGTCGCTTAACTTCAACTCCCCCGGTCAAACAACTGGCTATGCTATTTATATCAGCAACGCAGACCGCGTAACGATTGAGCGGGCGTATCTATACAATGCGTTTGGCGCGTTGTACGTTGAACAAGCTAACACTGTTCAATTGGAATGGATGTGGGGCATTATTCGCGGCCCAGGCATCAAGTGGTTTGGTAATGCTGCTAAGAGATCTGACATTTTGTCAATCAACTTTTGTGTTCTTGACCCCGGCATTGACTATTACGGGTTTGAGTGGGACGGTAACTGTCACAGTTTAAACGTCAAGTACATGGGTCTGGTCTGCGGCGGCGGCATTGGAAGTCAATCCAGCTACGGGTTTATCATTCAAAACACGGTTGGCGGGTACAAATCGTCAACCACTGGAACGATTTCCGGTACAACCATGACGCTAACTACTGCGCCAACCAATCCTATTTTGGTTGGAATGTATGTTTATGGAACTGGAGTTACTGCTGGCACAAGAGTTACTGGTATTACAAATTCAACTAATTATACTGTTTCAATTAGCCAAACAGTTAGCAGCACTACGTTAGTTACAGTACCAGAGTTTTATCCAGCAATTGCTCGCGTTGGTCAAGTTGAAATTGATTACGCAAAAGCAGCGGCGATTAGAATTTTGGAGGGTGTAGACTTTGATTTTGTTATGCCTTACGTCACGGGCGCGGCCAGCGACGGAATGTATATTGCTGCCAACATTGACAGTTATAACGTGCGCGTGACTGGCGGAAAACTGATTGGCAACGGTGGTTACGGGATTAACAACCTTGGTGGCCCAATGTTGATGTCTGGCAGTGTTCAGTTGACCGATAACACTAGCGGTCCTACTAACGGCAACGTCTGGAATCTAGCGCCGACTCAAGCGGTTGATGAGTTGTTTTATTTAAACCTTGGGGGCGATAAAACGCTTGCCACAGGGCAACCTCAAATTAATTTTTCTCCAACTAACTATATTTCATACGCTAGGGCAACCAATCAGCTAAATTTTTTGATTGGTGGAGTTGGGGTGTTCCAAGTTGGTGCCGCGTCTGCCAACGCTTTAAAACCGCTAGGACTTCAAACATACACCGTCGCTACGCTCCCCGGAAGCCCCGTCAAAGGCTGGACCGCAATGGTGACGGATGCCAACGCCACGACGTTCGCCAGCACCGTTGTTGGTGGCGGCAGCAATAACGTACCCGTATACTATGATGGTACGAACTGGAGGATTGGATAATGAGTTGGCTTGACAGTCTTGCCCCAATCTTAGGCGGCGTTGGTGGGTTTTTGTTGGGTGGACCCACCGGAGCGTTAGCTGGCGCGTCTATTGGTTCTGGAATTAGCGGAGCATCTTCGGCTAGAAACGCCGCCAATATGCAAGCGCAAGCGACTCAAGCGGCGCAAGATGCTCAAGAACGGATGTTCAACAAACAAATTGAACTTCAAGAACCGTTTCGTCAAGCAGGTATCGGCGCGCTTAACAAGCTAATCCCGCTTAGTGACTATACCAAGTTTGGTATGGATCAGTTTACGCAAGATCCCGGTTACGCGTTTCGATTGTCCGAAGGTATGAAAGCACTTGACCGTACTGCGGCCTCGCGTGGCGGTTTGTTGTCTGGCGCTACGCTCAAAGGAGCGCAACGCTACGGTCAAGATTTAGGTTCGCAAGAGTACATGAATGCGTTCAATCGTTACCAGACTGAACGCAATGCTCAACTCAATCCGCTTCAGTCATTGGCCGGAGTAGGTCAAACCGCAACTGGCGCGCTGACTAACGCATATGGCGCGTATGGCGCGCAAACAGGTCAAAATCTTCAAGATATTGGTGCTGCTCGGGCCTCTGGTTATCTTGGAGGTCAGAACGCTTTGAATCAAGCACTTGGTCAAGCTGGACAAATGTATCAATACGGGCAGCGCACAAATGCGTTGGCTGATTTTTATGGCCGGACTCCAGCGCCAATAGAAAATAGGTAATAGTCATGGCACTTCGACCTCTTGATCCATCGATTGTCAACGCTTATCAGCCGCCTAAGTTCAATATGCCAGATCCTTTGCAGGATGTGGCGGCTATGGAACAGATCAAGTCTGGGCGTGTTGCTCGGCAGTTGCATGAACAACAGTTGGCTCAAGCACAACGCGATAGCCTTGCGCTGGACAATATGCGCTCGGCGATTACAAAAGCAGGTGGGCCAGCGGATCTTGATGTTGCCGCTGACGAAATGATTAAGTCTGGGGTCCAGCATTACATAGACCTTGGGTACAAAATCAAAGAAAAACAGCAGTTTCAGAAAAACTTTTTGGCCGCTATGGGCGGCGGCGAACCCGCACCCACGCAACCCGCGCCTGTGGCGACTACCGCGCCTATCCAAAGCCCGTCGCTGTCTGTAGAAAATTTAAGCGGCGGCGGTACTGGCATCAAGATGCGCTCTAACTTGCCGGAGCAAGCACCAGCGCCTACAAACGCGCTTACACCGTCAGGATTGCCTTCTAATTTTGGTGATAATGTACTCGCGCAAATCGCAGAACTGGAGCGCAAACGTAATGGTTTGACGATGCTTGCGGCTCAGAATCCGGCCATTATGCCTATGGTTGCGGAACTGTCGCGGCAGATTGCTGAACTGCGTAGACCTCAGATCTTTAGCCGCGGCCAAACTGTTGTGTTTCCTGGGCAAGCGCCGGTTACGCTGCCAGACGCCCCGCAACGCCCAATGGAGTTGTCGCGAGGCGCGACTATGGTTGACCCCGCGACGGGAAGAATTATTGCCCAAGGGGCAGCCCCGGAAGCGCCCCCGCCGACAGTTGTTAATATTGTAGATCCTAGAGACCCTACCCGCATGATTGCAGTTGACGCGCGCTCAAACCGCGTCATCGGCGAGTCCGGTAAAGAACCTCAAGCCCTTGTACGGGAAGCTAAAGCAGCGGCTGGTAAAAATGAATTGGCGTCTGAACTGGATAACATCCGCATCGCGTATGACAATCTTAATCAAATGCGGGCGATTCCAAGCACAGACCGCAACGTGCTGTCTAACATCGCCGCTGGAACTGCCGCATCCGGCGTAGGTCAAACGCTTGGTCGTTTGGCTGGAACGCCGGAACAGACTGAACGCGACGTTATCAAGAGCGGTCGTTTGCGGTTGGTTAACGCCATCAAGAACGCCACCGGGATGTCGGCGCAGCAGCTTAACTCTAACGTCGAACTTAAAAATATGCTGGATTCGGTTACTGACCCAAGTCAGTCTATCGAAACGGTTAACCGAATTCTTGATCAGATCCAAGAGACTTATCTTACCGGCGCTGCACCTAGCATGGGTCGCCCCGCTGCGGCCAGACCTGCGGCTAGACCTTCTGCCCCTGCCGCCGCGCCCGCCGGTAAAGGAAAACCGAGCGTCGACGATCTGCTTAAAAAATACGGTGGATAATGGCTACCATTAACCAACTTGGCAAAGCGTTAATTAACGCTGACGCTGCGGGTGACGTTGAGGCGGCTAAAACATTAGCTGCTGAAATTAAGCGGATGCGCGGGCCTAAATTTGAACCGCGCGCGGCAACGCCCGCAGACATTCCGGGTGCAGTTCCGCAGCCGACACCAGCGCCGGATGGTCGTGGCATTCTTGACTATATTGTAGGCGGGCCAGAGGCGGCGTTTACGCTTGCAACTGGCGCGGCGGCAGTTCCTGTTTCTTCTGTTGCTGGCATATTGACAGGTAAATTGGGTGAAGGCCCAAATAAAGCTGTTCAAGAACGTGTAATGCGTTCATTTACACATCAACCGCAAACTCAAACAGCGCGAGATATTCTTGGCACTGTGGGTAGCGCCGTTTCTGGACTACCTCCTTACGTTGGTACGATGGGCGCGTTTCGCCCTGCTCCTGCTATAAATGCGCTGCGAAACGAAGCGCAGATGATTCGGGAATTTCAGCCGTTTCCAGAACGCGCCGCGCGGTTGCAGCAAGAACGAGTCACACAAAGTTTTCAGAACGCGCCGCTGATCGAGTCCGCGCAAGCAGCGCAACGCCTTGGCGTAGCAATACCGCCAGCTATTTCAAACCCTACAAAAGCAAATAAGATTGTCGCCGCGCTGACGGGTAGTCCAGAAGCAAGGATGGCGCGTAAAAACGAACCGCAATGGACTGAAGCGGCCAAAAAAGATATGGGGTTGACGCCTGATACGACGCTTGATAGGGCGGCGTTTGATAAAGTGCGGTCTTCACCAGAAATCACCAAACCATACGAAGCAGTTGCCAGCATTAGACAATTAACGCCCGACGAACAGACGTTAACTGCTATTGAAGGGTTGCGTACTCCAGCGTTGATTGGTGGGGAATCCAGCGCGCGCGCCGTGTCTGGGTTAATTGATAGTACGGTAGAAAATTTAAACCTTGGGTTGTCTGGCAGCGAAGCGCTGACAAACATTAGAAACCTTCGTCAATCAGCGCAGACAATCTACAACGCGCAGCGCAAAGGCATTACACCGCCGTCGCCAGAATCTATTTCGGTTGCTGATGCCAGCATGGCAATCGCCAATCAACTTGAAGAACTTGCCGCTCAAAATTTGACCGGAACACAAGCGCGCGCGTTTCAAAACGCCAGAACTTTGCTGGCTAAGACTTACGACTATGAGCGCGCCACTGACTTCAACACGGGGCGTATAGATCCAACTAAGTTAGCTGCGATGGCAAAACAAAAGCCATTGACCGGCACAGCGGCAGATATTGCCAGCGTAGCGGCAAACTTTCCTACTATCGCTGAAGTAAAACCTGGAACAATTTCTAAACTTCCTACTCTTGCGCGCGGCGGCACGGCTGGAACACTTGGATTTGGTCTTGGAAGTCTAGTTGGTTTTCCTGCTGCCGGTGGTGTTATAGGCGCAACCGGCGGTATGCTTGCCAACGCCCTAATGGCGCGGCGTATGTCTACCCCCGCGTATCAAGCCGCTAATGCTATGCCGCCGGACTATCGCCCGCCGGTCAATATGTTGCGCCCCGTCGAGCCAGGGTCATCTAACTTGGCGATGTTTAACCCGCAAAGCGCCGTGCTGCCGCCCGAGTACACGCCCAACTTTGTAATGCCGGGGCAACCGCAACAGCCTAGGTCTGCGTATGAAGCCGCCCAACAAGCGTTGCGAGAAGAAGGATTACGGCGCACCGGCAGTTTAGGTCCTGATATGCAACCTGCTGGCGTACCGCCGCAATTACCGATGCCCGGAGCGGAAGGTCCGGCCCAAATGCGCGGGTACGAGTACGCCCGCGATAGGGCCGCTGCTGAAGCTGCCGCCGCTGCTGCGGCGGC
>Ga0209400_1003045_pt1 | contig 12362 bp, 9 predicted proteins | sample M_130807_EF_Meta_FD_187313 | JGI IMG/M metagenome (GOLD analysis project Ga0209400, IMG submission 187313) | Freshwater microbial communities from Lake Montjoie, Canada to study carbon cycling - M_130807_EF_MetaG (SPAdes) (version 2) | ecosystem: Environmental > Aquatic > Freshwater > Lake... | reverse complement strand
GTGTTGCTCGGCATGGGGGAGTCGGTCGATCAACGTCTCGAACTCATCGGCCAGTTGCGGGCTGTCGAACCGGCCGAGGTGCCGCTGAACTTCCTCAATCCGCGCCCGGGTACACCGTTCGCCGGGCGACCGCTCGTCGAACCGCTCGAGGCCATCCGCTGGATCGCCCTGTTCCGCATCGGACTCCCTTCAGTCATCCTGCGTTATGCCGGCGGCCGTGAGGTCACGTTGCGTGAACTCCAGGCGCTCGGCCTCACCTCCGGCATCAATGCACTGATCGTGGGTAACTACCTCACGACGCTGGGACGTTCGGCCGATGAGGATCTGCAGATGCTCGAAGATCTGCAGATGCCCATCGGTGCGTTGTCGAAGGCGTTCTGAGCCACAACCCGGTGAGCGCCGACACGTTCTGCCGGTGGTGCGGCACGCCTCTGGCCGAACACCCGGCGATCGAATGCAGGCGCGAACTTGATCCGCCGCGATTCTGCACCGTGTGTGGCCGCCGGCTGCGCGTGCTGGTCACGCCCTCCGGTTGGAGGGCGAACTGCCGCGACCACGGTGAACTTGTCGACTGAGTGCTGCTGATCAGCCGGTGAAACTGGGGGCGACCACGGGAGTGGCGAGATTGCATGACTCGACCTGTGCGCCGGTGGGAACTATCTCGCCGGTATCGGGAACGCCGCTGAATCGATCGCCCATCCAGTCGAGCATGGCCGGGGCGGATGGAAGGATGACTCCGGCGTGGCTCTGGCCGGGGAACACCCAGCGGGTCTCGGTCTGACCGATGCCGCAGAGGGTGTCGAACATCAGCTTCGACGCGACCACGGGGATCTGTTCGTCGTTGCCGCCATGGATGATGAGCAGCGGGGCGCCGAATGCCTCGGTGAAGTTGCCCGGATCGTTCTCCTCGAGCAGGGCGTTCCATTCGGGCACATCGGCCGGATCGGCCTTCTGCAGCGTGGCGAAGTCGACGCCCGCAGAGGCTGAATTGAGATAACCGGTACAGCCCTCATCCACGTTGTTCAGCCATTCGAGGCCTTCGGGGGTGAGGACCTTGTCGAGCGGTGCCAGCGTGTCGCCGTAGCCGGCGTTGAGGCCAGCAGCTGCCATGCCGATGTAGTACTTGAACGGACTGCGTTGCAGGGCCGCGTTGAGCAGCAGCATCTGGGACGGGGGAGCTCCGGCCACGACCCCCTTGAGGTTCAGTTCAGGAGCCCAGGCCGCAGCGATGTGTCCGGCGAACATTGCCGCATGACCACCCTGGGAGTGACCCCAGATGATGTATCGCGAACTGGCTCGGAATACGGGGAGTGAGGCCGCCGCGCGCACGATGTCGATGGTGCCCCGACCCTCGCTCACACCGGCGATGTACGGGTGGCGTCCCGGTGTGCCGAGCCCCTCATAATCGGTGGCGGTCACCACATAGCCCTTGTCGAGAAGCCCGTTGGCCAGCAGGACCATCTCGGAACTCGAAGGGTTGAGCGACGGTGCGCAGGAATCGGCGATGCCGGTGGTGCCGTGTGCCCAAGTGACCACCTCGTGGGTGGGTGCGGCGTCATCCGGGGTGGCGATGAGGCCCGTGACGGCGATGTCGGTGCCATCGATGGCTTGCGAGTGGTACATGACCCGCCACATGGAACCGTGAAGTCCCGGAGCCGAAACTGGCTCACTGGAGATCAGTTCACCGGGTGTGCCAGCAGGTAGCGGCGACGGGACCGAATAGAAAAGTGGCATCGGTGGGACCGGGTCCATGGCCGAGGCCCCCGGTGCCTGCACTGCGACGGCAGTCGCCACGAGCAGACCCGTAGCGACCAGTGTGAGTTTTGTTCGCAAGGACATTCGGTACCCCTTTTGGTGTGGAGGGAACCGTACTTCGCTGACGCCATCGGAAGCGGCTCATCTCAGATCGGGCAGTCCCAGCAGGAATCCGGCTCGTATCCCTGCATCGGGCGCCGTAGGCCGGTAGCCTTGCTGTCGGCGAGCGGAGAGGGCCACGAGAGAATCGCGCACGCCTGTGGCTACGAAACAGAAATCTCCAGCATCCGGAGCGAAGTCCCCCAAGGCTTCCTCGTCGGCGTCCTCAAGTGGGGCCAAGCGCACGTCGACGAAGGCAGCCGCATCCGGCAAGCCGTCGTCACCGCGAAAGCCGTCGACTTCGCGTAAGCCGTCGACGTCCCGTAAGCCGGCGGCATCTCGATCCACGACCTCCAAGCGGACCACCGCGTCCAAGGGGCGTTCGACCGCCGCGAAGCGATCGGCGGGTTCCGGAGCGATCTCGCAGGTTCTCGCCGGCCACGGTCACGATATGTGGGGCGTGGCTCTCATCGCGCTCGGTCTTCTCACCGCGCTGGGTGTCTACGGCAACCTTGCCGGACCACTGGGTCATGGCCTGGCTGATGTCTTCGGTGCCTTGTTCGGATCTCTCCGCATCATGGCGGCGCCGGTGCTCGTGGTCGTCGGGGCACTGCTGCTCCGGGGTCCCCGATCGCCGGAGAGTGCGCTCGGACACCTCACCGCCCGTCTGATGCTCGGCACCATGATGGTGTTCGCCGCCGTTGATGGTCTGCTGTTCATCACGCAGGGGCGGCCAGCATTCGATGCTCCACTTGACAACATCATCGCTGCGGGCGGCTATCTCGGCGCTCTTGTCGGAAGTCCGCTGGTGGCACTGCTCGCTCCATGGGGGGCCGGACTCGTGCTGATCGCTCTTGCGATCGTTGGTCTGGTCCTCGCAACGGGGATCTCGGTGCGCACTGCGGCACGCCGAACTGCTGACGGCGTGAAGCCTGTTCAGGGGGTGCTCCGGCGCAGCGTTGACGCCCTGTTCGAGGTCGGCGCCTCTGAGAACATCGACGGTGAGAACATCGACGCTGAGAACATCGACGCTGAGAACATCGATTCAGGGCGGGATGAGGATCCCGGCCCGGTGTTCATCGACGGTTCCATCACCGACACTGCTGACACCGAGGACCTCCGCGGCGAACTCATCGACCCGTCGGCGGGCCTCTACGACGATCCTGATCTCGATGCCGTCGACGACCTCGACACCCACGGCGTGTTCGTGGCTGGAGACGAGGGTGATGAGGAGTCGTTCGAAGATGCCCTCGACGTGCATGTGCCCACGGCGGAGGAGGTTCCGGCGGGATCACAGCAACTCGTCATGCCGATCGGTCCTGCGGCCAAGCCGGTGACATGGAAGCTCCCGCCGCTCAAGATGCTCGAGCGGTCCAAGGTCCAGGAAGTCGATCGCGCGCAGGTGGAGGCCCGGGGCAAGCTCCTCGAAGCGGCGCTGGCCGAACATGGTGTGCAGACGCGCCTGGTCGGCATGGTGGTCGGGCCAACCGTCACCCGCTACGAGCTCGAACTGGCCGCTGGCGTGAAGGTGGCGAGGGTCACGAGCCTCCACAAGGACATCGCATACTCGATGGCCACTCCTGACGTGCGCATCCTCGCTCCCATTCCCGGAAAGCAGGCGATCGGGGTCGAGGTTCCGAATGATTCGCGCCAGGTCGTGGCCGTTGGCGACATTCTTGCCTCGCCCGAGGCGCGGGCGGCGAAGAACCCGCTCGACGTCGCCATCGGGCGCGACATCAATGGCCGATCCATCCTCGCCGACCTTTCCAAGATGCCCCATATTCTCATCGCCGGCGCCACCGGAGCGGGCAAGTCCTCCTGCATCAACTCCTTGCTCACCTCGATCCTCATGCGCTCCACGCCTGATCAGGTGCGGCTCATCCTCATCGATCCGAAGCGGGTGGAGTTGGGGCAGTACAACCGGCTGCCGCATCTGCTCACGCAGGTAGTCACCAATCCGAAGAAGGCGGCCAACGCCCTTGCATGGACGGTCAAGGAGATGGAGCGTCGCTACGACCTGCTCTCCGAGGTCGGCTTCCGTGACATCGACGGCTACAACGCGGCCTATGACAAGGGTGAGCTCATCGACGATCCGGCGATGGGGCTCGAGTACGACCGGCTTCCCTACATCCTCGTGGTGGTCGACGAGTTGAATGACCTCATGATGGTCGCCGCCCGCGACGTCGAGGATTCGATCTGCCGTATCGCCCAGATGGCCCGTGCCGTCGGCATCCATCTCGTCATCGCCACCCAACGCCCCTCGGTCAACGTGATCACCGGTGTGATCAAGGCCAATGTGCCGGCCCGCCTGGCCTTCGCCGTGTCGAGCCTCGCCGATTCACGCGTGATCCTCGATCAGGGTGGAGCCGAGAAACTGCTCGGGCGGGGCGACATGCTGCTGATCGGCCCCAGTTCGAGCATCGCCCAGCGCATCCAGGGTGCATGGGTCACCGAGGATGAGGTGCGTGCCGTGGTGGCGGCATGGCGTAAGCAATCGCCCGATGTGGCCTATGACCAATCCGTGCAGGGCGCTGAAGAATCTGGCTCCGCCGGATCCAGCGGAGTCACTGGCGCAGATGGTGACGATGACGACGATCTGTTGATCGCGGCGACCGAACTGGTGGTTCGTTCGCAGCTCGGCTCCACCTCGATGCTCCAGCGAAAGCTGCGTGTCGGGTTCGCCCGCGCCGGTCGGCTCATGGACCTGCTCGAGCAGCGCGGCGTGGTCGGCCCATCGGAGGGATCGAAGGCCCGCACAGTGCTCATCACCCCTGAGGAATTCGACGCCGGGGTCACCGGTACATCCGGCGACTGATCACGCAGCGCTCGCGATCGCATCGCGACGCACCGACCGATGATGCGGTCCACTCGCCTACGATGACGTCATGACTGGCAGCTACTGGATCGAGACCCTCGGCTGCCCCAAGAACCAGGTGGACTCGGACAAGTTGGTCGGCACGATGGTCGCCGATGGCTTCGTACCAGCCGATTCCCCTGAGGCGGCCGATGTGGTCGTCGTCAACACCTGTGCCTTCGTCGAGGAAGCCCGCCAGGAATCCATCGATGTCATCCTCGGCCTCGATTCGGTGCGGGCTCCCGGAGCACGCCTCGTGGTCACCGGTTGCATGGCCGAGCGATACGGCTCCGAGTTGGCTGAGGCTCTGCCCGAGGTCGACGCGGTGAGCGGGTTCGGGCAGTCGCTCACGAGCCCGACGATCACGGGTGTTCCGGTCTCGTTGTCAATGAAACCGTCAGGCGGTCCGGCTGTTCCGGCCTTTGATCTGCTGAACCTGCCCCGTCCCCGCTCCGAGTCGCCGTGGGCCTACGTGAAGGTTGCTGAGGGTTGCGATCGCGCCTGTGGGTTCTGCGCCATCCCTTCGTTCCGGGGCAAGCAACGCTCTCGCTCGGTCAGCGACATCCTCACTGAGGTCGAACAACTCAAGGCTCGCGAGATCGTCCTCGTTGCGCAGGATCTCGCCGCATTCGGACGCGATCAGGGGGTGGGGGAGCGATCCATCGTCCCGCTGGTCGAGCAGGTGGCGCAGCACGTCGATCGCGTGCGGCTCCTCTATCTCTATCCCTCCGATCTCACTGACTCTCTCATCGATGCCATCTGTGCAACCGGTGTGCCGTACTTCGATCTCTCGCTGCAGCATGTCTCAGCGCCGCTGCTGCGACGTATGCGCCGATGGGGCGACGGTCGGCGCTTCCTTGATCGCATCTCCGATATCCGTCGCCGGGAACCTACGGCGGCATTTCGGTCCAACTTCATCGTCGGATACCCGGGGGAGACCGAGGCGGATCACGACCAGTTGCTCCAGTTCGTCGAATCAGCCCAGCTCGACTGGTGTGGCTTCTTCTCGTTCTCCCGTGAGGACGGCACCTACGCTGCCGATCTCGATGGCGTCGTACCTGAGGGGCTGATGATGGAACGTCTGGCCGAACTTCGTGAACTCCAGGACGCCATCACATGGGCGCGGCGCGACGCCCTCATCGGCTCCACGGTCGAGGTACTCGTCGATTCCGTCGGTCGTGGTCGCTCGCATCGCGAAGCTCCGGAGATCGATGGAGTGGTTCTGCTCGACCCCGCACTTGAGGTCGGCACATTCGCCAGTGTCGAGATTCTCGATGCGCTCGGTCCTGATCTCGTCACCGTTGGTGCATGGCTCGGGGATGACGACGATGAGTGACGCGAAGAACGATCCGAACTACGGACCCGATGCGATCGCCACCCCGGCGAACATGGTCACGATCCTGCGTCTGCTGGTCTCACCACTGCTGTTCGCCATGATCAGCGACACCGAGAGTGGTTGGTTGGTGTTCCTCCTCTGGAGCGTGCTCTCGTTCAGCGACGGAGTTGATGGCTGGTTCGCTCGTCGGCATGGCACCACCCGAAGCGGGGCGTTCCTCGACCCACTCGCCGACAAGGTGCTCATCCTCGGGGCACTCTTCTCGCTGGTGGCCAATGGTCGCTTTCCTGTATGGCCGGTGGTCATCATCGCCGTGCGTGAGATCGCCATCACCCTGTACCGCTCCTACTGGGGCCGTCGGGGTCTCGCCGTTCCAGCGCGCCGGTCCGCAAAGATCAAGACGCTCGTGCAGTCGTTCGCGGTCGGTGCGGTGCTGTGTCCGCTCACCACGGGCGCAATCTGGTTCGCTGATTCACTGTTGTACGCAGCAACTTTTCTCGCACTGTTCAGCGCCGCCCAGTACATCCTCGACGGCAGCCGGGCAGCCACGACCATGGGCGACAGGAGTGGCATCACCAGATGAGTACGGCGGATCACCAACCTGACCACGGCCTCGGTCATGAGCATGAGCATCCGGCACAGGTCGTGCCGTTCCTCGAACTGTTCTATGACCTCGTGTTCGTGGCGTCCACGATGGTGCTCTCGAACGAGTTCTCGCACCATGTCGGTTGGCGCAGTGCCGGAACCTGTGCGCTCATGTTCGGCCTGCTGTGGTTGTTGTGGTTCCACACGACGGTGCTCATGAACGTCGAACGGCGTGATGATCTCGGCCAACGCAGTCTGGTGTTCGCCCAGATGTTCATGATCTTCGTGACAACGCTTGCGTTCCTCGACAGTTCGACGGACGATGTCGACCTCGTCGGTGCTGGGTATCTCGTGGCGGTCCTCATTGTGGCCTATGGCCATCACCGCCTCCGTGACCTTCCCGACCCAGTCGGTGGCTGGGCGCGGGCCCGGCGAAACCGACTGGTTCTGGCTGGCGTCGTGGTGTTCGCCGGAATCCTCACCCCGTTCGGCATCCATTGGTTGTTCTATGCGATCGCCATCGTGCTGCTCGTCACGCCCACCTCCTTCGCGTCATGGCGCGGTCGCCCAGTGCCCCCGGTTGATGAACACCACCTCTCCGAGCGGGCGGCGCTGCTCACGCTCATCGTGATGGGTGAGGCATTCGTGAAATCAGCGCTCGTCATCTCCTCGGGTTCGATCACCGGTTGGGACATGGTCACGCTTGCGGTGCTCTTCGTCATCCTGTTCGGGCTGTTCGCCTCGTACTTCGATGACATCCCGAAGGCGGGGATCCGCAACGGCGATCTCTCCGGCGAGATGTGGTTGCTCGCTCACCTCGTGCTGCAACTCTCGATCGTCGTGTTGGCTGTCGGGGTCTCGAAGTTTCTCCAGGTCGATGACGTCGGCGTTCCCACGAAAGCAATTGTCATCCTCATGGTCGCGTACTCGGGGATCTTCGTCGGTCTCGCATTGATCGGCGCGTTCAGTCGGCGATCGCGACATGTCGAGATGCTGGTCCTGCGCCTCGGCACCGCAGTGGTGGCGGTGGTGGGTGGGTTCGTAGCCATCCTGCTCGACGCTTTCACCCCGGGCGAGTACCTGCTGCTGCTCGCCGCACTCTCGAGTATCCATTCGATCCTTGCGTCACGCTTGCGCGTTCTGACCACCGTCGTCGACGATCAGGGGTCATTGCCCGGCGCCGACGAGCGCTTCAGTTCTTCCATCGATTCTCCGGAGGCATACTCATGAATTGCGAAGTCGTCGCCGTTGGCACCGAACTGCTGCTCGGGCAGATCGTCGACACGAACTCTTCATGGATCGGTGAGCAGCTCGCTCTCGCCGGTATCGACTGCTTTCTGCAGACCAAGGTCGGTGATAACTGGGACCGGATCGCCATGGCATTGCGCGTCGCCCTCGATCGCAGCGATGCCGTGATCGTGTGCGGAGGACTCGGGCCGACCCAGGATGACATCACTCGCGATGTCATCGCCGAGGTCATGGGCGTGCGACTCGAGGAGGACGAAGAGGTCGTCGAGCGTCTGCTCGAGATGTTCGGCTCTCGCGGACGCAGCATGCCCCGCAACAATCTGCGCCAGGCGCTCGTGCCTGTCGGTGCCACTCGGATCGCGCAACAGCCCGGCACTGCTCCCGGGCTTGTGTGCCCCGTCGGTGACAAGGTCATCTTTGCCGTGCCGGGTGTCCCCTATGAGATGCAGGAGATGGTGATCGGCACCGTCATTCCGGAACTGCGCCGTCGAGCCGGCGACACCGGTGTCATCCGCAGTCGCACGATTCGCACGTGGGGCCATTCCGAATCGGGCATCGCCGAGATGCTCAGCGATCGCCTTGATGAACTCGATCGCACCGGCGTTGCCACGATTGCGTTCCTGGCGAGCGGCATCGAGGGACTCAAGGTCAGGGTCACGGCCAAGGCCGACACCGAAGCCGAGGCCGATGCTGTTGTTGCCGCAGAGGTGGCGGAGGTGGCCCACATTCTCGCCGACTACGTGTTCTCCGTTCATGACGAGACGATGGAGCAGGTAGTCGTTGACTTATTGCGCGCTCGTGGTCTCACACTCGGACTCGCCGAGTCACTCACCGGCGGAATGATCGCCTCCCGGTTGGCGGGGATACCCGGTGCCAGCGCAGTGCTTCGCGGTGGCGTGGTCTCCTATGCCAACGAGATCAAGTTCGAACTCCTCGGCGTCCCCGAGGGCCCGGTCGTCTCCGAGGAAACCGCAGTCGCCATGTCCGAGGGCGCGTGCAGGTTGCTCGGTAGCGACATTGCGCTTGCCACCACAGGCGTGGCCGGTCCCGATCCTCTTGAGGGTGTGGCTCCCGGTACAGCGTTTCTGGCCACCACCGTTGGCGGGGTCACCGAGGTCGGAATGGTCCGATTCCCAGGCGATCGCGAACGGGTCCGACAGTTCTGCGTCATCACGGTGCTTGATCATCTCCGAAGGAGACTGCTGGCGCTCTGAACGATCCGGAGGACTGGACCAATCGTCTGGCCGGTAGCGATGGTTCCGGCTGGTCTCAGTCCTCGCTGCGTTTCAGTCCTCGCTGCGTCGCAGGTCGAGCGAGGCCGAGTTCATGCAGTAGCGCAGACCGGTGGGCCCGGGGCCATCGTCGAAGACATGACCGAGATGTGCGCCGCAACTGGCACAGAGTGCTTCGGTGCGTACCATCCCGTAGGCGGTGTCGACCTTGGTGGCGACCGCATCATTGGTCAGCGGGTCGAAGAAGCTGGGCCATCCGGTGCCGGAGTCGAACTTGGTGTCCGAGCTGAAAAGTTCGGTGTCGCACACGATGCAGTGGTAGGTGCCGTCGTCGTGGCAGTCCCAGTACTTGCCGGTGAAGGCGCGCTCGGTTGCGCTGCACTGGGTGACTTCGAACTCGGTCGGGGAGAGGCGGGCCCGAAGTTCCTTCTCTCGTTCCTGCGGGTCGGCGGGAAGCGGTGCACCCATTGAAGGTCCTTTCGTCACGGTGACGGATCACCCGGCAGGTGATCTTCGGGGCAAGCGTAGTGATCCGGGGTGCCGTCGTGACCTTCCGGAGAGGGATCCACCGAGGATCGTTGACCGAACGGGCGTTCGAAAGTACAGTGACGTCATTCGAACGGGTGTTCAGGTTCGGCTCCGGTTGTTCCCGGAGTTTCCCGGTCCATCCGGGCGCTGTCACACCCCGTTCGTAGGTTTGCTTTCACGCTTCAAGTTCACAACATCCCCCGCAGTTCCCACCTCTCAGACCCCGTATCCGGGGACAACCCACGAAGGAGACATCCGATGGAACGTGACAAAGCACTCGATATGGCACTCGGTCAGATCGAGAAGCAGTTCGGTAAGGGTTCGGTCATGAAAATGGGCGAGAAGGGCAGCATGAAGGTCGACACAATCTCGACCGGTGCCCTCGCCCTCGATCTCGCCCTTGGCGTCGGCGGTCTGCCCCGCGGTCGCGTCATCGAGATCTACGGTCCCGAGTCCTCGGGTAAGTCGACACTCGCCATGCATGTCGTCGCCGAGGCCCAGCGCAACGGTGGCATCTGTGCCTATGTCGATGCTGAACACGCCATGGATCCCGCCTACGCCCGCGGTATCGGCGTCGACGTCGACGAGCTGCTCATCTCCCAGCCCGACACTGGTGAGCAGGCCCTCGAGATCACCGACATGCTGGTTCGCTCCGGCGCCCTCGACGTCATCGTGATCGACTCTGTTGCCGCACTCACCCCGCGTGCCGAGATCGAGGGGGAGATGGGCGACACGCATGTCGGTCTGCAGGCCCGTCTCATGAGCCAAGCCCTGCGCAAGCTCACCGCCAACCTCAACAAGTCCAACACGGTGTGCATCTTCATCAACCAGCTGCGCGAGAAGATCGGCGTCATGTTCGGCAGCCCCGAGACCACCCCCGGTGGTCGGGCGCTGAAGTTCTACTCCTCGGTCCGCCTCGACATCCGTCGCATCGAGTCCATCAAGGATGGCGTCGAGGTCGTGGGCAACCGCACCCGCGTCAAGGTGGTCAAGAACAAGGTGGCTCCGCCGTTCCGTCAGTGCGAGTTCGACATCATGTACGGCAAGGGCATCAGTCGTGAGGGTTCCCTCGTCGACATCGGTGTCGATCTGGGCGTCGTCAAGAAGTCCGGCGCTTGGTACACCTACGAGGGCGAACAGCTCGGTCAGGGTCGAGAGAACGCCAAGTCCTTCCTCACCGCCAATCCCGAGATCATGGTTGAGATCTCCGATCGCATCCTCACCTCAGTGGGTATTGGTGCTGAGGAGACCGATCTCATGACCGAAGAGCACGATCAGCCGATCTCGCTCAAAGACTGAACAGGTCAGCCGCGCCGAAGATCAACGCGACTGATCAACCTGTTTGATTCATGAGTGTCCCGGGGTCGCAGCATGCGGCCTCGGGACCTTTCGCGTCAGGCCGGTAACCTTTCGACTTGTGACTGCCAAGACCTACGCCATCCGCACCTTCGGGTGTCAGATGAATGAGCACGACTCTGAGCGCATTGCCGGCCTGCTCGAAGCCGACGGTCTGGTCCCCGCGCTTGACGCTGACGCGGCCGATGTCGTGGTGCTCAACACCTGCTGCATCCGGGAGAACGCTGACAACAAGCTCTACGGAACGCTCGGCCATCTCAAGACGGCCAAAGAGCAACGGCCCGGTCTCGAGATCATCGTGAGCGGTTGTCTGGCCCAGAACGACCGTGAGGAGCTGCAGCGTCGCGCTGGTCACGTCGACGTCATCCTCGGCACCCATAACGTGCACAGGGCTGTCGAGTTACTCCATCAGTCCCGCGAGACAGGTCCCGTCCTCGAGATCTGGGATGAGGCGCTCGAAGAAGCCGAATCGTTCCCTTCGGCGCTCGCCGTTCGCCGTGAAATCGATTATTCCGCCTGGATGAGCATCCAGATCGGCTGCGACAACACCTGTACCTACTGCATCGTGCCTGCTGTGCGAGGGCGAGAACTCTCCCGCCCGTTCGGTGAACTCGTGGCCGAGGTGCGGCGGCTCGCGGCCGATGGCGTGCACGAGATCACGCTTCTCGGCCAGAACGTCAACTCCTACGGACGCGATCTCACGCTGGCCCGGCGTGAGGCCGTCGACGCCGGTTCCGAAGATGCGTTGATCGCCGGATCGCAGTGGGCTGCCGACGACTCCCGACGGATCCGTCCGCTGTTCGCCGATCTGCTCACCGCCGTCTCGGCTGTCGAGGGGATCGAACGGGTGCGCTTCACGAGTCCTCATCCCAAGGATCTTCGTCCAGAGACAATCATTGCCATGGCTGAGAATGACGCGGTGTGTAACCACCTGCATCTGCCGCTGCAGTCGGGAAGTGATTCCATACTCACGGCCATGCATCGTGGTTACACCGCTGAGCGCTATCTCGAGAAGTTGGCCGCGGCCCGAGCCGGCATCGAGGATCTCGCGGTCTCCACCGACATCATCGTCGGGTTCCCCGGTGAGTCAGAGGATGATTTCGAGCGCACTTTGGCTGTTGCCGCCGATGCGGAATTCGATCTCGCCTACACGTTCATCTTCTCGCCGCGCGACGGCACGGTGGCAGCTACCTACGCCGATCGGTTCGTCGACCCCGATGTTGTGAGCGCCCGGTTCAAGCAGCTGCATACGGTCACGGAACGCTCGGCGCTGGCCAAGCATCGGGCTCGTATCGGTCGGGTCGAGGAGGTCGTGGTCGAGGGCGTGAGCAGGCGCAACGACCAGATGCTTTCGAGTCGCACCCGCCAG
>Ga0209400_1003038_pt1 | contig 12383 bp, 11 predicted proteins | sample M_130807_EF_Meta_FD_187313 | JGI IMG/M metagenome (GOLD analysis project Ga0209400, IMG submission 187313) | Freshwater microbial communities from Lake Montjoie, Canada to study carbon cycling - M_130807_EF_MetaG (SPAdes) (version 2) | ecosystem: Environmental > Aquatic > Freshwater > Lake... | reverse complement strand
CCTACAACAAGACCATTTACTAGATCAATTACAACTTCAATATCTAAAACTGGTATCCCTACAACAAGACCATTTACTAGATCAATTACAACTTCAATATCTAAAACTGGTATCCCTACAACAAGACCATTTACTAGATCAATTACAACTTCAATATCTAAAACTGGTATCCCTACAACAAGACCATTTACTAGGTCTACGAGCCCTATTCCTACAACAATGCCATTTACCAAGACAGTTTCTAGAACAACCTCCGTTTCTATAACAAGATCAAGATCAGGAATCCCTACAACAAGGCCATTTACTAGGTCTACGAGCCCTATTCCTACAACAAGACCATTTACTAGATCAATTACAACTTCAATATCTAAAACTGGTATCCCTACAACAAGACCATTTACTAGATCAATTACAACTTCAATATCTAAAACTGGTATCCCTACAACAAGACCATTTACTAGATCAATTACAACTTCAATATCTAAAACTGGTATCCCTACAACAAGACCATTTACTAGGTCTACGAGCCCTATTCCTACAACAATGCCATTTACTAGGTCAGTTACACGTACTATGTCTAAAACAGGTATCCCAACTAGTATGGTTAGAACTAGGTCATCATCTGTTACACCGTCTAGATCTACAACTATCACTCTTTCTCGCTCGGTAACTGTCACATCATCCAATAGGACTAAATGATGTAAAAATTACAAATACCGTTAATCACTCGACTTCTAGATCTGAATCAGGGTACTGGGTATTTAACTCTTCATTTTCAGGATTGTAACGGCCCACATAGCCCCCAACACCTGCAGTAGTCTTATTATACGTTTTTCCAGATACTGAATCAAAGTAGTAGTCCTTTCCTTGGTGCCTAATCTTTACCACTTTTACTATAATCGTTTCAAATGGTATTATTGGACTACTAGTAGATTCTAGCATGATAACTTTCTGCGGAGTTTCTTCTACCTTTTCTATCTCTTTGACGATAGCCATAGTATCAACTACTGGAATAACCGACTTCGGCTTCACAGTACGTGGCTTCCTGGTTTTTACAACAGGCGCTGCAGCAACCATATTTTCAAGTATTACTGTAGTTGATTCAGGTGTAGTATCAGCTATAGTCTTTTTTCGCCCCATGTTACTGAGTGCTTTATCTAATGCGTCCTTAGCCCTATTTTCATCGGCCTCTGAAATAACCCATCCATTCTTTATTAATGCTAAGTAGTAGGGAGATCCATATAATTTACTTCCTGATGGATAAGGCCCCCCTATAAGACCATGATCACATTTAGGGGCTGATTGGTACTTATATTTGTTTATCTTTATGGAGCATTCAACACATGTTTTTATATCTTCTGGTACTTCGTTTGGACATCTATATTCTGTCCAAACGAAGTTTTTCGTTTTACCATCCTTTGAGAGGAGGAAGGAGTATTTGTCTGGGTGAGCCCTTCTAGCAAGACAGGTTGTCATACTGAGTGTATAGTATAAAGTCCATAGCAACAATTCAACTTTATAACACATGTATACTGTTTACGTGATATATACATTCAATGTCCTTGCACTGGGATCAGTTGTCTCTGGACTCCACATGGGCATCCATCTATAGGGTACAGTTGCTACCATATTCTGATCTCCAGGATAGAATTGGCTAAATAACTGTCTGTAATAAAAATCCTCTGCTGTAAGTGGCTTCATATGTTGTATATTTTGGCTCTGTTCCTTCCAATCATGTGGCACACATTTAATGACACGCTCTTGGATTTCCTCATACCATGATTTATTGACTCCTGAAACGCCGTCACTAAATGCTTCCTTGCGTCTATGTATGACTTCTGGCGGCAGTGTAATATCATCATCAAACGCATATCTTAAAATTTCTTTCTCTACTTGTACACCAGGAACAGGTCTTAGAAGGCTAGGGTGAATACTTCGCACTAATGCCACGAATTGCTTATCTAAGAAGGGTGTGCGTGCTTCAAGGCCGTTTGCACTTATTGACCTATCACTTCGTAACACATCAAAACTGTGAATATTTTCTAATAGCCTTTCAGTTTCTCTATGAAAATCCATATCAGTTGGAGCATTATTGAAATATAAATATCCACCAAATACCTCATCAGATCCATCACCATTAAACACTACCTTACAGTCGCTGTGCTCACTAATATATTTTGCTACCAAATAATTTCCAACACTTGCTCTTACAGTAGTGCGATCGTAGGATTCTATGGCTTTTATAACAGTCGGTATGGCATCAAAGAATTCATCAGGCGTCATTACAATTTCAGTGTGTTCACTGTTTATCCAATCTGCCGCAATTCTAGAATGTTTTAGATCACTAGAGCCTTCAAAGCCAATAGAAAATGTCTTTAATCGTTGAGCGCCTACATTTAAAAGGTTATTTTGAACCAGTGCTGCAATTAGACTACTATCAAGACCTCCACTTAGAAGGGCTGCAATAGGCCTTTCAGTTAACATACGCTTTAGTACTGCTTCTTCTAAGGCAAGTCGTAAGTGTGTAGAAGCATCATTTTTGGCAAGTGTTGATTCTGTAGGATTATATATGGGAGATAGTACCCATGGTATAGTATGATATTTAGACGATTTCATTAATTTCTCAGAATTGGTGTCATATATTTCATATGTTCCAGGTAGAAGTGGTCTTACTACGTCGCAACCAACTGGAAGTCCTTTTAGTTCAGATGATACATATGTACCAGATTGATGCTTACCTATAAATACAGGTCTTACACCATATGGGTCTCTAGCCATGATGAGTAATGATAATTCTACGTCATATAATACAAGTCCAAAGACACCATCTAGACACCGTAAAAAGGCGTCAATATCTTGACGATGACGCATATAAAGATCGCCAATACAAGCGCAATCAGAACCATCGTCATTTAGTCCCAATCCCCTTTTAATATCTTTAGAGTTGTATATTTCACCATTACACATCCAAGTAACACCCTCATTCGTAAATGGCTGCATTCCGTGATCACTTAGTCCATTAATTGCGAGACGCGTAAAACCAAATGTCACTCTGTTATCAAGCTCTTGAATACGTGTCCCCTCAGGACCACGTGGAATTAGTTTTGATACTAATTCTTCAGCAGTCTTATCATTATCATTATTGTCGCATGTTAAATGCGCCCAGATTCCACACATTGTGTCTTATTAAGAATAAGACGCGATGTTTAGACCATAATTTTAACCAGGGCATCCGCAAGAATTGTAGTAGTTTTTACCCTCTGCATACTGAATTTTTAAATCATAAGTATAAAATGACAGATTACATGCATTACCAGATACAGGCTTTGTTTCACTACATGTTCCACAGTTGACATTCTTCTGAGATAAGGCATTTATATTCTTTACATTTATATAGTTGGTTTTAGAGGCTAAAATGCGCAATCGGTCGCTGGCATCCATTCTACTTAATGCCGATATATTTTATTATATAGAATGCCGGATGTTAAGTCAAAGGGGGAGAGGCTAAAGGAGACTATTACCTTGCTTAAAAAGTTGCCAGAGGTTGGTGTTCCTATGGAATCTTACGCATATAGTCAGGTACAAGACTTAATGACTACCTGGGTAAATGGTGGTCCTGCCATAAGGAAGACAATAGACTTTGTATCACATACAGGTATTCTTACACTTCCAGTTGTTGAAGGCAAGGTGAGTTCTCTAGATTTGAAGGTTAAGGCTAAAAAATGACATGATTAAATATACTCTCAATTATAACCACCGCAGTCTAACAAACTGAGATACAGCATGATATTATATGATATAATTATTTTTAGGCCTAAACCAATCCAATCAATTATATCTAATGTTACAAGAACTTGAGCAGTGTAAGGCAATATATTTTATACAAAAGCCTTTTACATCAAAGACTGAACAGATGGGGTGTTATTATTTTAATATATTACAGGCGGTTGAATTATGTAGAATATGGGGTGCTGCCATAGTACCACCCATGTTACCCCTTGCTCCTCGTGACAATAATAAGGTTGAATTAGATCATAATGAACCGTGGGAAGATTCGATATTAGAGTATGGATCAATAGATAGTAGTAAAGTCTTAGATTATTCTCAAGTCAAGACAATTTCATTTAATGACTTTTGTAAAGAATCTAATTTAAATGTATATACAAATTCAGATAATTTAGATATATCTGGTGTGAAATTCACAAAAAATAAACAATCTAAATATTTTATTTTAAATATTCCACCAAGATGGGATACACAGAAAAATAATGAGATGACATTCTATAGGATAATATATTCTACTTTCCCATTTAGGAATGATATTTTTAAACAGAATATTCCAGAATGGTATTTGAATATATGTAATACACCCTTTTTAGGAGTACATTGGCGACGTGGTGATAGAGGAAATGCGTGTCTAGGTTCAATTGGTAAAACTTTATGGTATGCAACAGAGCCAGATAAAGTTGCTATCATTATAAATACATATATAGAGGAAAATCCAGGATTATCTTGGGTATATATATCAACAAATTCTGGGTCAATGGATGACAAAGAATTAATAATGCAGCTAGTGAAAGTCCCCGTGTATTTTCTTGATGTACCCGAAGGTGTAGAAGCTCTTGACCGATGGAAATGGGATGTTACTGATTTATTTATGTGCGCAAAAGCCAAACATATTATTTTATCTCCTGGTGGCTTAACAGGTTCTTCTGCGTTTGGCCGAATTATATTGGCAGAATCAATGAGGCAAAATATAGATAGGACAAAATATAGTTTCATGCCATTTATTGAATATTAGATTTAATTGGTTCATCTTCTTCAATAAAACAATATAGGCGTTCTTTAAAATACCTATAATGTAAATGAAATGATGAAGTCATACCTGCTTCTATTTCAACCTTACATGTCATTACAAGGGTCTTATATTCCTTTTTAACCGACTCTTCTGTATCAGTGTGTTTCTTACATATATTATCCCATGTACTCTCGGCCAGAGCGTTGAAGTAATCTACTTGTGTTTGTAGTGGGGAGGGAGGAATGACTAGCATCTGAACTAAGATATTTGGCCTACCTTAGATAGCTGAGAGTATTACATATAAAGTTGAACCGTCGCTCTAGAACTACTACTTAGACACAATGAGTACCTATCTGAAAATAGCAGATGTCCAAAAGGGTCCTGAGAATATGCCTGAGAATCCTCCTATCAATTATACATTTCCTCTTGACCCATTTCAACAGCATGCAATGAAGAGCATTTGCGCGGAGGAAAATGTCTTGGTAACTGCAAAAACCGGTTCGGGCAAGACCTTGGTGGGTGAGATTCAGATTGCTTATTCACTACGCAAGGGTAAACGGGTCTTCTACACAACTCCAATTAAGTCTCTGAGTAATCAAAAGTTTAAGGACCTGAAAAAGCAGTTTGGCTCGGTTGGTATAATGACAGGGGATATTAAGTTTTGCCCAGATGCCAAGGTGGTGATTATGACCACAGAGATTCTTAGGAACTTATTATTCAAGAAGGATTCTACAACGAAAGAAATTGGGTTGACTGCTGAGATATCGTGCGCAGATTTGGATGCTGTAATCTTTGACGAATGCCATTACATCAATGATAGGGACCGTGGGCACGTTTGGGAGGAGGTCATGATTCTACTGCCACCCGAAGTCAAGATGATTATGCTTTCTGCCACACTTGACCACCCTGAATACTTTGCTGAGTGGCTAGGAGAACTCAAGCAGAGACCTATTAATTTAATTAATACAGAGTATCGTATAGTGCCTCTTACACACACCTTATGGTATGCAAAGGAGTCACATGTTCTTATGGATGCCAAGAATAACTATAACGAGAAGGTGTATCGTGACTGGATTGACTGGCTCTACAAGCAGGATCTCGCCCATACAAAATTCCAAGAAAAGGTGCGTGATGCCAGGGCAGGAGGTACTGAAGGAGCGATTAGTGGTAAGATTAAACCCACTTCGTTTCTTCATAGGATGAATGGCCTCATTACACACCTACAGGAGAAGGAATTATTGCCTGCACTGTTCTTTGTACTATCCAGGAAGGATTGTGAGAAGTATGCCAAAAAAGTGGAGGGTACTCTTATTACATCATCGGAGGTCGCAGATGTTCGTCATGTTTGGAACTTTCACTTGAGGAATCATAGGGCAAAGTTAGAGGTACTTCCTCAGTATCACATATTGTTTGAACTTGTACAACGTGGTGTTGCCTTCCACCACAGCGGTATTATACCGACGTTAAAAGAGATTATTGAAATACTCTTTGGTAAGGGACTAATTAAGGTGCTCTTTGCTACTGAGACATTTGCTGTTGGAATCAATATGCCAACTAAGACAGCAGTATTTGTGGGTCTCAAAAAATACGATGAGCAGCGTGAGGGTATGCGAATGTTGAATACAGCTGAATACCTTCAGATGGCAGGGCGTGCGGGCCGTCGTGGACTAGACACCATGGGTACAGTCATATATCTTCCTGACAGGGACCCTGTAGAACCTAGTGAAATGCGAGCCATGATGTGTGGTGGTAAGGCTCCAGTTGAATCTCGTATGGAATTCGGCTATGATTTCATATTGAAGACCATACAGTCAGGTAATCATAATTGGCTTGAGCTATTAAATAAGACGTACTGGCGAAAACAGAGAGAAGCTGCTATTCAAGATTTGAGAGCCGAACAAGATAAACTATTATCAAAGAAGCAGCAGATTCCCATATCAGATAGTGAAATGGAGATATTCTCTGAAAAGGTTTCTATAGAGGAAGAGATTCGTAATACTACTAATGCGAAGCGTAAGAAGGCAGAATTGGCTTTGAGGAAATGGAAGGAAGAGCATATGGGGCATAGATGGAGTATGCTAGAAGAAAGTTATAAAGAACTTAAGGGAATTGAGCGTTTATTACAAAATATAGAGAAGAATTTAACTAGTGCATTAGACGTTTCATCTAGTCTAGAGGCGCGCATACGAGTTCTTGAGGATACTGGATTCTTGAAGCACCTAGATGATCCAACCACCCATACAAAGGATAGCCTTACAACTCAAGGAATCTTAGCAACTGAATTAAATGAGGCAGATCCAATATTAATATCACAATTCTACCTGTCACCCCATTCTACAAATTTATCTCCCAAGGACTTACTTGTGACCTTAGCGGCTTGTATAATAGAGGGTAAGAAGGGTGATACTGAAACAAGTATAAACGATTTAGATGTGAATAAGGATGTAAAGGGCGCCATCTATGAAATAGGTGATGTTTGGAATAATATGAGAGTGTCTGAGAATAAGATGGGTGCAAAAGCAAGTGAATGGAATCTCAGTACATTCTGGATGGAAATCATGAATTCTTGGATGGATGGTCAGGCAATATCTGTTCTATGTGAACAGTATGGAGTATATGAAGGCAATTTAATTCGCTCAGTCCTAAAGTTACAGAACATGTTAGATGAGTGGCGCTCTATGGCCACGTTCTGTCAGCATACAGATATGATTAAAAAATTGGAAGAGGCGCATTTACTCTTAGTTCGTGACGCAGTGATCCAGGACAGCCTTTATCTACATTTATAGGGCCTTAACAATTCTAAATAAGATTCGCTCCTTCCACCTAGCCGACTCATAATTAAGCATGTAGGAAATCTCCACTTTTGTACCTATTACCACTCTAATGGGTTCACTGCCATCTCTAGGTTTAATAATACCAATATCGGAATCAAATACACAAGGTACGCGAATGATTCTCTTCCATGATGGAATCCATATGGCAGCCTTTTCTTTTTGTTTTATGTAATCTACAAAGATACCTTGAACATTTGTAGTTGTTTGACTGAGGCAGTTCATAAAGAACGTGTCGCGCTCAAAAGCCTTAGCGTCTTTCCCTAACAAGTTCAAATTCACACACAATAACATGGAAGTCTTATCTGTAGTCTCACCTCTTAAAATTTTATGGAGACAACGTTGATTATAGAGGTCTGCATATCTGCGAAGGGGGGATGATGCGTGCGCGTATGATTCCGATTCTAGCCCCCAGTGATACGCGTCAATATGTCCAGCTACATATTTTGCTGAAGAGTAGGATAACGTTTTTAATGTAGGGTCAATATCTGTCCACCTCTTCAACTTCTCACTATCAGGTGCGTCATGAGCGCGTAATAATCCAGTATTGGAGGTACGTAGAAGTTTCCCCACTTCATAGTTATACAATATCATAAGTGTCTCTACCCATTCATGGCTGGATGGTAAGGGGCACTCGCTAACTGATTCAGATAATTTCTTTATTACTATCATATACCATTCATTACATGTATCCGCTTCATCATATGTGAACGCTTTATTTACTGACAGGGTATTTAATCCTAATGACTTTTCTAATATACCCTTTTCAGGAGACCATCTTATTGAAAGGGAAATACAGTTGCGGACTTTATTTGGAAGGAGTGAAAGGCATTCAATCCCTATGGTAGGAGGTAGCATATGTTTAGGTTTTTGCGATTCTGGATAAAGCGTCTGTCCAACATTACTGGCATAAATATCTAATACTGAATCTGCCTCAATGGCTGAAGCCACATCTGTGATACTTATACTTATAATATATTCTTCCTGTTCTTGATTGACACGTTCTACTGTAAATACGTCATCTACATCTTCACATCCAGGGGGGTCAATGTTGAAGGTGATACCATTCACAATTGGCCTCTTGGATAATTCTATTTGGTATGAAGGGGGCATCTCAAACTTCTTAGGATAGTTCAGAGGCGAGTAACGAAGTAACAGGCTTTCTGCTTCTGCGTGAGTATCGCCGCAATCTCCTATAATCTTAATGAGAGATCCACGTGGGAATTTACTTTGCTCCCATGCTTCAAATTGTACCAACGCTAATATGTTAGATCCCCTTTTATCATCTGAACTTACTAAGATAGGTGGATAGGCATTATTAATGGGTTCAAATAAATGTATGGGTACATTCCTAGAGGTGAACCCGTATTTTATTTTATTCTTCAACTTAAGCACTCCAATAATGGGCGCATGTTTTACTCTCTTCTTGAGGGAACCATCCTCATATACTTCATCTCCTGGAAGCGCCTTTTTTGCTGGTTCAACACCACAGAACTCTTTAATACTATGACCATTATCATCTAAGACTTTAAAATTCAAATAGTCTTTAGTATATAGTCTCATCTTTTGGATATAGACTTAATATACTACATAGATTTCAATTTTATACAGTCTACTGTATGCTAGCACCTAAAATTGAGGTATTTACTTGGTTTATATATTAGTATAATGGAACATCCTAAACGTGATTTGGCTACAGACCTAAGCGAACTTATTGGGGTTTATGGATACAAAGATCTTCATACAATGTTGATTAACTTTATGAGCCAAGATTATACGTATCTTAAGATACACTTTGAAGATCCTAATAAACAAACTATTATATCTATGAACCCACCTCTTGTCTCAGCAGATATTCTCCAAAGTGTTGAAATAAAATCTGAACAAGTCCCAAAAAAGCGTAAGTATACTAAGAAGGCGAGTAAAGTCATTGAACCTATTATAAATTCTACTCCTCCCGTTGTTGTAACTGAATCTGAAATAAAGGATGTCATTGTTACATCGCCTGTTATGGATAGACAGTACCGTGACCCGAAAGAGATGAAGGCCTTTCAAAAGGCTGCGGAGGATGCTAAGAAAAACGAAAATCAAGCCGCAGGTTACCAGGTTACGGATATATTAACTAAGGAAAATCTTGAGAAGTGGATTGAGCAGGAGTGTAGGACATATGCCTGGGTTGCCAGAGAGAAGGCCGGCTGTCCAGAGACGCAAGTTGCTGCCACTGCACAGATGATGGGAATCAAGAGTAAGATTACTAAGAAGAGGGGTATTATTATGTCTGGAAAATAATCTATTTGCTCTTTCTAGGAGTCTTTTTTACTTTGGGGGGTGACATTGTAATAGTTATATTGTCTTGTTCTTCAACTGGTAAAGGTGATATTTCATCTGAGGCAGGTTCCTCAATGTATTCAGATAATAGAATCTGAATGGATGTAGTCAGTTCAACATTCTGAGATTTCAATTCAGAAACATTGAAGGTACTCATTGTTTCTATGGTATCAATCTGCTGTTTCTTATCAGCCATCAGTTTCTTAACAAGTTTTGTACCGCGCTGAATGGCCCTATCAAGATATGTCTTAGCCTGCTCAATTCTTGAACGTAAGGCCTTTTCTTGCGATTCGGTTTCATCTGATGGTAGGAGTTTATTGAAGACATTGGTAATGCGATTCATCTGATCAATGATTGAAAAGACATAATCAATATCAAGATCTGAACAAGATTGTATGTATAAGACACATTGAGACCCGTTAATCCATTCAATAGTAATAGGAGTATTTGGATTCTTACCATATATAGGAGTATTGAGTGATACGAATACACCAAATAGTGCCTCTGGATGTAATTTCATATCACGAAGAAACTTTGTTACTTCGCCTTGTGGAATACTATTTGAATAATTCTTAATTTCAAATAAGGTCAGTAGGGAGTTAATAGTTGCTGAAGAATCACATGAAAAGGTAGGTGTTTTTATTAGATCCCAATTCATCTTTTCTTTGGCAATAGTCTTAAAATATTTCTCACCATCATTACCTTTTAGAACGGATGATGCCTGACGTTGTACTTTTACCTGTAGGTCCTGCTCCTGTTTTTTAACCTTCTCCTCCCTATCAGATATAGCCTTCTCCTTTATAGATAAAATCTCCCTGTTCTTTTCTTCAATAGTTAAGATTATCTTTTCATAGCTTTCTTTACAGTTATCACGAATGGCAGATTCAGATTTAGAGGCGATTTGGAGTTGGGCTTCTACTTCAGATAGGCGTTTAGTAAGTTGTCTTGATTCTGCTTGATACTTCTCAGCCTTTTCAGATTCATTGCGGCTACTAACCTTTTTGATTTCATTAATCTTATTTTCATATTCATCTTTTAGTTCAGATATAGCCCTACTATTTTTCTTTTCCATTTCAGATATTGTATCAAGTAGTGGTTTTAGCCCAGAATTCATATCAGATACAGTTTGCTTTTCTAACGACATAAGCTCCTGAGAATGTTTCTGTTTAATATCTTTGAGATATTCAGCAAAAAGTGTGTTTCGTGTATAGTCATCTTTCAACGATTCCTCTAATTCAATAAGTTTTGAAGCATATGTTAAGACTTCTTGGAATTTCTCCACTGTACATGATAATATGGAAGGGGGTAATTCATAGGCTATATCTGTGTAAAACGATATGATACTTAGGTCATCAATTGTATTTCTGGAAGCGAATGCGTGGCTCTGCATGTATAATAATATGCCATGGGATTTAGGCATCTCGCACTGACATAATATAAATATTAAAAATAGCCATACCCGTTACGTATAATGCGAGTGTGAAAGGGGAATCTAAAAATGTGTAGACCCTTGAGGGCGTATTCTAAAAGAACTTCAGAATTAAAGGTAACACGATTCTCTAGAAGTGTTTGAATGTGATTATAAACATTCATATATGGTTGAATGGTATCAACAGTGCCTAGGGCGAATTGGTCAAAGATGCCGCGGGCATGACATGTAGGAATACATAATCCATTGTTAACCAAACTGAGATCGAGTGTATCAAAACAAAACAGATCAAGTCTATGTGAAATGACAGCATCATAAATTTTACCAGTTTTTTGAATATGATTATTTAACGCCTGAAATCCTCTTCTCCTATTATAATACATAGACAAAATATTATGGGGTCTATGTTCTAAATCTGGAACAGGGTATTTAGTATAATCAAATAATTCAAGTGGTTCATTACAAATACTAACAGGATTATAAATCTCATAAAATAAATCAAGATCTTCATCTAATTCAGGTGAATGAGATAAAAAGAAGTCTACATTATTATCCTGTACAAGATTATCCATGATATTATTATAGTGATTTGCAAATTTATATATTCTTCCAGAAAAAATAATAGCAATATTCATATGATGAATCTTATATATATCTTTAAATACATGATATAATATCTGATAGAATAGATATAATCTGATGAAAGTCTGATGAGATAGACTGGGTTTAATGAATAAGTCTAATACAATTCCATGGAGTCTAGTAGTATAGTACAATATCTGATAATATTCACAATATCTTATGCGGCGCTTCGCGCCGGCCGAGCGTAGCGAGGCCATTGGGTAGCATGACATGTTTATCATCATAAAAATATCTGACGAGACATGTTTTGTATCATCAGATATTGTACCTGTACTACCCCCTTACTCTTATTTCTCATTTTATTCTTTTCACATTCTTGTAATTTATATCAGATTTATGATATTTTCTCGTCATA
>Ga0209400_1003037_pt1 | contig 12392 bp, 20 predicted proteins | sample M_130807_EF_Meta_FD_187313 | JGI IMG/M metagenome (GOLD analysis project Ga0209400, IMG submission 187313) | Freshwater microbial communities from Lake Montjoie, Canada to study carbon cycling - M_130807_EF_MetaG (SPAdes) (version 2) | ecosystem: Environmental > Aquatic > Freshwater > Lake... | reverse complement strand
TTAGCGGATTTATTTGTGAAACTACTGGTAAAAATGAAAATATCGGCAGCAACTCAAAAGGCTGGATCAAAACTCACCATCAGAGCTTGGCCCATGAGAAAGACTTTCATTTTGTAGACTGCGAAGAATTGCGAGGGTTAAATTTTGAAAAGTGAAATTTTTCTTGACTTCCTCTTCTCAAGCCCCATAATAGGAGTGTAAGGTTTGGGTTCCCGTAGCTCAGTTGGATTCAGAGCTTCCGCCTTCTAAGCGGACGGTCACAGGTTCGAATCCTGTCGGGAACGCCACCTTTCATTCAATAGTTATTACTTTAAATAGTAGAAAATACCATTCCTCAAGAGAAACGAATCTCTCTTCATCGTCACACAAACACCTCTTAGCAAAAAAACTCTTTCTTAAAGCAAATCCTTCCCCACAGTATTGGCAATTCATCTACATTCTCTTACAAGAATCAAGTTTCAGTCTGGTTACAATCAAATAAAATAACAGAAAATAATGCTCACAAAAGACCAAGCATTCGATATCAGCGAGTTCATCTACAAAAACGGTCACGAATCTCTCTGGAGAGTTGGAGACAATTTAGAAAAGATTCTGAATGGATTAGCTGTTAATCCAGACAAAGATCAAATCATTAGCAAGTTTGTGGCAAAAAATGGCTCAAAGACATTGCACACATTAAATATTGCTATATTTAAACTCGTAGACCAATTAATGTTATCTGAAGAAGCCGCCGCTGTAGATCAACATGAATAAAAGAACATTCATTTTATCTTTATCGGAAAAAGATAAGGAAATTTTTGAAGATGACGATATAATTAATACCATTATGCTTAGAATCGCAGAAGTTTATTTAGATGTAAACGAAAAAGCTGATATAGGCATAGAATTCTTATCAATAATCAAAAACTTAATACAAGAAAAGATAACCAAAGATAAAAATTCTTTTACATATTTTGTAGATATTGATTTTGAAAAAGAAGTAATCAAATAATACAATACTCAAGATGTCTCGCCATGCGAATCTTCCTTTTCACTTTTATGTTAATGTAGATAATAGATTTCTTGGTGAAAAAATGCCAACTGGCTTTACTCCGGCCATTTGGCATTCTGTTTTTTGTAGATCAAATCAAGTGCTGATGTGTCATGTTCTATTAGAGTCTGGCGCGAACTGGACTGGCTTGCCAATCCACGCTATATCTACTAAGGAGACGTTTGAATTCGCTTCCTATGATTTGATGCCTTGGGCCGCGATGGGAGAAGACTTGGATATATTTAATGTTAAATATCTTGAGGGCGTAGAATGTAAGACTATAGAACCGATGGAATCGAAAGGAAGACACACTGGAGTAATGATCGACTGGAAAGATGGCTTTAGCAGATACGCCCAAGAGCATAAGCCATTAAATATGATAGAATTAGAAAATGGGCAATTTGCTTTTCTTCCGAATAATTTTGTGGTTTATGATGATAAGCATTTTGTTTCCAAGAATGCCCGAGATAATCTCAAATATTACAAGAGAGGCGAAAAAATCTATTGGGGTAAATAAAAAAGCCAGCCTTTTGGGCTGGCCTTCTTGTTTTGTTATTGGTTTACTTTAAGGTTAGCAAATACTTTGTTTGATTAACATTGCCAAGAATCGTGTCTCTGATGTTAAGCAAATCAGTGTCTTTTTTAGCGTCTAGCATAGTTGGTAATTCATTGGTCAAGTAAGCAACCATTTGATTCATTAGATCCATTGGGGCTAATGCGCTATAGTTTTGAAGAGTTAAATTAAAGTTGGTTTGAGCCATTACTCTGCCATATTTGCCCATAAATGTTTCGACAAATTCATCAACGTTTTCTGACAAGCTTTCATATAATTTATTAAGAGTTTTATGCTCAGAATAAGAAGTCGTTTGCCAATGAAGAATTTTGATTTGATTTTGGTAAGTTAAGAACTTAGTTACTATATTCATAAATTTTATCTTTTAGAGTTACCGGGGAAAGGTTTTAGGTCTTTATTTAGTTCTTTTGGAGTGAAAATTTTGTCTTTAGTTATCATGTTTTTTACAGGGTAATCAAGATGAACGGTTTTTTTGTATTCCATTTGGTACTCTATATCGTCTTCAGAAAATGGGCCTTCTCTTTTTTCATGTTCTTTTTCTAAACTAGGTTCAACAATAGTTTTATACGCTTGGTCTACTATCTAAGTATTGTGTTTATTTAATTCGAGAGAGGGCTGAAATAATTTTGCCTTTGCAGATTGCCCCTTTTTATACTCTAATAAGCAAGATTGAAATTTTTCTTTATCAGATCCATCTTTAGAAGGAATACATTTTTGCAAAAATTGCCTAAAGTTTTTTCCTTCTGTTTGTTCCATCGACTTATATTCCTCTTCAGCTTCGTAAGAGGCTCTTGATCTAATTAGTTGATCTTTAGTTTTTGTAAGGATGTCTCCTTTTTTGTAGGTTGGGCCGTCATTTGTTACTTTGTATTTTACTACTTTGCCCATTCTATTTGGTAGTTCTTCTACCGATTCGACTACGCCTTCGCTTCCGTAGTGATCGCAGGAAGGGTTAATGTTTTTAACCATAGATCCATTTCCATACTCGTCTTGCTCTTCTTCCATTCCTCCATTCTCACTAGCTCCAGAATAATCATCTTCTTGATTAAACATTACATAATTATGAATCATTATCATATACTCTTCTGTTACAACAATTTTGCCTTGTAGGAATGATTCTGTTAGATTTTCTTTAACATTCGGGTTTTCAAGATTATCTAAAATAGCGTTTACATTATGTTGAATAGATCTTAAAGAACCAATAGACATCCCTAAGAAGTCGTTTTTGTATTCTTGAAATTCTTCTTCCTCTGATTCCATTTCTACCTCTTCCGCCTTTGACAATTCGGGGCAAATTTTAAGTAATTCAGTTTGGTCCCAGAAAGTTTCTCCATCCCACTCTTCAGCTTGGGCTTTCTTTAGTGCGTCTTGTTTGGGATAATCTTTATCACCGGGCTTTGCTGGTTTATAATTTTTACCCATCTTTTCTTTTTTCTTTTGGATATTGTACCATAAACCTTTGCCCGCTTCAGCCTCTAAACTCACAGTAGTGTTCTCTGATCCTTGAACTGGTGCGCCAGCCCTCCATTGCTGACAAGACCAATATTTAGCTTTCCATTTGGGGCCGGGAGCTTTGTCGCAGCCATGTCTAGCTCTGAAGCTCTTTCTCCTTGCTGGATCGCTTCTTTTAATCTTCATGTTAGGGTCGCCAAAATTAACCTTAACGACATTTCCTTTCTCATTTTTTACATAAACAGAGAATTTCTTAGGTCCACCGGGAGTTCTGAAAGGTTTATTGAGAGTTTTGGCTTCTTTGGCCGCTATGATTTGATCAGTGAAATTTATAGTCATATTGAAATCTATTACACTTTTTTTATATAAAATCTTGACTTTTTCCAAATCAAATGCATACTTTAAATAAGTAGGAACTCCATGTTTGTGCGATTTAACGCCAAATAAGCAAGATTTGTTTACTTATGTAAATAATTTTTTAGGATTTCGGAAGGACTTAATTATATAAGTGTATTTGTAAATATGAAGATAGAATTAAGTTTAAGCATAGCAAAGAAACTAAAAACGCTAGACGAGTTTTCTGATCTTGGGAAAGATGAGCTAAAAGAAAACGTAACTGAATTAATAGAAGAATTGCTAGGGCAGTACATTAACGATAATTATTCAGATAATAAAAACGAAAACCCAGACGCTTATGAAGAATAAAGAAACTTTAAATGAACTTCTAACTGAATTACTAAAAACAGTAATAAACGATGACAAAATACTAAAAGATTTAGACAAATCAATAGATCCTAATTCTTATAGCCAAGCAGTTCATTTAACAAAAACAATTATAGAATATGTCAATAAATAAAACAAGAGAGCAAAAGATCCAAGATATAATAAATAGAGTAGACCTGTCTACTCTGAGCGTTAAATGGTGGGAGAAGGAAATGGATAACATAATATCTGCGATAGATAAGCTGGAATTATCAGAAGATTGCCGAGCAGATTATGAAATAGAAAATCTAAAAGATAAACTACAATCTCTAATTCCCAGAGCGCAATTAGAAATAGACGTTATAGATAATTTAGAAAAAGAGCTAAACATTTTACTAAAAGAAATTGACGATGGAAAAGAAAAAAACAAAAAAAAAGGCAACCGGAAAAAAATCATTTAATTTTTATCAGGTGATTTCCCAAGGTAAAAAATTTAACTTTGGAGCTTTCCCTCCCTCGAAAGAGGGGCTTGGCATGGCGAGGAATTGGGCTGAAAAGATGAGCGAAGAAACTGGCGAAAAATGCGTTGTAAAAAAGCGTTGACAGGCGCGAAAATCTCTGAAAACCCTGGTTTTGCTGGGCTTTTGACGCGAAAAAATTTTCCGAAAAAGAGTTGATTGGAAGGAGAGACCGTGTAGATTGGTTGTGTCGTCTGAACCTTAACTCTCGTCTGCTGCATGATCACTCTGGAAAAACCTTACTCTGTCCGCAAGTCTGGCATAGAAAACGAAGGCATCTCTTTCGGAATCAAGAAAGATGGCCTCGCCCACATTTTCAACGTCCTTCGCAATCAGCTTTACTCAAACAAGATTCTTGCGGTCATCCGCGAGTACAGTTGCAACGCTTACGACGCAATGGTCGAGGCTGGAACCTCTGACCAAAAGTTCGTTGTCACCTGTCCTACCTTCGACGATCCTTGCTTTAAGGTCCGAGATTTCGGCTCTGGTCTTTCTCCAGAAGGCATTGCGGAGGTCTACGCCTATTACGGCGAATCGACCAAGCGACAGAGCAACGCTTTCATTGGTCAGCTTGGGCTTGGCTCTAAGTCTGGCTTTGCTTATGGAGATAATTTTGTAATCAAGAGCTTTTACCGAGGCACTCTTTATACCTACAACGCTTACTTGGACGAGACCAAGATCGGGCAAATCCTCCTAATGGACGAGGAAGCCACTTCAGAAAACGATGGCGTTGAGATTGTAATCCCGGTTAAGGTCAGGGATATCCCCACTTTTAAGGAGACTATTGCCAGCTTCTTTAAGCATTTCAAAAGTAAGCCGATCATCAATAATATAGAAAAAGGCTATTTAGAAGTCTATTGGAAAGATGAGGGCCAAATATTAAACGGCCAAGGCTGGCAGTTTCTTAAATGCAAGAACTCTTGGGATAAGGCTCCTTCCCTGATGATTATGGGAAATGTTGCTTATCCTATGGATGGCAATTCGGTTGATGGGCTTAATTCGGTTTTCTATAATGATTTCACTGTGGAATTTGAAATCGGAGAACTTGAGGTCTCAGCCAGCCGCGAAGCTCTTCAGTTTTCTGCTACGACTCAAAGCGCGATTAAGAAGCGTTTCAAGTCTATCATGGAAGAAGTAACTAAAAATATTTCTGATAAACTTAAAAATGCTAAAAGTCTTTTCGAGGCTAAAAGTATTTTCAACAGCTTAACGATAGCTACTGGAGATTTCTATCGGTTTCAGAGTCAATTCAAGAACCTGATGTGGAATAACAAGAATATTAATAATCACGTTTTAGCGTGGAATAATGCTGCTGGCAAAAAAGTAACTGTTTTTGAAATCGCTAAGAGTAATAGATCTGACAGAATTAATTGTCGAGTTTTAGACAGTAAAACAATCCATTGCTATCCTACATCCCGTTTGTACATTGATGACACTAATCATAAATTCATGCAGCGTTTGGCTCATTATGTTTATGATCAAAACAATACTGGTATTACTAAAATTTATGTCGTTGAGTTCGACGATGCTCAAGCTAAAAAGGACTGGCTAGTTGATGTTGATATGGACGAGTCTGAACTCGTTTATGCTTCTAGTGAAAAGATTAATAAGATCGAATATCCTAAGAATTCTTCTGGAGTTTCTGTTGACGAGAATCCTAAGCACACCTGTTCAGAATTTAAGCTGGATCTTAGTGGTAATAAAGGTTATTACAAAGTCAAGAGTGATCAATTCAAAGCAGCCGCTTTTGATTTAGATGCTGGTGGAGTTTATATTAACATCAATAGGTTCTATTGTAAGGCTGAATTTGACGGCGATCCTGAATGCGTTATCGAGGCTGATCGGTTCATTTATCTATTTAACAAATGTTCCTTTAAAGGATTTGAAATTCAATTCCCTGAGATTGCTTGCTTCAAACAAGAATCTGTTGAAAAAGTAATTAAAGATCCCAACTGGAGAAGTCTTAAAAAATACATCCAAGATTTTATTGCAGATAACTGGACTAATGGACAAAGCCAAAAGCTAGTTAACTATATTGAATTTCGCAGACTCCAGAAAGAATTTCCTTACGAATTGAAGTATTTATATCTCATTAAGAATATTTCTGCTATTAAAGACTTTTGTGATTTAGTTGACTCTTTTAAACTTTGGCATGAAGTATCAGTGGCTGATGAAATTATTAGTATGTTTGCCCGAACTGGATTACTGCAAACTGTCACCGCTGGCTTACAGCCCACTCACTGTCTTACGGAAGAAATAAAAAAGGTAAAAAACAAATATGCAATCCTTGATATCCTCGACTGGTATCGGCCCGAAACGGCCCTCGTCACAGAAAAATATCTGCAACTTGAAGAAAAAAGTTTGACAACCGCTCCTGTTACCCAATAATCCACTCGTAGTCTATGAAAACACCAGCATTCATCCTCACCGAAAACTCCCTCACGGTCAGCGTCGAGGGAAAAACCTACACCATCAACTCTGGTCATCCAAGTTGGAAACAAGCAATCGAATCCTTGAAGCGCAAGGATTACCAAGCACTGAAAGACTTAGTTTCAGTTCAGAAGGCGTTCTGCTCCTTTACTGGAGATAAGGTTAAGATCGTCGATAATCAGGTCTTCTTTAACGGAGAGCCTATCAACAGTTATCTTTCCGAAAAGATTCTTTCTTTTATGGAAAAGGGCTTGCCCCATGAGAGCTTAATTAAGTTCCTTGAGCGGCTCATGGCGAATCCCTCACGCCGTGCAGTTACTGAACTGTATTCTTTCTTGCGACACAAGAGCCTCCCGATCACTGACGATGGCACTTTCTTGGCTTACAAGAGTGTCCGCTCAGATTATACTGATCATTATACTGGTAATTTCAATAATTCTATTGGAAATGCTTTAGAGATGACTCGTAACAATGTATGCGACGACCATAGCCAAGGTTGTTCTATTGGTTTCCATGCTGGATCGCTTGAGTACGCTTCTAGCTTTGGCGGGGCAGATTCGGTCTTGCTTATTGTTGAGATTGATCCTGCTGACGTTGTATCCGTTCCTTCAGACTGCGAGTGTCAGAAGCTCCGCACCTGTAAGTATAAGGTTGTAGCAAAATATGACGGTCCGCTGCCAGAGCATTATACTAAAGATGCCCAATCAGCTTACGATCCTCAAGATGATTCTGATGATGAAGAATGCGACGATGACTCGGATTGGGATGAAGACGAGGAGTCTGATGATGAATCTGAAGAGCAAGTTTCCGTTACTGTGCAAGTTGGAAATAAATCTCATAAATTTGTGAGAGATCTTAAAGGTCGCTTCGCAAAATCAGAGTAAGTAGACTACAATTGGGGGCAGGGGAAACTCTGCCCCCTTCTTAATATGCAATTGGATTTTATTGGTAATATTTACAACAACTCCTTTATTCAAGGAGACCTATTCGACACTCCAGTTGCAAGAAAGCCTTTTACTAAAGACGTAGAAGAGTTCTTTCATTCTGTTAATTCAAACGAGATACAAGAACACTATAATTACTGGTCTAAAATAACTCCAAAAGAACCAGAGCAAAAGTTTCAGAGATATTTATTTGCTTTTCTTTCTGTTCACACCTCATGGGAGAACAATGTAAAAGCCTACATTAGAATTAAAGACTTCTGGAATTGGATGGGCAATGAAGAAGAATTGCGCTCCAGACTAATTGAAACTGGAGTTGGACTTCATAATAATAGAGTAAGGTTTATTTCTGCTTTTTCTAAGGATTACTGGCAGAATCGTAAAACAGATTACGAGAAGAAGAACTCTGAGAAGTGGACTGAATACCGTGACAGGCTAGAGAGTCGCATCTTGGGGCTTGGTCTGGCAAAGACTAGCTTCGCACTTGAGATGCAACATCCACTAGAGGCGCAATGCTTTTGCGCTGACACTCACCTATTTCAATTGTATAAATTAAATCAGTCTAAACACCGCAATCAATATAAGAACATAGAAGACCACTGGCTCGCTTGGAGCAAGATGTTTAATATTCCTAGCTACATTGCTAGGTCTATATTCTGGAATCGTAAGCAAAAACAAAACAACTGCCACTATTGGGCGTATTGCTTATGACTAAAACTGTAGATAAATTTATCTCAGAAATAAAATCAGGCCCATTACTCCAAGAAGAGGAGCGAAGGCTTTTTATTATTTATCAAAATAAACAGGACGGCTGGAGCGAAGCAAGAGACACGGTTATTCATTCTTGCTTGTTGTATGTAGTGAGGTGCGCCTATGGTTATACTACTAACGCTAATAAGATAGAGGACTTAATAAGCGTAGGCTCAATAGGTTTGGTCGAGGCTTTTGAAAAATTTCAATTAAATAACGGCGCAAGATTCTTAACTTTCGCCAGCTTTAGCATAAAAGGCAAAATGCTAAGGCACCTATCCAGATCTTCTTTTAATTCTGCTTTTTCTGTTCCTCCCGAGATAGCTAAAGTAGCTTTTGATATTAAAAATTATATACAAGAATGGAAAGATAAATATAAAGATTCCCCAAGCAGATCACAAATCCTAAACCATTTCAAAATTGAAGACTATGCGTTATCGTATTATTATGTATTAATTGAATCGAATAGTTTCTCTGTTGATAGCGGCGAGGCAGATGACGACTCTCATCAGAGCCTTGACATAGAGGACATTAACGATGTTAATTCCGCATTTGGGATGGAGAAAAAGGAATCTAAGGCTATCCTTGAGAAAATTATTTCTGATTTGCCTCTAAAGCAAAAAATAGTAATCACTAAAAGATATGGCCTTGATAATGGCGAACGTAAATGCTTAGAGTCTATAGGCAAAGAATTAGCCATAACAAAACAAAGAGTCTCTCAAATTGAAATCGAAGCTCTTCAAACAATTAAGAGAGAAATTAAAAAATCCGAATTAAATATACAATGCTTTCAGTAGCCGTTTATCAAAAGATAGGGGATAGTACAGCTATTATTTGCGTGATATTTTTTCTTTTTGTTTTCATTGCAGAAATGCTTAAAGATTAGCTAATCCCATGCCACATTCCAAGTTGGACTCCGAAAATATTTTTGAAAAATCTCGAAATCGAGTTGACTTCCGCTTCCCAATTCTCATAATGGAGATAGACCAGAGTAAAATCCCTGGCCTAAGCAACAATAAAAAATTAAACTAAAGTATCGTATGTTTAAAAAGCCTGTAAACAAGCGTCACCTTGTAATCAAGATGAGTGACCTCAATAAGATGTTCAAGGAGAACGAACTTATTTGCATTCCTAAATCATTCGCCAAGGACATTGCTTATATGCTTGCTTCTCACGGCGTTTCTCTTGAAGAGCTTAATCCTAAGCCTGTTGCTAACGAAACTCAAACCGAAATTGAATCTGAGTCTTCCGAAGCCTTTGGCGGAACAAAGGTTCAGATCTCCGAAACCAGTTTTGAGGATTGATTTAAATGAGTTTTGATAAGATAATTGGGCAAGAAAAGGTCAAAAGAAAACTATCTTTTTACCTCGATGGGCAACATAAAACCTTGCTATCTCCGCATTTGCTTTTTGTTGCCCCAAGAGGTAGCGGCAAAACTTTACTGGCTCAAACTTACGCCAGTCAATTGTTAAACTCAGAGGGCAAGAAGCGCAAGCTAATTACAATTAATTGCTCTACCTTAACAAGCCTTAAGTCATTCATTAATGATGTGTGTATTACTTATGTTTCTGGTAAGGAGATAACCATACTATTCGATGAAGCTAGTGAGATTCCAATTGCCGTCCGAATGGCGTTGCTTACTATCTTGAACCCAAATCGGGAAAACAGGAACGAGTTTACTTATGACGATGTAACAATTGAATTTGATTTCAAGAAAGTTACATTCTTGTTTGCTACTACTGAAGCTCATAAGATATTTCACGCTCTAATCGACAGGCTAGAGCGAATTGACTTGGAAGAATATTCCAACGATGATCTTGCAATGATCGTGCAGAAAAATGTTGACGCTCCTATTGACCGTGACGCTATGGAAGAGGTCAAGAAAGTCCTGCGAGGCAATGCGAGAAAAGCTACTCAAATGGCGAATCATATTTGTCTTTATTTAAGCTCTTGCAATAAGCAAGCGTTTATGATGCGAGATTGGGTTGATTTCAAAAATAAATTGGGAATCAATGCTCTTGGCTTAACTCCAATGGAAATTAAGATCTTAAAGATCTTGTCTGAAAAGTCGCTAACTACCTTAACGAACTTAAGCGCGAAGACTCAAATGTCTCGGCAGTCGCTGCAAAGAGATACCGAGAACTACCTCCAGAAACTTAACTTGATGGAAATCGCTGCCACTGGCAGAAAGATCACCTCTCAAGGTAAGCAGTATTTGGAGTCTTTAAAGTAAATAAAAAAGCGGGGGGGAATCCCCCCGCTCCTTGGTTTAAATGTTTTTAGATCTGTTACTTGACATTGCCTTCGTAATAATAGAAAATAGTTCCCGTTGTAGCATTGGTAATGTTACCAGTGACAAGCAGAGGAGCGTTGCTCAAATATACTTGATTAGTGATAGAAGAAGGAATATTAACTCCATTTGCAGTAAAACTATTGATAGCAGCAGTAACTGCAATATCGTAACCTTGTTTTCCAAGTATCGTACCAGATAAATTAACAGCAGAGAAACTCATAAACTTCATTACACTTAAATAAAAACATTATGGAAATTACAGTTAATTATTTTGACAAAGAAGAAAATGAAAAATCAATCAAAGCAAAGGTTGACATTTCAGCTTATTTCGATGGCATTGGACACTACGAGTATTGGGGCAGCACAGGATACGACAAAGGAGATCTTTGCGTAGATGTCAATACAATTGTTTACGATAAAAAAGACTTGACGGCAGAAGAAATCCAGCAAATAGAAGACTACTTTGAAAGCCAAGAATTCCATGAAGAAATCCTGCAAAAACACCTTGACAACCAGCAAGCGGAAAGAGAAGATGCCGCTGAAGCCGCTTACGAAGCTCGAAAAGAAGCTAATTTTAGCTATTGAAAATGCTCAAAAAAAACTCTTGATTCTCTCCTAAAACCCACTAAACTCACGACTGTTATGAAAATCATTGACCTCATTGCTTCTCAGGCTGGCCTTGCTCGTTTCGCCAGCTTCACCTACTGCTCCACTTCGACTGGCGAGGTCGCCAGATACACCTTACAGCTTGGCTTCAGCTACCGCAATGTGCTTCAAAAGAGCATCTCGGATCTTGAAGTCGATAAGCAGATTATGGTTGGTTTGTCTCGACAAGCGGCAGATGAAATCCTAGCCTCCTTGAACGCCAGCCTCTCTGGCACTCAAACAAGGTACACTAAAAAAGATATCTACGAAGACTACAAGGTCGATGGCAAGACTGTTCAAGGCATTAAAGTAAATAAGAACGATGGCTCGCTTAAGATCTTTGGTTTAATGACTTCTAAAGTACAAATCACTCCTCCGGTAACTCCTTATAAGAAACACAATAGCGCACCTTTAACCATTCAGAAGAATCTCATTACTAAAGATCTCACTATCGGACGTTTTCGTGAATTTGCTCTTGACAACTTGGTTATGGCTAAATTAAATGGCGAAACTCTTGTATTTGAATGAACCTAAAACTACCAACGCATAATATGATCGTGATAGTTCAAGTGGGGCTTGATCTATTTAACATTTCTTATGTCAAATATTTTCAACGCAATACGTTTTTAGATTCATTTGAGATGCAGCAGTGCATTAAATATGATTTAACTTCAGAAGACATTTCTCAATTTCTCGGTAATAATTAAATAAAAAATATGACAATAACCACACTAACAACTAAAGGACAGAAAATATCTAATCAGATTGTTTCTGCCGATGTAATCGAAATCAATCATGGGCCATTTAGTTTCACCGCGCTCACTGAGTCTATCCTCACAGAGGAAGATAAGATTGTAATTAAGTACGAGATGGACGGTGAAATGTGCAATCACGAAATCACAAACGATATGCTAAATAATGCACACGTTGAAGATGGACATATTGTATTTGCATGGGGAACTCAATTGAGTATTTCTTTATATAAGCTCGCCGTTATGAACGCAGTCGAATAATTAAAATAATAAATATATGAAAGTACCTAAGTTAACTAAGAAGG
>Ga0209400_1003036_pt1 | contig 12394 bp, 15 predicted proteins | sample M_130807_EF_Meta_FD_187313 | JGI IMG/M metagenome (GOLD analysis project Ga0209400, IMG submission 187313) | Freshwater microbial communities from Lake Montjoie, Canada to study carbon cycling - M_130807_EF_MetaG (SPAdes) (version 2) | ecosystem: Environmental > Aquatic > Freshwater > Lake... | reverse complement strand
TGCTTCTAGTAGGCTTGTAGTGAGGTAAACCGCTGGCTTGCCGTCAATGTAGCCTAACGAGATAAAGCCTTCGTCCAGTAAGTACTGAAGGGCTTTGCAGGCTTGTTCGTCTTTGCTCATTTGCTGGGAGTTCGGCCTGCCTCCTCGGCTGCGGACATATCGGAATATTGCGGCAGGCCGGTGTTGTCGGCTGGCCGTGGCGAGCAGGAGCAGAGCAAGAGGGTGAGGAGGAGGAGGGGCATTTTAGTACATTTCGTATTTAGCGTTTAGATACCCTTCAACTTGATCTATCTGTGAGCCATTCAGCTTTTGAGAATATACAATTAGCTCGGCTAGGGATAAATTTGCAAAAAGACTTCCAGCATAGACTCCAATCTTATAGGTTTGACCACCTTGCAATGCTTCTGAGTTTGCTGGCACAAAATTAACACCAGTTGTACTTCCGTTTCTTCTAGCTGTTCCAGACCCACCGCCAGCAGAATCAGCAGTAATTGTAGATAAACAAAATTCTTCTGCGTACCACAATCCGCCTATATTTATACTGGAATCATAATTATTATTACGCATACGAACCGCTGAATCATTTGAATCTGTTGACTCGTTATATTGAGTTGTTATCTCAAAATTAGAATAGGTATTCGTACCAATAACACCATTATTGTCACCGTCAACTATACTCCAAACCGCAAACAAGGACAAAGCAGAGAAGTCATTAAATACATCTGGATGTAAGGTAATTTCTGATTCTGTATCTGGCCCACCAAAATATATGTAGGGAAAAGGGCTAGAATAAAAAAGTACAGAATTTGGCGAGCTACAATTATTTCCATTACCGCTCTGGTCTGCCCAAGCTGTAACATTTGAACCAGACAGAGTAACCCCAGCATCAGCTTTTAACCAAAGAGATATTCCAGCGATGTCGATAGGAGAGAATGGGGCTGAGGCTTGATGTCTCCGCAACATCTGATTCTTAGGCAAAGGGCAAGTTGCCGAATACAAGGGCATCGCCTACTCCTTAACTAATTTGCGTCACCCGAGCCGTGCCAGCCGTGGCGTATACGGCTGTATAGGCAAGTGAAAGCTGTCCTGCTGGACACTCCCAATAATCACCCGCTGATAGACGCACTTGGTAGGCCACAGTAGTACAAGTCGCACCCGGCGAGATGTGTAGATTGCCCGCTCCTTCATTAAATACTGTCAGCACATCTCTGCCCGCTACTGCGGAGACGAGCGTGGTAGAGGCTGTGGTGCTGGTAAAATTGCTGTTAGTTACAGTCGTGCCCTGCATTGGGTAGAAAGTGACTACCGTGTTAGAAATTGATGCTGTGACAGAGCCAATTTGGGCTGTGCCAGCCACCAAAGCGGGAAGCGAGCCAATAGTGACGCTGTTACCTACCGTAACGGAGGAGATGCTGATTGGAACTGTCCCGCTGATAGAAGCGGTTACGCTTCCAATCTGTGCCGTGCCTGCTCCGATGGTGACTGTGCCAGATACTTTTAATGGATTGCCTGAAGTTCCGTAGCTATTCCCACTACTGTCATTAATACATACAGGGAGTGGATTTGAGTCGGTAACATCATAAAGATCTCCTCCGTCAATATATGCCGCAGAAGAACGAATTGCATATTTATTAGTGCTTTCTCCATAGAATTGAGAATTTATATTGGTATTGGCCGTCACCGTGCCAGAGATGGCGGGGAGCGAGCTGACAGTCACAGTTGTGCTGGCCAGCGTAACGCCATGAGTGGGGACGGATGAGAGAGAAACGGCTTGCGTGGCTGGAAAATTGGAAACTGTGACTGTACCAGTAATTGCTGCACCGACTGTTACGGTCACGTTTTCCAGTGCGCTCAGACTGTTGCTGTCCAGCGACACGGTGACTGTGTTAGCCACGGTGACGGTGGATGAAAGCGCCCCAGACACGACGGGCGCGGATAGTGTGACTACGGTGGGTGTTTCTGTGATCTGAAGGTAAATATCGCTCATGGTATGGTAATCCTTGGGGATAGTGTCACCACGCCTTCCAGCAAGCGGGTGGCGATGCCAGCGCTAGTTACTTGCACTAGGTCATACTTCGCCCCGCTGGTAGGCACGAGCAGGCTGGCTGCTGATGTGACGGTAAGGCGTAGCTGGCCACCGGCCGCCGACACTACGCTAGTACCAATCTGCGTTACCACCGTGCCCCCTGGCATCTGGCGGATCTGGGCTGTAAACGTCCGGCCCGCTAAGCTGATGTAGCCCTGGGTGGCGGTAGTAAGGAATAGATCGCGCGTCCAGTCCGTCCCCTGCTCAATCGTGATGTCGTAGCTGGCGGCCATGGCCTAGACGTCTGGTTCGCGTACTACTTCGCTCGGCACGTTGATGGTGAATGTATCGGAGCTAAAGGTGCCACGAGTAGTCGTCCACTGGATTTCGCCCAGGAGAGATTGGTCGGCATTAGATCCTGCAAGGAGGTTGGCGGCCTGAGCGGAAAGGAGATCGTCGTCTGAAGCGGTGACGGTAATGGCGTAGTAGACGTCGCCAGAGACGGTGACGGTGCTTACGGTGGCGGCCGACCAGAAATGGTAGGGCGAGGCGTTGTTAGACGAACGAACGGCCAGCTTAATATCGGTAGCCTGCGGATCTACGCCTACGGATCCGTCATTAAATAAGATGGCAAAGTTAATCGTATCGCTGGGACGCAGATTGATCGATCCCTGGCGATTAGTCACGGCACGGGTGCCTAGATTTACCTGTAGATCTGTTAGGTACCAGTAAGAGTTATCCAGCCAAGAGTGCATGTTAGAGGAGGTTGATGTCACCGTGGCTCCTGCAGTGAGGGTGGTTTCCGCAGTGGAATACATTTTTTGCAAAAGAAACTGATTTGTTTTGTAATCCGCTCCAATAATAAAACTGCCCGTGCAGGTGGCGATTTCTACGATGGCGGTGTGATTTCCTGTGCTGACTACGGTGCTAGAAGGGATAGTAACAGTAAAGGCGCCGCCATTAATAGAAGGAGGATGATGAGCGTCATAGATCTCATTATTTTTAGAATCCAACAAGCGCACACGGTAAAAGTTTTCTACCTCTCCTGGGTCAACCTTTTGAACAGCGTCGGTACATAAAATAATCCCAGGCATAGTGGGAAAGCCTGTGACCTGCAAAAAGGGAGCAGAAACAACGATAGATCTGTCGGACGCTTGAGCTAAACCGATTTGGAAAGCATTTTGCACTGAAACGACGGCTGCGTTGATTCCAGCTGCTACATAGTTGGCGTTCAAAGTAGATTCATTTAAATAAAATGGATTATAGACAATAGTGGTTGATGTTGCAGCAGGAGAAGTAGCGCCAAAAACTCCAACGCTAACTAAATACCGACGTTTTGCATTGGTAGCTAGAGTCGCAGTGTGCGCAATAGTGACGGCAGAAGTGATGTGTAGTGGAATAACAAATCCAGTCGCCCCTTGCTTTAATTTGTAAACATCTTGCGAAAACGTGACTATGGACGAGTCTGAACTGTATTGTAAAAGATCTTTCGTTACTGTTACTACCACGGTGTGAGCGTCGGTATTTGAATTTGTCCAGTATAACGAAGCGTAAGACTTTTGCGGATCTGCGGCGCTAGTTTGAAGGTTACTTGGCGCAAATCTAGTTCCTGTGTTGCTGTTCATACCCACATAGACCTGCCCGACTGATACGGCTGTAACTGAAGTAAGGGCCATAAAATTATCCAATCACGATCTTAATCTGTTCCGCCTCGCCATAAGGTCGCATGGCGTAGCCCACCCAACCGCGTGCGTCGCCTTGATTATCGATGACGTCGAAGTTCGCCAGCCTGCCGCGCAGGATAAAGTTGCGAGAGCTGGGTTTGCCTGTTGTCGCACTTGCCCATATCCCATAGGTCATATAGTTCGCATCCATCTGGGTGGCGCTAGTCGCAAGGATCTCCACGCCCATGCCGTGCTTTACTGGCTCACCCGTGACGAGCAGTTGCTGTGACAGGATCGGCGTGCTGTTCCAAGTAATGTCAGAGATATTGCCCGTCTGGGTGGCCGGAGTAGAAACGGTGGTGATTGTCCCCACGTCCACGATGCAGTACCACTGGGCAGTGGCGTTGGCGGCCTTGCTCTGGACGTTTAGGTTCCACTGCAGCTTGGCACTGGTGCCTGCCCGGAACAGTTTGTCGTTAATTGGGATTTCAAACAGGCTGGCTTCATACGCCTTGGAATAGAACGTCCGGCCACTGCTGTAGTTATCGACCTGGTAGACAAGGCCGCGAGTGCTTTCCGCGCCGATATAGGCCACGCCTGTGGGCAGACGTGAGCCGGGGATAAGGCCGATCCGTGGCACGAGGATGTTTAGGCCGGAGGTGTAGGCGCGAACGATGTCGACTGTGGTGGCGGTAGGTAGCGCTGTGCTGGGCGCAGTTCCAACAGTGACGGACAGCGCTTCCAATAGCTGAGGAGCTTGAACGGATGGGACCGAGGAAATTTGCAAAATAGAATCGGTAGACGCCCAAGTGCCCAGACCGTTGGTAAACATAACCGCTTGCCGTGCCGAGACAGGAATTTCGTAAGGTTGCGTAACGCTAGAGCTAGAGCTGATACCCGTGGCGGGCAGAATATCCTCCACAGCGGCAAGGCGAGTGCCCAAGGAATTAAGTTGATCCTGCAGGGATACCACCTGGGCGATCGTGTGAGTATGCGCTTGAAACGCACTTGTCGGCCCGGCGCTGGAGATCATCACGGCCCAGCCGGGGGTGGTGGTAGCGGATCCTTTGTTGGTCACGATTACCGATTGGGAGGTGGAGGTCTGGACGCTGTAGCTAACGGTGTTAGCTAAAAGGTAGCCTGTGGAATAGTTTTCACGGACGGAAAGATGGATGGCCTCTGTGCCAAGGTTATGCGCAATGGTCCAGGGGCCAGTTCCTGTCACGACCTTGGTGTAGCTTTGAATCCCTGTGATCACTTGGTCTAATGTGAATGGGATGTAGTTGACCGGCTGCGGGGGATTAAGCCAGTTGATTGATTGAGCGGCCGCTAGACCAGTCCACGCACCGTCGGCCTGCACGGTCATGTTCTGTTGGAACACGGTGACGTATTGCACGTTTGGCGTTGCAACCGACCCGTAGTTGATCCCGATCTCGCAAGTCAGCGGGTGGGTAATTTCATAGTCGCCACGTAATGCGGCCAGCATGCCTTGGGTGTTTAGATCTAGGTCAAAGGTAACGTCGCCTTGTGGTGAGATGGGCACAGCCACCGTGAGCAGGCTCTGTGTTGCCCCGCTCATACTTCCGGCAAATTCAATGTCGGCGGTGTAGTTTTGCGGGTTGGTAACTAGGAATGACTCTCCTGCTCCCACAGTAATGCAGGAAGTCATCAAGGCGGCTTGTATCTCAGTCGCTCCATCGTCCTTGTTCAGCAATCCAGTGCGAGCCGTGCCGCGATAGATCTGATAGGTAGTGTCGAACGCTGGCGGGATGTAGAGGCGTTGAACCTCGTTCACATAGACGCCCGTGGTGGCGTCACTGTAGCCTGTGACTACGCGGGTGATGGTAGGAGCTGGCGGAACGATCAGCCCATAAGCGCTAGTGTAAGCCAGCGGGGACTGCATCGGACGCAGCTCTTGATAAAAGTTGGAATTTGCGGAGTAGCTGGTAACCCGGACAAACGATTGTGGGATTAGCTCGTTCTGGACAATAGTAATGCCAGAGGTGGCTGCCCAGTTAGACGTGCGGGAAATGAGGTAAGATCCCTGATCTTCAATCACAGCCCAGCCGGTAGCGGCTGAAATGCTGTTGAGCACGGCGGCTACGCTGGCGGCCGTGGATCCCAGCGTAATGACGCTAGAGGTGACTGAATTGACCAGTACCTTAAACGTCCCAGCCGTAGGCGCCACATCCACCGGGCCGTAGCTAAGACGGGCAGAGTAGATAGAGGGTGCGGTGACGGTAGTGGTATTGTTGGCCGTTTCGGTCAACCGCACCGCCAGAGTAAAGGTATCGCCCTGCACGACTGTGGGCAGGGTAATGGTACCTGGTTCAATCGTGTAGGACGCCGTTTTCTTGGAAATGTTACCGTAAAGGAGCGTGGCCATGGTTACTTGGCGGGAGGCGTGTCAATCCCAGTAGTTTGTTCTATAAGACCTTTAAAGAAAACGGGGTCGAACTGGACGTCGTAGGGTATGGCGTACCAGGGGCCGGGATCGGTAAGAGGAGTTACCCCGTTTAAGCGTAGAAGACGGTTTGCCTCAATGATTTTTTTGCGGCGCTCCGCAGTTTTATCTAGGCTCATATAGCGTAAAACTTTCCGTTGAGCTTGCGCTGTTGGTAAAAGTCGAGAGCGGCTTGGGCAAAGAAGTTATTTTCGGCTAAGATGTAGTTAATGCTGGGTTGGGCTAGGCCGCCTGCCAGCGGGATAGTCAGGGTAAGCGGGACAAAGTCTGTGCGCTTCTCAATCTGTTGGGTGGCGTGGACTAGGTTGTAGTGGCAGTTATATTTAAAGTAGGGTTCCCAGCCTTGTAAATTGTCCTCATCTAAAAGCGGGAGCTGAGGGGATAAAAGATAGACGGTGGAAAGGTGGATCTGGTCAAATGGCGTATCAATAAAGCGCTGAAAAACAAGATCTGCAAAAGTAGAGGGATTGGAAGTGAGCGAAACATATTTTGGAAGTGCGGATAGGTACGGCTCGCGATCTGCTGGTATGACAAAATCGGGGTTAATGGACACTAGGGTGGTATCAATTGAGGCGGACGAAATATCTGCCGTATTAGTTAAGCTTGTGCGGGGTTGGTGCAGGACAATATCACAGGCACGTAGAAGACGTTGAGTTGTGGGGGGTTTTTCCAGTAATTTAGGATTGGCATCCGCTACGCCCATCCGTTTAAAAAAGTCTGGCACTTTTTCAAAAGAGCCGATTAGGCCGCCAGAATTTGCATCGCCTGAGACGGATTCTGGGGATCCGTCTGAACCTACTTTACGCCAATTAAATTTTAACTCTGCCATTTCATCTAGATAGATTTTAACTAGATCTTTTGGTTTTGGTAATGGCTTCTTGTCTGCCAAAGCCGCTAGCCGAATCCGTTCCCTTGCCTCAGCGTTGGCTTCTTCGTAGATCATCGTGACATAGGCGGGGATGGCATTAACCAAGCCAGCGCTAACGATGCCTCGCCAGTGCCCGATTTTATCTTTTTCGTCCTTATGCCAGATAGGCCGGATCTGCCAAGGATGAGGGCGCGGGGATGCGCCTTTATATTCAAAAGTGCGGGGAAAATACTTCTCTACTTTTTCGAGGAGTTTTGCCCACCATTTAGTTTCATACTTCATGTAGGCCAGTAGATGATGCGATAGGATCCGTTATGCAGGAAGGCGCGTACTTGAATGTTGTGACTAACGAATTGAATGAAACGATCTTTCCGTAGGAAAGATAAAGGGATAAGCCCGGTTATCTCTTTGTTTTCTATGCTGTAGTTTGCGCTACCTGTGCGAGTAATTTTTATAGGATCTTCGTAAACTATTTCAGAGGATTTTAATTTAAAAAATTCGTCAAAAATTACCTTAGCGCAGATCAGGGTGGGTCTGGTTTCTGGCAGTTTTGCGGGGGGTGCGGGTACTCCGTCGACATCGACAATATCCTGCAGTTCACCAGTGCTAGGCTTTATTTTGGGTAGCTTGCCGTTAATGTAGCCCTCCCCTACGGAAAAAAATTGCGTGCTTAATAATCGTACTTGCAGGGGCGTGACAATGGATGGCGGGGCATTGATCATAGAGACAAGGGATCCGTTTGGCGTAGTGTTAATATTTACGCGACTATCGGTAGACAGTAAGACTTGGGAATCAATATACTTTAGCAACTCGTTAAATTTCGGAAGAATCTTGTCCCCACGTTTTGCCTTTAAAGAGGCTGGAATCATGCGTCTGCAGGCAGTATACCGGCGGCGTAAAGACCATCCGCTACTGCCTTGGCGTTTAGGATAACGTACTCTTGAACTACTTGCCAGGCATTACCCTGCCGATTTATGGATGGAGCCTGCATCATAAACTTTCGCTTGATTTCATTCCCATTGACATCAAGTTCGCCCTTTGGGACGGGAATTCCTTTCGGCAGTATTTCCACAACTTTACCAGTAGTATCCCAAATGTTTGCGTCAATTTCTTCTACAAAGTATGTGTGTCGCAGTATGAGGGTAGCTTCCTTGTAGCTGATAACTCCAAACATGGGATTATCCTTAGGCTTACCCCCGGCAAGACCGCCTGCTTCAACTGGCGTGTAGGTGGATGGAAACTTAACGTCACCTGTAGGAGTAAAGTATCCGCCAAAATCTTTAGTCAGTTTACTAATGCGCGGGTGCCTTTCTATCGGTATTGTTTCAAAACCACAAAACATTTCGATATTACCTTTTACCCCTTCAATAGATGTAATTACATCAGAAGTATTAGACTGGCCCTCGTAGGTTATATTCTGCTCATAGGCGCTGTCATTAATCCTATTGTGAGTAATATTTGTAGGCAGGTAGCCTTCAATTTTAGGTGCGTAATCAAGTTCCGCTGCGCTGGTAACAAAATACTTTTTGTTAAGGATAGATTTTCCCCGGCTATCTACCATCCCGGTTCCTCCTTGCATCTCCACCTTGCCGGCTGAATAGGCGCCGCCGCCGCTGCCAAGGCTGCTAGACCCGCGAGCCATTATGAAAACACCCCGGCGTTTTTAATTAAGGTGTCTAGTTTGTCGTTGATGCCTGCTAAATCAGGAGGGTTTTCTAGCTTCACAGGTTGTACTCGTTGGGCGTCTGTACCAGAGGCAATGTCAAGAAGTTGGGATGCTTGTGGGATGGCACCGACGATTGAATCTGTCTGTGATTTTGCCCGGCTGAATGATTGCTGTCCAAACCCCGCTTCTTTCATTCTCTGCTCTAAAGAGTTCTGCAAATCAACCGCAAGTTTTTGCGCGTCGAACACGTCTTGAGCGCCACCGCTTAGCCGGGCTTTAGCACTGGCGGCGGCGGCTCGTTCTTCTAGTAGCTTAATCTGCGCGTCTTTGCCTTCACGCTTTGCCTGCAAATCCTCAATCTTAGGCACCAAGGCGGCATTTTTGTTGTCCATTTTGGTCTCAGCTTTAGTCTTTTGCAAGGAAGGCCCACTTTCATCGACAACCCTAAGAGGTGCCACCTTATCTTCTTTAAGTTTAAGGGATTGAGCGTGGGATTCTTTCATGGCGTTAAAATCAGCAAGGGCAGACTGTAAATCACCCGATGCAAGATTTTTAAGAGACATAACTACTAATGTGACTTCTGCGGTAAATTGTTTAAAGGCATCCAGAACAGGATTTATTGCCTGTGCTATGTAGCCAAATCCTATAACAAAAGTATTCTGCAGGGTTTTCATCGCGTCAGACGCTTTACTTAGTTGTAAAATTGTTTCATCAGACCAGAAGCCCATAGCTTGTCCGTTTTCCGTAATCGCATCGGCCCCCATTCTAAATGTTTCCATAAGAGCACCAGCGCCTTTACCTGCCAACTGCATGGCTACAGAAAAATCTTGCATACCAAGCGAGCCAGAGGCAACGGCCTTAGATAAGGCCATAAACAGATCCTGCGGACTCATTCCTTTTAAATCGGCTACGGACAAACCGATTTTAGCAAAAGCCTCGGCCATGGCGTTATTACCGCCAACAGCTTCTCCTGCATTTTTTGCCAGCTTATTCATGGCGCTCGCTACATCCTCTAGCCCGGCCCCCGACAAGCTGGCGGCGTTACCGATCATCTGCAGGCTACTGGCGGCTATGCCAAACCTATTTGCTAAGTCTTGAAGCTGATCGCCTTTTTCAATGGCAGTCGAAAAGCCCTGGATGATCTTATCAAAAGCAAAGGCGCCAGCCAGGATCCCGCCTACCTTGTTGCCAAACCCTTTAACCGAGTTCTCCATAGAGGCCAGCCCGGTGGTAAAACCAGACTTATCTACCCCAACTTTTACTTTTAGATCGGCCATAAAATTACGATTTTGACAAGGCTATCTCAATGGCGGTGGTCATTTTTTCTCGTTGTATGTCAAGGGCACGCTGGATCTGGCCTGCGCTGAGACACTGGTCAATCCAAGGGACATGATTCGTCATGGTGACGTACTGCTCCCCGCTTGCCTCGGAATTATCGATCACGGATCCCTTTGCACGTTTGCCAGCGTGCCTGCTGGCCCAACCAGGTATGCCACGGGATCCGCCAAGTTTTTTAGCGCAATCTGCCCAGCCTCCTTTAGCTATGCCTACGTTTTGCGATATTCTTTTTACATAGCTTTCTAAGGTGTTTTCTTTTGGAATCACCAGACCTACGAACTGGTTTTTAGGAACAGTACGACGTGATCCATGCCTAGCTGATTGATGCTTGGCTCGATCGACTGGGGCCACGATAGCGGTAAAGTATTTTGGAATGTTTAGTCGTTGTAGAATCTCGGTGGCCTTTGCATTTTGACCGCCCAAGACATAACCCGCAAAAACCTTGGCGGCTTGCTCTGCGTTTTGCGTTTTGGTTTGTCCGCCTTGCGTATTACTTCTTTTGATAACCCCGGTGGTGTTCTTCGCTGGTTTGAACACTTTTCCAATATCTCGGCTGACTGCGCCTTGGCCTTTTTCTTTAGCACTTGTACCATCTCCAAATGGCTGAGTCTGAAACGCAAGATTCACGGCAACTAATCGCCCCTGCTGTTTGATTGCCTTTGCAAAAGATATTTTCTTGGCCAGGGCGTATCGCTTGAGCTGATAGCTAAAGTCAACATCATCTATTTTCATAGTAATCACTTCCCCGCCCTCCTGGCACGGACGGCCTCGATGGCCATCAGCTCACCCTCGGAAAGCAGATCTACGTTGCTGCCATTCTGCATAGCAAACGCTACGTGGTACCAGTACGCCTGACCGATCGGCATGTTCCAGACGGTAGCCTCGGCCCACCCGGTAGATCCGCAGACGCTGGCCACAATAGCCAGGCACCAGGGTAAGCCCGTGGCCTCCCGGCCGGCGCCCCTCTTTTTCTCTGGCTGCCATAACTGTGGCAACGCATTAAAGTCATCCAGATATGCGCAGAACTTAGTCGTCTCGATCAGAAACTCGCAACGCCAGCTTTTTAGCCAGTCCCAAAGCAGGCTTTTATCGGACAAGTCTGGTAGGCGCGGGAATACGGATCGGCAGATGTTAACCGCTAGGCGTAGATCCCTGGCACTAGGAAAATTGCCGCCAGTAAAATAGGGAGACTGGGCCACCTCCAGGTTAAACATGTGCCAGAGGGACAGCGGACGCAGTGGCAGGCCAAGGACGCAATGGTCCTCCCTATTCAAAAATGATTCTGCAAAGTGGCGATTCATCGCCGCCTTACTCTTACGTGGCTAGCGTGCTGTTGGGATTATAGACGCCAGTAACGCTGACTTTTACCACATCGCCAACGGTCTTGGTAAAATTCTCTGCCGTTTTTACAAAGGTATTAGAACCAATAACAAAAGTAGCGGGAACGGATGCGCCTGAGCTAATTCCCTCGATGGAAACATTATAGCGGGGGTTATAGTAGGTGGTGACGGTGGGTGCGGTGTTGGCGGTGCTGGGATCGATAACGATCTCGGTAAGTTCGCCCGTGATGGTCATGGAAATGTATTCCTCAATGCCTGTGATGCTCGTTACTCCAGTAAATCCTTTGTATGGCATATAATTTTTCCTTAGGCGATCGTGCTGAAGGTGACGGCCGTATTGGTAAGCCTGGCAAAATCCGTATTCGACAAGCGCAGCTCTTGACGAAAGTTTGTGGGGCCAGAGACGGTAGGGTGAGCAAATGAATCGGGCAAAGTCTCTGTAACTGTCTCCACTCTTTTGTATTTCTTAAAATGTTTAACAACGGTGCCGTCTGCTCCAGTAATATAGACGTATTCGTCCGTGTTGCTGATGTTCTGGGAAATTCCAGCCGTCACTCCGTATGTCATCGCCATATTGTTTTTTCCTTACGTGTCAACTAGGCGTGACGAAGGCGGTAAATTTTACCGAATCTTCCATCACCTTGTCGTTGCTCCCAGTGCTTTCTTCGCCTAAGTAGCCGCCCATCAGGGTTGCTCCGGCTATGGTCGTCACGGCCGCCAGCTTTGTGTTCAGCCAGTCGAAGTTAGTCCGATGAGCCGTCACCGTGCTGGCCACTTCCAAAGGCGTCATAATAGAACAAGTAAAAGTAACTTTGCGGGTGGTAGCCAGAGATCCTTCCACAACCGGCACGCTGGACTCTGCGTGGACGATGCAGGCGGGTAGTTGCAGATCCGCAATTCTGTGCCCTGCTTGAACGTATAAGCCAGATGGTTTGCTGGCGGCCGTGAGGTAGGCGGCCAAGCCGTCCTCGCTAGTCAGGCGTAAGCTCATCGCACGTCCTCTGGATCTGCCAAGATAAGAGTCGTGA
>Ga0209400_1003032_pt1 | contig 12402 bp, 9 predicted proteins | sample M_130807_EF_Meta_FD_187313 | JGI IMG/M metagenome (GOLD analysis project Ga0209400, IMG submission 187313) | Freshwater microbial communities from Lake Montjoie, Canada to study carbon cycling - M_130807_EF_MetaG (SPAdes) (version 2) | ecosystem: Environmental > Aquatic > Freshwater > Lake... | reverse complement strand
CCTCCCCCGCCGCCTTTCGCACTTCCTCCCTCCCTACCCCCAACAAAGGTCGCACCACCTCGAGTCCCAACCGCTTCGCCCGACCCGACATGCCCGCCAACCCATCTGGACCCGACCCACGAAGCAACTGCATCAAGACCGTTTCCGCCTGATCATCCGCTTGATGGGCCAGCCAAAGCTGTTTCACTCCAGAAGTCTTCGCTGTCCGAGAAAAAAAATCCCAGCGCAACTCCCTCGCCTCTCCTTCCCCGGTTCTCCCCTCCCTCTTCGCGCGGCCCAAAATAACCTTCAGCCCCCGTTTCCTGGCCCAAGCTTTCACCCACCGGGCATCTGCGGCTCCCTTCGGACCCCGCCAACGGTGATCAAAATGCCAGACCACCGGCTGAACCCCCCACCTCCAAAGCGCTTCGGCCAGAACCACGCTGTCCGCACCCCCCGAAACCCCCACCGCTACTTTCCCCGGCCTCGGCTTGGCCTCCCCCACCGCCCGGAAAACCTTTTCCCACGCACTCTTGCCCTTGGGCCCTTTCTGTCGCATCCTTTCGAGACGCATGTCCCGCTCCCCCAAATTCCTGATCGTCATGGGCCTGATTCTGCTTGGAAGCAGCCTCCTCGCCAATCTCCTCTTCCTGTCCAAAGACCATCAGTTTTTCTCCGGATCCTCGCACATCAACTCGGCCCCATCGTTTGAAGAAGAGTTTGTCGAAGGGGATGAATCCCAGAAAAAACGTATCGCCAAGATTGATCTCTTCGGAGTCATCGCGCAGGAAATTCCCGGAGAAGTCGGATCCAGCATGGTGGACGACCTCATCCTTCAGATCCGTCAGGCTGCCGATGACGATTCCGTAGCCGCCATCCTTCTTCATATCGACAGCCCGGGCGGCGAAGTCACCGCCAGCGACAACCTCTATCACGAACTCACCCTTGTCCGGGAAGACAAACCCGTGATCGTCTATTTAGATTCCGTCGGAGCTTCGGGCGGCTACTACACCGCCATGGGCGGATCCCACATCGTGGCCCATGAGCTCTGCATCACAGGCAGCATCGGGGTGATCATGCAGTCCCTGAACTACGAGGGCCTCTCCAAAATTCTCGGCCTTTCGACCCTCACCTTCAAAAGTGGCGCCCTCAAGGATCTTCTCAACCCCGCCCGCCCCGCCTCCGAATCGGAAAAGAAACTCGTCCAAGGAATGATTCAAGAGACGTTTGACCGTTTTTCATCCATCGTCATCGCCGAACGCAACTTTTCCGATCACAAACTCCCGGGTGAAGTATCCGACGGGCGGATTGTTTCCGGCAAGCAGGCTCTCGATCTCAAATTAATTGATGCGACCGGCTACCTCGAGGACGCCATCGCCGACGCCCGCCAAATCGCCAAACTTCCCGAGGACGCTCCCGTGATTCGTTACAACGCCCCTTTTCATTTGGGTAAACTTTTTAGATTTTTGGGCCAGAAGCAGGACACGAATACAAAAGTCCAAGTCAGCCTCGTTCCCGAATCTTTTCACCTCCAAGCCGGAAAACTCTATTATCTCTCCGATCACCTTTTCTTCCGACGCTAAGATACTCGCTGGACTGCTTTCGCTCTTGATCTTATCTCCCTAAAACACAAATTGGTTCGATGTCGAACCCCCACCTCGAAAAAATCAGCCGTCGCCGCTTCTTTTATTACGGTTTTGCCGGTCTGGCCGGCCTTACCGGTGCGGGTCTGACTCGCTACCTGCCGGGCACAGCCTACGCCGCCAAAAATCAAGACGGAGTCCTGATAGAGGATGCCGTTTACCAGGGGATCCGCGAATCACTCGGAAAGTACATCTACCTCACTCCGCAAAAACTTGGCGGAGGAACCCACGCCGTCGATTTTGCCACGCAGAAAACTCTCTCATGGATTTCTTACTGGAACTACGGGGACTCCTGCCCCATTTCCCACCACTTGGCCGCTTACTACCCCGACAGCGGAGATCCTTACAAAGGCTTCGAATTCATCAACTCCACTCAGGGGGGTGAAAATATTCTGATCTGGGGCCTCAACACAAAAATCAAAGAACATGGCATGCTCGACAAATACGGCATGGGCAACCACATCTACCGCGTCGGTTACGACGGAAAATCGAATCAAATGGAACTCCTCGAAGACATTGCCGAAACCACGGGGATCGGCCTGGGCGTGCACACTGTCCCCTTCCCGGATGGCAACGGTTTTGTCTGCGCAGACGGACAAAAGGATGTGGTCAGCTTTTTCTCCCGGGCCCGGGGTCAGGACAAAACCAAGGTCCTTTCCGCCTTCCGTGCCGATTGGGTTCCCAACTCCAAGGTCTTAGCCGAAACATGGACCAAGGGTGGCACCATACGGCTCGTGAAACTTGCCCCCGAAAAAGACGGCAAATACGACTACTACGGCACCAAGGGTAACAAACTCAACTACGAGATGGCCCCCATGGCCGAGCTCCTGGTCGAACGAGGCCAAACCCCCGGCGCCAGCCCTCAGACTCTGACGGGTCTGGACTTCTGCCTGCACGATCCACGCAACCGCTACTCCATCGCCGGCCTCCGCATGTGCGGGGGTGGCTTCATCATCGACCGAACAACAATGGAACCCGTCTGCTATGTGATGGCCAACGAAGGTCTCGCTGATAACTGGCCGGTGAAAAAGGTCTCAAACAGCCCGGACACATGGGAAGTCACCCTCCCCTCCGTCGGCAACCCCATCCATGAGACGGGATTCAATCCTTCCGGCAATCATCTCGTGATGATGAACAATCTCCGGGCCAACAATGTCGCGGTGTTTGACACCTCCAGCAGCGACCCCCGGGCCTGGAAGCGGATTACTTTCATCAAGGACAAGGAATGGCAGGGCGAATACCCGTCCCCTTTTCACGTCAACTTCTCGATCGACGGCTCAAAATGCTTCTTCACCGTCCTCCGTCCCAAGCCGATGAAGTCAGATGTTTATGTCGTCACCACCAAGGATTGGAAAATCGTCAAAAAATTCCGGAATGTGGGCGTCGACACCCAAACCATCGCGACCACCTATGACGGCAAGTACACCGTGGTGATCTTTTCGGGATTCCAACGGATGGAGGCCGGTGCCTTTGTCTTTCGACAGGACACCCTCGAACAGGTCGGCTACATGCCTAACTTCGGTGGACACCACGACTGCGTCATCGTCCCATCCAAAGTGGAAGAGATGAAATTCAGCCGTAGTTGCACGGTCTAACCACCCTGCCCAACGGATTCCGCCTGTTCCCTCTGCGATTTCGTCTGGTCCTCCAAGAGGCCCGACGAAGCCCCGGTCGCTACCTCCTTCTGGCCGTCGCGGTCGCGATCGGTTCGGCCTCAATCTTTCTCACGCTGGTCGTCCGTGACTCGATTCGTCACGGACTCGAAACCTCCCTGGATCGTTTGGGCGCCGATCTCCTCATCCTTCCCAAGGGAATCACCCATAACCTGACCGCCGCCCTGCTCACCGGGGAACCAAATGCCCCTCAGCTCGACCCATCGGCTTTCCAACAAATCACATCTCTCCAGGGATTGGAACAGATCTCTCCTCAACGACACTTCTCCATCCCCTCGGATGAAGGCCATGGGGAAACCGATCTGATCGCCTTCGATCCTTCCACCGATTTCACCATCCAGCCCTGGGTCCGGGAACACCTGCCCCGCCCCTTCTCTCCGGGCGATGTCCTGATCGGGGGACGCCGACCGGAACCCCTGGGCTCAACGATGAATTTTTTTGGGAAAAGCTTGGTCGTCTGGGGGAAACTCGACCTAACGGGTGTGGGTCCCACAGAACGATCGGTCTTCGGATCTTTTTCTACCGTGGACGAACTAGCGAATGAATCCAGATCGCACGGAATACAATCGTTCGGAACCCTCCCAGTCATCGGCACTGCCTCGTCCCTTCTCCTCCGCTTGTCGCCTGGCGCCGGGGCGGGACATGTCCGCTTCGCCCTCTCCTCTTTTCCTGAAGTTCAGGTCATCAGTGGCTCCGGACTTGGAATTCAGGTCCGCCAATCGATTCGAACCATCCTCACCGGCTCGATCGCGTTCACCCTCGTGGGCCTTTGGATGGGCGGACTTCTCATTCTTGTCGTTTACGCCGGGATCGTCGCCGAACGCAAAGCGGAACTTGGACTACTTCTCGCCATGGGCCTTTCCCGAGCGGGACTCTCCTTGTGGCTGGCAATGGAAGCCGCCCTCTGCGCTTTTCTGGGCGCCCTTTTGGGCATTCTCCTGGGCGCCACTGGCCTAGCCGTATTCGTCCGGACTTTCGGATATTTCATCACTTCCCGCGGAATCACCTTCGAACTCCCCTCTCTCTCCTCACAGATTTTCGCCGCTCTCCTGAGCCTCCTCCTTTGCTCTCTGGTCGCCGGGCTTGGCGCCTTACTTCCTTCCTGGCGTCTGGCGGGGCGCGAGGTCTACCAACTTCTGCGGGAGAACAACGAATGAGCCTGGTCCTCTCCGCCCGCAATCTCAGCCGGGTCTATCCCGCACGGCGAGGTTCCATCGCAGCCGTCCACCAGGTTTCCCTAGAAATCCAGCCGGGCGAATTCGTCGCCGTCTGTGGTCGTTCCGGTTCCGGAAAATCCACCCTAATGGCCCTCTTGGGTGCCCTCGCACGACCCGACGACGGAACCCTCCACCTTGAGGGAACAGACCTCCTCCAACTCTCGCCCCGGAAACTCGCTCAACTCCGCTCTCGCCGGATGGGCTTCATGCTTCAAACCAATTCCCTCCTTCCCGGACTCACCGCCCTGGATAATGCCGCCCTACCGGGACTGCTTGCCGGCGAATCTCAACATCAGGCCTACTCCAGCGCTCAAAAACTTCTCACCCGTCTGGGCATGGGAGAACGTTGGGATGCGTTTCCCAATGAACTTTCCGGCGGCCAACAGCGCCGCGTCTCTCTAGCCCGCGCACTCCAACATGAACCCGCTCTTCTCCTCCTGGATGAACCCACCAGCAATCTCGATCCCTTGGCCGAGGAAGAAATCCTCAAAGTCCTCCAAGAACTTCGGGACGAACGAAAACTCGCCATCTTCGCCGTCACCCATGGCGACCAACTTGCCTCGCTTGCCGATCGAGTATTTCATATGTCCGCCGGACAACTCGCCCTTACGGGAAAACCCTCCGCCGCACCGCTTCGCTCTTCCCTGATCGAAAGACAGGGACCGGTTTTTGAAAGAGCCCCCCAAGGATTGGCGACCCAAGAAACGCCCAAACCCGCACCCGTCGGGGACTGGCGGGGGCCAGCCTGGTTCTTTCTGGGCACTCTGCTTTTGGGGGCGTCTCTCCTTTACTCGACCGACCGGATCATCGCCTGGTCCCAAGGACGTCAACTTTGGGCAAAACAGGAGAAAAAACGCATCACCGAGGAAATTGCCTTTCGCCAGCTCCGGGCCGATGTGGACTCCTTCAATGCCATGGGTGACGGCAATACCCGTGCGAATCTGTTCATCCAAAACTATGATTCATCCCGTCGCTTCTTTATCCTCGGTCCTTCCATCCGTATTTTTTATCAGGCGAACGGACGCTGGGATTCCGTTCCTCAGGAGACTCCCGAAGGGTCTGACGCAAAGATCCGGGAAGTTGTCCCAGCCAAAACCCTCATCCCCTTTCAATTCAAACTGCTTCCGTCGAAATATGATGAACTCATCCGTGGCTATTTCCATATTCGGATCACCAGTACCATGGTGGTTAGCGAAACCCGGGAAGCCAAAGGCGACCTCTTCGAACGCCAGGACGACTACTACATCTATCTGAAAGATCCGCGTCTGACGGATGACGAAGTTCGTCGCCGTAATGGCTGGAAATCCGGAAGTGTTGTCCCTCCATGGATCGCCATGCCCGCCCATTGATTCGCATGAAATCCCCCTGGCCCATTGCCCTCTTTCTCGTCGCTCTCGCTGCCCTAATCTACGGACTTACCCGACCCGATTCCAAAGCCCCCGCCGTACCCAACGAAAAGATCTCACGCCGTCATCCCTCACCCCCTTCCGACCTGCAAACCCTCAACCAATCGACAGGCCAAAACATCCGTCAAACCGTCCTGTATCGAATGGATGGCCAACCTGTCCCCTGGTCCGCACTCCCCAAACAAAAGCCCGTGGTGTTTGTTTTCTTTTCACACGACTGCGACTGCAGCCTCGAGTTTGCAAAATACTTCGATGCCGCCATGGAGAAGACCAAAACAAAAGCCTCGTGGTTTTTTCTTTTTACGGGAACAGCGGACCAGATTCATGAGTTCATGACAAAAACCGGAACAAACCTTCCGGTCCTTCGGGATTCCGATTCACAGCTCGGCCATCGTTTGGGAATCACCAAATCCGGATGCTTCATTCTCGTACAGCCGGATGGCCTCGTTTCCGCCATCTGGCCCGGAACATCCCTCGCCGGTCTGAACGATCTGTTTTCCCGACTCCAGCTGCCCCCTCTTTCTCCTGACTTGCCCGGCCTTTCCGGAATTCCCCAAGCCCCTACCGCCGGTTGCCGTCTGCAACCCTGACCTCCAACTACTCCGAATGCCACTTCCTGACTACCCACGCTCCATTTTGCGGCTCGGGCTTCAACTGTACCGCCCCAATCTCCCTCAACTTCACCAAGGTCACCCCGATTTCCTTTGAGATTTGATCGAAGTCGACCGATAGGGAAGGATCATCCTCAAGAGCTTTCCACGAACGGATCAAATAGTTCGGCCGTACAGCCCGCAACCATTCCGCCGTAAGATTGCTTCCTTGGGACGGCCCTTGGACCAGCATTCCAGCCCTCAATTTTTCCCCATATTTTTGCACCAACTTCCCTTCGACCTCACCCGGAATGGATCCCGCCCAAAGCAATCGTGCCTCTCCACACTCCAGTCGCATCACCAGTCCGTCCTCTTCCGCCTTTCCTGAACCACTTCCTTCCGGCGGCCAAAGTAACTCGACTCTCCAACCCTCCCCCAAATCCACCCGATCCACAGCCCTAAAAAATCTCCTCCCTTCGTTTCTTTTCACCATCTCTGATCTCCACTCCTTCAAAAGCCCTGATCGCCCTCCCAACCCGGACTCTCCCCACCACCCGATGGGCATCGACCCCAATAACTCCTGCGCAGAACCCGATCGTTTTGCCAAACCCGCCGCTAACATCACCCCATTCAACCGATTCACCCCATAATAATTGAGAAAGGGTCGGACTGAATTTGCCCAAGCCATCTTCGATCCCGGATCCAACAGCCAGTTCCCTTCTTTTCCCCTCACCAACGTCGGTGTAGCGCCCTCCACCGCCACAATCTCCACCGCCGGGGCCCGCTCGAACCACACTCTCGGATCTGGCACGGCAAAATGTCCCCCCGGCCACGTCGCCATCCACCCCAACACCCCCGCCAACAAATGGACTAGCCGGGCATTCATTAGATTCATCCCGATCGCCCCCACGGAAAGGAAAGGCGCCACCATTGAAGAAACCGCCGCCAGAACTGTAACAGCCCCCGCAATCGGTGCTGCCACCACATTCGCCGCCAATGCCACCGGAGTGACCTGATGAAACAGAAAAATCCCGGGTAACAACGATCCCAACCACGCCCCGATTGAGGCCGCCACCACTGTCGCCACAGCTGTCCATAACCCCTGTGCCGCCCTTCTCCACGGACTGATCAATCGAATCGGAATCCAGCGGTCCGGTCGCCCCCACCCCACTAAACTTGATTGGATTGGACCTGCCAAAACCATAAGTCCAGCCACGACAAGAAACGAAAGCTGAAACCCCGTATCGCCCACCTGACGCGGATCCCAGATCAACAACGCCAGTAAGGCCGACCCCAACCAGTTGGCCGGATTCATCGGCCTACCCAGGATCCACCCAAGATAAAGCACCCCCGTCATGACAAAAGCCCGCGCCGCACTCGCTTCCATCCCGGTAGCCAAACAAAAGAGAAACACCGCTGGTAAAGTCATCCATGCCCATTTCCACTTCACCGCACCCGTCAGGGCAAGAATCCATAACAACATTCCCGCCACCACCGCGAGATTTTGTCCACTGACCGCAAACAGATGCAGCGTCCCGGTTGCACGGAACGATTCCCTCAAATCTTCCCCCACCCCGTCCCGGTAGCCGAAGAGCATCGCCGCAATCAATCCCGAAGCCTCCGGATCTTCCCGCAACCCCAATGAAGTTGCCTCCAGCATATGCGACCGCAATCCCGCCGCCATTTTTTCCAACCAAACCCCCTTTTTCACTCCGCTGCTTTCCAAATCTTTGGATCGGACCTTGAGAATATAATCCAAACCTCTCGATTGCAGGTGCCGGATTCGGTCAAACTCACCCGGATTCCTCGACCTCTCCGGCAAAGTTAGATATCCGGCCACTCGAACAACTTCCCCCACTCTGGGCATTTTTTCCGGAGACGGATCCACCCGCAACAAAACCCTCCCACTCGTTCTTTCCCAACCTGTTTCGCCAAAAAGAGAAGTCGCCTCTAGTTCGGCCTCCATCGCTCCCCCCCCGTTTTCCCAAATTCTTTCCGTCGGTAACTCTGCAACCCATCCCTCAATCCGTACCGTCCCGCCCTCCGACCCCGCCCGAGCCCTCAACGATTCGCGAGCTGGAGCATAGGCCCGAGCCCCCGAATAAAGAGCGAACACCCCAAGGACAAAAAGCCAGACTGCAGGTGTTCTCGATTTTTTTGGACCCCACGAGGAAAAGACCGTCCCAATGCAGGCCACTCCCAGCCAAATCCATGGATTCTGCCCGCAACCCAAACCGATCACCGTCCCCACCAATCCCGCCACCGCAACTGGAAACAAAGGCCGACGCATCGGCCAATTCGTCTTCATGCTTTCAGATGATTTAAAGGCATATACCGACCCAATCGAAGATGCTTCTCAATCGCACGAGTAATAAACTTCTTCCCCTTCTCCACAGCCTTCTCCAAAGAAAGCCCTTTCGCCAGGCCGGCACAGATGGCCGCTGAGTAGGTGCAGCCCGTGCCATGCGTCTCCACCCCCTTGCATCGTATCGCCGCAAAGGTTTTTAACTTTCCATTCGGCCAAGCCAGATAATCCTCCGCCTTTGCCAACATCAGATGCCCGCCTTTCACCAAAAACGGTACTTTCCATTTTTTTGCCAACTCCCGGGCCGCCTCCTTGGCCTGCTCTGGATTTTTCAACTTCCTCCCTACCAATCGAGCCGCCTCATCCAGATTCGGAGTCACTAAGGCCGCTTTGGGAAACAGAAGCTTGGCCATTGATCGCTCGGCGTCCGGCTTGAGCAATGCCGCCCCGCTCGTCGCCACCATCACCGGATCCACTACCAGCTTCAGTCCCCTTCTCTTTTCCAACTGCTTCGCCACTTGCCGAATAATTCCAGAGGAAAACAGCATCCCCGTTTTCACCGCGCCCACCGGAAAAGCTTCAAAGACCAACTTGATCTGCTCTGCCACCATATCGGGTTCAACTGCCGCAATTCTTGAAACTCTTCCCGGATGTTCGGCCACCACACAGGTCAAAGCCGAGGTTCCATACACCCCCAAGCGCGTAAAAGTTTTAAGATCCGCCTGAATTCCCGCTCCGCCAGAGTTGTCCGATCCGGCAATGGTCAGCGCAACCGGAACTTTGCGAATCATCACGGGTAAGGCCCGACATCCGGCGGGCCGTTTTAGATATGGATTGCGTGTCCGACCGCCGCTTCGGTCGCTTCCTTAATCATCTCGGTCAAAGTCGGATGAGCGTGAATCGTGCCGGCAATCTCATCCGCCGTGGCTTCCAAGGTCATTCCCAGCCCCACCTCACCGATCAGTTCAGTTGCCTCCGCTCCGATGATATGCGCCCCAAGAATCTCCCCGTGTGGTTCCCCGATGAGAATCTTCACCATCCCTTCGGAATCGCCACTAGCCACCGCCCGACCACTCGCCCGATACGGGAAGCGGCCGACCTTGAACTTCAGCTTCTTCTCCTTTGCCGCCGCCTCAGTGAGCCCAATGCTCGCGACCTGCGGTTGGCAGTAGGTGCACCCTGGGAAAACCCCGACCTTCTTGGGTTGATACTTCGCATCAAAAATTCCATTCACCGCCTCGATCGCCTCAAACGAGGCGACGTGGGCTAGCCAAGGCGGTCCGATGAGATCCCCGGCCGCAAACACTCCCGCCATCGAACTCTTATATCTTCCATCCACCTTCACATAACCCCGATCCAACTCCAGTTTCACCCCTGCATCCAGCGCACCGTCCAGATTTGCTTGTACCCCGACCGCACAGAGCAACGCATCCGCTTCGATCGTCTTGGCATTCTTCCCAGACAACTTCACCTTCACTCCAGAGGTTGAAGCAGTGACGCTTTCCATAGAAGTTTCGGTCAGAATTTCGATCCCCTGCTTGGCCAAGTTCTTGCCCAACATGTCGGAAATCTCTTCATCCTCGATCGGCAAAACCCTCGGTTTCATCTCGACGAGAGTCACCTTCGTTCCAAACGAATTCAGGAAATAGGCGAATTCTACTCCGATCGCTCCCGCCCCAAGAATGATAATGCTCTTGGGTTGCTTCTTCATCTCCAAAGCCTCGCGACTGGTCATCACGACCTTGCCGTCCACCTTCATCCCGGGCAGAACCCGCGGCAGACATCCGGTCGCCAACATGACGTTCGTCGCATCAATCACCTGACTCTTCCCGTCAGCCGTCTTGACCTTGATCTTGCGGTCTGTCCCCAACTTTCCTTCCCCAACCAGATAATCCACCTTCTTGGCCTTCAGCAGAAACTCGACTCCCTTCGCAATCCGGTCGGAAACGTTCCGGCTTCGCCCGATCACTTTCGCGAAATCAAAGGAAACCTTCCCTGTGGTGATCCCGTACTCCTCGGCGTGCAGAATGTGCTGATACACCTCGGCATTCTTAAGAAGCGACTTGGACGGAATACATCCCCAGTTCAGGCAGGTCCCCCCCGCACGTTCCTTCTCGATGACGATAACCTTCTTACCCAGTTGAGCCGCACGGATCGCCCCGACGTAGCCGGCCGGACCTCCACCTAAAACTGCCAGATCATAGGTCGCCATAAATTCCCCTTACATCAAAAGAACGCCGGGACTTTCCAATACTTCCACGAGCGCTTTGAGAAACTCTCCTGCCATCAGGCCATCCACCACCCGGTGATCGGCCGAAACGGTCAGACTCATTCTTTCGCCAGGAACAATCGCCCCATTCGATGCCACCACCGGCTTTTTAACTGTTGCCCCCACGGCCAAAATCGCCGCCTGCGGGGGATTCAAAATCGCCGAAAATCTCTCCACTCCGATCATCCCAAGGTTGCTCACGGTAAAGGTTCCGCCCGTGTACTCCTCGGGCTGCAACTTTCCGGCCTTCGCCTTCGCCCCGAGATCCTTGGCTTCGCGGGCGATCGTACGGAAATCCTTTGCATGAGCATTCCGGATCACCGGAGTGATCAAGCCATCAGGCAAAGCTACTGCAAAAGCCAGATGCACCGCGCCATGTTGTCGGATGGAAGACCCTTCCCAGGAACAGTTGACCCCGGGAACTCTCCGAAGAGCCTCCACAGCCGCCTTCAAAACAAAATCATTCACGCTCAGCTTCAACTTTTCGCCCGCCATTTCGAGCGCGGCATTCGCCGAAGCCCGTAATTTGGCGAGCGGAGATGCATCCACTTCCCGTTCGACGTAGAAATGGGGAGCGGTGGTCTTACTCTCGACCAAACGACGTGCAATCGCCGCCCGCATCTGGGAAACCGGACGAACCCCGTCCTGCGCAATCGGCTTCCCGCCAAAAATTCCAACAGAAACACGCCCCGCACCACCGCCGGCCCCTTCCACATCCCGACGAACGATTCTTCCACCGGGTCCTGTTCCCGCCACCCGGGTCACATCTACCCCCTTCTCCGCAGCCACCTTCTTGGCCAACGGGGAAATCTTCACCCGCCCCATGTTCACAGGTGCCACGGCAGGCGTCGCTGCAATCGTGGGAGTAGGAGCACTACTCGTTGCCGTCTTACCGGTAGGAGCGGCGGAGGCTACTGGAGCCGGTGAACTGAAAGAGTCCACCTTTTCTCCAGGCTCTCCGACGATGGCGATCCGTCCGTTGATCGCCACTTTGGAACCTTCGGGAGCGGAAATTTGAAGAATCGTCCCCTTGTCGTACGCCTCGAGATCCATCGTTGCTTTGTCGGTCTCGACCTCGGCGATCACTTCACCGGGCTTGATGGTATCACCGACCTTTTTATGCCACTTGGCGAGTACGCCCTCGGTCATCGAGGGACTCAACGCAGGCATGGTGATCTCTTTGGCCATAAGGATATTTGAAAGAGAGGAGTATGCCTTCCAGATTTGAAATCGTCGAGTGTGTTGTCACACCTCGGCTTCTTGAGAGGAACGTTTTTTTAGTATCGCAGGACTTCCCTTAACGCGGCGGCGATCCGGACG
>Ga0209400_1003031_pt1 | contig 12407 bp, 6 predicted proteins | sample M_130807_EF_Meta_FD_187313 | JGI IMG/M metagenome (GOLD analysis project Ga0209400, IMG submission 187313) | Freshwater microbial communities from Lake Montjoie, Canada to study carbon cycling - M_130807_EF_MetaG (SPAdes) (version 2) | ecosystem: Environmental > Aquatic > Freshwater > Lake... | reverse complement strand
AACTTCACCTCGATCAACGGCAGCTACCAAAGCGAGTTCGTGATCCGCGTCGAGATCCCCGGCTCCACCACCGCCTTCTGGTCGATCAAGCCCTCCTCCACCCAGGCCTCCGGCACCTTCACCGGCTCCGGCAGCGGCACCACCTACGCCGGCGGCGCCTTCGTGATTCCGGCCGGGACCACCAGCCTGAAGGTCTTCGTCTACGAGTCGTACAACGACGGCGGCGACACCACCCAGGACGCCCAGGTGAACGGCGGCACGCTGACCGTCACCTTCGGCAACCCGCCCCCGCCGTTCGATCCCTGCGCCTCGCCGGTCAACGGCGTGCTCGGCGCGAACACCGTGCCGATGAATTCCACCAGCCCCAGCCTCGACCTCAACTGCGGCCAGTACGTGTCCGACGCCAACAAGGCCAGCTTCGTCCGCTTCGTGGCACCCAGCACCGGCAGCTTCACCGCCGACAGCTGCGCACAGACCACCGATACCGTCATGGCCGTCCTGACGAGCTGCGGCAACGTCGCAACGTCGCTCGGCTGCAACGACGACACCTGCGGCCTGGCTTCCAGCGTGACCTTCCAGGCCACGCAGGGCCAGACGTACTACATCGCGGTCGGCCTCTACAGCGCCACCGCCGCTCCGCCGGCGACGCTGACGGTGAACATTGCCCGGGCGTTCGACGCATGCGCGTCGCCGACGACCGCCGTCGTGGGCACCAACACCCTGCCGATGAACGCCGGCGCTGCCGACCTGGACATCACCTGGGCAGGCGTGGTGGTCTACAAGGTGAACTACCTGCGGTTCACCCCCACGCAGTCCGGCATCTTCACCGCCTCCAACTGCGCCGACGGCGACTTCGACAGCTGGATCATCATGGCCACCGCGTGCAACGACGCGGACGCCGTGCAGTTCGGCAACGATGACGGCTGCGGCATCACCGGTGGCCCGTCCCGCCTGCAGTTCGCGGGCGAGGCCGGCCAGACGTACTGGATCGGCGTGGGCGCGTACGCATCCACCGATGCGCTGCCGACGGCCACCACCGTCGAGCTCACCGCCGTGTACTGCACGTCGGGCTTCAATTCCTGCGCAGCACCGACGGTCGTGACCACCGGCACCAACAACGTGACGGTCGACTGCGGTGCCACCAACCTCGACCTGACCGGCTACTGGACGCCGGCCTTCGGCGATGCCGCGATCGGCCAGGCGAACTACATGAAGTTCGTCGCGCCGACCACGAACACCTACGAGGTGGCCCTGTGCCAGAATGCGTCCGATTCCCGCCTCGCCGTGCTCACCGCCTGCGGTGACGCGACGACGTTCATCGCCGCGGATGACGATGGCTGCACCGGCGGCGCCGCACCGTTCACCGCCAAGGTGAGCTGGGCCGCCACGGCGGGCACCACGTACTACGTCGCTATCGGCGGATATGTCGACACGGGCACTGCGTACGCCATCGACCCGGACCAGATCGTGGACGTCAGCGTGGCTGCACCGCCCGTCAACCCCTGCGACCCGGCGAACATCGTCGACGTCACGCTCGGTTCGTACGTGGTGGTCGCCGACCAGGCCTTCCCCGACCTGGACATGACCGGCAGCTCGTGCACCTTCACCAACGCGCCGCAGACGATCAACGCGGTGAAGTACCTGCGCTTCACGCCGACCGCCACCGGTTCGCACGTCATCAGCAACTGCACCGACACGGGCACCACCGTGGACTGCCGCATCGCGGTGCTCACCTCCTGCGCAGACGCGTTGTCGAACCGCGCATGCGATGACGACGGCTGCACTGCCGGCGCGGCGCCCTTCACCTCCTCGGTGACGGTCGACCTCACGGCGGGCAACACGTACTACTTCGCGGTCGGCGGCTACAGCGCCGCTGCGACGGGTCCGTTCCACGTCGACATCGCAGGTCCCTCGGGCCCGCCGCCATGCCTCGGTGACATCAACCTGGACCGCGTCGTCAGTGGCGCGGATCTGGGCCTGCTCCTGGGCAACTGGGGCTACTCGGGCACGGGCGACCTCAACGGTGACGGCACCGTGACCGGCGCCGACCTGGGCCTCCTCCTGGGTGCCTGGGGCAGCTGCCCGCAGTGATGCGCGGCCGGAAGGCCGGCCACGCCTGAGACGCAACTTCCGCCGCCCGCACCCCCGTGGTGCGGGCGGCGCGCTTTTGTCGTCGAGGGGAATGCATATCCTCCGCCGATGCGCGCGCTGCAGCACGTCACCTCCAACGCCACCGTCCGCGACACGCCCACCGGCCGCGGACTCTTCGCGAACGCCGTGGCCTCCGTCGGCGAGGCGATCCTGGAACTCGACGGCGAGATCCTGTCCACGCCCAGCGTGTTCAGCGTCCAGGTCGGCGAGCGGGAGCACCTCCATCCCAACCGCGCTGCGCTCGCAGCCGACGACAGCGAGCGAAGCCGTTGGCGCTTCCTGAACCATTCCTGCGATCCCAACTGCTGGATGGACGGCCGAACGCTCCGCGCGCGGCGCGCCATCGCCGCGGGCGAGCAGCTGACGTTCGACTACAACTGCACGGAGTGGTCGATGGACACATCCTTCGACTGCGCCTGCGGTGCATGCGATGGCTCGCCGGTGCGCGGCTACGCCCACCTGGACGCCGAAGCCCGCACGCGCCGCCATGCGCACGCCGCCCCCCACCTGCGCGCGCGTGCGATGCATGGACACGCTTGACGCCATCTTCCGAAGCGTGCTGCTGCAGCACGCACACCGAGTGGCCATCGACGTGCCGCCCCGCGAGGGTCGCGCGCGCACCACGCTGACCTATGCCGAACTCGATGGGCGCGCCTCCGCGATCGCGGACCGCATTCCGGCCGCCGACGCGGAGGCCGAGCAGCCGATCGTCCTGGTGATGCTGCCGCGCGAATGCGCGGACGTCTATGCGTGCCAGCTTGCCGCCATGCGGCGCGGGTGCGCGTTCTGCTGCGTGGACGCGGCGTTTCCCGACTGGCACATCCGCGCGGTGATCGACGACGCACGGCCGGTGGCGGTGCTCACGGATTCGTCCGGCGCCGAGCGACTGCGCGCACTTGCGGGCGATGCGCCGGTGCTCGACGTGACGGCGATCCCGGCCAGCGCTGCAGGACAAGGCGCGCACACGCCGCGCGCCGGCGACCTCGCGTACCTCATCTACACGAGCGGCACCACCGGTGCGCCGAAGGGCGTGATGATCGAGCACGCCGGCGTCGCCAGCCTGGTGCGTTCGGATGTCACGCGCTTCGGCCTCGGCCCGGGCGACCGCGTGGCGCAGTGCTCGAGCAACGCGTACGACTCGAGCATCGAGGAGACGTGGCTCGCCTTCGGCGTGGGGGCGACGCTCGTGCCCGTGGACGACGAGCGCGTGCGCTCCGGGCCGGACCTGGTGCCGTGGCTCCGAGAGGAACGCATCAGCGCGTTCTGTCCGCCGCCCACGCTCCTGCGCGCCATGGGCGTCGAGGACCCGCCGCGCGAGCTGCCGGACCTGCGATTCCTCTACGTGGGCGGCGAGGCGCTCCCGCAGGACCTCTCCGACCGCTGGAGCGCGCACCTGCGCCTCGAAAACGGCTACGGACCCACCGAGTGCACGGTCACCGTGGTGCGCGGCACCATGCAGCCCGGCGTCCCCGTCCACATCGGCACCGCGGTCGAGGGCAACGAGGCATTCGTGCTCGAAGAATCCGGCACGCGCGTGCCGGACGGCGCGGAGGGCGAGCTCTGGATCCGCGGCATCGGGCTGGCGCGCGGCTACCGCAACCGCCCCGAAACCACGGCGGAACGCTTCGTCACGCATCCAGAGCTCGGGCGCCTCTATCGAACGGGCGACCTGGTGCGCCGGCGCCCGGACGGGATGCTCGAATACCTCGGCCGCGCCGACGGGCAGGTGAAGCTCCGCGGCTACCGCGTGGAATTGCCGGCTATCGAGGCGTGCCTGATGCAGCATCCAGACGTCGCACAGGCCGCGTGCGCCGTGGTGAGCAGCGGACCGTCCGCGCAGGTGGGCGCGTGCGTGGTGATGCGCGGCGACGCCGCAGCCATGGACGATGCCACGCGCGTCCTCGGCGCATGGGTGCGCGAGCGACTGCCCGCCTACATGGTGCCCGCGCGCGTGCGCAGCACGGCGTCCATCCCCACGCTCGTGAGCGGCAAGGTCGACCGCCGCGCGGTGGCATCGATGCTTGCCGATGAATTCGCAGCAGCGGACCCGAACGCGTCCGCGCGTTTCGATGCCATGTGCGCCGACCCGGCGCTCCCCACCGAGGACCGCGTGCGCGCTGCGTTCGCCGGCGCGCTCGGCCTGGCAGAGCTCCCAGACCGAGGCGCCAACTTCTTCACCGACCTCGGCGGCGATTCGCTGCGCGCCGTGGAGTGCCTGCTGCGATTGCGTCGTGGGTGCGCTGCACGGAGCGGTGTGCGCGACATCTACGCGCATCCCACCGCGGCGGCGCTTGCGGCAACAATTGCGAACTCGGAGTCCACGGCCTCCGCCGCCGTGCCCGCCCCGCAGCGCGCGCGCCGAACCAGCCGACCCGCCGCCATGGCGGCTGCGGCGTGCGGCCAGGCCGCCGTGGTGATACTTGGCTTCGTGATCACGGGCGCGGTAACGTACGCACTGCTCTTCCACGCGCTGCCTGCGCTGGTGGACGCGGTTTCGCTCCGGCATGCGCTGTGGATCACGCCGCTGGCGCTGGTGGCCCTGGCGTGCCTGCGGTTCCCGCTGAGCGTCCTGCTCACGGCAGCGGCCAAGCGACTGCTCCTCGGCGCATACCGGCCGGGCACCGTGCAGGCGTGGTCATCGCGCCACTACCGCGAATGGATCGTCGAGCAGGTCTCGGGTTCCATTCCATGGGCGTTGATCGAAGGCACCGAGCTCGTCAGCTGGACCTATCGCATGCTGGGCGCACGGGTGGGCAAGCGCGTCCACATCCATCGCGGCGTCAACATGCGGCGCGGCGGGTGGGACCTGCTGGAGCTTGGCGACGGCGCCACGCTTGCGCAGGACGCCGCCATCCTCACCAGCCACCTCCACGCGGGCGAGGTGATCCACGGCACGGTGCGCATCGGGGCCGGTGCACACGTGGGCATCCGCGCGACGCTCCACCCGGGCTCGTCGGTCGGCAACGGTGCCGCCATCGATGCGCTGAGCGTGCTTCCGTCCGGAGCGTCGATTCCCGACGGCGAACGATGGTCCGGCGTGCCTGCAGCCCCCGCGGGCAGGCATCGCGAGCGTGTCGCCACCGCTCAACGCGGCTGGAACCCGTGGGCGTGGACCGCGGCGTTCTTCGTCATGCGCCTCGGCGCGACGCTCGCCTCGCTGGCGCCGGCGGTGCTGGTGGGGTGGCTGCTCGCGGATTCCGACGGATTTGACCTGTCGGCATGGTCCGCCCACCCGAGCATCACCTGGCACGTCACGCTGCTGGCGTGCGTGTGGAGCGCAGGCAGCGTGATCGCGGGACTCCTGTCCGCGGCGCTTCTCCTGCGCGCCACCGGTGGCATCCGCCCCGGCGCGTATCCGCGTTACGGATTCACGTACCTGCGCATCTGGATCCGCACCGGAATCCTGGACGCCGCGGGCCGTTGGCTGAGCGGCACGCTCTTCTGGCCCATGTGGCTGCGCGTGGCCGGCATGCGGATCGGGCGCGGCAGCGAGGTCAGCACCATCATCGACGTGCTGCCCGAGACCGTGACGATCGGCAGCGAGAGCTTCTTTGCCGACGGCGTCTACTTCTGCTCGCCGCACGTGCAGGACGGCGTGGTGCACGTGGCGCGCACGGAGCTCGGCGACGGCACGTTCCTGGGAAACCACTGCGTGATTCCCGCCGGGCAGCGCTATCCGAACGGCATGTTCGTCGGCGTCAGCACGGTGGCGCCGGATCATGCAGGCCTGGACCAAGGCTGGTTCGGCGTTCCGCCGATGCTCCTCCTCCGGCGCGAGGTGGTGGAGGCGGATCGCCTGCTGACCTTCGAGCCCGGCGTCGCGCAGCGGATCTCGCGCTGGAGCTGGGAATCCGCACGATGCCTGGTGGCGGTACCCGCGCTGCTGGCGGGACTCGGCTGGCTGGCCGCGGCGGAAGCGGCGCACGAGGCGGCATCGCCGCTCGCATGCACGCTTCTCTGGGCGCCGCTCGCAAGCGCCGCGGCGTGGTTCTCGCTGGTGAAGTTCGGCATCATCGCCAAGTGGGTGCTCCTTGGACGCGTGCGCCCTGGCCAGCACGGCCTCTGGAGCTGCTGGTGCAGCCGCTGGGACTACCTGTACGTGCTCTGGTGGTTCAGCGCGCGGATCGCGCTGGTGCGCGTCGAGGGAACGCCGTTCCTCAACATGGCGCTGCGAGCCGTGGGAACGAAGATCGGGCGCGACGTCCTCATCGGCCCCGGCGCCACGCAGATCGTGGACCCCGACATGCTGAGCTTCGGCGACGGCTCCACCGTGGCATGCCACTTCCAGGCACACAGCTTCGAGGACCGCATCCTGAAGATCGACCACGTGCGCATCGAGGCGGGCGCGAACGCCGCGGAGAACGCCGTGGTGTTCTACGGCGCACGCATCGAGGAGGACGCCACGCTCGAATCGGGCAGCGTCCTCATGAAGCGCGGCGTGGTGCCGGCCGGCACGACGGTGATGGGTGCGCCCGTCGGTTGACGCTCAGCCGGCCGCCACGGTGCGCTGGCGCTGCTCGCCGAGGCCGTCGTCACGGGAACGTGGTCCGGGAAATCATGGCCTGAGGCGCCGGAAATCCCCCATCGGCGCCGCAAGATCGCACATAAACGGCCACCGAAACTGGCTTTCCGCCGAACTCGGCCTACGTTGCACCTGATCCCGCCACGCGGGCGCGGCGGTGCCGTGCCTGCCCGCACTCCGGAGTTCCACGCCGATGCATCGCAGCCAGACCCAGACGTCGTCCAGCAGCCGCCTCGCCCGCCACCTCGCGAAGGCAGCCGCTGCAGCACTGGCGGTCGCCGGCTCCGCGTCCGCGGAGGTCATCTACCACCAGTACAACGTGCTGATCCCCGCCAACATCGACGGCGTCTACGTGAACGTCGAGACCTTCCAGACGGCCACCGCGGGCACCAGCGTCAACGGCTGGGACCTCAACCCGTACGGTTCGACCTCGCTCATCTTCCTCTCCAACGTGGGCGGCGGCATGCTCCGCTACCCGGGCTCCGCCACCACCACCGTGGCCGGCAACCTGGCCCCGAACACCCCGATCGACGGCACAGGCAGCTATTCAGGAACCACCACCGCGGTGACCTTCGGCGCGGCACCCGGCAACTGGGTACTGAACTCCGTGAACCTCTGCGGCTTCAAGTTTGCCGCTGCGGATGGCCTGACGCACTACGGATGGGCACGCATCCTGGTCGGCGCCAACGCCAGCTCCCGCACGCTGATCGACGTCGGATACGAGACCGTGGCGAACGTGGCGATCGCCGCCGGCGCAGGTACCCCGCCTCCGTACGACCCCTGCGCGGCGGGCAATCCGTCCGCTGCGCTCGGCAACAACCTGCTCCTGCTCAACCAAGCCACGGCCGCCAACCTCAACGTGGCTGGATCGGGGTGCAGCTTCGTGGCATACAAGGCCAACTACTTCAAGTTCGTGGCCCCGGTCACCGGCTCCTACACCGTCGATACCTGCGCGAGCGGCGCAGCCACGCGAATCGCCGTGCTCAATGGCTGCGCTGCCGGCTCGACCGTGCTGGCCTGCGACGACAACTCCTGCGCCCCGGCGTCGCGCCTGACGTTCTCTGCCACCGCCCAGCAGACGGTCTACATCGTCGTCGGTGCCGACACTGCCGCCACGGTGCTGCCGTCGCCCATCGGCGTTGCCGTCACGCCGCCGCCCGAGCCGACCTGCTGGGATGCGCCGGAGATCGCCCTGGGCAACACGCCGTTCAACAACGCCACCTCCACGGTCACGCAGGTGGTCACCGTCGGCGCCAGCGCCACCGCCAGCATCTACGGCGCAAAGTGGTTCAACTTCACGCCGGCAGCCACGGGCACCTACAGCTTCAGCACCTGCGGCTCGGTGGGCGACACCAAGATGGCGATCGGCACCAGCTGCCCGTTCGCCGGCCAGACCTTCGCCACCTTCGCGTACAACGACGATTCATGCCCGTGCTCTGCCTCCTGCGGCACCACGACGGGCACTGCGGCGTACTCCAGCGCGATCAACGCCACCAGCTCCGGCATTCCGCTCACGCAGCAACTGATCGCCGGCCAGCAGTACCACCTGGTGATCGGCAGCTTCAGCGACACCTCCGGCGCCGTCAGCGGCACGCTGGTGATCGACGGCCCGCCGCCGCCGGCGTGCCTCGGCGACCTCAACAACGACCGCGTGGTGAACGGCGCCGACCTCGGCCAGCTCCTGGGCAACTGGGGCGCGCCGGGCCTGGGCGACCTCAACAACGACGGCATCGTCAACGGCGCCGACCTCGGCCTGCAGCTCGGTGCGTGGGGCGCGTGCCCCTGAGCGCGGATCGATCGCCGATCACTGCAACCTGAGATGATCCAACGAGGTCGATGAACGTGTACACCGTGCTGGTCGCAGCGCTGCCGCTCCTCTGCTCGTCGCTCGCGCTTGCCGAGGGCCTGCCGACGTCCGCCATCGTCATCGACACGGTGGAGGTCGGTGACCCCGGCAACCTCGCCGCGCCGATCATTCCGTTCAACCCCGAGACCCCCGACCAGACCACCGCGGTCGAGTTCGTCGGGCGCGTCGATTACGTCTACGAAATCGGCACGTACGAGATCACGGTCGAGCAGTACGTGATGTTCCTCAACGCCGTCGACGGCGTCGGCGGGAACGTCCAGCAGCTCTGGGACCCGCTCATGGATCCGCAGGCGAACCCGTACCGCGGACAGGTGCGCCGCGAGCTCAACGAGCCGCCCGGACAGCGTTTCAAGGTTGCATCGCCGGCGTGGCTGCGCAAGCCGATCGCGTTCATCGACTTCTTCCGCGCCGCCCGGTTCGTGAATTCGCTCTCCAACGGCCAGCGTGTGCGCACGCAGATCGCGCCGGGCAGGTTCCGGTACGTCTGCCAGTTCAGCACGGAGACCGAGTTCGGCGTCTATGAGCTGCGCCAGCAGACCTCCTTCGGCAGCTACGCCACGCGCCAGGCCGTCCGCGGCTTCGTGCTGCCGAGCCAGGACGAATGGATCAAGGCCGCGTACTACTCACGGACCGTGATCGCGGGCGATCGACAGTACTGGCGCTACCCCACCATGACCGACACTCCCCCGACCGCCGCCACCTGCGATGCCTGCGGCAACGTGACCAACGCCGGCAACGGACCGCTCGCGAACTACGCGAACACCGCGGTGTGGTGCCCGTCCGGCTGCCAGAGCGGAAGCACCGGAACCTGCACGCCACCGAGCAACCCCGGCAACCTGACGGACGTCGGCGCATGCCTCACCACCTCGCCGTGGGGCACCTACGACCAGGGCGGAAACGTGGTCGAATGGACGGACACCGTGGTGGCCCCGCCGGCCGACGCGCCGAACCCGCTGAGCCAGTGCATCTGGCGCCAGGTGCACGGCGGCATCGCCACTGCCGGCGCGTACCAGCTCTGGCTCAGCGCCACCGGCTCCACCGATCCCTATGGCCAGGCGCTGGGGAGCGTCAACCAGTTCGGCGGCTTCCGCATCGGCATGCTGCCTGACGCGCAACCGTGCGAACCGGATCCCTGCCCCGCGGACCTGAATCACGACGGCGCGGTGAACGGCACGGATCTCGGCATCCTGCTCAACAGCTGGGGCGTGTGCCACTGAGCGCCGGCCGAATCGAGCGCTGCGTTCGCTCGCCACGGAAATCCGCGCTCAATCCACCCCGCGCTCACTTGACCTTGCGGCCACGCCCCTGGAAGGTCGGCGCACCCGCCGGCGTGCCGGCCGCATCAAGCGCAGTCCCGGCCTGCCACGTCCGCGACGCCCACGCGTTGCCATCGGTGTGGAGCTCGTCGATCCAACCGTCCGCCCAGCGGATGTGCACGCGGTCGTCGACCACCCACCAGCTGCCCATCTTCGGCGTGCCGATGGTCTTCCACGCCACGTGACTCGACTGGATGGCGATGCGGAACGTCTGCTTGCCGGCCGATTCCTGCGACTGCGTCTCGTAGAGACCCACCCATCGCGCCAGCGCCTCGGGCGTGCGCACCGCCTGGCCGTGGTTCGTGGGCGGCCCACTGCGCGATGCGCCCGGCGCGTACGACTGCTTGATCAGCCAGCCGCGCTGGTCGCGGATGATGGCGTCGTGCCAGCCGTCGGTGTAGTCGATCTCGATGCACCCGTCCTTCAGCGCCCAACGGCCTTCCTCGCCCTGCGCGCCCTGCGGCCCCTTCGACCAGTTGCTGACCGCGGTGCCGTCGGCCGAGAGCACCACGTCGAAGGTCACGTTCTCGTCGTCGGTCAGCGACCACGTGCCGGGCACCTCTGCCGCGGTGAATGCGCCACTGGCCGGCGCGGACCGCTGCGATGCGGGAAGCGCACCGCAGGACGCCAGGACGAACGAGCAGGCGAGGACGATGGCGCGGAGAGGCGTGTGCATGCCCTTCATTCGGCGAGACACCTGCAGCTGCATGAGCTGCGGCCGGCGCACCGCGGCTCCGGACCACCACCAGCCACGGAGCAGGGAATCATTCCGTATCCTCCACCCCGCCATGGACGGCAACCACACCAGCTTCGACCTCCTCTACAACCCGCGCCTCAACAAGGGAACCGCGTTCAGCGAACATGAGCGCGAGCGCCTCGGCCTGGTCGGCCTGCTGCCGGACGGCGTGGAGGACGAGGAGACGCAGCTCGAGCGCCAGCGCATCCAGCTTGCGCAGAAGCCCACGCCGCTCGACAAGTACGTCTTCCTCTCGGAGCTCCAGGACCGCAACGAGCGCCTCTACTACCAGCTGCTGACGAGCGACCCAGCCGAGTACATGCCGCTCGTCTACACCCCCACCGTGGGCGAGGCGTGCCAGAAGTTCGGCCACATCATGCGCCGCCCCAAGGGCCTCTACGTGAGCCTGAAGCGCAAGGGCCGCATCAAGGAGGTGCTGCGCAACTGGCCCGAGGAGGACGTGCGCTTCATCGTCGTCACCGATGGCGAGCGCATCCTGGGCCTCGGCGACCTCGGCGTCTGCGGCATGGGCATCCCCATCGGCAAGCTCGCCCTCTACACCGCGTGCGCGGGCGTGCCCCCGGAGCACACGCTGCCGGTGATGCTCGACCTCGGCACCAACAACGAGGCGTTCCTCGAGGACCCGCTCTACCCGGGCCTGCGCATGAAGCGCATCGAGGGCGCGGAGTACGACGCGTTCCTCGACGAGTTCGTGCAAGCCGTGCAGGAGGTCTTCCCGCGCTGCTGCATCCAGTTCGAGGACTTCACCAATCGCACCGCCATGCCGCTCCTGGCGCGCTACCGCGACCAGGTCTGCTGCTTCAACGACGACATCCAGGGCACGGCCTCCGTGGCGGTGGCCGGCCTCTTCGGAGCAAACCGCATCCTCCACAAGCGGCTCTCCGACCACACCTACCTCTTCTTCGGCGCAGGCAGCGCAGCCGTCGGCATCGCGGACCTGGTCTGCCAGCAGATGGTGCGCGAAGGCATGTACGACGCGGATGCCCACGCGCGCTGCTGGCTCGTCAACAGCCGAGGCCTGGTCACGGCGGAAACCACCGGCCTCAGCGAATTCCAGCTCCCCTTCGCGCACACGCACGCACCCGTCAAGGACCTCGCGGAGATCGTCGAGGCGGTGAAGCCGAGCGTCCTCATCGGCGTCAGCACCATCCCGCACAGCTTCAACCGCAAGGTCATCGAGGCGATGTCGCGCATCAACGACCGCCCGGTGATATTCCCGTACTCGAACCCCACCTCCAAGAGCGAGTGCACCGCGCACGAGGCCGTCGAGTGGTCGAGGGGCCGCGCCATCTTCGCGTCCGGCAGCCCGTTCGCGCCGCTCCATTACAAGGAGCAGCTGTTCGTTCCCGGCCAGGGCAACAACGTCTACATCTATCCGGCCATCGGCCTCGCCGTCTTCGCCACCGAGGCCAACCGCGTCACCGACGAGATGTTCCTCAAGGCCGCCGAGAGCCTGGCCGCGCAGGTCACCGAGCAGGACCTCGCCGTCAACCTCATCTACCCGCCCATGGCGAACATCCGCGAGGCGAGCATCGAGGTCGCCGTGCGCGTGGCCGAGCTGATCTTCGACCGCGGCCTGGCACGCGTGCCGCGCCCGGCGGACGTGGGAGAGTTCGTGCGCAGCAAGGTGTACGAGCCGCGATACGCGTGATCCGCGGGCATCGGGCACCTCCGGCGCCGCCCAATCGCCCCGCCGGCCCGACTACCCTGCCCCCATGACGCTCTTCCTGGTCAGCCTGGCCCTGACCTACATCATCACCGTCTACTTCCTCACGAACCCGCTGAAGCACACGC
>Ga0209400_1003030_pt1 | contig 12413 bp, 12 predicted proteins | sample M_130807_EF_Meta_FD_187313 | JGI IMG/M metagenome (GOLD analysis project Ga0209400, IMG submission 187313) | Freshwater microbial communities from Lake Montjoie, Canada to study carbon cycling - M_130807_EF_MetaG (SPAdes) (version 2) | ecosystem: Environmental > Aquatic > Freshwater > Lake... | reverse complement strand
ACTGATCCTGCGTTTGAATAACCTTGGATTCTTGGCACAAAGTAGAACAATTTACCGATTGGTAAGTTCATAGCTTGTACTGATACGATATCGTTAGCCAACAATTTAGAGAAAACTCTTCTTACGATTGGAAAAACAACTGTTTCGAATGCTCCGTTAGAAGATCCATCAGCAGTTGCTTCGTTAATCAAGAAAGAAGCTTGGTTTTCATATAACTGTGCTACGTTTTCTTTTAAGTGACCTCTTAGACCATCTAAAAAGCCTAATTTGTCCCATTTGTTAATTGTGTCTTCTTTGATAACTTTAAGGTGTTTCAAACCGATGTTACCAACAAGACCTGATTCTAATAATGCTCCCATTTTTTTTTGGTTTTTATTATTTATGTTTATTGTTTATTTATATTTTACTCATCAAATCCTTCATTCTTAAGAATTGAGGATTTTCATAAGTTTTTGATTCAATCAAATTAACTGATGAACCTGTTTCAACAGTTCTATTTACAGTTCTTTCAATTGATTCATTAAGTTTAGTTTCTGATGCAGAACCTGAATTCAATTCACTTTTAATTGTTCTGTATAAATTTTTTGATTCTTTCAAAGACTCAACATTATCAAATCTTTTAAGAATATTTATTTTTTCTTGTTTTGTTGTCGAATGTTCAGTGAATAAACGAGTAGCGTATGCTAAATTGGAATTGAAAACTGCAACCTCATTTAACTTTGTTCTAAACACATCAAGAGCTTTTCTGTATTCTTCATTCTTTTCTCTTAATAAGTTTATTTCTCCATTAGATTCAGTTTCGTGAAGTTTGAAAGGGTTAAAACTCATATTTCTATTGTTTGTTCTCGCCTTTCTTAGACCTCTACTTCCATCTTTAGATCCATTACCCAAAGTTCTTGAAGCTTCTTTTGTTTCAGCTTTCTTAACTTTAGTCATATCTCCTTTCATGTTTTCACCTTCTTTGTATTCAAATTTGGCTTTACCAGTTCCCATTGCTTTAGTTCCTTTTCCAAAAGCTTCTTTTCTTTTTTCATTGAAACCTCCACCCATGTTAGGTTTTTTATCGTAACTAAATTTAGGACCTTTACCAATTCCAACTCCTTTTGGTTTAACAGATTTTTTTGATTCCATCATGTAATCATCCATTTTCATCATGTCATCTTCTTCCATCATGTCATCTTCTTCCATCATGTAATCATCCATTCCCATCATGTCATCTTCTTCCATCATGTAATCATCCATTTTCATCATGTCATCTTCTTCCATCATGTCACCCATGTCATCTAATTCAATTTCGTAGACAGTTTCTTCTTCGTCAAGACCAAAACCACCTTTGATAGCACCCATTGCAGCACCACCCCAATTGAACTCGGAAATTTCATCTTCTAAACCAACGAATTCATCTTCTTCGTCCATTTCGACTTCATACATATTTTCGTATTGTTCTTCAGATTCACCTAATTGGATCATATAGTCATTATCACCATCTTGAAGGTGGATATTTCCTCCCTCTTTTTTAACGATAATTCCATCATCATCACCCATAGCTTTAAATACCTTTAAAACTTCTGCATCTGAAGCACCTGTCATGTCGATTGTTTCGTCATCGTCAGAATCATCTTCATCAGAAAAATCATCATCTGCGAAATCATCATCAGCTACTGCTGCGTCATCATCATCCATAGCCATTTGATCATCCGCCATCATGTCTTGATCGTCAACATCGACTTCATCATTCTCAACCTCATCTTCTTGTTCTTTCAGAGATTCTTTTACTAATTGTCTGATTTCTTCTGTCATTGTAGACTGAAGTATTCCTTTTGCATTTTCTTGTAGAGTTTCTTCCAAATTTCTAATTTGAAAAAGAGCATCTTCTACTACATTTTTGTTATTTGCCATACTTTTTATAAAATATTTTTCTAATAAATATCACAACAAATAAAAAAAATTCATTTTTTAGATATTATGGCACAAAAAAAAGGGAAAAACTATTGTCTTTCCCCTTTTAAAATTTTATTCTTAGAAGTTTTATCCTTCGATTACCTCATCGATTTTAGATTCAACGATAGCCGTAATTCTCCAATCCATAGAATAATTTTCGTAAACTTTTGTTACTTTCGCCTCAACATCGGTAGGTGAATAACCTTTTACCAATTTCTCTTCTTTCATTTTTTTCACTTTTCCTGTGTTCTCATCAACCATATCAGTTGTGATTCTTGCTATAAAATACTTCTCATCCATAATTTTGTTATTTATCCAAATAATCGGATAATCTTTTCATTAAGTCAAGTGATTTATAACCAGATTCACCAACATGTCGTTCAGCATTTATTTTTTTCTCCTCCTCAAGATTTTCTTCAAACTGAAATCTTTGATCAGGTTCACTAAACAAATAAGCTCCTGGTGTAGAAGGTGAAGATACAAGGTCAAAACAAATTAATTCAAAATCATCCTGAACTTCGTTTTGTTCACCAACTTTTTTAAGAGACCCAACTCCACGAGAAGAAATACCCAAAGTAACTCCCTGACGAAGATAGTTAGCTGCTAAATCACCTTTTGTCGATACAATACCTCTTTCGTGAAAACCTGGACTTGTTAGTAATTTTAATTTACCCAATAATACAGGACCTTCCCACCATATATCAGTAATGGCGTGTGATACTCTATCTAAGTCAATTAGAGAAGACTCAGGGTGGTTTAGTTCTGAAAGAGCGGTTCCTTTTTGAATCATCTTTTTATAATTCTCGGCTTCTCTTTTTAAAATCTTTTCAGGATAGATTCTTCCGTTTCTATTTGGGGTATTATATTTTTGTAATACGGCATAAAACTCAAAAGGTTTTGAATGATCCAACATATCACGATTCTCCCTTATCATAGATAAGTTTCTTCTTTCATTCGGATCGATATAACCCGCATCATACTCAACAAGAATTCCACGACCTGAATCTCTTGGTCCTAATATTTTTAAATTGTCCATTTAATGTTTTCTTTATAAATACTAATTAGTTTCGGTTTCTTTTTTGACGGGTTTGATATTTCCTTTTTTTGTAAGGTAGAATTTGAAGTATTTGTTTTTATTCATTACGTCACCATATACTTCTTTAATTAGGGACTTGACGTATTTTTTTAATTTTGGTGATTTAAAATCCATCGGTTCTAAAACGAATAAATTTATTTCTAAATTCATAAAGGATTTTTTTTGAAGTTGTATTCCACTTGTTCTTAAGTCTAAATCTACGATAAATTTTGTGTCAAAAACTTCTTTGTTTATGTTTTCTAAAATTGTGTGTTTTATTGATCTTGTCATATTTAAAACAACTCGATTCCAATTTTCAACTTCTTCTTTTGGTTCAACCCAACTTTGGATGTTTATAAAAATTGATTTTAGATTAGTGGAATCAATTGTTCCATAGTGTGATTTGAACGTTCTGTAACCACTTAATTTGATAGTTTTTCCTTTTTTCATAGATTTTTTTCATACTCGAAATGTTTATTTTTAAACAATTGTAATAAATTATTATATTTATATCAACAAACTAAAAAAACTTATGTTAATTATAGAAGTAAAAAAAGGTAATATTGAAAAGGCTTTAAAAGACCTTAAAGGAAAAGTTATTAAAACAAAACAAAATAGTGTTTTGTTTCAAAGAAAAGAATTTGTTAAACCTTCAGTAATAAAAAGAGAAGAAAACAAAAAGGCGGCTTACGTTCAAAAAGTAAAATCCAAAAAGAATTAAAGTCCTTCGTTAAGTTGTTTTAACTTATAGTAATTCAGTTCTGAAAATGATTCTGTTTGCAATCTTGTTAACACTTGATTTATGGTTGAGATTGTTTCAGAATCGGTTTCGTTATTTTTTTGATCTTCTAATTTTGAAATAACGTCTTCTTTTTGAGAGTTATAGTTCTCAACCAAAGTTTCTTTTGGGGTATTTAAAATTACTTTTAATTCTTTTCTTTCAGATTCTGTTAGAGAAGAAATAAATTTAGATATTGTTTTGTTTGCCACAGAAACCATAGATTTTAATGGAACTTTTATCACCTCATCAGTTTTATTTTCTTTTTGAGTTAATCCCTCTAAAATCATTTTTTTACTTTTAATTTTGTTTTCAAGAGTCAAAACACTTGTGGAAAATAAATTATCAATTTTTTCATAATTATTTTCACATTTCTGATGACCAGCCCAAGCATTTAATTCTCTTAAATGTAATGGGTTAACTTTGTTGATCAAATTTTCGTAAGCCACGATTGACTCATGTATGAATTCGTTTGCAACATTTTCTGAAAGTCCTTTTTTATTTGACAACTCATCATATAAGAAAAAAAGTTTTGGATATTTTTATTTTTCAAAACCAATTCTTCAAAAATAAAAATATTTTCTTTAAATGAATTTTTTTTGTATGACTCAACTAGTTGATTTTCTATTTTTGATTTTAATTCTCCGACTTTCATTTTTTTTTGTTTTATAATAAATATCAAGTTAATTTATTTATTTCATCAATATCGGTATCTGTTGTTTCTTCATCATAATCTTCTCTATCAATCATTTCACCTTCCCACCAATCATCACCAAACCAAGAAATAAAATCATTAACATCATCTTCGTCTTCAAAATAACTATTAACTTCATTTTTCCAATATTCTCTAATACTAACGTTAGCATATCTTTTAGTTATTACTTCATATGTGTGAAGTTCGGGAATTTTTATTTTTTCAGTGGCAAAATTAGGGTTTAACTTGTATAATGCCAAAATAAATCCTAAATCATCTTGATCGATTGATATACCAATATCATCAAAAATATCTTTTATTATTTTTTGATTAGCATGCGAAATTAAATCTCCATTTCGACCAAATCGATCAATATCGTCATACATTCGTTTTAGAATGAATTTAAAATTTTTTTCTGGTAATTTTTCTAATTTACTCATATCTATAAATATTAGTCACCAAGAAGTTTATTTAACTCATCTTCCATTAACCCTAAAGATCCATTAACTTTTTGAAAGTCCAAAAATTCATCTTCGTCAAAATCATCATTTAATGATTCTAATATTAATTTATTTTTTTCTTTTCTATCTGAAGATTCAGGAATTGGTGGTGCTCCACCCGCTTCAGGTCCTGGAGGCGGAGGTGGTGCTCCTCCTTCTGCCGGTGCTCCTCCTTCTGCCGGTGCCCCTGCGGTAGATCCTGATACCGGTTTATATAACTTATCTACGGTGTTAAATATTCCTGTGCTTGTAATAATTGTTGCGGTATTATCTAACTCAGCAGAAACCGCTCTTTCCATTCTGATTTGTTGAAGTTCCAATTTAATTTCATCATCTGAGAAACCAAAAATGTGTTTTTTAGCCCATGTCGCAGACGTTGGTTGAATTGATTTAGCAATTTCACCAACCATATCTTTATACAGTGTTACTTTTTCTTTCCAAACATCAATCATTAAAAGATCTGCTTGTTTAGAAGGATTTGTAAGTTGTAAAGTAAAGTTTGACAACTCGTCTTCAAATCCCATCAAAAATAAGTGAATAATCGCAATTTTATTTAACTCAGCCAATGCCGATTTTTGAATTCTATTAATTGTTCTTGCAAAACGAATATCCAATAATGATAAGTTTTTACCATCACCAACAGGTTCTTCAAATCCTAAGTATGCTTTAGGGATACGAAGTGCTGTAACAAGTTTCTTTTGAATATATTCAATATCTGCAATTTCAGATAAATTTGTTCCACCAGGTAAAGTATCAATAGGACTCCCCTGTGTTGCATCACGAACAGGAATAAAGTAATCTTGATCCACGGCCATTTGATTAAATCTTAAATCAACATTTCCTGTTTTTCTATCAACAACTTGATCTCTTTTGAATTTGTTGGCAACTCTTTGAACGTAAGCTTCAACATCTTTATCGTCCATGTTCCCAACAAATACTTTAAATACCCTTCTTTCAGGAGCTCTTGATGTTCTATAGATTAACATCGCATCTTCCGCTAATACTAATTGTTTCCAAATACGACGAGCTTTTTCTAACATTGATGTTCCATAAGGAAGTTTTCTATCGTCACCTAATAATCTAAAGTGTGCAACCTCCCAAGTGTTGAACTCAGCGTCTCTTGCTTTCCATACAAACTTTAAAGCCTTTCTATTGATGTTAATTGTTGCACTATAAGTTCGAGAGTCAACACCCCTTTCAAGTCTTTCAATTTCAATATTTGGTAGTTGTAAACAACCAGTAACTCCTTTTTCGTGGTCTAATTTTAAATAAACAAAATTATCACCATACTTACACATGTTTCTAATCCACATTGGTAAGTTAGTATTAATATCTAATACATTAACAAATAAATCAACTAATATACTTTTAATTCTTTTTGATTCTGAATAAACCTGTAATATATAACCATTGGCATCAGGAGTTGTTGATTCCTCAGCGTAGATGTCTAAAGCTGTTGAGATCTCAGGAGTATATTCCATAGATTCATAATCATAAAACGCGGCTAATCTTGTTGGTTCATAATAAACCGCCTGTGTATATAGATTATTCTCAACTTTAGCCCAATTGGTGCTAAGATATAACGATTGTTGATTTTGTAACTTGGCTCTTTCGTATTCGGCCTTGTCTTGAGTTTTTAAGAGTTCTTTTTTATCTAACTTGTAATCTGGTTGTCCTTGACCTAATGTTGAATCGGGTCCAAATGTCTTGGACAACCTTTGCCAAACCGTCAGATTTTGATTATTATTTTCCATATTAATAATTTAACTATAGAAATAAATATTTCAATAGTTAATTATGACACAACTAATACATTAAGTATTCATTTGTATTAACAGATATGTAGGTATTGACACCTACAATAATTGCATCTAATAACTCAGGTGTAGGTGTAGAACTTGGTGTAGGTGTGGGTGTTGGGGTTCCAAATAGGTTAATTCCCCAATTGTTTTTCCTGTTAATGCCATAATCTTTTTATTTTATAAATATCTTTTAATTTTGTTTTATTTATTTTTTTTATGGTATTAGTAGAACTCCTTGTTTTAATCTAATAGAATAACCTTTACCATTATTATCAGGTCCGTGATAAACATCAGTACGATTGTAATTTAAGTTCATAACCATTGACGTTCCGACACCAATTTCAGTAGAGGTCCAAAAACTTCCACGCTCGTTAAGTTTGATTGAGCTACCATTATCATTCATAACACCACTAGGAAGACCTGAGAAACCGATTTCGTTTGTTGCCCCTGCGTTAGGTGCGTACCATACTCCGGTATTGTCTTCTATTGTACCCGTTGTTTTTAACTTCCCACCAGCAATAGAATTACCTCCTAAACATACCTCAAGAGAGTCCCAATCAGATTCACTTGGAACTATATATCCCACCGGACCAATTCCTCTACTATCCCCAACAACATACCAATTATAAAGTTTACCGTAGAAGTTCAAATCAGAATCAAAGTTATAATAACACCAAGCGGGTGTTTGATTAGTGTTAAAGTCATCCCATTCAGTACTGTTTGTTGCTTGTGGTATTATATCCCCATTTCTAAACGTTGTCCCGTTGAAATTTTCGGTCATCCAACCATCAAGACAAGTTGGTGGATTAATAAAACTTAAAAATAAATCAAACCCAACTGATATATATTCATCGTTCTCAGTTAGTATAGGATTAATTAATACATCAACAGTAGGCGTTGGGGTTGGTGTCGGTGTAGGAGTATTTGTTGGTGTCGGTGTAGGAGTATTTGTTGGTGTTGGTGTTGGGGTTCCAGTATTGGTTGGGGTTACTGTTGGGGTTACTGATGGTGTTACTGATGGTGTTATTGTTGGGGTTACACTTGGTGTTGGGGTTGGTGATGCGGGAATTGAATCAATAGTAGGTTCTGCAGGTCTACTTTTCATAGAAAAGGTATTTGGAAAAACTTTTTGACCAATAGTTTGTTGGCCTTCGACAATTAATCTCGAACCATTTGCAATTCTTCCTGACCTTTTTCTAAAATCTAAACCCATCGTTATTTGATTAAACCTCCAAATAACCAACCATATGTTTGATAATCATTTTTGGTTGGACCGTTATTTTGTAATCCTGCCCTTTCCCTTAACATATTATCATTAGGGATTGTAGGATTAAAGTGTGCTTCTTTTCCCACAGATTCGTTATTAACTACAGCCCAAGAGTCAATCATAGATTTCGCTTGTTCGGTTGCTTTTTCCAACTTTGAAAAAGATGCTTCGGCAATGTAGATTGCCATAGAAATTCCCATAATCAAATCGTCATGTTGTCCTTTTTGATGATCAGGTCTTCCATTAATATATACAAAAGTATTCATTTCGTTATATAAACGAACACTTTTTAATTTAAATTTGTGTCTAACGGCCTCTTCAAAAGCCGCAATAATTTGAACTCTTTTATTGTTAAAGTTTAACCCTGGTATTTTTTCTACAGAACTTTTGTTTGTTGACCACGGATTAAATGCGTCAACACCATCAACATATAAACTTTTATAACCAAGTTCTTGCATTTTTCTAACTGTGGTGATTCCCATACCACCGGTAATATCGACAACAACAAACGCATTATACATCATTCCCCACTTATAAGCAACTTCCGCCAAAGTGTCAGGTGGTATTTTTCCAACATATTCCAATACTTGTTCTCTTTCATCAAAATCTATAATTTGAATTGACGAAAAGTCTTCACTATCACCACGAGAAACATCGACACCCATAATGTATTTATGACCCTCAATAGGTTCTTTCCATATCCAAAGAGAATTACCCATTAATTTAGATGGTGGGTCTTGTAAAAAATTATTTTTAATATCTTCTAATTGTTTATTATCAAATACGTTGTCACCTGAACCTAAAAATTCACAATTTAACTCTTGGTTAATTTTTCTTTTATCATATTTAAGCTTTTTAACCATTTTTTCATACCAAGATGAACATGGTTTGTATCCTTGATTAAAGAAATGTTGTAATTCTTGATAATCTCTACTATATGGGTCTACATGTGCAAAAGATATATTCTTTGAGGTGTCAAAATCATCGATATTAAGTAAATAATGAATTAGATCGTCAGTTGGGACCAAATAAAGATCTTTCGCATATCTTGGATCTCTATACCAATACATTTCAGAGATTTTAAAGTTATTCATTCCTTTTAATGACTGATCGTATATTTCATAATAAATTTGATCGTATCCGTTTGGTGTAGAAACTACAATTACCTTACCCCCTGTGGATAGGGATGCCATACAAGCCGCCCAGAAATCACTATCGGCCTCGATAAACGCCGCCTCATCAAATACAAGAATTGTAGGGGTAAATCCACGAAGTGCATCTTTTGATGTTGCAACCGCCTTAACCTCAGATCCATTATTTAATTTGTAATGTCTTTGTGAGTTTTTTTCTGCCGCAAATCCAGCACCAACCCAACTCGGCCATTGATCAACAAAGGATCTAATCTTATTTGCCATCTCCATTGATGTATCAAGTTTGTTGGCAATTATTAGAATTTTTTCAGGTTGAGTTTTTTTAGCGAAAACCAACCTTTTGGAAACCCAAGCCGCTGTCACGGTAGATACACCTGCCTGACGATACTTCAAAGCGATGTTCTCTTCATAATCTTCATAGTCTTGTAAAAGTGAAACCTGATCAGGAAACAATTCTAACGGCACGTATTTAGACACCGTATTATCGTATGTTTGTAAATACGTTCTAAGTGCGTATGGAGTATCACTCATACACTTAGCATATTCAATTAAAACTTGTTCTTTAGATAAACCCATTTATTATAAATATCAATTTGGGTTTTTTATTATTATTTTGATGTTTTCCCTATTGAATATAATTTTCCGATTGGTAATTCCATAGGAGCTTCATCTGAAAACATAGTCATTTTCTTTGGTCTACGAATTATCATAGACTTAGATTTTTTCTTTAATGTTTCGATTAAATCTTTTTTTGACATTTTTGCGTCTATGTTTTCATCTACAATTTGGGAAATTTTTTCTTCTAAAAATTTTTGTAAATTTTCTTTAGTTTCCTTTTTTTTGTATTTCACAGTTTTTTCAGGATGTTTTTTCTCTGGCATTTTTTTGTATTGTTTTTCTGATGTTGAGTCTGAAAACTCTTTTGCCATTTTACACCATTTACAGTTTTTAGAAGAACACTTATTACAACGAGCCCAAAATAAACCTTGTTGTGCTTTAGATTCGAATTTTTCTTTAATCTCAGATTCTGCCATACCCATCATTGATCTATTTTCACCTGAATCATCACCCATACCATCATCTTGCATAGATGTTTCATCATGTGGAGCTTCTTGGCCTGTATAATCTTGTGAAACGTCTTTTGAAAACACATTTTGTGATGTTACTGAATCTTCTTCGTCTTCTTTGACCTCAATATTTTGACCTTGTAGTTTTGTTGGGTCTTTTAACATTTGATTTAGTTTTGCCTTTTCATCGGGTTTACTTGAATCAAAAACTTGTGTTACAACTTGTGTTTGTTCTTTATTTTCCGACTTTTTCAGTTTTTTAAACTTTTCGACTAATAGTCTAAATTGATTGTTGGACAACGAACTTACAGTTTTTGATGACAAACCATTCTCAATTAAAAATAAAATATTTTTTTTAGTTTTCATAAACTACTTTTTTTTCAAACTCTAATACTATATCTCTTTCATATAGTTTGTTTTTTACTTCTTCTTCAGATTCTCCAAAATGAAAAACTAAACGTTTCACTAAAGAGAAATCAATATTATCGGTCTCAACTTCCCAACCCATAGCAATAACTTTATCCATAGAATCAATTAAAGAAAATACATCTGAATTTTGAACCAAATCAAAACTCACCTCTTCGTTAATTAATGTTCCCACCTTTTTAATGTATTCTAAATCAGGTGGTGATGGATAACCATTAGCTGGTTTTGATTCCCAATTTTCACCAAACACTTCTAAAGTATCTGAAAAAATAAATTCATAAATATTATCACCTTTATAGTTAGGTCCCAATCCGTTAATATAAATCAATTGATTCATATGATCTCACCACTTTTAGTAATTTTAGTTTCGTTAATACCTTCTTTAAAAATTAAATTTCCTCTTGTTGATAAACCCATCAATTTTGTTCTTGGATTTTCTTTAATATATTCTAAAGCCACATCCAATTGATTTGATGATTCAGACAATCTAATAACATTTTGTTTATTTTGATTGTAATTTAGACTTGTTTTTTTGCTTTTAGATTCTTCGTATTTGTTAATTTGAGTTTCTTCGTTTATAAAATATTTTGATAATACTTTATCTACTGTTGATTCACTAAAAGTTCCATGTTCGAATCTATCAACATTAGGATAGTGTTTTCTACCTTTTCTTCTTTCTCTATGGTATTCATCATCCATATCAAAATCTTCTTCTTCATGTCTTAGTTTTTTTGACATACCTGATGCCAATGCACCTCCCATATAGTCTTTGAATGCGGTGCTAAAATCATCATATCCTTCGGCCATTTCAGGTTCTTGTGGTGGTTCAGGAGCAACTTCCTCTTTGTCAGATTTTTCTTCAAAAGACACTTCCTCTTCTTCACTACCACCTTCTTCGTCTTCAACACCTTCTAATTTATTGATAATTTGTTCGATATCATCTTCATCTAAAACATCAACATCAATTGCCGATAAAATAGAGTTAATAATGTATTTAATATCTTTTGGATCTAATTCTTTTTCTTCTTCGTAAGATCTAATTTTTTGAGCTAATTTTCCTGTAAGAATTTGAATTCTTTTTAAATCCGAAATTTTCTTTTCTTTTGGTTTTTTTTCAACATCAATGTCAACTTCTTCTTCAGATCCCATTTCGGGCATTGCTGGCATTTCTTCTTCACCTCCCATATCAGGCATTGGTGGTTCTTCACCTCCCATATCAGGCATTGGTGGTTCTTCACCTCCCATATCAGGCATTGGTGGTTCTTCTATAGGGGCACCTCCCATATCAGGAGCCGGTGTTTCACCCATATCAGGCATAGGGGCTGGTACAGGAGCGGGTGCTGGTATTGGTTCAGGAGCGGGAGCTGGTTCAGGAGTCGCGGCGGCTGCAGGTTCTTCAGTTTTAGGTTTCTTACTTTTTAGTATGAACTTTTTTTTTTGCTCCCCTAAAAGTGGAGTTCCTTCTTCATTTTCAAAAAGAGTGTTGATTTCTTTTGTCATCAAATTCAATCTTTTTAATGCCTGAGAATATGAAGAATAATATTTTCTTTGTTTCATCGGCTCAATATACTCCGTTTCAGATTCGTTAAGTGTTTTTTTAACAATATAACCTTGTCTTTCTTTAACGATTTCATAGGTATTACCATCGGCCAAACCAATTTTATATTCGCTTGATTGTGTTTCATTAACGTTTTGTGGAATATTTTCATTAT
>Ga0209400_1003028_pt1 | contig 12421 bp, 15 predicted proteins | sample M_130807_EF_Meta_FD_187313 | JGI IMG/M metagenome (GOLD analysis project Ga0209400, IMG submission 187313) | Freshwater microbial communities from Lake Montjoie, Canada to study carbon cycling - M_130807_EF_MetaG (SPAdes) (version 2) | ecosystem: Environmental > Aquatic > Freshwater > Lake... | reverse complement strand
ACGTTTAGAGCACTACCCAGTCACAGGAATGGCTGTTTGCAGGCTAAACGGACGAGACATACAACGCCACCCCATCATTGGAAAGGTGCTGGCTCTTTATGATCAATAACTGACCAATAGTGACCTGGGCCTGCGCCCAGGTTCATTCTCCGCAGTTGAATTGGCAAGCTGAATGGTCAGACACTGTGCGATGAAATTCTGCCACTGTGTGTCTGTTCAATATCTCGCTCAGTGTGGTACCCGAGATGGCGTATTGTTTTTTATTCTTGCCAAATTCGTTTTTGTAATAAAATCTGTGATCTCCTATGAAACAACAGGGCATGTAATAGCCGTCGGCTGAGATATAATGTGTTCCCCCACGGTGACATTTGGGATTTATTTTTTTTGTTGACTGTGATTGTTTCCAATTTTGTTGATTGTTCCATTTTGTTCCAGGGTTGCTTTTGGTAGGCTTGAAATGCATGGTCTGCTCATCAAATCTATCACTGTGATTGATATGGAATTGATCCAGGCCCAAGTCTTGACTCAACTGTCTTGCTTGTTCTATGTTGTTTTCGTTGTAGGAAAAAGGAATAAAACTCCAGGCAGTGCTGCACGGTGATTCCACACAAACTTCAATGGCATCTTGTATGGTGGTCCAATCACCATTGATTCTGTACTGGGTGAAATTTTCCGGTACACCATCTATAGAAAATGTTATCAAGTCATCCCATGACAGCTCTTGAACCAGTGCTTGCCACCAACTGCGTTTTCGATGGCTGCCATTTGTGATCATTGATATGGTAGCACCGCGAGATTTAAGATCTCGGATCATTCCTGCTAGATCAGGGTGATAGATCGGATCACCATAATTGCCACACAACTCTATGCGAATGTCAGATAACTCAATATCCAAAAATTTCAGCAATGATTGTGTATCTAGGCTGTGATTTTTCCAATGAGCAGGCCATTGATTGATAAATCTGGTTCTGGCGCAGCCCGGGCACTTTAATGTACATATGTTGGTGGGTTCAAGGTGGATTCCTTTAACTTGTGGAAACATTTGATTCCTCGGGAGATTTCTCTTGATAATCAATCTCATAGCCGTTTTCTTCAAACAGTCGCCGGATGATATTTTCATAGTGCTGCATGTAGTATTCCACGATACGATTAAAGTCCTTGGGCGCACTGGTGCCATTCAACTGCGCCTTGACCACAGAGAGTTTCTTAAAGTCCAGGATCACACTGGCGGTTTGGTGATCACGCATTTTGAGATTGCGAGACACTGCGGTGCTTTCGTCGATCTGCCCTGAGGCTTTTTGGTAGTAGGTGATTATTAGGTATCTCATGACAATTTTATTGGTAAAAAATCTTCGTACTTTATGTTGCGTCTCTTATCTAACTGTGTGACATAATTATTTAATGCTGTAGAATCACCGGGTTGATCTATTAGATCAGTTGTGTGATTGACTCTACTTTTAAATGCAGCATCGGTATTGAAAAATTTACTAGTTTTAATTTTTTGCCAATGATTTTTCACATGTGATTTTGCTTCGCTGGGTAAATTACTCACATGCAATGAAGCCGGACCGGTCAATATCGTAAGGTTCCATAGATCGCAATGGTGTTCAATATCAACTAAGTCAGCGGCATTTATGACGCTTATGGCATCTATCACAGTATTAAATTGCACAGTGCAACCAACGTCGTTGGCCCAGGATAAATTGTTGATGAATTTATCCCATTTCATTGGCCATCGATGATATTCATTCACACTGCCAAATGCATCTACACTTACCACCAAGGTAAGATTTTTTATCTGTTGTAAGATTTTTTGCATGTCAGGATCCACTCGGCTGAGATTGGTATTGATAACGATCTCTGGTTGTTGTTCCTGTGTTGATATATGATCTAGTAATTCAATAAACTGATCAATTATCAATGGTTCGCCGCCGGCCATGTAGATCTTTTTACTTTTGATCATGTCATCTTTGGCGAATCTCACGGCCTGGGGTTGTATTTTTACTCCCAATTCTCGCGCCCATAATGAACTTTCTGTCGGGCCGCATCCTATGCATGCTAAATTACATTTGTTGTCAACCCTCAGATCATAAAAAAAAGTAGATTCTGGATCACCCGGCTGCCACTGTTCAATGAATAATTTTACTTCTGGGTCCCGTAACCATCTTGAGGATTCTTGCAGGCGTGGGCTTATCACTCGTTGTTGATCTAACTTGTAACAAGATTCACAATGCGGTACTGGTTGTTCATTCTGAATCTTGACCCTGATTGAATCAATCTCATTGGGTTTTATGGGCACATGACTGCGACAGCAAAGATAATTTAGTCCGTCAAGATGCTGAAATTTTTCAATCCAAGGAAGAACACAAAATGTTTTGCTTTTTAGCAAACTCATTTTATGTTGGCTAGTTCAATCAAGGTGGCACTCAAGTTGATCTCTACATCGGCCACTGAGTTGTGATTCACGATGCCATTGCGGATTATCACCACGGCCTGATCTTTTTGCTCGTCAGTTTTGCCCCATAGATCCAAGTTGTCATACATCCAGCGGAACACATCTTCTGCTTCTTCTGGTGTTGAACTCTGGCACAGCAAAGTCCTTGCTTGACGGATCTGCCCACGCTTGAACATGTCCACGCAGTCCAGTTTCCAGTCCCGGGCTGCCCGGTCTGTGGCACTGGGCGGGCTCAATGTGCCTGACTGTGAATTCATCTGCACAAGATTCAAACACTTACGCAGGTCAGGATAAGTGGCCTTGACATAAGTGTCCAGCACATCCAGATCAAACACTATGTTCTCTTCCACCAATACAGTGGCCACTCGGGCAGTGAATTCTGTGTGATCAGTCTTGGTGATGTGGAATCCTTGACAACGACTGTGGATAGGATCAATGATCTTGTGTGGATAGTTGCAAGTCATGATGAACCGCACTGTGCTGGAATAGTCTTCCATCAAGTTACGCAGTGCAGGCTGCACTGATTCCTTGTTCATGTAGTCTGCTTCGTCGATCAACACCACTTTGAATCGACCAAACGGCATGGTCTGTACAAACGAGATCAGTCGGTCCACCCATTCAATCTTGCGACCTTCCTTGCTTCCATTCACATACATCACATCGTATTGGTCCACGCCCAGTTCCGCGATCAACACCTTGGCCAGTGTGGTCTTGCCTGTGCCGGCTGCGCCACTCAACAGCAAGTGTGGAATGCTTCCGTCCCGGATCCAGGCCTGCACCTGTTCACGCTGTGCTTCATCCACAAACACATAGCCATCTACTGTGGCGGGACGATATTGTTCTACCCACAACTGCTTCATACATAATCCTTGTACATTTGTTTTCTACCAGCGACACTAAGTTGAGCGTCAAAAATTTCAGTGGTGCGTTGCATCATGGCACAGGCTATCATCAACAATTCTTCTCTACTGTCACTCATCATGATCTGACGATCAATGGGTGCCATAAGCTCGTCCATACGCTTTCTTACAGTTTCTTTATCATGCATTTTACACTAGTTCCTCTACGATGCCTAACAGTTCGGCTATGATAAAACTCACTCCGGCGATGATCAAACTGCCATCGATCAAGGCGATGCCGGCAAATATTCTTACAAAACTCTTCACAATGCTGACATAGAAATGTCCGCGGCTGGTGTCCTGGGGTTGTACTTCCATATGATCTTTCTTATTTTTGGGTTAGGCCGCGTTCTACTTCGGCTTTGGCTACTCTGCGACGCAGGCTTGAACTGGAGAAAGAATGATCACGACCATTGAACACCAGTTCGATACCTCGCGCATTACCTTCATGCCGACCGGTAAATTGTTTGTTTTCGTATTCTACACCCAAGATACGCACATCCACAGGCAGTATCAACAACAGATCCACAAGATCTTGTTCGGTCTGATATACCACCACTTCATCCACATAACGGCAAGCAGCCAGTTGTATCTGTCGTTCTACTATGCTCTGCACCGGCGGGTTCTTTTCACCAGGACGATCTATTGTGGGATCAGTCTGCAAGCCTGCAATCAAGTAGTCGCAGTGGTTCTTGGCAGCTGACAGCATGGCGATATGGCCGGCATGCAGCATGTCAAATGTTGAGAACGTGATGCCGATGCGTTTGCCGTCGGCCTTGAGTTGTTTGGTGTGATTGAAGATCAATTGTGCTGCATCCAATCGGGCTTGGCTTCCACATGGATCGCAGTGGAGAATGTGTCATCATTGGGCTGCTCATCTGAAATCATCATGATGTCCTTGGGATCCACACGTCGCAGGGTGACCTTGCCTGATTCATCTTCTACATCGATACCACGGGTCCAACGACCGTGTTCGATACAGATCCATTGCCCTGGTGTGACATCCAGTTGCTCGGGACCCACAGCATACACTTGCCCCCAACGTGGGCGGATACCGGTGCTCTTGCCATTGTCGTTGGGCAGGATGATACCGCTGGTGGTAATACGGGCATCAAACACCATGTCACTTACTATCACTGAGTCTTTCAGTGGTTGCAGTTGATGGCGTTTGATCTGATGTGGTTGATATGCTGGTTTGGTCATTTATTCCTCGTCTGTGATTTTTGCTGCGCGAGCCATGGCAGCGGCCAAGCCTGCTGCGGGCTGATCCACAGGCGGTGCCACACCTTGTTCTCTCAAGGCCTGACGATGTGCTCGTGCTTGTTCTATTTTTTCCTGTTCAGCTGCTCGTGCAGCAGCAGCATCGGCTTCTTTTTGAGCGCGACTGCTGGTGGGAATGGGCCCTGCTGCGGTGTTGGTGGCACGATCAAGACTGCGATTCACCTGCTGTGATCTAGTGGATATTATATTACCATTGGCATCCAATTTGTCTCCTCGGGCGTTGACCTTCATGTTGCCCACTGCCCGTACATGTTCATTTTGAGCTTCCAACGCACCTAGATCCACAATCCTGCCCTGTGCTGTTCTATAAACTTTGTTTGTCATGTTTTTTCTCCTTGAGGTATTTAACGCAGAAATTCTGCCATGTCTAAATTGTAGTGCAGACTGTCTATCCGGTGTATCTTCAACAGATACAGCACATAACTGGCAACCGAACTACCACGACCCACACCCCAGATTAGATTGTTTTCTTGCATGACATCCACCAAGAACTTGAGATATCTCAAGAGATCAAACAAGTCTCGTGCTTGATACAGCAAGAGTTCTTCGCCCACACGCTGTAGTGCCGCTTCGGATTCACACAGGCTCAGCACATGTTCTGCGATGTCTAAATTCTTATATTCGTCGGGCATGAGCCATTGACCTTGGTTCTCATGATCAAAGTCCTCCACAGTCACAGCCTGCATGGCCAGTTCATTGTACTGTATGAATTTGGGCGCATGCTCTAACATCACAGCGGCTGTTTCCAGATCCACTGTGGCATCTACCAACATGCCGTTGATGGGTATGCTTTGACCACGCATGAGCATGCTCACACAGTCATCTTCTGAAAAGATCATCTGGCCTAAATGATCAGTTTTCATCTGTGGGAAACTTGGCAAATACCACTGTGTTTGTTTCGTTCTTGGGTGTTTCTGTGCCCGACCAGCCAAGATCCATGTCGCGCCAGGTGGGTGTTCGATTGAGTTTGACCACTCGCTTGCCGCCAGTGGCCGGTTTGAAATTGCTGTGTACAGGACCCGGGTCGGTCCACCAGCCTGGATCACTGCACGGTCCCGGACTTTCTTGTGAGCTGTGCAAGTATCGCACGTTGTCCCCCAGCAGGCTCTGTATTGTAACATTGGTAACAATCATTTTTTCTTCAAGGATAGCATTGAGTTTGCAGTATAGCGCAATGCCAATGATCTGGTCAATGGGTTCCTCGGGCAAGGTTGTGACTTTGATTCCGGCTGCTGCCAATGCTCGCAGTTGTTCCTGATTGGTCTGTTTGATGAATACTGTGTTGGTTAGTTCGTGATACACAAAGTGATTGAGCCGTGCCATACAGGTCACATGATCTTCATGATTGTTGGTGTTGGTGTGTATGCTCAGTTCAGCTGAATAGTCGTTGATCTGTAGTCGATCTTCAAACCATATGGCAGCCCGCCAGTTCATGTCATATTCTAATCTTACATTCATGATATATCAATCTTGTTGTCGAATGAGTCGGTGTCACCAGCTTTGGGTGCGCTCAGTGCCCGCATCTTCTGTTGGTATTTTCCGTTGTAGCTTTCTATAGCCATACGGATCTGATCGCAAAGATACCCATTGCCCATCCTGTGGGCAATGTTGAGTTTTTTGTGCAGTTCAGAGATCTTGGACCCCAGTTGTTCTAGGGTCATGTCCTCTAAGTTGTTGATAAACGGATGTTCCATTGGATTCCTTGCCGTTGCAGTTTACAGCAAATGCCAACGGAAGTCAACCCAATTAGGCGAATGCTGTTCCGTTGTTGCCGATGCAGAACCATTTGGCGCCGATGTATTGCAAGGTCACTGCTTGGCCAATCGCACTGAAAGTGATAGTGCCTGTGCCCGATGATTTCCATCCAGCGTTGGTAACTGTGAGGGTCATGTTTCCACCGTAACTGAACATCATGACTGTTTTGATCTGACCTGTGTATCCTGCTGCCAATGTGGCTGTGGATGCACCAGTTGTGGTCAAATAGGTAGCAGTGGTGGTTAAATTTACCACCCCGGCTGTGCCTACCAGGCTTTGGCTGCTGGGCAGATAGATAGGATCCAGATTCTGGCTGCAATCAAACACAGAGATAGTGGTACCACCATTACTGGTGGTGAAATCATAAGTGTATGTTCCGGTGCGATTGAAAGTGATCACGCCTGAACTATAGCCTTGTAGGTTGCTGGTGCCCACGCTGACTGCTGCCGGCAGGGTTACTGTGTAGGCCGTGTTGGTCACTGTGACTTGTAATCGCACCACGCCAAAGTTACCGGCAGCCGGAAAGTTGGTAAATGCCAGTGATATTGATGCTCCTGTGGTCACAGTTTGATAGTGTCCGGCAGTGTAATCAATGTTCACGGAGCCAGACAATGTTCCCAGGATGGCTGCCACAGCACTAAAGTCCGAGATGTTGGCATTGCTGAGTGGGCTACCGCCCATGTCATTGTCCAGAGTGGTACCTGTGAGTGCTGCTTTGAGCACTGCATTGGTCTGCAGGTCCGTGATCTCATTGGCTGCATACTGAAAATTGGTCTTGGTGTTGGTGAAGTTGTCACGAAAACCTTGACTATTGTTGTCTTGTCCGGCTATTGGATATGTGCCGTCGATGTCGTTTGGGTTAATTGCACTGGTCATAGTTGTTCCTACACTAAAATGTTCCTACGGGGAAATACTAGATATTTATCGAATGCGTCTGTGTTGGTATAGATATCAACAGGTGCTTCGAATCGCATGCTAGTGTTGTCGAATGTGGTTGCTTCTCCGGATCCCACCACAAAATCAAATTCTGCTCCGGTACCAGATCCCACGATGTTGGTTCCTGTGATGTTGGTGTATGTGTCCCCACTGCTGAACAACGGTGCCGTGCCCTCAAGATTCAGTATGGTAATGGCACCGGTGGTTGAGTTGATATCTTGTACTGTGATGGTCACACTGTTTAGAACATCAGTACCGCCGAGATCGCTGCCTGCGATCAAGATACGATCACCAATTTTATAACCAGTTCCGGCATTCACAACAGCATCAACTTCGTAGTGCAGTACCAGATCAAATGTGGTTTCTGCCGGCGCCGGTACCCAGGCACCTGATGTGGAGTCGGCAATGGGATCCCAATTTATGCTGAGTAATCTATCCAGTTCATATCGGTCAACTTCAAAATCCACTAGATTCAGTTGCTGTCCAAACTGTGTTCGGATGTTGTAGGCCACTTGGCCAGAGCAGCCAGGTCGGCAATAGGCTATGACCCAGGCCGGTGTAAATCCCAGCACTCGGCCATCTGCTTGCTTGCTCAACATCCACAGTGGCAAGAGATTACTTATCTGCCCCACCACATCTATCACTTGGTCTCGCATGTTGGGCAAGCTGTTGGGATATACAGTAGTGATTTCTGTGCTGTCACCTGCATTGATGGGATACGGCAGCGTGACCTGTTTGCTCACACTGATTCCGTCATTGTTCACAAGATCATCTTGTACGGCACTGTAGACCACTTCATACACCACGGCATTGGTAACAGGGTCCAGAGCCTGTGCTGTTTTGATTTCGCCCAGTACGAGATTTTTCCAATAATGATTTTTGATCAAACTGCTGATATACAATTCATAAGTTGAACTGGTAAGCCCAAAGCAATGATTGTATATGACCGAAGTAGCTATGCCAAAGTTGGGATCTTGTGGTCTGAAAATAAGATCAGATCTAAAAATATCAGAATTCTGTATCAGTTGATTTATCAAAGCACGGCCGGTGAATGGAGGCATGGCCTTGATGTAGAGATTCTCATAGGGCTCATTGTACTCTCGCAGCACTTTCACTGTGAAGGTCTTGAACACCGACACATATCCATCAACTGAATAGGCATTCACAGTGAACGTGTATTGGGTGTCAAATGTGGTCTCTCGTGGCGACTGTATCAGTGTGGTACGCAATTCTTTATCAAATGTGGTGGTGCCCAGATCCACAGCAAATGTGTTAAAACTCACTCTACCAGCAATGTCGCCCGAAGGTAACAGTTGCAGGCCTTGCGGCAATTTGTTGTACACTCCGGGCACATAATCGGGTGGAGGAATGGCTCCAGGACGTAGGCGATATTGCAGACTCCTGCCACCGGTGTTCACAGCCTCTACCTTCAGCAAGCTGGTGGATCCATTGATGATATCACCCAGATCAGCAGCAGTGAGCCAGATCACCTGTGTTTCTACCTGTCCTGTCAGCGTGACCGTGAAGTAGTATGGATTGGATTTTATCTGGTTATTATTGGTGTCAATCAGATAGATAGCAAAATTGTATGTGATTTCAGACGCGCCTAGATCGGGCAGATAACCATACAACCAGCCGGTGAATGGATCTAATGTGGTGCCTGGTGGCAGTTGTAATCCCGCACCAGGATACTCAAGGTATTCTATGATGTAATCACCAAAAGTCAGGCCTTGGAATTGATATGCCCAGAAATTATCTGCTCGCACACGGCCCAGATCATCGGGAGTGTTGGAGTTTTGAGAGCTTAGTGGAGCATTGAGCAGGAATGGTAGATAATCCGGAGTCTGAGATGCATCCACAAAGGTGTCATCGGCAGTGATATCCGTGGTGCTGGCCTGCAGGGTGGTTCTGCTGTACACAAAGATCTCATAGGTACGCAGGTCACTGGCCTTGCCGTCGGAGACTTCTAGTGTGAATTGATAATTGGTATTGGGACTGTTGATCACAAAATCAAACGGATATTGGTCAAACGCTATGATATTTGGTGATGTTCGATCAAATCCACCATTGATGGTGACAGCATTTATTGGTATGATATATCCAGTGATCAGGCCCGAAGGACTGATACTCAGACCCGGCGGAAGCTCGCCGTTGATCAAGGTTATCACTGTGACATCGGCAGGATCTTGTTCGGAGATTTCGATCTGTATGGAATCAATGGGTGTACCATCATAAAAAGTGCCCACATTGCCAGCAGGGGTCACAAACACCGGTGGGTTTTGTCCTGTAACTGTGAGATCGAATGTGCGATCTGCCAGCCGATCAATCACTACCCGGCCATTTACGACTTTTTCAGTATAGGCACGTACCGCAAAGGTGCTGGTGACAGCTCTTGACACCGGAGCCGGAACACCTTGCACACTGGCGATGGCCTGCGGCACACCCGAAATCAATCCGGTTCGACTGCATTGAACTCCTGGAGGTAGTTGGCCGGCCAACAGTGTGTAATAAACTTCGTTGCCTTCGGGATCAGACGGGTCGTAGGCTATCAAGGGCACCTGATAAAAAATACCTTCCGGTATGGTGCCTAGGCTGCCTACAGGAGTGACCCAGACTGGTTGTGCCATGGCTTTACATTCTTCCCACGACGATTTCTATAATGCCACTTTCACCATCAAAGTTTTCCAATGCTTTGCCGATCACAGTGCCCATGGCTGGAGCAGCTGAGGCTCGAGCATGACCATTGCCAGCTGATATCATCATGGCACCTTTGGTCACGGCGCCGGTAACACTGGTGTGAACTCTTCCGGTCAATGCCACTATGGCTCTGTGATCAGCGGTGAGTCCGTTGTTCATGAGATAACTGGGATTGGCAGATATCACACCGGCCACTGTGGGGTCTCCCTCTGTGGCGGATACTGTGATTTCTTTGCTGCCGCCAAAGCTCACCACAGTGCCCGTAGCGTAATCTGTGTCAGCTTCGTAAACTTCGGCCAAGTCAGCGTACAGTGCTGTGGTGGCTTGGGCAAATATCTGGTTAAAGTACGAACTTGTGCTGCCGATATTGCCAGTAGCATTGCCTGCACCATTTATGATGGCAGTGGCTGCCGAACCTGAGTTTATGGTGAGGAAGCCATTGGCAGTGATATTGCCGGTAACCGATACCAATCCACCTGTATGACTAGGTGCATTCACCACGTTTCCAGCAACTAGATTTCCACCACTCACATTGGCCGATGCAGATATCAACCCAGTGGTCAGTAAGTTACCACCAGTGACATTTCCAGTTGCACTCACTGTGTTGGTAGATATCAACACCCCCGATGCTATCAAATTGCCACCGGTTACGTTGCCTGCTGTGCTGACTGTGTTGGTAGATATCAACACCCCCGAAGTTATCACATTGCCACCAGTGACATTTCCAGTTGCACTCACTGTGTTGGTAGATATCAACACCCCCGATGCTATCAAATTGGCGCCGGTGATGTTGCCTGTGGCACTTACAATGGTGGCATTGGTGGTTATGAAACTGCCCAAAGTGGTCATGGTTACTTTGAAAGTCCCAGCATTGAAATCCGCTGGGACCACAGTGGCAGCATCAATAGTGAGAGTCTGCGGTAACCCGGATATGCTTGTGGTTGCCATTGTTGTTCCTTACAGGGTCACTAACAGATCGCCAGATAGTGTGGTGATGTTCAACCCGCTGAGAGTGACAATTTCAGTTCCGCCCGATGGGCCACCAACAATATTCCATCCTGGCCCTATCCGCCATCCTGCTCCTATTATTAAACTCATTGTGTTCTCCTTATAATCTTCCTACTACAATTTCTATCACGCCTTCAGTGCCGTTGAAATCTTCCAGGGCTTTGCCGATCACTGTGCCCATGGCTGGATCATGCTCTGCTCGTGCTTGACCATGACCTGCTGCCACCATCATGTCACCTTTGGCTACTGCGCCAACTACTGATGTTGGTACACGACCGGTCAGTGCTACTGCCACAGTGTGGTCTGCTTGTAGTCCAGAATTCATCACATGTGCTGGATGAGTGCTCACTACCCCAGCTACTCTGCGACTTGAATCCGTTGTACTTATTGTTACCTCTTGCGAGCCACCAAATACCACCACAGTGCCCGGCTCATACGCAGCATCACTCACATACATTTCAGCCAAGTCAGCATAGAGTGCTGTGGTGGCTTGGGCAAATAATTGATTGAAATATTTGGTTGCGGATCCAATATTGCCCACGGCATTGCCTGCACCGTTGATGATGGCAGTGGCCGCTTCTCCCGAATTCACTGTGAGTACGCCGGCTGTGGTTAAATTACCACCAGTGATATTGCCAGCTGCGGTCACTGTGCCAGTTGAACTGATACCACCACTTGAGAAAGTTGCTCGTAGGCCATTATCATTGGTAACACCAATAACTCCATCAGAGACCCAATAAAAACCTGTGTCAGTGGCACCGTCCGCACTGAACCCAAAACTTGGAGATGCTGCATTTCCTGAGCCGACCAGTATCCGACCAACAGCTGATATATTACCCGCAATGATGTTACCGGCAGCCGATATTAGGCCGCCTGTGCCGAGATTACCACCAGTGACATTGCCGGTTGCTGTGACCACTCCACCTGTACGGAGATTGCCTGCATCCAGGTTGCCAGTCAAGCTGGCACTGGTGCTCACAAGAGTACCAATGATATTGCCGGCGGTGATGTTGCCAGTGGCCGATACATTTCCACCTGTGATATTACCTGTGGCAGACATGGTAGTGGTGGAGAACAACCCAGCACCGGTAATACTTCCTGTGCCCGAAATTGATCCGCCGGCACCTGTGGTAACAATACCAGAACCAGTGAGATTGCCCACAGCACTGATCTGTGATCCCGATGAAATATTTCCACTTGCCGATACTAATCCTGTGACATACACACCAGTGTTGGCCAGTACCGCAACATTACTGATGCCACTGACCGTCATGGTGATATTTCCATTAGCTGGAGCAATGTTGATAATACTAGTTCCGTTGGCAATACTGTTGGCCGTGCTGGTCACAGTCAGGCCGGTAAGACTTACACCATTGCCAAAGATATAACT
>Ga0209400_1003026_pt1 | contig 12426 bp, 24 predicted proteins | sample M_130807_EF_Meta_FD_187313 | JGI IMG/M metagenome (GOLD analysis project Ga0209400, IMG submission 187313) | Freshwater microbial communities from Lake Montjoie, Canada to study carbon cycling - M_130807_EF_MetaG (SPAdes) (version 2) | ecosystem: Environmental > Aquatic > Freshwater > Lake... | reverse complement strand
TTTGCTATACAAAATGGCCCATGCTTGCTTTACAGCTTGCGCCTGGCTTAATTTTGGATTTTTAGCGCGCAGCTTTTTAGCTTCTGCTATTGCAGATTTAAATCGTGCCCTGGCTGCTTTTTGTTTTGCTGTCATTTTGTTTTTTTTACTATTTTATTAGTCCATTCTAACATTTCATTTCCACCCCATAATTGATAACTTATATAACCGCACCGATCAATTTCACCTACATAAACTTTTGCTCTTTTTAAATATGAATTTATTTTTTTTACAAATTCATAATCTAATTCAGATCTATTTATCAATTTAATAGCTGTCCTTACTCCAATTTCATTATTACAGCTACCTTTTTCTAAATTTAAAATATAACCTTCCTGTGCATTTTTAGAAACTTTTACAGGATATTTTTTATATTTGTTCATTTTTTTCTACTAACAAAATACAACAATAAACCACCACCCAAAATGATAGGCAAATAATTCATTTTTTTATCTGTACTTTCAACTTCTGCGACCTCTTTATTTTCTAACAATAGTTTTTTATCTACTTTAGAAGCTATATTCTGAACTACCTGCTTTGCTTTTTTATTAGCTGCATCTGCTGCTATTTGTTTCAATGCTTCCGGATCTATTCCAACAGATTTCAAAAATGTACCTACAGCCACCAGGATAGGAGTTGCTGTTGCTACAGCAGTAGCTGTTGCAGGATCTCCAATCATATTATCGAATCCTAAAAGTTTTTTCTTTGTCCTTCCTCTTTCAATCTGCTTTAACAGCTTTGAAATTTGACCGCCTAATCTTTCCCACCATATTTTTAATCCTGCAGAATCTTTCTTATCTGCTGCATCTAATTTAACAGCTAAGTTTGCAAAGTTTAGTCCAACCAACAATAAAAATGCAGTCCTGGCAGGAGATGCAGCAACCTTTAGAACTACTTTAGTTCCTTTTTTTAGCAATGTTTCTTTTTTTACTGCGCCGATTCCAGCAATTTTAACCAACATAGGCTTTTTATCAATTTTATATGTATAATCTTTTTTATAATCAAAATCTCTCAAAACTGCATCAATCCATATCTCATGATCTGTTCCTGGATAAGCAACGACAAAAACATGTTCCGGAATATCTGAAAATAATTTATAAGAGCTGAACCGAAAACAAAAAGGAATATTTGTTAAACCTTTTTTGTTTAGATCCTGGAGTATTCCTGCTGTGAATAAACTGTAATTTTTGCAGTCGCTTCCTGTTGTTGTTCCTGTGGCTATTATAGCTGCAGGAGTTTTAATTGTCTGCCGATCCTCTGTTTCAATCCTGTATTTCACGTTATCTTTCAAAAACTTCCAAATATTTTTGCAAGTTTGACGTGGAGTTGATCCAATAAAAAAAGAACTAATATTTGAATAATCTTTTTTATGTTTTACATGCGCATTCAATATTGAATTAATAATATCATCAGTATTCTGATTTTTTTTTATTATAAATTCATTCCCTCTATAAGCAGGTAAATAATTTAAAAGATGTTTACCATTCATTATAAACTAATGTTAGTATTTACAGGATAATCAATATTATCAACATTTATTGATCCTGTGAAAACAAAATTTATCTTATTGCCTGATTTTACAAATTCCTTAATCGTTTTAAAAATTCCTGCACCGTATGGCTCAGCAGTTATTTCATAAATACTTTCCTTTTGTGGCCCTATTATCTGTGTAGTAAAATTAGAAACATCAGCAACGATCTTTCCGTTTGCTTCAACCTGTCCAACCACGCTGTTAATCTTTGCACTTGATCCTGTTGGATTCTGTACGCCAAATTTCAAATTAAATTTAGGTTTCAATACTGTTCCGGATAGTTTGACGCCGCGAAATAAAACTTTTATTTTATTCGCAAGGTTAGTTTTAGTATAAAAATAGAAACCAACCAGGCTTAATATTATAACAGGAACAACCCATTTTTTCATATCCCTAAATTATGATAATTTTTATTATGTTAAATAGAACTGATAAAAAAAAAGGATAAAATTTGCCTAAAAAATGTGGATAATAACCATTTAATTTTAATTAATTCGCGCCTTTGCAGGAGCAAATTAATTAAAATTAATTAAATAACCAAATATGTGAATAACTTTTTTTAAAAAACTATACCTATTCACCTTTAATAAAGAAATATTTGTATATTTGACTTATAAAACCCCTTAATTATGAGCAAATCAGATCGTTATTCTTACATTTTTTTAGCTTTTGCGGCCCTTTATTTTATTACTCACATAATTGTTAGTCTATTCCGATAGGCTTTTTTTATGCTTTATTCACAATTTAAAACATGCTTAAATGAGAGCTTTTGAGACAAACAAAGAAAAAACCCACTGGGTGTGGGTTAAAAATGGTAAACTCGCTTATTGGAATGGAGAAAAGCAATTGATCTTTGATGAAATGCAGGGCATTATAACTGACATTTTTTTTAAAGATGATGAGTTCCAGGGCACACATTTTACTTTGGCAATGTTTACAATGTATTTTGATGCAGAAAAATACATCCTTAACTTAAATACTGATTCATCTTATTTTAGATCTTTCTGTAATTATTTAAGATCTGCAGATCTAAATAAAAATATAGTGATTAGGCCTAAAATTACTGAGGATGATGGCAAAAAAAAATACAGCATTTTTCTGCAGCAAGATGGCAAATGGCTAAAAGCTTTCTATACAAAAGATAAGCCTGGAGATTTCCCTCAATTAGTTGTTATTGAGATAGCAGGTAAAAAAGTTTACGATAATTCCCAACAGATTGATTTTTGGAAAAAATGGCTAAATGATAAATTTGGAAACAAAATTTCCGAATATAATTCCGATGATCTTCCATTCTAACTATGAAAGCCTATAAAAAACCAAAAGCCTGGATTAACCAGGCTTTTTTTTTATCATTTTGTTGATGTCAACAAAATGGTTAATTATTCTTTAGTTGTAAAATAATATCTCTTTATAAATGTTTTATCTGATCCATTGTAGATATTAGCATACCAGGCACCGGACCTAATGCAGTATTTAAAGAAATTATCTATTATAGTTATATTTCGATATTTTCTTGTCTTTATTTCTGTTTCCGGCTTGAAAAAAACTATTGCATTGTATTTTTTTTGCATAACTTTACTTTGAATAGGTATAACGGTTATTTTTGAATCGTTTGTCCAGGGCCAGGCTCACGCCGGCCCTTTTTTATTAGATCTATTATGTATAAACCGATTAATAGTAAAATACATAAAGGAATACTAATTACAATAAAATAAACAAACTGAAATGTGATATATAATATTTCTCTAAATAGTTTCATTTTTTTTAAAAAGATTAGATGGTTTCCAAGTAATATGATCATAATAAAATTTTTCTTCCCAAGAAAATAATTTTGCGACCTTTAAAATTGTTTCATTTGATAATTTTTCATCTGATTCTAACAACCACTGAATAAATCTATTTATACCGCTAATTTTTTCTTGTTCTGAAATTTGAAATAAAGTAATTTCTTTTTTTTCAATTTCAACATTATTTGTTTTTATACTTTTTTCTTCATTTAATATTTGATTAATAAATTTTTGTTTTGTTCTTTCATTAGCATCTTTTTGTCTACATTTTACCGTACAATATACTTGTTCTTGTCCTCTGCTTTCATGTCTTGGTATAAATTCCTTGAGACATCTTTTACATTTTTTCATTTTTAATTATTTTATTGAATAAGGAAATAATTTTGATTTTTGCATTCTAATCAATGCTCTTAAAGCTTTTTTATATTTTATTCTTAAGTGTTCAGGTATTGTTTTCCAAAAGTTTATATTCCAATTTTTAATATAATTCATAAATTGTTTTTTATTTTTTCATTTTTGGCCTTCCGACCGGATTTTTATTTATTGTTTGTTCCCTGTATTCTGCTTGTGTAAATCCCTTTCCTGTCCATTCTATTGCAATGGGCTGGAAATCATCTGCAGATCGTAAAAACTTAGGCTCCAATACAATTTGACCATTGTCTTTTTGCTTTCGTATTGTCATTGTCGCCTGGGCCCAACGATCTGTATTAGATCCCAATACGCCAAGTGTTTCACCTGTGTTTTTTCCTAAATGCAAGACAGATATTAATAGGATTTTGTACTGTTTTGTAATTCGTTTAAGCCAATTAGTTAAGATCCTTGTTTCAACTTCATCGTTGTAGTTTATACAAAGATCCAACAGGCCATCAATTACAATACATGCACAGTCTAAATTGCTCAGTAAATAATGCTCAATCAATTCCTGGATAGTTTTCGGCATATCTTCCCTTAGTGAAAATACTTCGAACCTATCCGGCAAATGATTAATATCAGCATAATATTTAACGCGCTGCATAGTCCTGTGTAGATCGTAACTACTGCTTTCCGTATCAAATAAAGCTATTTTTCGCCTTGTATCCGGCAAATGTAGTTTCTGATCAAAAACAGACCAGGGAGCAAAACATGATGCTATTAACCCCGAAATAAATGTTGATTTCCCTGCTTTCGGGAGACCAGCGTAAATAATGTAATTTTCCAACGTACCTACAAATTTGTTAGAAATTTCTAATATCCTTTGTTCATCATTTGGAATAAATGTTTTATCGTACCGCCGGCTTTCGAGCAGTTCGGATACATTTTTACTCATTCGTGATTATAGTTGCTTCCTCGAATTGTTCGTCGATACATGATTCAATAAGATCTTTCGCAGTTACTATAGCTGCTTCTACAGGAGAAATTTCACTTCCATTGTGATACAGCTTTGTTTTTCTGCTTTGTTGCAGATAGAAAGGAAGAATTAAAGCAGCAGTAAATTCAATTTTGTTCATCCCTGGCACCGGTGCCATGATGCGTTCAAAATTGTCTTTAAATAGCTGTGGCGGGAAAGCAGGTGATGAGAAAATAGTTTTTTTCTCCTGCGCTGTAAATGTGCGCTTGATTTTTGAATTTGTCATTTGGTTAAATTTTTGAATTAAAAAGTTTGTCGATATAAATATATAAACATTTTTGAAATAAAAAAGGCCTCTATAAAAATAGAGGCCGAATAAAACCCGTTTAACCAATAAACTATTTTAAAAACTTACTTAATAGACTGTAGTTTCGCCTAAAAAAAAAAACTTTTGATTTTTGTATAAATGTTAACCAATTTGTCCAAATATTCCGGATCCGTTGCATATCCTGCTTTCACCAGGGCCGCGAATTGATCTGCTATAGTTTTAGCATCCAATACACCGGCTTTTTTGTAACGCGGATTTTCTAATATAAAATCAACATAACCTTTAAAACCGGCTTCCTTTGATGGATAATATCTAAATAATGTGTATGCGTTTGCACCATCCTTTATTGCCATAATACGATTATCGTATATCTTGCCTGTTCCTGGATAAGTTTTTTTGACTCCATTAAAAAATTCAGATGTAGTCATTGAAATAACCTTTCCTTTCCAGGCTAAACTTGATTTAATGCCAAAAAAATTATTGGCATTAACAGCAAGTTTAGAAGGTACAAATCCGGATTCTAATATATTTTGAGTTATAATAGTTTCCGGAAATATTCCGCTATTGCCTACAGCCTGGGCCGCAGCTTTGTAAAGATCATTTATATATACAGATTTATTAGTCATTTTTATTAGCATCTTTTGCAAATAACCCGACTAAAATTGTTCCAATACCGGCAAGTATTTTGACGAAATCTTTATTTGCTATTCCTTCGCCTAAAATAGGTAAACCTGCTACAGCTCCAAATATAGTTGTCTTAATGTTTTTTATAAATCTTTTCATTTTTCGTGGAATTTTAAAAGTAGATTAATTTTTTCTTCTAACCTGGCTAATCTTTCGACATAATCATTTTGCTGCTTCATCTTATCCTCCAATGATTTTAGCCGGGCGTTTGTATAACCGTAAAATATAGCCAATCCAACGCAATAACTAATTAATAGGCTCAGGCTGTTGTCCATCTTCACTTTTCTTTAATGCCTCATTATATTCGTTAATACTTTTGCTGATCTGCATATTAATTTCATTTAATTGCTTTTGACTGTATTCAATCAATCCAATTAAGTCGTATGCTTTCGCTTTTAGCTCGTTAATCTCTTTCATTTTATTATTTTTATAAAATTAAGGTATTAAAGTTACATTTATCTGCTGCGCTGTCCAATTATAGATCCAATTATTTACACTCATGGCCGGCACATTTCCCCAGTCTATATAATCCTGGCCCTGAATATACTGATATCCACCGGCTACCTGCTGCCCTGGTGATTTATCTCCGTTAACATCAACTAACATAGTAAATAATTGAAAATATACTGTAGCTGTAGATTGAAAATTATCGTATGTTCCTGTGCATTGTAAATATTGCGCAGAATATTCAACTCCATTTAACCAAACTGATTGAGGATCTATTTCTCTCATGATATTATTTTTATACGCTTGTTATTGTTTCCCAGGCTGTAGTGAAAACACCTAATTTATTTAATGTAGTATCATAAACAATTAAACCAGCAACAGGGCTTGAAATTGCATTTTTTTGAGCAGTTGTCATCTTCGGCGGCAAAAATCCTTTTGTAGTGCTAACTGCTTCAAGTATTGCTGATGCTGATGATGTAGTTGAACCTACTACTAAATTACCATTATTTTTAATTGCAATAACTGCATTAGATAAAGATGCAATTGTAGTATCTGCTAAATTATTTTGTAAAAAATAAAAATCACCTTTATTAAAACCAGTACCGTCTTGATTATATACTAATGCACCTTTGCCCCTTGTAGTTGTTGTATTTCCACTACCTGTAGAAAATAAAATTCCTGAAAAGGTATTTGCTAAATCATTGAAATCGTTTACTATTTTTAAAGTGTAAGAAGAAGCACTTAATGAATTTTTTAAATATGTATTTTGATTAAGTTTTGTAAAAAATACTGGATTTGTTAAACTTGCACTATTGTTTAAACATATTCCACTATTAAAAGAATCACCTAAAAAGAAAAATGAATTATCTAAATATAAACCAATCGTACTACCCCAACTCAAAGCATTTGTTGTAATATTTCCTGCTGCGTATGGTAATATAAAACTATTTGTAGTCGTTAAATTTCCTTGTATTCTGGCTGTTCCAATAACATCAAGCTGTAAAGCAGAAGGTATGTAACCTGATCCAATTCCAACTTTACCAGCAAAAAAATTACTTTCATTTAAACCAGCTTGATATATTCCCCAACGATTTGTGTATGTATTACCTGCAGTAAATTCATTAAAATCATTAATTAGTAAACCGTATCTATTTGTGAAAGTTGTTAATCCTGCACCTGTTTTTTGATCACCTAAAATTTGAAAATTAGCATAATGCGATATTGTTCCACTATTCGCACCGTTTTGTATATATTGATTCTGTGTATTTGTTAGGGCCCTAATACCTGCAGCCGCCTGTGTATATGTTATGGATGCAGCAGCAGTTCCAAAAGTTAAATTATTTCTTTGTAGAACAGATGTATTATACGATGTAACATTTATCGTATTAGCATCGGAATAATTTAAAGTATTGTCTGTTAATAATCCTATTGTGTTAACGCTTGCGCTTGTTGTTATTCCTGAATTGTAAGTAAAATTGTTTGATACTGTAGAACTGGGCAAAGCAGATGGAGTCGTCCCTGTTATCCCTGTTATTGTGTTTGTATCAATGAACCATCCTGTCAAATCTATTTGACCTGTGTTCTGAATTTTTAACCTTTCTGTAGAATTTAATTGATCGTAAATCCTAAAATAATTAGTACCTCCAGAATAAACATTTCCAATCTGCCATTTACCGGTTCCCTGCAGTTGAAAATTCATTAACGCATTTCCTAATGTTGTATTATTTGCATGCAAAACAGTACCTGTTGCAGAATGTATATCTAATGCAACACCAGGAGTCGCAGTATTTATTCCTAACCTGCTATTTGTTGCATCCCAATATAGATTTGCAGAACTTGTTAGATTAGTTGCAGCGTCAAAATATGCAACCTGTGTTGCTGTTCCTGATCCTGTTAACCCACCACCACCGGAACCGGCTATCTGATCCCAGGATGATCCGTTATCTCTATAAACACCGTATGGACTATCAGTTCTAAAAAATATTCTTCCTGCTATTCCTGCAGCAGGACGCGTTGCTAATGATGAGCTGTACATCATCGGCGTTCCTAATTGATTGAGAACTTCAAAATGTACTGTTAGGCCCATTATAAATATCTTTTATATATAATTGTCAATGCTGATCCTGTTAAAGATGCAAAAGTAAAATAATATGTTTTTACATTTATTTCATCTCTGTTTCCTGTTACTTCCCAGGATTGATTAGGTACTAATAATAAACCATCAATGGTAACATTTACTGTTCCTGTATTTACAAATAAAATAGAATTACAATTAGATTCGGATGATCCATTTGTAAAATATATTTTAGTTTCTGTTATATATTTTCTACAATCCTGGCACATATTATTTACAGTTTTGTTTATCCTTTGCGTATTGATCAGCCATTGTCTCCATATCAGGAACAAAATCTATATTTTTTACCTGTTGCTGTGCTAATTGATTTGCTTGACTGCTCAAATTTGTCAATGGCATGCTTCTACCAGGTATATTAGATTTTTTTGATTTTTTTAATAAATACAAAATTGCAATACCTGCTAAAGCTATATATATATATTTCTGATTTTTTTTATTTTTCATGATAATACAGATAATTCGCCTACCTTTTTAGCTTTTACTTTTGTTACCTTTTTTTTCTGTGTTCCAAAATAATTAGCAAAAGCTGTAGCTGCTTTCAATTTTTCTTTTTGAGCTTTTTTTGCTGCATTTGGAGTTGTAATCTTTTTTACTACAGACAAAAGGGCCTGCATAGGCTCCGCTTGTTGTGATTGATTAAATTCTTGTTCAGTTATTTTTTCAGGCTCCGGAACAATAACAGTTCCTTTTTTCTTTTTTTTCATATAGTAATAGAAACCACCTACAGCAGCTAAACCTATTAAAATATATAAATTATTTTTTTTCATTAGAACTGATATTTTATTCCTTTACGTTTATAATTATCGTTTATGCTCAAAATTTGAGACATGGATAAATTGCTTGTTACGAATTGTTGCAGATCCATTTCTGCACCTGCAGGAATACCTAACAAATATTCTCTGCGTTTACCAAATGCTTTTATCAATGTTGCAACATCTGCTCCATTTTTTGCCCTGGCAATTTGAAATGTTGCATCTGCTTTATTATCTGAAATAGCACTATATCTCAAATCATTATATATCTGATCAGCAATGATGGCCCATTCGCCAGGAGTCTTAGTTGCATTACCTGCAGCTATTTGACTATTCAAATATTTTGTTATTGATGCTTCCGCTTCCTTTTCTGTTTGACTTTTTTCTAAACCAAAACTTTTTAGAATAGGCCTCAATACTAAAAAATAAGCAGCTAAACCACCTACAGCATAAAACAAATATTTTTCATTCTGCTTTGTCATGATCTTAGCATTTTTAATAACATCTTAAATTGCAAAGGACTGTTTTCTGCCATCTGTGCTAAAATCATTAAATCATCCTCAAGCTGCGGATCATGTTTACGCAATATCTCCAGTGCTTGATCTAATTTGCTATCTGTTTCAATTCCTGCTATTCCTGCAATGTTTTTTCGTGGCGGCAAAATACGATCTATAATAGTTTGTACTGTTCCCACTAAAAAATTAACTACATCCGGATTTTGCACTAAACCTACTAAGGCATTTTGATTATCTGCTGGATGATCTTCATATTCATCCGGCTCATTTAATTTAGTTTCAATCGCTGAAAGCCTGCTTAAAACCTCATTATCTCTGTTGCCTATGTATTGCTGTTGCCTTTCACGATAATCCGCTATATACGTCTGTATTTGTTCCGGATTAGATGTAATAAACTTTACTGATCCTTCCGGAATATCAGATATCTTTCCTTTTGCATCAGGCTTTACAGCTCCTTCATACCAAACAATAGAATAAACTTTTTTATGATCAGGAGTAATATCTTCAAAATATTCTTTCATCTCATCAACACATTCTGATATTTCATCCCATCTTCCACTCAAGCCATTTACTACAGGGTATTTATCAGATCCGCAATAAAGAGCAAAATATATGCTGCCCTTTTTTTCGTACCTGGCTAATGCCTTTTCAATGCCCTGGACTACTCCTGTTTGTATCATAATACAATTTATTAAAGGTGAATAGGTATATGTTTAACTATGCGTAATAAACGCCAAATGCAAAACTTGCTGCAGAGCTAAAAGTTGGAGTTGCAGATAATTCAACATATGACTTATCCCAAGTAACTTTTTGATTCATGCCTTCCCAAAGTGATCTTACAAAAGGATCTGTTGAGCTGTTTTGGATCCTGTTTAATTCGACCAATGGTATGCGATATAAATCCTGCCTTTCATTTGCGTATAAAACCAAATAAGCAGTTTTGAAAATCGTCATGTTAACTATTGCGTTACCTGATGGACAGCTTGACAAAGAGTTAACAGTATATGCAGTAATTGCTTGCAATGCTGTATATCTCAATTTTGGTAAATCAGGAAATGAATATCTAACTGCTGTTGCTCCGGATGCTACTTGAATTTCTACGAATTCAAATTTAGATGCTTTAAAACCCATTTTGTTTATTTTATGAAGGCCGGATATTTCACCGGCCTTTATTAAAAATTATCTTACTGAAGTTACATTCTGTGCCAAATGACCTGCGAAATAAAGAATAACGCGGCTATTTGTTTCAACTGCAGCAAGAGCAGCAGGCAAAGAAATTTGAACTACGTTTTGCTTTGATCCACTAAATACGATCCCTGGCTCAATAGGATAAAGAGCTGAATTAGATCCATCCTGTTGATCTCTGAAAGCAACAGCCGATGAGGTATAATATGCGTTAGCTACCTGCTGCTGTTGTGGAACAGAATAAAATCTGTAACAATCCAAACCGCTCATTACCTGGCGATTATTGATAGTGATCGAAATCGAACCGTTATAAAATGAGTACAAACTTGATGCAGTATTAGCAGATGAGAAAATACTTGCATTTGGATAAGTTACAAGTTGGAAAGTTGTATCTGTTGAGCTTGAAGGCTTTGCAAAAAACAATCCAATGTGAGAAACATAAAACGCATCCTGAAGTGCTAAACTAAAAGATGTGTTTGTTTGTGATGCTCCCTGTACTTGATCATTTGTCAAAATAGGGAATTGATACAATGTCTTAGTCGTTGATAATGATAATTCAGATCTCAAATAAGATTGAGACAAAACTGCTGTACCAAGATTAAAACCTGCAGCTTGAATACCTGCTTTGGCTTTGTCGAAATTAAGGCGTGCGCCTACTGTTGATGCCATGTGTTATTTTTTTAAAATTTAAATTAATAGTTATAATCTTCATCTTCTTCGATGCCTGCAATAACTGAAATGTCTCCGGCCATTACTGAATCATCTCCTGCGATTACAGATAGACCATCTTCAACAGCTCCAACAGTCAAAGGAAGGCTCAATGTATCTTCAATGGCTCCGATTACATTAAAATCAGAAAGCAACCCAATGCCACCTGCAGCAACCATACCGGCACCGATTGAGCTACCGAATGATCCTTTGATAATTTTAGGCATGCCATACGCTCCCAACAATGCTACACCTGCATTTTTAATTTTGCTGTCAACATTTGGAAGTAATTTGTTTGCTACGATTCTACCTATTGCGGCACCGGCAACAATGCCCAATGCGTTTGTAACTGCTCCACCCATCGCGCCCATTGAATGACGGCGGCGGCTTGTGTGCTTTTTTTTGCTGTGTTTTTTACGTCTCATTTTTTTTATTTTGTTTGTTCTGTGCGTGCTTAGTTGTGATGTAAAGTAACTTTTGTTGTTCCCTTTATTTTGTGATGTTTTTTGAAAGCTGATGCTATTTTTTTTGCTTCTGGCAAACTTGTTGCAGTAACAAATTCAACCATTGAAACTTTACCAGGAAGATTATAAATAACTACATATTTTTTAATCATGGATTTTACAATCTTACCCATCATGTGAGTATGTTGCGCTTCATCCAATCTTTCAACATTCTTTTTAACTGTATGTATCTTATTTAAGATAGCTTTTTCGCTAATTTTTTTTGATGCTGCTCTCTTTTTTGGTATATGTTTTTTGTAACCGCTTATAGTTTGTACAGATGTTACTTTTTTTACAATCCTTTTTTTCTTTGGAGCTGCTTTTTTCTTTACAGATCCTACTTTTTTTGCAGTCTTATCTTTGCTATACAAAATGGCCCATGCTTGCTTTACAGCTTGCGCCTGGCTTAATTTTGGATTTTTAGCGCGCAGCTTTTTAGCTTCTGCTATTGCAGATTTAAATCGTGCCCTGGCTGCTTTTTGTTTT